>Ga0172369_10008467_pt1 | contig 11669 bp, 7 predicted proteins | sample LakKiv25m_FD_114539 | JGI IMG/M metagenome (GOLD analysis project Ga0172369, IMG submission 114539) | Freshwater microbial communities from Kabuno Bay, South-Kivu, Congo - kab_022012_11.25m | ecosystem: Environmental > Aquatic > Freshwater > Lake | place: Democratic Republic of the Congo... | reverse complement strand
GGCGAGCTGGATGGTGTTCGGGGCGTTCTCCCTGATCATCTGGAGCACGGGCTTCTGGAGCTGGTAGGACTCGCCGAGGTCGCCGCGCACGAGACGTCCGACGAACCGGTAGTACTGGACGTAGATCGGCTTGTCGAGCCCGAGTTGAGCGCGGATATCGGCGATGCGCTCGGGGGTCGCGTTCTTGCCGGCGAGCTGCTGGGCGGGGTCGCCCGGGATCGCGAACATGATGAGGAAGGTGATGACCGTGACGCCTATGAGGACGATCACGAGCTGGATGAGCCGGCGGGCGACGTAGGAAAGCATGCGGCTACTCTACCCTAACGCTCTGTTCACGTTCACTCCCACAGACAGCCCTGAACAGGACCGAAACGCGAGTGGCGGCCCGTCGCTCTCGCGAGCGACGGGCCGCCACTGCAACGACTGCGTGCAGTCTAAGTATTCACGACTGCATACGCAACTCTCAACGCAGACTCACTCGGTGGTCTCCGCCTTGACCCACAGGGTCCACATGTCCGTGAAGCCCATCGGGTTATGGATGAAGTTGGCGACGCGATTGTTGCTGACCCGGAAGTCACGGTAGAAGTACAGCGGCGAGGCAGGCATGTCCGTGAGGATGAGCTTCTCGGCCTGCAGGTAGAGGTTGTACCGCTGCTGAGCGTCCTGCGTGGAGCGAGCCTCCTGGAGCAGGTCGTCGACCTCCGTGTTCGAGTAGAAGGTGTAGCTGCCGGTACGCGCCTGGTCCGACTGGAACAGCGGGTACAGGAAGTTGTCCATCGACGGGTAGTCGGCGATCCAACCCATGCGGAAGAGCTGGCTGCCGCTGCCCTTGTTGCCCTTGGACAGCTTGTCGAGGAACGTACCCCACTCGAAGTTGCTCAGCTTGACGTCGATCCCGGCCGTCTCCCATCCGGCCTGCAGGACCTCGGCGATCTTCTGGTGACCCTCGTCGGTGTTGTACCAGTACTGCAGGGTCGGAGCGCCGCCCATGCCGTCGACGATCGTCTTGGCCTCGTCGGGATTGTAGGCGTAGGGGTTCTGCTCGGCCTTGTAGCCGGGGATGCCCTCGGGGACATAGCCGCCGGCCGGCAGCGAGACGCCCTCGTTGACGATGTTGATGACGTTCTCGGCGTCGGTGGACATCGAGATGGCCTTGCGCAGTTCGAGATCCTCGGCCAGCACCTTGTCGGTCATGTTCATGCCGATGAAGTACACGGCGAGAGCGGGCCAGCGCTTGGCAGTCCACTCGCCGTTCGTGACCTCAGGCTTGGCCTCGGCGGCAGCGACCTGGCCGGGCGGCACGGTCGAGTAGTCGAGCGTGCCCTTCTGGAACTCGAGCCACTCGGTCTGCGACGAGGTGATGATCGGCATGTTGATGGTGTCGATGTACGGGCCGGCACCCTCGCTCGTGTCCCAGTAGTCCGGGTTCTTGAGGAGCGTGATGCTCTGGTTGTTCTTCCACGAGTCGACCATGTACGGGCCGGTGCCCACGGGCTTCTGGCTGAACTTCTTGGCGCCGATCTCCTTGGCGTAGTCGACCGGCCAGGCCGCGGACACGGTGTGACCGAGGGTCTGTGGGAACTCCGCGAACGGGTAGCGCAGCTTGACCTCGAGCGTGTAGTCGTCGATCGCCGTGACGCCGGTGAGGCCCGCCTTCGTGTCGACCTGGTAGCCGCCGTCGTCGCAGCCCTCGATCGGAGCGAGGATGTACGAGACATACGACTGGTTGGCCGGGTCGGTGACGTAGTTCCACGAGTCGACGAAGTCCTGTGCCTTGACTTCACGGCTCACGGGGGCGCTGTACATGACGCCCTTCTTGAGCGTGAAGGTCCAGGTCTGCGAATCGGCGGTCTCCCACTTCTCGGCCAGGTCCGGAAGAGCTTCCATCTCGCCCTTGTCGTTCATGACGTACTTGGCCAGCCCCTGGAAGACCTGGTGGGCGACCTGCATGCCCTCGGACTCCTGGGCGTTCACCGGCTCGATCGAGACCGGGTTCGCAGAGAGCGGGTAGTTGTACTCTCCGCCGGCGACCGGGGTGCCCTCGTCGCCGCCGCTGTCGGTGGTGCCCTCGTCGCTGCTGCCGCACGCGGCCAGGGCGGACCCTGCGACCACGAGGACGGCGACCAGCACGATCAGGCCCCACCACCTCATCTTGGGATGCTTCATTGTGACCTCCTTAGACTGACAGAAACCTGTCCCCTGACTGCGCGCTTCATGACGATCCCCCGGAGCGCGCCCCCACACTGGTCGTTCTGAACCTTCCGGTACCTCCCGTCGCAGCGACGACGCATCTGCCGGCCCTGGCGCTCACGGCCTGTGCCCGACTGTCGTGGCTCCGTGACTCACCATGAGCGCGGCCGTCAGCCGAGCCTCCAGATGAGCAGGAACGTGTTGATGAAGAACACCACCCCCACGATGATCGTATAGCGGGTGAGATTCCGCTCCATCACGCTCGCCGACGAGGCGAACGAGAAGCCGGTGACGCTCGCCATGCCGGCGTCTTTGCCGGAATGGAGCAGAATGAGGACGATCACGAGGATCGCCAGCACGAGTTGCACAGTCACGAGAATGGCGTTGAGCACGTCCTTACTCCCCTTCAGCACGAGCGCGGTTGCATACGAGACTATCATTGTTGCACCTCGCGCCAGACCCGACAACACGCCGGTGACAGCGAGAGCTCATGGTGCCGGCTCCAGCAGGGTGGCGCCGGTCATCTCGACGGGCTGGGCGATACCCAGCAGTGAGAGCACCGTCGGCGCCAGATCGCACAACCGGCCGCCCTCCCGCACCCGCACGCCGGAGACGGTCGCGATGAAGGGCACGAGGTTCGTGCTGTGCGCCGTGTTCGGGTTGCCGTCCGGCTCGAGCATGTGGTCGGCGTTGCCGTGGTCGGCGGTGACGAGGCAGGCGCCGCCGAGGCGCTCGACGGCGTCGACCACCCTGCCGAGGCAGGCGTCGACGGTCTCGATCGCCCTCACGGCGGCCGCGATGACCCCGGTGTGCCCGACCATGTCGGCGTTCGCGTAGTTGACGACGACGAAGTCGTAGACGCCGCGCTCGAGCTCGCGCACGAGCTCATCGGTCACGGAGAGGGCGCTCATCTCGGGCTTGTGGTCGTAGGTGGGTACGTCCCGCGGGCTGGGCACCAGGATGCGGGTCTCCCCCTCCGCCTCCTTCTCGACACCCCCGTTGAAGAAGAACGTGACGTGCGCGTACTTCTCGGTCTCGGCGATGTGGAGCTGCCGCAGCCCGTGCTCGGCCAGCACGTCGGCGAGCACATGCTCCGGGTGGTCGGGCGGAAAGGCGACCGGCAGCGGGAACTCCTTCTTGTACCGGGTCATCGTGACGAAATCCACGGACGGCGGGTGCGGGCCTCGGTCGAACTCAGGGAAGGCCTTCTCGCTGAACGCCCGGGTCAGCTCGCGGGCGCGGTCCGGGCGGAAGTTGAAGAAGACACACACGTCGCCGTCCCGGACACGCGAGTCCCGCTCGGGGGCGACGACCGTCGGGCGCACGAACTCGTCTGTCTCGCCACGCGCGTACGCGGCGCTCACCGCCGCCTGGGCGTCCACGGCGAAGAAACCCTCGCCGCCGACGAGGGCGTCGTACGCGAGCTTGACGCGGTCCCAGCGCGTGTCGCGGTCCATCGCGTAGTACCGGCCGCTGACGACACCGTAGCGGCCCACACCGAGCTCGTCCATGCTCCGCTGCACCTCGGCGAGGTACTCCGGAGCGCTCTGCGGCGGTGTGTCGCGGCCGTCGAGGAAAGCGTGCACGACAACGTCCCGCACCTTCTCCCGGCGGGCGAGCTCGAGGCACGCCTTGAGGTGGCCGAGGTCGCTGTGCACTCCACCGCCCGAGACGAGCCCCATGAGATGCAGCCTTCTGCCGCGCCCCACAGCCTTGGCGCACGCCTGGCGCAAGACTCGGTTCTCGAAGAAGCTGCCGTCGGCGATCGCCTGCGTGATGCGGGTGAGATCCTGGTACACGACCCGGCCGGCGCCGATGTTGAGGTGGCCGACCTCCGAGTTGCCCATCTGGCCCGGCGGCAGACCCACCGCCGGGCCGGAAGCATCGAGGACGCCGTGCGGGCAGCCCGCCGTCAGCCGGTCGAAGACCGGGGTGCGGGCCAGGCTCACGGCGTTGCCCGGTCCCGGAGGCGCCGCTCCCCAGCCGTCGAGGACGACCAGGACGACGGGCCTGTACGTGCGGCCGGACACCCCGGCAGCATCGCCGGTCGCGGCCGCCGGCTCGGTCATGCCCGTCTCACCGCCCCGGTCACGCGGGCCGCGCCGGTCACGACGGCGCCACGAAGCGGACGATGCGCGCGAACTCCTCCGGATGCAGGCTCGCGCCGCCGACCAGGACTCCGTCGATGTCCGGCTGGGTCATGAGCGCGTCGATGTTGGCAGCCTTCACGCTGCCTCCGTAGAGCACGCGCACGCCGTCGGCGGCGTCGCCGAAACGCTCGCGCACGCGGCGCCGCACGAACGCGACCGTCTCCTGCGCCATCTCCGGCGTCGCGGTCTTGCCCGTGCCGATCGCCCAGATCGGCTCGTACGCGACGGCGACCCCGGCGAGCTCGTCCGCCGTGACCTCGGCGAGGTCGGCGTCGAGCTGACCGCCGATCTTGCTCTCGGTCTGGCCGGCCTCGCGCTCCTCCAGCGTCTCACCGCAGCACAACACCGGAGCCAGGCCGGCGTCGAGGGCGGCGCGTACCTTCTTCGCAAGGTCGGCGTCGTTCTCGGCGTAGTACTGACGACGCTCCGAGTGACCGAGGATGACGCACGGCACGCCGAGCTCGACCAGCATGCCCGGAGCCGTCTCGCCGGTGAACGCGCCCTCGGCGGCGAAGTGCATCGTCTGGGCGCCGACGGCGACGTTGGAGCCGGCCGTCGCCGCGAGCGCCGTCTCCAGGCACACGTCCGGAGGGCAGAGGAGCACATCACGATCGTCCACACTGGCCACGAGCGGGACGAAGGCCTCGAAGAAGGCCCTGGTCTCGGAGGGCGTCTTGTACATCTTCCAGTTGCCCGCCATCAGCGGGCGACGCGTGTCGCTCATGCTCACTCCCGATCCAGGAGGGCCACGACGCCGGGAAGCGCCTTGCCCTCGATGAACTCCATCGAGGCGCCACCGCCCGTGGAGACGTGCGAGATGCGGTCCTCGAGCCCGAACCGGCGCACGGCACTCACCGTGTCGCCGCCGCCGACGACGGTGACGGCTCCACTGCCGGCGATCGCCTCTCCGACGGCCTTCGTGCCGGAGGCGAAATCGTCGATCTCGAACAGGCCCATCGGCCCGTTCCAGAAGACCGTGCCGGCGCCGGCGAGCCGGGCCGCGAACGCGGCCTCCGTCGCGGGGCCGATGTCGAGCCCCATCTGATCCGCCGGCATGTCCTCGGCCACGACGACCCGTGCGGGCGCGCCGGCTTCCGCCGCCGGCGCGACGATGATGTCCTGCGGCAGCTCGAAGTCGCACGGCGACGCGGCCGCTTCGGCGGCGATGCGTCCGGCCACCTCGACGCTCTCGGTCTCGACCTTGGACGTGCCGATCTCGCGCCCGGCGGCCTTGAAGAAGGCGAAGCACATGGCGCCGCCGATGAGCACGGCGTCGGCGGTGGTGAGCATCTTCTCGATGACGCCGATCTTGTCCGAGACCTTGGCGCCGCCGAGCACGACGACGAACGGGCGCGCCGGCTCGCTGAGCAGCGTGCCCAGCATCTCGAGCTCGCGCTCCATGAGCAGACCGGCCACGGCCGGCAGGTGATGCGCGACGCCCTCCGTGGACGCGTGGGCGCGGTGCGCCGTGCCGAAGGCGTCGTTGACGAAGACGTCGGCGAGCGCGCTCAGCCGTACCGCGAAGGCCGCGTCGTTCGCGGTCTCGTCCGCGTGGAAACGCAGGTTCTCCAGCAGCAGCACGTCGCCCGGCGCGAGTGCCGAGGCCGCGGCCTCGACCTCGGGCCCGACGCAGTCGCCGGCGGTCATCACGGGTCGCCCGAGCAGATCGGACAGCCGCGCCGCCACCGGCGCCATGCGCAACTCGTCCACCACCCGGCCCTTGGGTCGCCCGAGGTGCGAGGCGAGGACGATGGAGCAGTCCTGGCCGAGGAGATACTCGATGGTCGGCAGGGCGGCGCGGATGCGGGTGTCGTCGGCCACCCGGCCGTCCTGGAGCGGCACGTTGAAGTCGACCCGCACGAGGACACGCCTGCCGGCGAGCGGGTACTCGGTCACCGAACGCTTCATGGCGCGCTCAGCCTCCTTTGCTCCCGCGAGGTCAGAGGACCTTCTGAACGAGGTCGACGAGGCGGCTCGAGTAGCCCCACTCGTTGTCGTACCACGACACGCACTTGACCATCGTACCCTTGGCCATCGTGAGCGCAGGGTCGAAGATCGAGGAGTGGCTGTTGCCGACGACGTCGATACTGACGATGGGGTCTTCCTGATACTGCAGGATGCCCTTCATCGGCCCCTCGGCTGCGGCCCTCATGGCGGCGTTGACCTCCTCCGCAGTCACCTCGGTCTTGAGCTCGGCGACGAGATCGGTCGCCGAGCCGTCCGGCGTCGGCACGCGCAGCGCGAAGCCGTCCAGCTTGCCCTCGAGGTCGGGGATGACGAGCGAGACGGCGCGAGCCGCACCGGTGGTGGTCGGAATGATCGACATCGCTGCGGCGCGGGCCCGGCGCAGGTCCTTGTGCGGGAAGTCCAGGACCTTCTGGTCGTTGGTGTAGGCGTGGATGGTAGTCATGAAGCCCTTCTCCACACCGAAGTTGTCGACCAGCACCTTGGCCATCGGCGCAAGGCAGTTGGTCGTGCAACTGGCGTTGCTGATCACGTCGTGCTGCGCCTTGTCGTACATCTCCTCGTTCACGCCGAGGCAGATGGTCACGTCGGGGCCTTTGGCGGGGGCGGAGATGATGACCTTCTGGGCGCCGGCTTCGAGGTGCTTGGCGGCCGCGGCACGCTCCGTGAAGCGGCCGGTCGACTCGATGACCACATCGGCGCCGAGCTCTCTCCACGGCAGCTGCGCGGGATCGGTCTCGCTGGTGACCCGCACCCGGCGCCCGTCGATGACCAAGGCGTCATCCTCGACCTCGACGGTCCCAGGGAACACTCCGTGGACTGAGTCGTACTTGAACAGGTGTCCGAGGGTCCGCGAGTCGGTGAGGTCGTTGATCGCGACGAACTCGATGTCGGCACCCTGCCTCAGGGCAGCGCGGATCACCAGCCGGCCGATCCGGCCGAAGCCGTTGACACCTACTCGAACGCTCATTGTCTTCCTCCCAGTCGCTGATTGCGAAAGCCTACCTTAGCGCCCACCGCCGTGAGCGCAAGCAGCGGGCAGGCGGCCGGACCCCCGCACGAAGCAGTCCACTGCGGCGGCACGCTCGCCCCGGCCCGCGAATCAGCGCAGATCGGGCAGCGCCGGCTGGGCCAGCGTTGGGATGCGCCCCAGAAAGATGTTCCCGGTCCGGCCGTCGATGGACAGCCAGTCGCCGGGCCGCAGTTCATGCCCCGCGAGGCGTGCCGAGCCCTCACGCTCGACCACTTCGAGATCCATGCAGTCGACCACGGCCGTCTTGCCCAGACGCTTGGCCGTCACCGCGGCGTGAGACGTCGCGCCTCCCCGGGCCGTCAGGATCGCGTTCACCCGGGCGATCATCGCGATATCCTCGGGCACCGTGTCCGGCCGGAGCAGGACGACGTCGTCATCCGGCGCCTCGTCAAGCAGCCTCTCGATCTGCGCCGCGCTCACGGCGACGCGGCCCGAGAAGGCGCCCCCGGACACACCCATGCCGACCGCCACCGGCGGGCCGTAATTGGGCGAGAGCGTGTCGAAGTAGGCGGCGTCGGCGACGCGCTCCTGCACGACCGCCCGCTTCTGCAGGACGTAGAGGCCCGAGGCGTCCGGAGACTCGAACGTGAACTCGATCTCCTGGGGATCGTACTCGTGCTCACCGACGAGTTCGCGGGCCACGGAGAGAAGCTGCTCGTACACGTCGGGATAGTCGCGCTCCAGAGAGTGCTCCGTACCCCTGTACGTCCGACTGCCGAGCCTCTGGGCCTCGGAGATGGGCAGCGGGAACACCAGACCGCCGACCAGGTCCTCACCCTGACTGCAGACGGTGAAGTCACCGAAGAGGCGGACCTGACGGCTGTAGGGCTCGAGGGGATTGTGCGTGAACGTCACCCCCGAGCCGGACCCGCGGCCGAGATTGCCGAAGACCATGCGCTGGATGATCACCGCCGTGCCCCATTCCTCCGCCACGCCGACGTACTGCCGGTACAGCCGTGCGTGAGGCGAGTCCCACGATTCGATGACCTTGAAGATGCAGGCCACGACCTGCTCGAAGGGGTCGTCGATGAACTCCACGCCCTGCTCACGTGCATCCCGGCGGTAGGCGAGCGCGATCTCGCGCATCTGTTCCGCCGAGAAGTCCAGCTTCTGAGCGACCCCGTACCGCCTCTTGTACTCGGTCATGATCCCGTCGAAGAAGTCGCGGTCGATGCCGTCCGACATGGCCCACGACTGCAGGAATCGCCGGTAGCAGTCCCAGGTCGCCCAGCCGAGCTGTGGCCCGGCGGAGAGCTTCTCCGCCAGTTCGACGTTGAGGCCCACGTTGACGAACGTCGTCATGAGGCCCGGCATGGACATCGCCGCTCCGGAGCGGATCGAGAGCAGCAGGGCGCGACCGGGGTCGCCGAGGCGGCGCCCGGTCTGCCGCTCGAGCCTGCCGAGGGCGCGACGCACCCGAGCGATCGTGTCGTCGTGGAGCGGCCGGTACGACATCGCCGGCAGAGCGCCGAACAGCTCCGTGCTCAGCACGAAGCCCTCGGGCACCTGGTGCCCGTAGGAGGCCATCTGCTTGAGCCCGAGACCCTTGAAGCCGAGGCTCCGCTGGTCGTCGGTACTGCGCCGGGGCCGGTGGATCGGCGAGACCAGCCGCTCCGGGTCGTAGTTCATCATGCGCGTGAGCGCCTGACTGCTGAGTCGTCCGTTCAGCAGCGAGATGCGGCGAAGCGCGGCCGCCACGTACCGGTCGAGAGCCTGCATCCCGAGGGCCGAGACGAGCACCTCGCGCAGCACCATCTCCGCCGCCGCGTCGACCGACATGCCGCGCGCCTCGCACTGACGAGGATCGTTCGTGAGCACCGAGTGCAGCACCTGGTCGTGGCTGAGGATCGACGTCGTCGAGAGCTCGGTGATGCTGCTCGCCAGGAACTGGAACACGTTCTGATACTGGGCGAAGGTGAAGTTGCGGCTGCTGAAGCTCGACTTGAGGAGGATCAGGTTCGCCTCGAGGGCCCGGGAGTCGACGCCGTCGGCGGCGAGAGCGCGCTCGAAGCGCGCGACCGCCGTCGACATGCGGCGCAGGGACTCCCGGGTCACGTACGGGTCGATGCCCTCATCGACGAGATCGTCCAGCAGCCTGCCGACCAGGTTCTCGACGCGGAAGGACAACCCGAGAGCATCGAACTTGGGCTCGGTGTAGTTGCCGTAGATCGAGGGGATGCCGGCGGCGATGTGGCGCTTCTGGTAGATGTTCTCGGTCGCCACCGACGGCCGCGGATCGAGGATGATCGTCTTCAGGTCCTCGAGGACTGCCAGAGCCGCATCGAGCAGCCGATCCCGCGCGGCCGCGCCCGGACGGGCCTGCCACCGGGCGAGAGCCTGCTCGAACCGCTGCCGGACCTTGGCCGCCAACTGCAGGTGATGGCCGACCGCCGCCCCGACATCGTCGGCCGTGAGCGAGTACTTGTGCGCCACCAGCTGCCAGGTACGGACCATCAGCGCCACACGGCGACTGTCCCGGCGACGAGAGGCGGCCGCAGGCAGCGCCGCCGCCCGGCCGCGCTCGTCGGGCGCCGACCGGCCGAGATGCTCGTCGAGCTCGGCCGGCGTGAACGTCAGGAGACGGTCGAGGAACTCGTCGTCGTCGCGCGCACCGCAGCGCTTCCTCAGCGCGACCAGGCTGGTGTGCGGCCCGGCCGCCCATTCGGGCTCGTGCAGGACCGCGTCCATGGTGTTCGCCGAGACGTACGGCGCGAGACCCGCCGGCTCGAGCGTCAGCCAGTAGCGGAGGACCTCGCGACTGAAGGCCACCAGCCGGTTCGACGACTCCGCATGAGCCTGCTTGCGCAGGAAGTGCATGAGCGTGTCGCGCCGGCCGCAGATCTCGTCGACCTCGGTCGACACCGCCCGCAACTCGCCCTCCGCGCCGACCTCGTCGAAGTACACCGGGAAGGTGCGGAGAAGCTGCTTGGCGACGAAGTAGATCGGTCTGATGTCGGCGCTCAGGAACCGCGAGACGTCGCGCTGGAAGAGGTCCGTGTCGGCGATGTACACACCGCCCAGCCGCAGTTGCACGTTGAGTGCCGCAGCGAGCCTCTCGTAGAGAGCCGGATTGGATTCGATGATATGCATCCAGCAACGGATCTTGGGCAGATGGTAGGGATTGACGACCGTCTGCCACTCGTCGGTGGCCCCCTGGATCTCCGGATACTGGAACCGCCAGTAGAGGACGTCGTTGATAAGGTGGTCGGCGGCCCTCACGTTGCCGGCCTCCCCGATCGCGACTCCGACGGCCTCGTAGCACTTGAAGCGCATGAGCAGGAACTCGTTGTCGCGGTCGCGGAAGAACGCGGTGAGACGGCTCAGGATCATCTCGACGTCCATGTGCCGCTCGGGGCGCATGAGCTGCCTGACGACGTCGAGGAGGTCCACCATGACCTCCTTCTGGCGGTACCCGAGCGTCTCGTCCTTGAGGAAGAAGAGGCAGACGGCGAAGCGGTCCTCGAGGTTCTGGATGAGGAACAGCTGGTGGATGGCCTCGTCCAGCAGCTCGGACAGGAGGGGGAAGCGCGGCGCGAGCAGCTCCTCGGGCCGCGCCTCGCGCGCCTCGGCGGCGAGGCGCTGCGTGCGGCGCGCGCTGAGGAAGGCGAAGCAGCCCACGACGGCGCCGGTGTCGGTGAGGCCGTCCTGCACCTCGAGGCCGCGGGCCCAGCCCGGTACGTCGAGGTGGCCGCCGACCTCGGCGTAGGCGGCGACGAGCAGCTCGCGCAGCAGCTCGAGGTAGGCGGCGGCCAGCGGCGGCCGCGCCGCCGCCGCCTCCACGAGGTTGCGCACGAGCGCGTCGCGCTCGAGGAATCCGGAGCGGTGCGCCGGCAGCAGGCGGCCGAGACTGCCGCCGACCAGGCCGAGCGGCTCGTCGTACTCCGCCGCGAAGGGCCCTTTGAGCGCCGCGGTGCACCACGAGAGCACCGTGCGCAGCAGCAGGGAGAACTGGTCGCGCGTGAGGGGCGACTCGAGCAGGTCGACGAGCAGCTCGGCGAAGAGGCCGAACAGCCGCGCGCGGTCGTCCGCACGCTCGAAGTAGGGCCAGTTGCGCAGCAGTGTGGTCTGGAAGCCCTCGACCAGGTGGTCGGCGTTGCGGAACGTATGGAAGTACTCGCCCAGCGTGTCGGTGAGCGCCGTGCGCACGCCGTGAAGCCCGTCGACGGCCTGCAGCAGCGGCGCGTACCTGTCGGGGATGACGACCTCCTGCGCCGTGGAGGCGACGTTGGCCCGCCAGGCGTCGGAGTCTAAGGGCAGCGATGAGGTCCGCACGAGAGGCACGATGCGCCCATCTTACCTTGACGGGGCCCGGCGGAATCCTGCGCTACAAT
>Ga0172369_10008462_pt1 | contig 11675 bp, 8 predicted proteins | sample LakKiv25m_FD_114539 | JGI IMG/M metagenome (GOLD analysis project Ga0172369, IMG submission 114539) | Freshwater microbial communities from Kabuno Bay, South-Kivu, Congo - kab_022012_11.25m | ecosystem: Environmental > Aquatic > Freshwater > Lake | place: Democratic Republic of the Congo... | reverse complement strand
CGCGGCGGCGATCATGGTCGCGGTATTCGCGGCGTTCGGCGCCGCCCGCGTCGTGGTCGTGCAGGCCATGGGCATCGGCCTTGCGGTCGCCGTGGCGCTGGACGCGACCGTCGTGCGCATCGTCGTCGTGCCCGCGACGATGCGCCTGTTCGGGAAACTGAACTGGTGGGCTCCTGCGGGCATCCTGCGCCTGCGGGAGCTTTTTCGCGTCGGGCCTCGGCCCGCGCCGCGGCGAACATGACTCATCCGCATCTTCTCTCGGCGGCCGTCGGAATCCTGGTCGCAGTCGTTCTCGGACATCGGGCGCTCGCGCGTGCTCTGGCGCCCCGGCGGGCGGCGCGCCGTGCCGTGCCGCCGCTGCCGTCGCTCACCGTGATTCGTCCGATCAAGGGTCTCGACGCGGGGGCGCGCGGGAACCTGGAGGCGCTGTTCGCGAGCGAGTATCCGGCATCGCTCGAAGTGCTGCTCGTGCTCGACGATGCCGCTGATCCCGCATTCGAGCTCGCGGCGGAGGCGGTCCGGCGCCACTGCGAGCACGGATGCAACGCCCGTCTGCTGCTGGCCGGCCGCCCCCCCGCGGGACGCACCGGCAAGCTGCACGCGATGATCCGGGGCTCCGAGCGTGCCGTGGGGGAACTGCTCGCGTTCAGCGACTCGGACACGCGGCCCGCGCCCGGTCTTCTGCGCCGGCTCGCGGAGGAGCTCCTTTCACGTCCGGATGCCGGCGCCGTGTTCGCGCCCGTGGCGGCCGTGCCGGCGGGGCGCCCCTCGCCGGGCGACGTCGGCTACGCGCTGCTCGTGAACGCGTGGTACGGGGCAGCGGCAGCGAGGGCTGCAGGAGAGCATGGCGTGCTCCCGTTCATCATGGGGCAGCTCATGGTGCTGCGGCGCGAGGCGCTGGGCGCCATCGGGGGCCTGCGGTGCGCCGAGGGCCACCTCGTGGACGACATGCGAATCGGGCTCTGCATGAGCGAGGCGGGGTTCGCCAACGTGCAGGTGCGCGAGCCTCTGCACGTCGTCGCGGGAGGGATGAGCCCGCGGGCGTTCGCGTCGCTCGTGCGGCGCTGGATGCGCTTCGGCACGGGCGGCCTGTCTGCGCGCTTCCGGGCCGTGCCGTGGGCGGCCGGCATCGCTTTCGCGTCCGCGTGGGTCTGCGCGGGCGCGGCCGTCGCGCTGCGCGATCCCCTTGCGGGGGCAGTGTCGGCGGCGGCGATCGTCGCGTTCGCCGCGGCAGAGCTCGACCTGAGCCGCCGGCGCGGCGGGGCGTCGGTGCCGGCGCGCCTGCTCTGGGTCCCGATCGTGCTGCCGTTCGTCGCCGCGGCTCTCGCGCTCGCGAACGTCTTCTCGACCTCGGTCGAATGGCGGGGCCGCAGCTACCCGGTCGATCGGCGCGCCCGTCTGCCGTTCCTGGTTCCGCGCGCGGCGCGCTAGGACGCAGCGCCGCGGGTGCGTGGCGGAGTTGCGGGCGAGCCGGCGCCCGACGGGTGCGCCGGCACACCACTCACGACGACGCGTCTCGGTCCCGTCCGCTACGCCGCGCACAGCCGCCGCCGCCGGAACAGCCACACCCCCGCGGCGAAGTACGCGGCCGACAGCAGCAGCAGAGAGACAAGCTCGTACAGGCAGTCGCCCGCGCCAAGTCCTATGCCTAGAATCTTGTTCATGGCCGACACGGCGTGGCTCGTGGGCAGCCAGTCCCAGAGCCCGACGGTCACGGATCCGAGCGTGAAAAGCGGCGTTTTCGGAATCGGGATCATGGCGCCCGAGAAGAACATGAGCAGCATGAGGGGGAAGTTCCCCAGCACGAACGCCTCGGTGACCGAGCGCGAGAAGCAGGCGACGAGAAGCCCCACCCCGATGACCGAGAACGTCGCCACGACGCACACCAGGATGCCCGCCCACAGCGGCCCCTGGCTGCGGAAACCCGTTGCGACGGCGGCGGCGTAGGCGAGCAGCACGGCGGCCGTGCCGACCAGGACCTGCACGAGGCTAAGCCCCGCCAGCAGGTCGAACGACGTGACGCGGCTGAGCTGCAGGCGCCGCAGCGTACCCGACTCGCCCTCGCGCGCCAGCGCCATGGCCACGGGGAAGATGAGCAGCATCACGGCGAACACGAAGAGCCCCGGCAGCGCCAGGTCCAGCTCCGAACGGCCGCCGCTGCCCCCGAGCGGCTTCTCGACGAGTTCCACCGGGTAGCGAACGCCCGCGGCCTGCTCCAGGTACCCGGACACCGCCGTGATGGCGAGCACCGCCGCGACCATGTAGCTGGTGCTCGTCATGTCACCCATGTAGACGAGCTGCGGGCGGCTCGCGCCGGCGGGGGGCGGCGCGACAAGCGCCTTCGAGAACCCCTGCGGAATCTCGACGAGCGCGTGCGCCTTGCCGCTCTCCAGCATCGCGCGCGCCTCGTCGTGCGTGGCGGCGGGGACGACGCGCAGCGGCTTCGAGCCCGCCGCGTTCTTCACCTCGGCGATGGCGCCTGCGAGGTCCGCCCCCGCGCGCAGCGGCCGGCCGTCCGCGAGCAGGGCGCCCTCGTCGTGGTCCACCAGCACGACGCGGTAGCTCCACCCGCCCGCGCCGAACACCACCGCGAAGAGCACGACGAAGAAGGGCGCGAGGCTCAGCAGCAGCGCCAGCAGCCACAGCTCGCGAAGCTGCTCGCGCAGGGCCTTGCGGAACACCGCCAGGGCTCTCATTCGCGCAGGCTCCTTCCCGTGAGCGCCAGGAACACGTCTTCCAGCGTGCTCTCGCGCAGTTGCACGCGCCCCGCCGCGAGCCCCAGGCGCCGCACCAGGTCGAGAATCGCCGGCAGCTCCTCGACGATCGCCCGGCGTCGCAGCACCAGCCCCCTGGCGTCCACCTGCGCCCCGGGCAGCGCCTCGCGCAGGCCCCGTATTGACTCTTCCGAAAGAATCTTTCCGTCCTGCGAGAGCGCCAGTTCCAGTGTGTCGCCGCCGCCGACGCGCCGGCGCAGGGCGTCGGGCGTGTCGAGCTCCAGCAGTTTCCCGCGGTCGACGATCGCCACCCGATCCGTGACGCGCTCGGCCTCGTCCATGTTGTGCGTGGTGAAGAGGATCGTCTTGCCGCGTCCGCGCGCGAGCGACGCGACGTACTCGCGCACGAGCACGCGGCTCTGCGGGTCCAGCCCCGCCTCGGGCTCGTCCAGCACGACGACGTCCGGCTCGTGCACGAGCGCGAGCGCGATGCTCAGGCGCCGCTGCATGCCTCCGGAGAGCGTGCGTGCGAGCCTATCGCGCTTCTCCTGCAGCCCCAGCGCGCTCAGCAGCTCGTCGGCCCGCCGCGCCGCGATGCCGCGCGGCACGTCGTACGCCTCGCCCATGAACACGAGCTGCTCCATGCACGTCAGGCGCGGCCAGATCACGATCTGCTGCGGGCAGACGCCCACGCGCGAGCGCACGCCGTCGTCGCCGGCGTCCACGGGCATCCCCAGGATCGTCGTGCGTCCCGCGTCGGGGCGCAGCAGGCCCGTCATCATGCCGATGGCGGTCGTCTTGCCCGCGCCGTTGGGGCCCAGCAGGCCGAAGATCTCGCCGGAGCGCACCTGAAGTGAAAGGCCGTCGACGGCGACGAGCCCGCCGAAGCGCTTGCAGAGTCCTTCGGCGCACAGGGCGGCGCCGGGCGGGTGGGGAATCGGTTCGGCGGCGGACATGCGGCCACGCTAGCCCGGGGCGCGAAGGCCGTCCACAAGAGACGGCTTTCGACTTTCGGCTTTCGGAACAACCCCCTGGTTCGGTCGCCGGTGCTCTTCCGAAAGCCGAAAGTCGAAAGTCGAAAGCCGATATTCTCCGCGCGCCGCCGCCGGTCCGCATTCGCGGGCGCGGCGCGAGGGACGCATGAACCGCTTCGAGATGCGCGTGGACCCGGTGACGCAGGAGGTCTACTACGCCGTACACGCCCGCGGCTACGCGCTGATGCAGGATCCGCTTCTGAACAAGGGGCATGCGTTCCCCCAGGCGGAGCGGCGCGAGTTCGGCGTCGTCGGGCTCATGACCGAGAACGTGGGCACGCTGGCGGAGCAGGTCGAGCGCGCCTACGGCGTCTACCGCATGAAGCAGACGGCGCTGGAGAAGTACGTCACGCTCATCGGCCTGCTGGACCGCAACGAGACGAACTTCTACGCGCTGCTGTCGGCGCACCTGGAGGAGATGCTCCCCATCGTCTACACGCCCACGGTGGGCGAGGCGTGCCTGAAGCTCTCGCACATCCACCGGCGCTATCGGGGCATCTACGTGACGCCGCGCAACGTGGACACGATCGAACAGACGCTGGAGAGCACGGGGCTGCCCGACGTGCGGCTGCTCGTGGCGACCGACGGCGAGCGCATCCTGGGCTTCGGCGACCTGGGCGCCGACGGCATGGGAATCCCCATCGGCAAGGTGTCGCTCTACATCGCCGCGGCGGGCATCCACCCTGCGGCGGCGTTGCCGGTGTGCGTCGACGTGGGCACGGAGAATCCGCGGCTGCTCGAGGACCCGCTCTACATGGGCCTGCGCCAGCCGCGGCTGCGCGGCGAGGCCTACCACGCGGTGGTGGAACGCTTCGTACAGGGAGTGCGCCGCGTCTACCCGCGGGCGGTGCTGCAGTGGGAGGACTTCGGCCGTCAGACCGCGTTCACGCTGCTGGACCGCTACCACGAGCGCCTGCCGAGCTTCAACGACGACATCCAGGGCACCGGCGCGACGGCGGCCGCTGCCCTGCGCACTGCGGTGCGCGCCGCGGGCCGATCGCTCGCCGACGAGCGGATCGCGATCGTCGGCTTCGGCCAGGCCGGCAGCGGCGTCGCCAACGCGCTCGTCACCATGATGCGTCAGGACTGCGGGCTCTCCGCCGACGACGCCAGAAGGCGCATCTTCGCGCTGGACGTGGACGGCCTGCTCGTGGAAGGCAACCGCGCCGATGCCCATCAGGAGCGCTTCCTGCAACCGCGCTGCGCCGTGGCGGACTGGGACTTCCCGAAGACGCGCGCGCCGAATCTGCGGGAAACCGTGGAGAACGCGCGCATCACGGTGCTGGTGGGGCTGAGCGCGCAGGGCGGCTCGTTCGACGAACCGCTCCTGCGAGCGCTCGCGGCGCACACGCCGGTGCCGGTGGTTTTCGCGCTGTCGAACCCGACCTCCTGCAGCGAGACCACGCCCGAGGCGGTGCTGCACGCGAGTTCGGGGCGCGCGCTCGTGGCGACGGGAAGCCCGTTCGCGCCGGTGTTCCTGGACGGGCGGGCGCACGAGACCTCGCAGTGCAACAACCTCTACGTCTTCCCGGGCATGGGGCTGGGCGCGATCGTGTCGGGGGCGACGCGCATCACGCACGGCATGTTCCACGCGGCGGCGTGCGCGATCTCGGACATGGTGACGCCCGCGGATCGGGCCCGCGGACTGCTCCTGCCGCCGCTGTCGGACATCCGCAAGGTGGCGGCGCGGGTGGCGGTGACGGTGGCGCGCTGCGCCCGCGACGAGGGCGCGGGCTTCCACGAGACCGACGAGCGCTACGAGGTGCTGGTGCGCAAGGCGATGTGGACGCCGCACTACTATCCCTACAGGTATGTGCGGCCGTCGGAGTTCTGACAAGAGCGAACCGCCAAGACGCCGGGTTCGCCAAGAAAAACAAGGACTTACAACCACCTGCCCGAGACCTGGCCCGCCGTGCCGGTCGGCCATGCTGCGGTCCGGCCCATGGGCCTGTCCAGCGTTCTTCCTTGGCGCTCTTGGCGTCCCTGGCGTCTTGGCGGTTGATCTTCCCGTTCAGTCCTGCTCCGCCCTCGGCCGCTTGCGCACCAATGTGAGCCCGTCCGCGACGGGCAGCATCGACATGTCGACCCGGTCGTCGCGCAGAATCCGCTCGTTGAGCCGTCGAATCGCGAGCGTCTCCGGATCCTCCGCCTCCGGATCCGCCACGCGGCCGCCCCACAGCACGTTGTCCACGAGCATGAGGCCGCCGGGCCGCAGCAGGTCGAGCACGCGCTCGTAGTAGATGCCGTAGTTCTCCTTGTCCGCGTCCACGAAGGCGAAGTCGAAGGTGCCGGACGCCTCCGCGCGCTCGAGCGCCGCGAGCGTCTCCACGGCGGGCGCGAGGCGCAGGTCGACGCGCCTTTCCACGCCGGCCGCGCGCCAGTACCTGCGCGCCACCGCGGTCGTCTCGGCATCGACGTCGCACGCGACGAGATACCCCTCCTCGGGCAGCGTGAGCGCGACGCACAGCGAGCTGTACCCCGTGTACACGCCGATTTCGAGCGCGCGGCGCGTGCCCGCCGTGCGCGCCAGAACCTGCATGAGCTGGCCCTGCTCGGGCGCGATCTGCATGCGCGCGTCGGGCCGCTTCGCGGTCTCCTCGCGCAGCCGGCGCAGCAGCGGCGGCTCGCGCAGCGAAGCGTCCAGCAGGTAGCGGTAAAGCCCGTCGGTCAGCGGCAGAGTGCGGTTGGACATGCCGGCCCCCCGCGACGGATCTAGGTCGCGGGCGGCCGGAGTGCACGGAGGTCGGAGGCGCGCGCACCCGGTCGGAAGGGCGGCCCGTGCAGCATGCGCTCAGGGACAGCGCTCCAGGCGAAGCCACATCGCGCGCCGGGAAGCGGGCAGCGACACGTCGAGGGAGTACTTGAGCGACGCCCCGGTCCGGCAAGGCCCCTGCACGCTTCCGCCGAGGACGTCGACCAGCCGGTAGCCCGTCGCGTCGCCGATGGACATCGCAGAGCCCTGGTCCGGCGAGACGTAGAAGCTCTGCGCAACGTCCTGCTCCCACAGGTTGTGGAAGACGAACACCACGTTGCCGTCGTCGGACCAGCGGGCCTGCGCCAGCAGACGCGCGTCGGGCGCATTGGTGTGGCGCGACTTCAGCCATGCGTGGTTCGACGCGAGCAGCGCGCGGTTCTCCGGCCTGAGCCGCTGGGTCGCCAGCGCACGGTAGTAGGCCGCGAGCGTCGCCCCGTCGGCGCGCCATTGCGGCGTACCCTCGAAGCGGGCGCGCAGCAAGTCCGACTTGCGGAACGCGAGCTGGCGCGGCTCGCCGAACTCCTGTCCCATGAGCACCATCGGCGTCGAGCGCTGCGCCGCGCCGATGCCCCAGAACCCCGCGCCCGTCCACGCGTCGAAGCCCGTGCCGTCCGACAGCCGCCGCTCGTCGTGCGTCTCCAGCGCCGTCATCACGAACGCGTGCTCGTGGAAGCGTCCCATGTTGTCGACGACGCGCTGCACGTACGAGGTGTCCTTCGTGCGCCCGCCGCGGCCCGTCATGTCCGTCAGATATCCTTCCGTGAGGATATCGGCGACCTTGTTCATCTCCTGCTGGTCGGCGAACTCCTCGGCGAGGTAGAGCGGCCGCGCCTGTCCGCGCCGGGCCGCGTAGTAGTTCACCTTCGTGGTGAGGTATTTCCACTCGTTGGAGCCGAAGCCGCTGTCGGGGTCGGTCGCGTGGTCCAGCCGGAATCCGTCCACGCCGCGCGAGACCCACCAGTTCATGATGCGGAACAGGTACTCGCGTCCGCGGGCGAACTCCCACGCACGCGCGGAGTTCTCCTCGCGGTGGAAAAGGAACTTCACGTCGCGCCAGCCGCCGTTGAAGAAGTCGGAGCCGCCGCGCGAGGGGCTGAAGCGGTCGGATCCGAGGAAGAACCCCGGCGCTCCGGTCTCCAGGTACGGATTCGTGCAGTCGAAGGTCGCGCGCTCCCAGTCGAAGGCCTGCCGCCACGCGTTGTACGCCCGCACGAGCGCGTCGCCGGCGAGCGACGGGCACTTCGCGCGCAGTGCCGCGAGCGCCGTGCGGTGCTTCGAATTCCTCATGGACGCGCCGAAGAGCGCGGTCGTCGTGTCCATGAGCCCGGGGCGAAGCAGGGCGCTCTCGTAGGTCGCGGCGAAGTCCCACAGCCGCGTCGGGCTCTCGCGGCGCGCGGCCCGGTCGCGCACGGGCACGTAGTCCACGTAGTCGTAGGCGAGGTAGTTGTGGCCGAAGTGGTTGAGCGCCACGTCCAGCAGCACCTTCAGGCCGCGCGAATGCGCTTTGGAAATCAGCGAGTCCAGCGCGGCGTTGGCCCAGCACGGGGTTGCCGAGTACTCGTCGCGGCCGGCGGCGATGCACGCGCGCGACAGCGTGCCGGCGGCGTGGAAATAGTCGCGCACGGCGTAGGGCGAGCCCAGGTTGTCGCACGCGTCGGGAATGGACCAGCGGTCGTTGTTCGGGAACAGCGGCATCAGCCACACGGCGTTGGCGCCGACCGCGTCGCGCACCCACGCGAGCGTGATGCCCTTGCGGTGGTCGGTCGTCGTCGCGAGCAGGTCGTCGATCGTCCCCAGCCGGATGCGCTCCAGGGAAGCAATCTCCGGACAGGTCATGCCCTCGGCGCGGTAGGCGATGCGCGGCGCGGGCTTGGCGGCGCAGGCGCTGCGCTGCGACGCCGAGCCGACCGTCGGGTCGCACGCGTTAGCGGTGCGGACCTGTATCTCGTAGAGGATCGTGCTGCCGGCGGCGAGGTTCAGCGGGTTGTAACCCACCGTATTCACTGCGCTTTCCGACTCCTCGATCGCCGGTACCTCGGAGGCGTCGGTGCCGTCGTCCGGTCCGCAGCCGGTCAGCAGGAGGAGTGCGGGGAACAGTCGCAGAGGAGTGCGCATATCCGTTCCGTAGCACCAATGACGCTTCGCCGCATCGGGTGCGCGACCGCGGAACGGATGTTCAGGAGCGTCCCGAATCGGACTCGGTCTTCGCCCTCGCCGGAGTTCGGCATGAACCGCCAAGGCGCCAGGAACGCCCAGGAGCGCCAAGGGATGAGACTTGGGGCCCAAGGCCCGACCACCGTGTGGTTGACCAGGTCTTGGGCGGCCTTTGGGAAACCCTTGTCTTCCTGGCGAACTTGGCGTTCTTGGCGCCTTGGCGGTTGACTGTGAGCGTCCGCCTACTCGAACCGCTTCCGGAACGCGGGCAGCAGCCGCCGCAGCGCGAACACGTTGCCCAGTGCCAGGTCGCGCAGTGCAACCACGGCCTGCTTCAGCCGCGCGTTGTAGGGGTACCACCACATTTCGCGCCGGCGCGAGCGGTCCACGAGCACGAAGCGCGGGCGCACCATCTCGCGGATCGCCAGATGGCTGTTGGTCGCGCCGAATCCGGTCTCCTTGACGCCGCTCCAGGGCGCCGCCGGCAGCGCTCCGGTGAACGAGTGGTTGTTGACCGTGGCGACGCCGGTCTCCATGCGCCGCGCGATCGCGAGGCCGCGCTCGACGTCGCGGGTCCAGACGCTCGCGGTGAGTCCGAACCGGCTCGCGTTCGAAAGCCGCACCGCCTCGTCCGCGTCGCGCACCACGCGCACGGGCATCACGGGACCGAAGGTCTCCTCGGTCATGACCTCCATGTCGTCCTTCACGTCGGCGAGAATCGTCGGCTCGTACCAGAACCCGGGCCGCCGGAGGCGTCGGCCCCCCAGCACCGCCGTCGCTCCCCCGGCGACCGCCGCGGCCACCTGGCGCTCCACCGTCTCGCGCTGATCCTCGGTCGTCAGCGGACCGTAGTCGTCGCCCGCGCGCAGCGCGGAGGCCAGCTCCTTCGCCTTCGCGAGGAACGCCGGCGCGATCGACTGCTCGACGTACACCCGCTCGACGCTCGCGCAGTTCTGGCCGCAGTTCGTGAACGCGCCCCACACGACGCCGTGCGCCGTGCGCTCCAGATCGCAGTCGGCGAGCACGATGGCGGCGTCCTTGCCGCCCAGCTCCATCGCGCACGGGATGAGCCGGCTGCCGCACAGCGCCGCCAGCTCGCGCCCGACCGGGACCGAGCCCGTGAAGCTCACGAAGTCGGGACCCGCCTTCACCAGCTCCGTGCCCAGCGGGCCGCGCCCCACGAGCACCTCGACAACGCCGTCGGGCAGCTCGGAGCGGAACACGTCCCCCAGCGCGACCGACAGACGCGGGCACTGGCCGCTGGGTTTGAGCACCACCGCGTTGCCGGCCATCAGAGCGGGAACGACGTTGCGCAGAGGAATCGCCACCGGGTAGTTCCACGGCGCGATGACGGCCACGACACCGCGCGGCAGATACTCGACGAGGCCTTTCTTCGAGGGGTAGTTGACGGGGTTGAGCGAGACCGGGTCCGTCTGCAGCAGCTTCTCGGCGTGCCCGGCCCAGAAGGTGAACAGGTCGCCGCACGCGATGATCTCGGCGGTCCAGCTCTCGCCCTCGGGCTTGCCGTTCTCCTCCAGCAGAAGGCGCACCAGCTCCTCTGCGCGCGCCAGGAAGCGCTTGCGCACGCGCTGCAGAGCCTGCGCGCGCGCGGCGAATCCCGAGGCCGCCCACGCCGACTGCGCGGCGCGCGCCTTCGCCACGAGCCGCGCGACGTCCGCGGGGACGTGTGCCGGCACCTGCGCCGTGACCGAGCCCTCGCGCGGGTTCAGGCTGGGGATCGTCGGGGTGTTCAGGGGCTGGACCGCGCTGGACATGGGACCTCCGGATGCCGCGGCGCGTCACGGGTCGTGCCGGCGCGCGGCGGGGCCGCAGGATAGGCGCGCGCCGGGCGAAAGCAAGGATCGCGGGGAGGTACGAAGCCCCGGCCGCGTCCGACTTCTCCACTGCGTCGGGAAGCGCCGCGGCGGGCGGCCGCAAAGCAGGGCGCCGGAATGCACGGATCCCCGTTGACACACATGAAGTTTCAGGATATCCTGAACATCATGAGCCCGATGTCCGCCGACAGCCTGCGCCGTTTCGTGGAAGCCTGGGGCTCCATGGGGTCGCTCTGGGGGGTGAACCGGAGCGTGGCGCGGGTCCACGCGCTGCTCATGGCGAGCGAGGAGCCGCTGACGCTCGACACCATCGCCGAGAGGCTTGGCATCTCGAAAGGCAACGCGTCGATGTGCCTGAAGGATCTGCGGGCGTTCGGCGTCGTGCGCCAGGTGGAGCAGGCGGGCGACCGGCGCGACTTCTACGTTACCGAACCGGACGTCTGGACCATGTTTTTCCGCATTCTCAAGGAGCGCAAGCGCCGGGAGTTCGACCCCGCCCTCGACGCCGTGCGCGTCCCGCTCGCGGACGAGGGCGCCTCGGGCCAGGTGCGCCGCAGGCTCGAGGAGATGGAGAACCTGCTCTCCACCCTGGAGGCGCTGGCGGATCGGTTCCTGAAGGACCCGCGCACCTCCCGCGCCGCGCTTTCGCTCGTGACGGGGCTGACCATGCCCGTCGGAGGAGGCCGCAAGGCGACGTAGCGCCGCGCCCGGACGGGCGCGGAACGGACGGCAGGACCGTCCACTCTGTTCAGCGATTGCTGAACGAATCGCGGAGGCACGGAGGCGACCATGGAAGGCATTCACGCGGTGACGGGGGCGCACGGGTACAGCGGGCGGCACATCGCCTCGATGCTGCTGGACAAAGGCGTGCCGGTGCGCAGCCTGACCGGCCACGCGGGACGGCCGGACCCGTTCGGCGGCCGGGTGCAGGTCGTACACGTGCGATGGGACGACGCCGCCGGCCTGCGCCGCGCGCTGGAGGGCGTGTCGGTGCTCGTCAACACGTACTGGGTCCGCTTCGAACACGGCGCGACGACCTTCGCCCTCGCCGTCGACAACAGCCGCCGGCTCTGGCGCGCCGCGGCGGAGGCCGGCGTCGCGCGCGTCGTACACACGTCCATCACCAACCCCTCGGAGGACTCGCCTCTGCCGTATTTCCGCGGCAAAGCGCTCGTGGAGCGCG
>Ga0172369_10008459_pt1 | contig 11676 bp, 12 predicted proteins | sample LakKiv25m_FD_114539 | JGI IMG/M metagenome (GOLD analysis project Ga0172369, IMG submission 114539) | Freshwater microbial communities from Kabuno Bay, South-Kivu, Congo - kab_022012_11.25m | ecosystem: Environmental > Aquatic > Freshwater > Lake | place: Democratic Republic of the Congo... | reverse complement strand
TTAGATTGCGGGAGGTTTTATGAAAATATTAGAGGGAGAGCTTCAGGCAAAAGGATTAAAATTCGCGATAATCGTAAGCAGGTTTAATGATTTTATAACAAGCAAGCTTCTTGAAGGAGCCAAGGACGCGCTGCTGAGGCACGGCGCAAAAGAAGACGACATAGACGTTGTCAGGGTTCCCGGTTCATTTGAGATTCCGTTGGCTGCAAAAAAAATGGCGTCAAAAGAGACATATAATGCAGTGCTATGCCTCGGTACAGTTATAAGGGGTGCAACCCCCCACTTTGAGTATGTGGCTTCCGAGGTGTCAAAAGGCATTGCGTCCGCATCAATGGAAACAGGCGTGCCGATAGCTTTTGGAGTTATCACTGCTGATACCATTGAGCAGGCAGTTGAAAGAGCTGGGACAAAAAGCGGGAACAAGGGCTTTGACGCTGCAATAACAGCCATAGAAATGGCGCAACTTATGAAAAAGTTATGAGTTTAAAGTTTAAAGTGAACAGTTCTGAAACTCTTAACTTTCAACTTATTTTTTTCTCATGAAACGTAGAAAGGCGAGGGAGTATGTCCTTCAATTTCTATTTCAATCCGATTTCAGGAATAAAAACGAGATAAGCGGAAGCCTCAAACAGTTCTGGGCTGATAAAGAAAAAGACCCGGAAGTAAAAAAGTTTGCAACAGATGTTATTAAGGGTACTCTTTCTTCACTTGATGAGATAGACTCCGTAATCAATAAATCCGCGGAACACTGGAAAATTCAGAGAATGGCTGCTGTTGACAGGAATATATTAAGGTTTGCGGTTTACGAACTTCTTCACAGGAATGATATCCCCCCCGCCGTGACAATAAACGAGGCGATAGAGGTCGCGAAAAAATATTCAACAACCGAGTCGGCGGCTTTTATCAACGGCATTCTGGATAAAATTGCCAAAAAGGTTAAAAAATAAATCTGCTTTTAGACCGTTCCCGCGGGAAATAAGCGGGAATAGAGAGGAGGGCGCATGATACCGAGATATACAAGGCCTGTGATGGGGAAACTCTGGGAGCCTGAAAATAAATTTCAGAAGTGGCTTGATGTTGAGATTGCGGTGTGCGAGGCATGGGCAGAACTTGCCGAAATTCCTGTTGACGCCCTTGCTGCCATAAAGAAAAAAGCGAGATTTGACGTTAAGAGAATTGACGAGATAGAAGACGTTGTCAAGCATGATGTCATCGCGTTTCTCACCTCTGTTGCGGAAAATGTGGGGCATGAATCAAGGTTCATTCATAAGGGGCTTACGTCCTCCGATGTTGTTGATACCGCATTGTCCCTTTTAATGAAAGAGGCTGCGGATATCATTCTTAAAGATATAAGGGAACTGATGTCAGTCCTTAAAAAGCAGGCATATAAATATAAAAACACTCCTGCCATTGGGAGAAGCCACGGAGTCCATGCAGAGCCGATGACCTTCGGATTGAAATTTGCCCTCTGGCATGAGGATATGAAAAGAAATCTCGCCCGCATGAAGCGCGCAAAAGAGACGATAAGCACGGGAAAGTTCTCCGGCGCGGTCGGAACTTTTTCAAATATCACTCCAAAGATTGAAGAGAAGGTATGCAAGAAACTCGGGCTTAGGCCTGAGCCTGTCGCAACTCAGGTTGTTCAAAGGGACCGGCACGCGGAATATCTCATGGCGCTCTCATTAATCGCCGCATCCGTGGAAAAGATTGCCGTTGAGATAAGGCATCTTCAAAGGACCGAAGTGCTTGAGGCGGAAGAGCCTTTTGCAAAAGGGCAGAAGGGTTCGTCGGCAATGCCTCATAAGAGAAATCCTGTCGGATGCGAAAACCTTTCAGGCCTTGCAAGGGTTGTGCGCTCAAACGCAATGGCCGGTTTGGAAAACATTGCCTTATGGCATGAGCGCGACATATCCCATTCATCTGTGGAGCGCGTGATTATTCCGGACAGCGCCATTCTTGTTGACTATATGCTTAACAGATTAAGAAGAATCCTTGAAGGGCTTCATGTATATCCGGACAGGATGTTAAAAAACATGAACCGCAGCTATGGGCTTTATAATTCCCAGCGCGTGCTTCTGAGCCTTATCTCAAAGGGTGTAACCAGAGAGGATGCGTACGCAATTGTTCAGAGGAACGCTATGCAAAGCTGGAAGAAGGGGATTGAGTTCAAGAAGTTGTTGCTGAAGGATAAGGACGTCAAAAAACGCCTCTCGTCAAAGGAAATCAATAACATCTTTGACCTTAAGTATTACCTGAAGAATGTGGATTATATATTCAAGAGGGTGTTTGAGTGCATGTGAAGGTCGTATAAGGCCTTGCCGACAAAGAAGTCTCCCCATGCAACAATGTTACAGCTAAAAGCCTCATCTGCGTGTGTTATAATTTCATGTCATGAGCTTGATGCATTTCTACAGAAAACCCGCATTGTCCGAGACAAAAAAGAAAAACCTTCTTTCAATTGTAAGGCAGCGCGTCTCTCCTGGCATTAACGACATTGAGACAGAGTACTGTTGCAATATAGAGGCAACCTCTTCGCTTACGGCTGAAGAACTTAATATCCTTAGATGGCTTCTGGCAGAGACATTTGAGCCGGAGAATTTTTCGCCCGAAAGTTTTTTGAATTCAATACCCCCCCATCCCCCCCTTAGTAAAGGGGGGAGCGGGGGGGGGGTAGTTGTAGAAGTCGGCCCTCGCATGAATTTCACTACCGCATGGTCCACAAATGCCGTCTCCGTCTGCCACGCCTGTGGATTAAGGAAGATTACGAGAATAGAAAGGTCAAGAAGGTACAAGCTAATCAAGGGTCAAAGGGTTCATCCTTCGCAGCGCTACGGAGAATGGATCAAAGGGTCAAAGGGTCAAAGTTCCGAAAACTCTGATTTATCAATTCACCCATTCACCGATTTACCGATTCACCAATTCCTTGCGCTTGTTCACGACCGTATGACTGAGTGCCCATATCCTGCAACTCTTGAGACATTTGAGACAGGGATTAAGCCTGAGCCTTTTTTCACAATCCCGCTGATTGAGGAAGGAATCCCTGCGCTTAAGAAAATAAATTCCGAGATGGGGCTTGGGCTTGACGACTGGGACATAGAATATTACTACAACCTTTTTGTCAAAGACCTGAAGCGCAATCCCACAAATGTTGAGTGCTTTGACCTGAGCCAGTCCAACAGCGAGCATTCCCGCCACTGGTTTTTCAGAGGAAAGTTGATTATAGAAGGCAAAGAGATTCCCGAAAACCTGATGCAGATTATAAAGCAGCCCCTAAAGGCAAATCCCAATAACAGCGTGATTGCGTTCAAGGACAATTCAAGCGGAATCAGGGGCCATAAGATAAAGACAATACTTCCTGAGATTCCGGGACAGCTTTCAAGATTCAAAGAGAAAAACCTTAAATACCACATAATCCTTACTGCAGAGACGCATAATTTTCCGAGCGGGGTCGCGCCATTCCCGGGCGCTGAGACAGGGACAGGCGGAAGGATTAGAGACGTGCAGGCAACTGGAAAAGGCGCCCATGTCATAGCTGGCACGGCAGCGTATTGTGTGGGCAATCTGAATATCCCAGGATATAAACTCCCTTGGGAAGATGAGATATTTGAATATCCGAATAACCTTGCGGCTCCGCTGCAGATAGAGATTGAGGCCAGCAACGGCGCATCTGATTACGGCAATAAATTCGGCGAGCCTGTTATTCAGGGCTTCACCCGCTCCTTCGGGATGAAGCTTCCTGACGGAGAAAGAAGGGAATGGATTAAGCCGATAATGTTCACCGCGGGAATCGGGCAGATGGATGCAAGGCATACTGAAAAGGAAAGGCCTGAAAAGGGTATGCTCGTTACAAAGATTGGAGGCCCCGCATACAGAATCGGGATGGGAGGCGGCGCTGCCTCATCCATGATTCAGGGAGAGAACATTGCGGAGCTTGACTTTAATGCCGTGCAGCGCGGCGATGCCGAGATGGAGCAGAAACTGAACAGGGTAATCAGGGCATGCGTTGACCTGGGCGATAAAAATCCGATTATAAGCATACATGATCAGGGGGCAGGCGGAAACTGCAATGTCGTAAAAGAGATAATCTATCCGGCCGGAGCAAAGATTGAGATAAGAAAAGTACAGGTCGGCGACAATACGCTCTCTGTTCTTGAGATCTGGGGCGCGGAGTATCAGGAGCAAAATGCGCTTCTTATCAGGCCTGAAAATGCGGATATTTTTGAAGGGCTTTGCAAGAGAGAAAAAGTTCCTTTTTCGTTCATAGGACAGATAACGGGCGACGGATATATTGTCCTTCATGATGAAAATGACGGCAGCGCGCCGGTAAACCTTAATCTTGAAAAGATACTCGGCGACATGCCTCAAAAGGTTTTCATGCTTGAAAGGATTGAACCTGAACTTGAACCTTTGAAACTGCCTGAAAATTTAATTATAAGAGACGCGCTGGACAGGGTTCTGAGGCTTGTTTCAGTAGGCTCTAAGAGATTCCTTACAAATAAGGTTGACAGGAGCGTTACAGGATTAATCGCAAGACAGCAATGCGCGGGGCCTTTGCATCTTACTGTCTCTGATGTTGCCGTAATTAGCCAAAGTCATTTCGGCCTGACAGGCGCGGCAATATCCGTAGGCGAGCAGCCGATAAAGACGCTGATAAATCCTTCTGCCACTGCCCGGCTTTCAGTTGGAGAGGCGCTAACGAATATCGTTTGGGCCAAGATAAGCAGGCTTGAAGATATTAAATGCTCAGGCAACTGGATGTGGGCTGCAAAACTTCCGGGCGAAGGCGCCAGGCTTTATGATGCTGCGGTTGCGTTAAGGGATATAATGCTAGAACTTGGAATCGCGATTGACGGCGGCAAAGACAGCCTTTCAATGGCAGCAAAGGTTGAGAGCGAGATTGTCAAATCGCCGGGCACTCTTGTAATATCCGCTTATGCAATGTGCCCAGACATAACAAAGGTAATAACTCCTGACATTAAGCAGCCGGGCAAGAGCAAACTTCTTTTCATTGACCTGGGGAACGGCAAAAACAGGCTTGGCGGAACTGCATTGGCGCAGGTTTATAGCCAGCTTGGCAATGAATCCCCTGACGTTGATGACCCCAAATTATTGAAGGCGGCATTCAATGCCATTCAAAAACTCATATCCAATGACTTAATCCTTTCAGGCCATGACAGAAGCGACGGCGGATTAATCGCAACGATTCTTGAGATGGCATTTGCGGGAAATTGCGGAGTAGAGGTAAATATAGGTCAAACACCCCCCCACCCCCCCCTTGCCAAGGGGGGAAAAGAAGGGGGGGTAGCTTCCGCGCTTGCCCGCTTGTTCTCCGAAGAACTGGGCCTTGTTATTGAATACCTTCCGAAGAACGAGAAAAAGATACTTGCAGAACTAAAGAACCAGAAAGTCCCATATCAGATTGTAGGCAAAACTATTACGAATAAGAAAATAAAAGTTGAGTTCAACAATAAAATTGTCCTTAACGAAGACATGCGGGTTTTACGAGGCATATGGGAAGAGACGAGCTATCAGCTTGAAAGGCTTCAGGTAAATCCGGATTGCGCGGATAAGGAAAAGAAGAATATCTATGACAGGCGCGGTCCGAAATTCAAGCTTACATTCAAGCCGGCCGTTACAGCGCCCGCGATTATGAAAAAGAAAACCAAGCCCGCAGTTGCGATAATCCGCGAGGAAGGAAGCAACAGCGACAGGGAAATGACATCGGCATTTTATCAGGCAGGGTTTGATGTCTGGGATGCTACTATGACTGATTTCCTTGAGGGGAATGTTAATCTTGACGATTTCAGGGGCATGGCTTTTGTAGGAGGATTCAGCTATGCGGATGTGCTCGACTCTGCAAAAGGCTGGGCAGGCGTCATCAGATTCAATAAAAAGATTTACGAACAATTCCGGGGATTCGATCAGAGGCCTGATACATTCAGTCTTGGCATATGCAACGGATGCCAGCTTATGGCCTTGCTAGGATGGATTCCGTGGCAGGGGATTGAAGATAAATATCAGCCGAGGTTTATACACAATGTCTCGGGAAGGTTTGAATCGCGGTTTGTTTCTGTAAAAATCCTCAAGAGCCCGGCGATAATGCTCAAAGGCATGGAGGGCTCCATTCTCGGCATATGGGTCGCGCATGGAGAGGGAAGGGCGCATTTCCCGAAGAAAGATATACTTGATAAGGTGATAAAGCAAAACCTGGTGCCTGTAAGATATGTTGATGATAGGGGGAAAATAACGGAGAGCTATCCATTCAATCCCAACGGCTCTGTCAACGGAATTGCCGCTTTATGCTCGCCTGACGGGAGGCACCTTGCGATTATGCCGCACCCTGAAAGGACCTTTCAGAAATGGAACTGGGCCTGGATGCCTGAGGAATGGAAGAAAAACCTTAAAGCCTCTCCCTGGCTCAGGCTTTTCCAGAATGCAAGGAAGTGGTGTGAGGGGAAATAGAAATTGCTTGAGACTGAGTGACAGAAGTTTTATGCTATAATCAATCAAAAGGAGGCCCTTATGGATATATCGGTTAAGATACCTGAAAAAATAACTGAGCATATAAAGAAGCCATACGATAAATTCGTAAATGAAACCCTCGTTGTTGAATTGTATAGAGAGGGGCGATTTACTCTCAGGCAAGCTGCAGGGATGCTGGGCGTTGACCTGAACACAATGCTTGAGGTCCTTCAAAAAAGGAAAACCTATATAAACTATGGTATAGAAGAACTCGACGAAGATATCTCCTATGCGCGTAGTTAGCGATGCTGACGTCTTAATTCACCTTTCAAAGCTCGAAAAACTCTCTCTTCTTAAATCGCTATATAATGAAGTCGCAATTCCCGAATATGTAAAAACAGAGATCCTGGAAAAAGAGCACAAAGAATTGCAGAAGGCATTTAACTCATTTCTAAAAATATACCAAACATCCGGAGATAAGGCACTGGAAATTGCAAAGAACCACGGCATTCACGCCGGAGAAGCCCACGTTAAAGTATTGGGAGAAAAATTAAGAGCAACATTATTTTTATCTAATGAGAAGAAGGTAAGGAGAGCGGCAAAAGAAGAAGGGTTTGTTGTCGCAGGCACTATAGGGATTATTCTTAAGGCGGTTATGAATGGGGTGATTATAAAATCTGAGGCAATCACCCTTTTAGAAAAAATGAAGTCAGAAGGTTTCAGGATTCATCCTGATATTCTTCAAAAGGCGATTGAAGCGGCAAGAGAAATATAATAAGCCGGAATGCCTTATAAAATCCTCGCAGATATAACGGTCTTCATCCATTTCCTCTGGATATTGTTCCTCATCTTTGGCGCGTTTTTAGGAGTAAGATACAAGGCAATAAAAATAATTCACATCTCAGGCCTTGGATTTGCCGTTATCAGCCAGATATTCGGCTGGTATTGCCCGTTAACATATCTTGAAATCTGGCTCAGGTCATTGCATGACCCAACGCTTTCCTACACAGGCTCGTTCATCGCGCACTATCTGGAAAAGCTCGTATACATTGAAGTCTCACGATGGATAGTGTTTGCTCTTACAATCTTAATCTGCGGTTTTACTGCGTGGAATTACTTCAGAAAAAGCTCCATCTGCGCCACGCGCTCGCCGGGGAAATTAATCGGGTAATTGTCGTCAAAACATGCGGTGCAGAATTTATAGGATTCGGGCACTATGTTCTTCAACCCCTCAAGGCTCAGGTAGGCCAGCGAGTCCGCGGTTGTGAATTTTCTTATCTCCTCAACATGATGCGTGGATGCGATAAGCTCCTGCCTTGTCGGAGTGTCTATGCCGTAAAAACAAGGGCCTATTGTGGGCGGCGAGCTTATCCTCATATGAACCTCTTTCGCGCCTCCGCCCTCCCTGATCATCTTCACTATTTTTTTGCTCGTTGTGCCTCTTACGATAGAATCGTCTATCACTACAACTCTTTTGCCCTGAAGAAGCTCTCTCACGGGATTGAGTTTTATCTTAACGCCGAAGTGCCTAATGCTCTGCTTGGGCTCTATGAAGGTTCTTCCTATGTAATGGTTTCTTATAAGGCCGAAATCAAAGGGGAGCTTGCTTTCCTCCGCGAATCCTATTGCGGCAGGCACGCCTGAGTCAGGCACTGCAATGACCAGGTCTGCGTCAACATTGGACTCCCTTGCAAGCTGAGCTCCGAATTTCTTTCGTATCTCGTTAACGTTTTTCTCGCCGTAGATGTAGCTGTCGGGGCGGGAAAAATATATAAACTCAAATATGCAGGACGCCTGCCTCGGAGCAACCAGAGGCTTCATTGACTCCAGGCCGTTTTCGTTGATGATAATAAGTTCCCCGGGTTCTACATCCCGGATATATTTTGCTCCGATGAGGTCAAAGGCGCAAGTCTCTGATGCCACAACATACGCGCCGTCAACCTGTCCTATGCTCAAAGGCCTCACGCCGTAGGGGTCTCTTACGACAATAAGTTCTCTTTCCCTCAGTATCAAGAGACTATAAGCTCCGCTTACCTGCCTTAAGGTCTGAATCACCTTATCATAAAAATTTCCAGATTTTGAATGAGCTACGAGGTGGACTATGACCTCGCTGTCTGATGTTGACTGGAAAATCGCGCCTTCTTTTTCAAGCTCTTCTCTAAGCTCTGCAGCGTTCACGAGATTTCCGTTATGGGCTATTGCCATCGGGCCGAGCGCGAAATTTACCAATATAGGCTGGACATTTTTTAATACGCTGCTTCCCGATGTTGAATAGCGGTTATGGCCTATCGCGATGTGGCCTGGAAGTTTTTTCAGGCGCTTTTCATTAAAGATGTCGGCGACAAGCCCCATTGATTTATCAAGATAAAGTTGCCTTCCGTCAGATGAGCAGATGCCCGCGCCCTCCTGCCCCCTGTGCTGGAGCGCGTACAAGCCAAGATATGTAAGATTGGATGCCTCGGGATGTCCGTAGACCCCGAAGACTCCGCATTCTTCATGAATATCGTGAAACTTCACCCTTTATTTTAACATAGATCTCGGGATTCTGATGGGTTCGTTCGGGGCCGTATTGTATAAATGTCTTTTTAAATTGCAGTCCCTCTTCCTATAGAAAAGGCCTCGCCGAGATAGGTGCCGATTTTGTGGTAAGCGCGCAGTTCAGGGCTGAAGAGAATAGGTTTTACTTTTTCTATATCAGGAACCCCCTTTTCATTAAGCACAGATACACCAGCCTTAACATCAAGGATTTCCCCGACAAACTGGGTGTGAAGCCCGATTTCTAATGTGTGGATTACCTTGCATTCCAGAATCAAAGGGAATTCTTTTACATAAGGAGCGTCAACCATATCGCTTTTTATAGGCGTAAGCCCTGCAGTAGAAAATTTATCCGTGTCTTTTCCTGAAACCATTCCAAAATAATCGGCCTCTTTTGCGTATTCCTCGGATGGGACGTTTACTGTGAATGCCTTTTTTTCAATAGCGTTGCCGTATGTATATGTTGCCTTTCTGATGGAAATCGCAATGCATGGAGGCTTGGAACAGCAGATTCCACCCCATGCAATAGTCATGACATTGGGCTTTCCTGCTTTGTCATAGGTTCCGATGACCCAGACAGGCGTTGGATAAATAAGCGTTCTCGGGCCGAATGATTTTTTCATATTCTCCTCCGATGATTTTCTGAAGTTATACTTCTAATATCCAATCACCTTTTCTTGTTTTCGATTATGAGCAAAACTATGCCTCCGACCAGAGCGATAGCCCCGACGATTGGCGGTAGCGGAAGCGTTTTTTCCTTTTCAGCAGTCACCTCTACAGTGCCGACCTCAAGGACCTTTTCTCTGGTTGTGTAGGTTATGCCTTCATAAGCAAATGCGGTGATTCCGATTGCGATAAGGATAATGGCTATTAAAGTATTTATTTTCATTTGCTGCGGAGATTCTCCTTACCTTCACTTATAGCACAATATTTTCATGTGTCAAGTTTTTTGAGTGGCAATGTTATGCGAGGAAGGCGGTTTGGAGGATTTGAATTTTAGTTTTTCAAGGGTATAGCTGGTGAAGAGGGGTGTTAAAACAGGCGTAAAAATATCTTTACAGAAAATATGGGATGTGGAGCCTGACGATTCCTGTTATTGCTTCCCCTCTAGGCGATCAGTTTCATTTCAATGTATCTTTTATATATTTATTCATTTGCTCGAAAAGTTTTTTCTGCAAACCAATGCCGCCGCCTTTTGAGTAAATGCTTTCACTGCTAAATAGATCGGCTTTATTGGCTATAACAAATTTAAACCTTTCTGAAAAATATTTATCAAATTCTTTATCATCAGACCAAGAATCTAAATATGTTTTCTTATTAAATAAAAAATCAAATGCGTTCAAAAGAGCATACATTCCAGTAGTTTTTAGCATAATATGCTTATATTTATAGGCACTGTAATCTCCATTTTCATCAGGTTTAGGCCAATATTCACTCAAATTCTTCTTAATAAAGCTGAAATAGTTTTTAAATATTGTTAGTATTTTTTTATAATCTTCGCTGCCTTCAATATATGCATTATAAACAGTGACGAGACCGATACCATCGCTCTTATCGAAAAGCAAAGTAAGATTTTCAGCCAAATAGGCAAGGGAAATTATTCCCTTGCCTACCCCCAACATTTTTATCATATCTTTGAGTGGGCTGTCGTTATTTTCATTTAGATTTTTAACCAAATAATGAGCCAATCTAATATCACTTCGACTATCTGGCAGCGTACCGAATATATCATAATATAAAGATTTATTAACAGGCTTCTGATTAAAATTAACGTTAGCAAATATTTTTGCCTGCTCATAAATGTCATGATTTAACAACAATATAACTGGAAATTCAAAATCTTCTGAGGGGTGGTCTATAAAGAATCTCCTAACTGCCTCAAATCGATGCTGACCATCAACTATAAATATTGGCTTGCTTTCGTCTGATAAATGTTCTCTATTAAGTAATTGAGAGTTAGTTAATAAGAGATTCTTTTTAGGAATGGGTACTGTGATTATGATTACTTCTCCATTTAATTTAATTGTTACAGTATCCTCATTAATGGAAGCAACTGCCGCCAGTTCCTTATTCTCGTTCTCTTTGTCATTTTCCTTTTTTTTATCCTCAACTATATCTAAAGTCGTGGCGAGTATCAGTGGAGTTGGAAAAATTATTAAATGACTTTTTTTGCTATAATTTTCCTTTATGAAGCTAAGGATACTGCCTATCCGCCGTTCATTTAGGTCTCTTTGATAGGCCTTATCAGAAGATTTCTTTCTGAAAGTCAGTTTGGCTATTTTTATGAGTTCATAAAATGATATGCTGCTCACATAAACAGCTTTTCCGCCGGATTGTTCTATTTTAAAAGCGTTAAAACTAACTCTGCCCACCTATTTCTCCTTCTTCGGCAAAAGGGTCATTTTGCTCTACTGCTGGAGGAATCTCGCCACTCCTTTCTTGCCCCGTCTCTTTTACTCTTTTTGAAATTTCCTCAATTAATGCGTCTCTATTTGATATTTTTTCATCCAGTACCCTATAAAAAGCTGTTTTTGCTTTTTCTATTTCATTATTAATTTTGGTAATTATAAAAGATTTGGCACAGGATAACATATGTTTTTAACCATTAGGGTAAAAATATCTTTTTCACGATTATTATATCGGAATTCCATCTCTTTTAAATATAGGGGAAACTTTTCT
>Ga0172369_10008458_pt1 | contig 11676 bp, 8 predicted proteins | sample LakKiv25m_FD_114539 | JGI IMG/M metagenome (GOLD analysis project Ga0172369, IMG submission 114539) | Freshwater microbial communities from Kabuno Bay, South-Kivu, Congo - kab_022012_11.25m | ecosystem: Environmental > Aquatic > Freshwater > Lake | place: Democratic Republic of the Congo... | reverse complement strand
CTGGCCGGGCTGGGCGCCAACGAGTGCGCCGCGGCCGAAACGCCCGCGGGCCAGGTCTACCTGAACTGCCGCAACGCGCCCGGCGCGCCGCTGCAGGCCGCGGCCGAGGACGGCTCGTACCTGCGCGCCCAAACCTGGAGCGCCGACGGCGGCGAGACGTTTGGCGGGCTGAGCCTGGCGCTCGGCCTGCCCGAGCCGGTCTGCCAGGCCAGCCTGTGCAGCCTGCCGGCCGCCGATGGGCGCGGGCTGCTGCTCTTCAGCAACCCGGCCGGGCCGCTGCGCGAGCGCCTGAGCGTGCGCGCCAGCGCCGACGGCGGCCAGACCTGGCCTGTGGCGCGCACGCTCTACCCCGGCCCGGCGGCCTATTCCGACCTGTGCGCCCTGCCCGGTCAGATGGCCGGCTGCCTGTACGAACGCGGCGCATCGATGCCTTATGAAACGATCTGCTTCGCGCGCTTCAACCTGGCCTGGCTGGAACGCGCCGCGCGGGAGGATCGATGAAAGCCAGTCAAAGCCAGTTTCTCGAGTTTTTCAGCGCCTGGGCCCAGGCCCAGCCGCTGGTGCGCGCCGCCCTGATCACCAGCACCTTCGCCCTGCCCGGTGCTGACCCCGACATCCTCTCGGATTACGACATCGTCCTGATCCTGCAAGACGTGCGCCCCTTCTACGCCAGCCGCGCCTGGTTGAACGCCTTTGGCAAAGTCCTGGCCCTCTACCGCGACCCGCTGCAGGAGGTCGATGGCTTTCAAGAATCGGGCTATGTGATCCAGTTCAACGGCGGGCTGAAGATCGACTTCACCCTGCTGGAATGCGGCAAACTGCGCCAGATCGCCCAGGCGGACGCGCTGCCCGACGAATACGACGCCGGCTACCGCGTCCTGCTCGACAAAGACGGCCTGAGCGCCGGGATGCGCCCGCCCAGCTACCGCGCCTACATCCCCACCCCGCCCGCTTATGACAAATACATCGAGATGATCGAAAACTTCTTCCTCGAAAGCGGCTACGCCGCCAAGTATCTGTGGCGCGACGACCTGATGGGGCTCAAGTTCATCCTCGACTACTGCATGAAGCAGGAGCACCTGCTGCCGCTGCTGGAGTGGCACGCGGAGTGCCAGCACGGCTGGAACCTGAAGACCGGCCCGCACGGGCGCGGGCTGAAGCAGTGGCTGCGCGCGGACCTGTGGGCCGCGCTGGAAGCGACCTACAGCGGCCCTGGCCTGCAGGAGAACTGGCAGACCCTCGAGCGCATGATCGCGCTGATGAGCAAAACCGCGCGCGAGGTGGGCGCATGCCTGGGCTACGCCTACCCGCAGGAAATGGAGACCGAAGCGCGCGCCTATATCGAACTGGTGCGGCGCCTGCCGCGCGGCGCCCAATCGATCGACGAAAAATGAGGCCGCTGTGAACCCAATCTTTGCCACCCCGCAAACCCTGCGCGAGCTGGCCGCCGCCCAAAAGCGCGGTGAAGCCCGCGGCATCTTCTCAATCTGTTCGGCCCACCCGGCCGTGCTCGAGTCAGCCCTGACCGCCCTGGCCCCCGGCCAGGCCCTGCTGATCGAGGCCACCTGCAACCAGGTCAACCAGTTCGGCGGCTACACCGGCATGACCCCGGCGGATTTTGCCGCCTATATCGCGCAGATCGCCACGCGCTGCGGCGTCAGCCCTCGGCGCGTGCTGCTGGGCGGCGACCACCTCGGGCCGAACCCCTGGCGCAAGCAGCCCGCCGCCGCCGCGCTGGAAAACGCGCGCCAGATGGTCGGCGGCTACGTGCGGGCCGGCTTCAGCAAGATCCACCTCGACGCCAGCATGGCCTGCGCCGGGGATGGGCAGTTAGCGCCGGAGCAAATCGCAGCGCGCGCCGCCGAACTGTGCGCCGCGGCCGAGGCCGCCGCGGGCCAGGTCCGCCCGGTCTACGTGGTCGGCACCGAGGTGCCCCCACCGGGCGGGGCCAAGGGCGGCGAAACCGGCCTGCAGGTCACGCGCCCCGCGGACGCCCTGGCCGCCCTCGAGCTCTTCCGCGCGGCCTTCCTGGCGCGCGGGCTGGACGCCGCCTGGGAGCGCGTGATCGCCCTGGTGGTCCAGCCGGGGGTCGAGTTTGGCGACGCCGAGATCCACGCCTATGACCGTCCCCAGGCCGCCGCGCTCGCGCGCGCCATCGAGAGCCAGCCGCGCATCGTCTACGAGGCCCACTCGACCGATTACCAGACCCGCGCCGCGCTGCGCGCGCTGGTCGAGGACCATTTCGCCATCCTCAAGGTCGGGCCGGGCCTGACCTTCGCCTACCGCGAGGCGCTCTTCGCCCTGGCGCGCATCGAAGAGGAGTGGCTGGGGCCGTCCGGCGGGCTGGAGCTTGCCAACCTGCCGGCCCGCGCCGAAGCGACGATGCTGGCCGACCCGCGCGACTGGGCCGATTATTATCACGGCGACCCCGCCGCGCAGGCCTTCGCGCGCAAATACAGCCTGAGCGACCGCATCCGCTACTACTGGCAGCGCGAGCCGCTGCGCGGGGCGGTCGAGCGCCTGCTGGCCAACCTGTCCGGGCGCGGCGAGCTGCCGCTGGCCCTGCTCAGCCAGTACCTGCCGCTGGAATACGCGCTGGTGCGCGCCGGCCGCCTGGAAAATCGCCCAGACGCCCTGGTGCGCGCCCACATCCAGGCCGTCCTGGCCGACTACGCCGCCGCCTGCGGGTAAAACGATTCTGAGAGTTTGCGGTCACGGCGTGCCCGCAAACTCTCAGGGGTACGGCTCCCCCTGGCGGGAAAGCCCACCCCTAACCCCTCCCAAAGGGAGGGGAAAAAGAACTTAATGCGGTTTTTGTGCCGCGAAGCCGGCACAAAAACCGCAAAAAATGGATTTGCCCCCGCCCTGGCGCCGCGACACCCTGCAGAGGGTGGGGCGGCCCGCTTCGGGTACCCGAAGGGGTAGATGGTTGGGAGCCTGCCCCGAGCTTTCGAGGGGGTGGGGAAATGTTGCCTATCCGACCCTCAATGCAAGGGGCGCAGGGGCGGGTGCAAAACCTGCCCCGAAACCTGCGCACCGCGTGGGTATAATTCCTTTATACCCACGTGGGTTCCCCTCAACCTTATTCCCATTTAGGAGACAGCAACAATGCAGCGGCAATCATTCAACAGCGCATGGCGTTTTCATCACGGCGTTCCCAAGGACCGGACCTGGTGGTGGATCGAGCCCGACAGCAACGGCTGGCGGATCGTCGACCTGCCCCACGATTGGAGCATCGAGCTGCCGCGCAAGGCCGACAACCCCAGCGCCGCCTCCAACGGCTTTTTCGAGATGGGCCAGGGCTTTTACCACAAGACGATCGAGCCGCCCGAGGACTGGCGCGGCAAGAAAGTCTTTGTCGAGTTTGAAGGCATTTATATGAACGCCGAGATCTGGCTGGACGAGCATTTCCTGACCCGCCATCCCTACGGCTACACCAGCTTTATGGTCGACCTGACCCCCTTCCTCAAATTCGGCCAGAAACAGGCCCTCAAGGTGCGCGTCAACAACCAGTGCCAGCTCAACAGCCGCTGGTATTCTGGCTCGGGCATCTACCGCCCGGCCTGGCTGATCGTGGCCGAGCCGCTGCACCTGGCCGAATGGGGCATCTGCGTCACCACCCCGCAGGTCTCAGCCGCTGCGGCCATGGTGCGCGCCAGCGCGAACGTGCTGAACGAAAGCGCGGACGAGGCGATGGTGCGCGTGCAGATGCGCGTGATCGCCCCAGACGGCGCCCTGGCGGCCAGCGCCAGCCTTGCCGGGCGGGCCGCGCCCGGCGCCAGCCTGGAGCTGAGCGCCGACCTGCACGTCAGCGCCCCCGCGCTCTGGTCGCCCGCTTCACCCTCGCTCTACCGCCTGGAAACGGAAGTCTACGCCGGGGATAGGCTGAGCGACCGCGAGACGACCAGCTTTGGCATTCGCAGCATTTCCTTCAGCGCTGAGCGCGGCTTTTTGCTCAACGGCCAGATGCTCAAGCTCAAGGGCGGCTGCGTCCACCACGACAACGGCCTGCTGGGCGCTGCCTCCTACGCCGACTCGGAGGAGCGCAAGGTGGCCCTGCTCAAGGCCAGCGGCTACAATGCCGTGCGCTGCGCGCACAACCCGCCCGCCCCGCAGTTCCTGGACGCCTGCGACCGCCTGGGCATGCTGGTCATCGACGAATCTTTCGACTGCTGGCGCGACGGCAAGAACCCGCACGACTACCACGTCGTCTTCGATGACTGGTGGCAGCGCGACACGGACGGCATGGTCCTGCGCGACCGCAACCACCCCTCGATCATCCTGTGGAGCATCGGCAACGAAATCCTCGAGCGCAACCGGCCCGAGGGCGCCGCGATCGCGGCCATGCAGGCCGGGCGCGTGCGCCAGCTCGACCCGACCCGCCCGGTCACCGCGGCGATCTGCGGCAGCTGGACCGGCACTGAGTGGTACGACTCGGACGGCGTCTTCGCCGCGCTGGATGTGGGCGGCTACAACTACCTGTGGCGCCTCTACGCGCCGGACCACGCCCGCCTGCCGGGGCGGATCATGGCCGGGACCGAATCCTTCCCGATCGAGGCCTTTGAAAACTGGATGGCGGTGCTCGAGCACGACTGCGTCATCGGCGATTTTGTCTGGACCTCGCTGGATTACCTGGGCGAATCGGGCATCGGGCGGGTCAAGTTCAACGAGAAAGAAGACTTCCTCGGCGAATACCCCTGGCACCAGGCCAACTGCGGCGACATCGACATTTGCGGCTTCAAGCGCCCGCAGTCCTTCTACCGCGACATCCTGTGGGGCGTGGGCCAGCCGCTCTATATCGCCGTGCATACCCCCGTGCCGGAGGGCAAAACCGCGTATATCACCCAATGGGGCTGGCCCGACGTCTGGCCCAACTGGAACTGGCCCGGCCGCGCGGGCCAGGAGTTCAGCATCGACGTCTATTCGGCCTGCGAGGAGGTCGAGCTGCTGCTCAACGGGCGCAGCCTGGGCCGCCAGCCGGCGGGCAAAGCCGAAAAGCACACTGCCTCGTTCAAGGCGGCCTACCAGCCGGGCGAGCTGAAGGCGGTCGGCTACAACCAGGGCCAGGCCTGCGCCGAGCAAGTCTTGACCACGGCCGGCCCGGCCGCCGCCCTGCGCCTGAGCGCCGAGCGCGCCAGCCTGCGCGCCGGGCAGCCCGACCTGGCGTACGTCAAGGTCGAGATCGTCGACGCGCAGGGCCAGGTCCACCCCGCCGCCGACCGCCCGGTCTTCTTCACCGTCGCGGGCGCGGGCGATCTGCTGGCCGTGGGCAGCGGCAACCCCACCAGCGAAGAAGACTACACCGGCCACCAGCGCGCCGCCTACCGCGGTCAGTGCATGGCCGTGCTGCGCGCCGCTTCCCAGCCCGGGCCGCTGACCCTGCGCGCCCAGGCCGACGGCCTGCAGCCCGCGGTGGTGACCCTGAGCGTGGTCTAGCAGGATGGAAAACAGCGATCCCGCCGCCGCAGGCCGCGCGAAGTCCCGCCTGCCGCAGGCCTTCAGCTCGTTCCGCCACCGCAACTACCGCCTGTGGTTCGGCGGGCAGCTGGTTTCGCTGGTCGGCACCTGGATGCAGATCATCGCCCAGGGCTGGCTGGTCTACCAGATCAGCGCCTCCGAGTTCGACCTGGGCCTGGTCGGCTTCGCCGCCGCCATCCCCTCGCTGATCATCTCGCCCTGGGGCGGGGTGGCCACCGACCGCATCCCGCGCCGCACCCTGCTGCTGATCACCCAGGCGGCCTCGATGGCGATGGCCTTCATCCTGGCCGCGCTGGCCTTTGCCGGGGTGGTGCAGGTCTGGCACATTGTCACGCTGGCGGCCCTGACCGGGGTGGTCAACGCCTTCGACGCCCCGGCGCGCATGACCTTTGTCTTCGACATGGTCGGCAGCGAAGACGTGACCAACGCCATCGCGCTCAATTCGACCATGTTCAACGGCGCGCGCATCGTCGGCCCGGCCCTGGGCGGGATGATGCTGGCGGCGGTCGGCGCGCGCTGGTGCTTCCTGATCAACGGCGTCAGCTTCCTGGCGGTGATCGTCAGCCTGCTGGCGATGAAGTTCCCACCCCACCGGCCCGTGCTCTCGCGCCAAAACCCGCTCGAGCAAATCTTTGAGGGGCTGCGCTATGTGCGCTCCAACCGCGGCATCCTGGCCCTGCTGCTCTTCGCCATGGGCTACGGCCTGTTCAGCGTCTCCTATGGCTCGCAGCTGCCCGCCTTCGTCGACAAGGTCCTGCGCGCCGGCGAAACCACCTACGGCGCGCTCAACGCGGCCACCGGGGTCGGCGCCTTCGCCGCCGGGGCGCTGATGGCCCAGCTGGCTTCCTACGGCGCGCGCGGCAAGATGGTCACCATCGCGGCCTTCGTCTACCCGCTGCTGCTGGCGGCCTTTGCCTTCAACACTTCCGTGCCGCTGGCGCTCGGGCTGATCTTTACCCTGGGCTTTTCCTGGCTGCTGCTCTTCAACAACATCAACAGCCTGCTGCAGCTCAACACCAGCCCCGAGATGCGCGGGCGGGTGATGAGCCTGTATTCGCTGGTCTTCTTCGGCTTTTCGCCCTTCGGCTCGCTGCTGGTCGGCGCGGTCGCCGAGCGCATCGCCCTGCCGCTCACCATCGGCCTGACCGCCGCCGTGACCCTGCTGGTCAGCGCCGTCACCTTCGCCCTCGCCCCCGAAATCAAGAAAATGTAGGCGGCATCCCGCCCTCACCCCTGCCCCTCTCCCGGAGGGAGAGGGGAAAAACCAAGAGGTTTGGAGTATTTGCGGTCACAAAGTGACCGCAAATACTCCAAGTTTCTCTTTCTCCCCGCCCCTCCGTGGGGCGGGGCCGGTGGTGGGGTGAGTAGATACAAAGCGTGCAGCAAAAACCCGATCCTTGCACGGATAGGACGGGTTTACCGATTTCCTTTGGCGCGGTTGTGGGTTTTGCATAACATTTGGCAGTTGGCGATCATGGTTGCGCCGCCGTTGCTCCATGCCGCTACATGGTCGGCATCCATTTCGCTCAACTTCCAGATTTTGCGCTTGTTGGCATCGTGCCCGAGCGCGCAAAGCGGGCAGTTTGATTCGTTTTGCGCCGTGGCCGCGGCGGTTTGTGTTTCATAGACTTTTTTCTTGGTCGCGTCATCAAAGACGCGCACATCGAGTAGTTTTGTATCAACGGAACCGCCAAGAACATACTCAAAAATCCCCCTGCGATTTTTGATGTACGGATCGCCGAAAAGCTTTCGCACCTCGGCCGAAACCTTTGCGTGGTTATAGGGCTTGTGATGATGCTCTTCATACAGCCGACCCCATTCCAATCCGCGCATCTCATCCTCGACGTCGGCAAATACGCTGGAAATCCAATCGATCACGCTGTTGAAGTAGGTTTTGAGCTCTGTAATATTTTTGTCAAAGCGGTGGCGGCTCATGTATTCGCCAATGTTGCCCTTGCTGACCCATTCGAGCGCGCGCTCGAAGTAATCCTGCCGGTTCGCGCTTCCAGATATGTACGCGCTCCATTTTTGAATGTTGGCGTTCTGGCTGTTACTGAACTCTGCTTTGCCAAGTGTCACGAATGGCCCTGAGTACACTGCGTTCAGAAGCTCTTGTTGATTGAGCGGCACGCCGGCGATATTGATGGTTTTAAACCATTCTTTTATCTCGCTTTCCGTACCCTCGCACTCGTAAATCAAAAGCTGCGTGTCCAGTATCTTGGATTGCTTATCGGCCGCGATGCTGTCGAAATATTGCTCCATGCCATTTTCATCTTTGATTGCAAATTTATTGGTTACAAAGCGGCCGAAACTGGTGATGCGCTGCTGCCCGTCCAAAACTTCCAGCGCGTCGTCGCTCACCTTGTTGAAATAGATCAAACCCAACGGGTAGCCTTTGAGCAGTGATTCGATAACAGCTACATCTTTTTTGCCGTCCGCGTAGATGTAGTTGCGCTGGTATTCGGGCTGGATGGTCAGCCTGCCGGATAGGCCAAACAAGCCTTTGCCCTCAAGCTCGTTATAGACAAAGCCCTCGCAAATGTCTTTGACTGTGAGGTCGGTTTTCAAGGTTGTGATCATTCTTGCTTTCTCCTAATCAGGAGACGAGCATAAGTGGACACATACTCGGTTCCAATTTTAATTGCGCCCCGTCTATTCAAATCACCAAAGTTTGGCGTATCTTCTTCGGTATATTCTCTGGTTTTTATTCCTGAATTGTTATCTCTGTCTGTTATCCCCATAATCTCAAATTGTTCAGGGCAGTATTTATCGAGAAAACTAATTGGCACGCCCATTACCCCGTCATAATCACTCGGAATAGCATCCGTAAATGGAACCTCGATGGCATCATAGTTATCGTACCTGTCGTATGCTTGTTTCCCTTTGATCTCCTTGTGCTTGCTGAATTTCAAGTTATCAGCCATTGTCATCAAGGGCAGCGGCTGGTGGCGCCGGCCGTGGTCAAGGTTGGTGAACCAACATACGCCTGGGACACGGTTTACTTTGGCTCCATTTTGTTCTCGCTCAAATTTATACGTATCAGCATAAACAAAATCGGGAGATACTTTGAAATACATGCCCGTGTTGAAGTTCGTTGCCCCCAACCAAATTTTATTATTTTTCAAAGATGGGAATACTTCTTTATAGGTGATTGCATTTATATTCCCGATAATGACAAACTGTTTCCCTGCCTCCATTATCCATGCCAAAAACTCGCGAAATAATGAGAATGGTGGGTTGGTAACGATGATGTCTGCCTCATCCCGCAACTTCTTGATCTCTTTACTTCTGAAATCGCCATCCCCAGCCAAATAATGCCATTCCAAATCGTCCACATTTACCTTGCGATCGCCAGTCCGGTCGCTGGTCAAAGTGAATATCTTCCCGTTTCTTGTGGTTTTTATTTTGTCGAATTGCGGATCAGTCATCTCAAACAGGGTTGGTTGATAGTTTTCCTTGTAAGTTTTACTTTCCACCGCGTAGCTTGTGCTGATAAGTTTTTTCAACCCAAGCCGTTCAAAGTTTTGCGCGAAATACTTGGTGAAATTGCTCCACTCCGGGTCGTCGCAAGGCAATAACACGGTTTTTCCCCGGAACATATCATGGTTGAAATCCAAGTATGCTGATATTTCCTTTTCAATATCATGATACTGCGTATAGAACTCATCGTTCTTTGCCCTTTTGGCTTCTACAAGGTTACTGTTTGCCATCATTTTCCTGTCGGTGATCGATTTTACCAGCGCGGCCGAGAAGGCCATCGAGCTAGCGCTCGCCGTGCAGCCTCCTTAGCGAATCCATAAGCAGAAAAGTTAAATGCCCACTAATTGAATAATTATAGACCAACTGAAAAAAACTGGCCTTTCAAATTCGCTGCAAACCCTACCCGTGCGGTTTGTTCGATTGTATGTTTTACCCTCTCCCGATATAGGGCATCCCCGATGCCATCACGGTCAGGCTGGGCACATTCACATCCAGCGGCAGGCTGGCCATGTAGAGCACGGCGCGCGCGGCGTGGATGGGGTCGAAGGTCGGCTCGGGCGCCAGCGTGCCGTTGGCCTGCGCCACCCCGTCGCGCATGCGCGCCGCCATCTCGGTCGCGGCGTTGCCGATGTCGATCTGCCCGCAGTGGATGTCAAAGGCGCGCCCGTCCAGCTCGGTCGATTTGCTCAGGCCGCTGATGGCGTGCTTGGCGGCGGTGTAGGCGGCCGAGTTGGGCCGCGGCACGTGGGCCGAGACCGAGCCGTTGTTGATGATCCGCCCGCCGCGCGGGTTTTGGCGCTTCATCAGCTTGAAAGCCTGCTGGGTGCACAGAAACGCGCCGGTCAGGCAGGTATCCAGCACCGCGCGCCAGCTCTCGTAGGCCAGCTCTTCCAGCGCCAGGCCGGGCGCGCCCACCCCGGCGTTGTTGAAGAGCACATCCAGCCGCCCGAACCTGGCCTCCAGCGCGCCAAACAGGTCCGCCACCGCCCGCGGGTCGCGCACGTCGGTCGGCACGATCAGGGCGCGCGCAGCGGGCGCGCCGGCTTCAGCCGCCACCTGGCGCAGCGCCTCCAGGCGGCGGCCGGCCAGCACCACCGCGTAACCGGCTTGCCAGAACAGCAGCGCGCTCTGCCTGCCAATCCCGCTGCCTGCCCCGGTGATCAAAACGATGCGCGTGGCTGGGTTCATCTTCGAGGTCCGCCTTCCTGGAATGGGCGCGGAGGGTATCCTCACAACTTACCCCCTGTATTGAGAGGATACCGCGCAGGTTTATAAACTGCCGGTTGCCAGCGCGCCCGCGCGCGCGTAGCTCATCACCAGCGCGCCCGCGCGCGCGTAGCTCATCACCAGCGCGCCGCACGGGGTGACGATCGCTTCGCTGACGGTGAAGGCGGCCGGGATCGCGCCATCCGCGAACAGGCGCTTGCCTTTGCCCAGCGTGATCGGATAGATCATCAGCCAGAACACGTCGACCAGATCGTGCCGGATCAGGGTCTGCAGCAAATCGCCGCTGCCCCACACGTGCAAATCCCGCCCATCCTGCTGCTTGAGAGCGGCGACTTCAGCGGCGACGTCCCCGCGCAGAATCACGCCGGGCTGCCAGTCGGCCGCGCTCAGCGTGCGCGAGGCGACGTATTTGGTCGCCGCGTTGGCGCTCGGCCAGATATCGCTGTGCTGGGGCCAGTAGGGCGCCCAGATCTCATAGGTCTTGCGCCCCAGCAGCAGGTCAAAGGACTGGCTCATCTGCTTGCGCAGGGCCGTTCCCAGCACCTCGTCGGCGAAAGGCGCGATCCAGCCGCCATGCGCAAAGCCGCCGCTGCGATCCTCGTCCGGTCCGCCCGGCGCCTGGATGACGCCATCCAGCGAGATATGTTCAAGCACGATAATTTTTCGCATCTGGGTGTCCTTTTTCTGCAGTTGAAACCTGCACCTCTATGATAAAAAATATGTTCTAATTTGTCAAGGTAAATACCTTGACAAGTCAGGGCTTTCTTAAAGTCGAAAGCCCTGGCGGAAACAGAGCAAAGACCTCATCCCCAACCCCTTCTCCGAAGCGGAGAAGGGGCTTTTTAATAATTTTGGGGTCTATGGGGCAACGTTGTTGCCCCATAGACCCCAAACCCCGCTGTTAAGAAGGGACTTTAAGACAAGCCTGCTTGACAAGTTAGAACATATCAAAAGCCCACCCCCTCGAAAGCTCGGGGCAGGCCCCCGCCCCCCGAAGCGGGAGGGAAAAGAAGTTTTTTGGAGATTGTTTGTGGCACTTCGTGCCACAAACAATCTCCAAACCTCTAATCTGCTCCCCTTCTCCAATTTCACCGGCTTCGGTGAAATTGGACACTCTCACCCCTTCGGGTGCGCTGAAGAGCGTCAGTGCACCCGAAGGGGTGGAAGGGGCCGGGGGATGAGGTTTGTTTACCCCACCCTGGCGAATCCACACGCGCAAAAGGCGGCGCGGCGCGCTACAATCAAAGGGAATATTGTGCGCCATCCCTTTTATTGTCCGCCCCCATTCCCCATGCACAAACGCTTATCCCGCCAGCAGTTTCTGCGCCTGATGGCCGCCGCGGCCGTCGCGCCCTTTGTTGCGGGCTGCGCCCGCGCCGCCGAGCCGCCCGCGCCCGCGCCGTCCGCGACGCCCGGCGCGGGCCCGTCGGGCCCGGGCGGGGGCGGGGAGGGCGAGCGCGCGGGGCGCCGGGGAACCGGGAATGGCCAGCG
>Ga0172369_10008454_pt1 | contig 11677 bp, 7 predicted proteins | sample LakKiv25m_FD_114539 | JGI IMG/M metagenome (GOLD analysis project Ga0172369, IMG submission 114539) | Freshwater microbial communities from Kabuno Bay, South-Kivu, Congo - kab_022012_11.25m | ecosystem: Environmental > Aquatic > Freshwater > Lake | place: Democratic Republic of the Congo... | reverse complement strand
TTGGAGATCAACTGCCGGTCGCAGTTGTCAATTCTGGAAGCTTGCCGGCATAACAATCCGAAAGTGAAGATCGTCTTTGCCGGGACGCGCCAGCAATACGGCAAGCCGGATTATCTGCCGGTGGATGAAAAACATCCGCTGCACCCGACGGACGTGAACGGCATCAACAAAATGGCCGGTGAATGGTACCACATTCTGTACAATAATATTTACGGACTGCGCGCTACTTCTCTGCGGCTGACCAACACCTACGGCCCGCGCCAGCTCATGAAGCACAGCCGGCAAGGATTCGTCGGCTGGTTTATCCGACAGGCTATAAATGGCGAGACGATCAAGGTCTTTGGCGACGGTAAGCAGGTGCGCGATTTTAATTTTGTAGACGATGTGGTTGATGCCTTCTTGCTGGCCGCGGCCTTTGATGATTGCAACGGCAGCATCTACAACTTGGGCGGCGACGAGCCGATGATGCTCATCGACTTTGTCAAGCTGCTCATCGAGATCGCCGGCAGCGGCGCTTTCGAAATCGTTCCCTTTCCGGAAAACAAAAAGCGCATCGACATCGGCGATTATTATGCCGATTACCGCAAAATCCGCGCGATCCTTGGCTGGCGCTACCGTACCTGCATGCGCGAGGGCATTGCCAAGACGGTGGAATACTATAGAAATAACAAAGAACATTATTGGTAGAAACGACTGTCATTAACCAACCAGGCTGGAGTTATCTCCAGCTCAATTCAGTGCGAGGTAATGGCCTAACAGTTTAACAATCTGACAGTCTAACAGCCTACACCTTAAATAGCCCCGATGCAACGCGATTAGAAGAAAAGGATGAACAAAAAATACCAGCCAATCTTTTTTGCCTTGTTGTTACTCGCTTTTGCTGTACAAATGATCCGGCATGTGAATGACTTTTACGTTCCCGAGAGCGACTTTTTCGACTATCGTGAAAAAGCCATCGAGATGCGCCAGTTGCACTGGCCGGCAGAATCTAAGCGGCCGCCGCTGTACTCTGCTCTGGTCGCTTTGCTTTCCGCCCCATTGCCCGGAAAACACCGCGAGCTTTACGCGGCGGAAGTCATTGGTGTCATTTCTGCACTTGCAGGACTATGGCTGGTCTTTCAAATCTCTCGACACCTTTTGGGCCAATACGCCTTCATTGTCGCTTGGCTATGGGCTTTGCATCCGACCACTTTACGAATGGCCATCAAGCCCAAGCCGGAAATATTGGTGATGGTACTGATCCTTTGGGCCTTCGAGCGTTTTCTGCGCGGCGACAAGCGGGCCTACTTGTTAGCCTTTATCGCCACGCTCGTCCGTTACGAAGGTGCATTGGCAATCATGGCGTTTGCCGCCGCCGAATTTCTCTTTGAAAAAAGGAAGCTCCTGACGATCGGCAGAGCAGCCCTTGCCGGCAGCTTCATCCTCGTTTGGACGCTGGTGCACAGCGGCGGAAGCGGAGGCGCCAGCTACGGCAATTACTACAACGACTATCAGCCGGGCTTTGCCTTCATCGGCAACTTTTGGGGCGGAATCATCGGCTTTCTGCCGTTGCAATGGTACAAGCTGTGGGCCGCCGGCGGTGCAGCATTGCTCCTTGCCGGAGTGGTATGCGGTTTCCAACAGTTCCGGCGCGAGATCACAGCGGTGGTGATTTTTTTGCTCGGCTTTTTGGCCATGCACGTCGTTTGGCCGTTCTCCAATGTGGATTACGTCGTTATCGCCTCATGGAGCACATTTTTGCTTATGGTCTTGGGCGCGCAAGGATTCTATAAGATTATTCAGAGGTATCTCCATGCGCTTTGGTCGCGGGTGATGAGAGAATTGGACAAACGCGTCGCGATCGTTGGGTCATTCGTGATTTTGCTGGTCGTGATCGTGGCCTTATGGCGAGTGCGCTTCCCTTATCCGCAGTATGAAGTCAAGTGGATGACCGTGTTAAGCTTTGTCATTCCGCTAACGTGGTTTCTTTGGTGGATGAGCAGATCGCTTTCTTTCAGCCGATGGAGCATAATGGGATTGTCCATGAGTTTCTTTTTGCTCTTGGCTTTTTATCTCAATTCCAAAAGCGTGGCCGACTTTTTTGACCTTCATTATTCCAAAGCGGAGTTTCGCTTGGTTGGCGAATGGTATGCCGCTCATCATCGACCGGGGGATAAGATGGTCGTCGATCAGCCGACGGTGGTGGCCTATTTTGCCGATCTCGATCCGGCTAAGGATTTTGTGCAGTTGACCAGCGTCCCTGCCGTGGAGCCGGAACGGGTGATCGAGTGGCTACGGGCGCAGCAAATAACCTACATCGCCTGGCTCAGTACCAACCGCGTCTACGAAAAAGAAGATGCCTGGTACGCTTGGAAACGCGACAACCGCGGCTGGAAGACCGTGGCGTTCTTAGAACAAGGTAAGGATATCGTGGGTCTAAAGATGATCGAGCAAGTGCGATCCGGTCCGAGGTGGGGGTACATTTATCAAGTAGTTTCAAACCTGTGAGGGTTCTAAAACCTCACAGGTTTGACCATGCGTAAGCTTCTTGGATAAGAATTGAATGAAAACTAATTCTTCGAGAATGAATGTCCCCTTTGGCGATCTCAAGCGCCGATATCAAGCCATCAAAAACGAAGTGGATGCTGCCACAGCCCGCGTCCTGGAAAGCGGCTGGTATATCCTGGGCGAAGAGCTTGCCCGCTTTGAAAGCCAGTTCGCGGACTATTTGCGAGTCCCCTACGCCATCGGCGTGGGTTCCGGTACCGAAGCATTACACTTGGCACTGGTGGCTTGCGGTGTGCGACAGGGCGACGAAGTCATCACCGTCCCCAACACCGCAGTGCCGACCATTTCCGCCATCTCCTTCGCCAACGCTACCCCGGTCTTTGTGGATATTGATCCTCAGACCTACTGCATGGATGTTTCTAAAATCGAGGCGAAAATAACCAGGCGCACCAAAGTCATTATGCCGGTGCATTTGTACGGCAACGTCTGCGATTTGCCAGCCATTATGGCTGTTGCGCAAAAGCGTGGATTGGCGGTCATCGAAGACGCTTGTCAGGCGCACGGAGCAGGGCGACTCGATAAGAAAGCCGGCACCTTTGGTGATTTCGGCTGCTTCAGTTTCTATCCCAGCAAAAATCTGGGCGGCTTTGGCGATGGTGGCATGGTGGTCACCAACGACGCGCACAAGGCAGAACAAATCCGTTTGCTGCGTAACTATGGCCAGACCAAACGGTATTATCATCAGAGCATCGGCTTCAACAGCCGGCTGGATGATCTGCAAGCGGCTTTGTTAGCCGCACAACTACCGCATCTGGATGCATGGAACCGGCGGCGAAGAGGAATCGCTTCCCTTTATAGCGAGCACATTACGAACCTGCGGATCAGGCTGCCACAGGAGCAGAAGGATACTTTCCATGTATTTCATCTTTACGTGATTCGCTGTAAGGAAAGAGATCGCCTGCGAGAATACCTGTCCCAAAAGGGAATTGGCACTCAAATTCACTACCCGATCCCCTGTCATTTGCAGGAAGCCTACCGAAGCTTAGGCTTTGGAAAAGGCACCTGTCCGGTTGCCGAGGAGTATGCCGGAGAAATATTATCCCTGCCGATTTATCCGGAGCTGACGGATGAAGAAGTGATTTATGTGGCGGAGATAATAAACCAGTTCGTTTGAACACCAGACCCCAGTCTTTTTTAAAAAGACTAGGGTCTGGTCAAAAGTCATTTTGTCGCTTTAGCAGACGACTTGTCGGGTCGTCATTATTTTATGAGGTGTATCGAGAAAATATGTCATCATATTTGAAAACCATTTTTTTGCTCTGTTGCAGCAATATCTTTATGACGTTTGCCTGGTATGGTCATTTGCGGGATCTATCCGAACAGCCTCAAATGGTAGCCGTCTTGGTTAGTTGGGGCATTGCACTGTTCGAGTACATGATTCAGGTTCCCGCCAATCGCATCGGCCATCAGGTGATGAGCGTGGGCCAGTTGAAGATACTCCAAGAGGTCGTGACCTTGTCGGTATTCGTCCCATTCTCCGTTTTCTACATGAGAGAGAAATTAAGCCTTGATTACCTGTGGGCGGGTTTGTGCCTGCTCGGCGCAGCTTTCTTCATGTTCCGCCGCTACTTAACCGGCAGTTAACTGGCCTGATATGACGTTCCTCGTGACGATTTCATCTTGCAAGACAAGCGCCGAGCCTTCGAGCTTCAGGAGTCTACCAACAAAATAAGTTTCGACCAACCGATGAAAGCTGCCAACAGATAGAAATAACCCAACAGATAAAGGCCATTTTTTCATCCGTTGGATTGTTTCTATCCGTTGGCAAAATTCTTTCTAGTCGGTTGGAGGCGAAGCTTCACCGGCAAATTACGAATGAAACCTCGCACTCTCATACAAAATTTCGAATCAAGTCCACAAACGGCTGTGCTGCTGATGTTGGCCATTGGATTGATTGTACGTCTCTTGCTGCTCCCCATTCGTTGGATCAATCCCGACGAGGGCGCGCATTTGATGGACGCTCAACTGCTGCTCAACGGATTCATGCCCATTGCGGATTATGGCGCGCGCCAGCCGCTTTACGTGTTCGTGTTGGCCATATTCCTCAAAGCTTTTGGCGCGAGCCTGCAAATCGGCAGATTGGTGCCGCTCTTGGCTTCCGTCGGAACTGGTTGGATGCTGTTCGTCATTGGCCGGCGCATAGCCGGCGCAACGGTCGGACTTGTTGCTGCGTCCATCTACATGTTCTTGCCGCTTACCATCGTCTGGTCGGTGATCGTCAAAGAAGAGCCTTTGGCCATCTTTTTGACCTGCGTCAGCATTTACTTCGCTTTGATCAGCTTCTCTGAGAGCAGACAAAAATCGGCATGGATGATCATTTCCGGGTTGTTCGCGGCATTAGCGTATTATGCCCGCTCGTCTACTTTGTATTTGCCGTTGGCGGTTATATGCTTTACTCTGTTTGGACAAAAGGCTTCCATCAAAACCGCATTTGCTCGAACTCTCTCGTTCCTCCTCGGGTACATCGTAGTTTGTTTAGGAATCTCTTTGATATTTGCAAGCAAAATGAGCTGGCAGGACATTCTCTTCTCGCAACTGAATCCATTGAATCTGATCTGGAATCGCGCTATGTCCTTGTTGGGATGGCTGCCGCCGGAATATCAGGTGGTCGATACCGGCGGCTTTCGCCTCCTCGACCAGACGCTCGGCGATACTATCAAAGCCTGGCGGGAAGTCGTTTTGTTTTCCCTTTTCATTGGTGTTGGTGCGATTGCCGCTGTGGCTGATGCGAAAGCCAAAAGTCCTGATGGTGTTCGTTCTTCCAATCCATTCGGCTCGACGCTGATGATTTTGTGGGCCGGTTTTGCCCTGTTGCTGTACATCTTTCAATCGGCTAATCGCGGATTTTTCACTCAGTATTTTGTCGAGGTCCTGCCGCCGCTGACACTCCTTGCTGCCATGTGGCTACAACAGGCTGTGAGGTTGATTACTTTGCGACCAGGCTTATTCTTCACAGCTTGTTTAGCAGGCTTCTTTTTTTTGTTTTCCCTGCAACGCACGACCTGGCAGTTCTATCCCGGAGTGGGCGCTTACCTCGTTTTCGGCTCTCTGGTGGCAAGTATCGCCACGCTTGTCTTTGTTTCCAAAATTCCTTGGAAACCGCGGGGAATTCTTTTGCTCACAATTCCAAGCGCATCGGCCTTGGTCATTTTATTGCTGGGAAAGTTTTTCCAATTGGAGCAGCTCGCTATTGTGGTCCTCATCCTGTTTTGTCTCTATCTCTTGGTCGAAGCTCTTTATGAGAAGGACACCATAGATCAACGCGCAGCCGTACGGTCGGCGACCATTTTTGTGTTCATCGTGGCGTTAGCAGTATCGGGTTTGTATTCCGGTCACGCCATTGGGCCAAAGTACGAATGTGTTTGGTCGCCGGCAACAGTAAAACAGGTAGCTGCGGCACTCACAAAAGAGGCTGGAAACGGAGATGAGATCCTCAGCGGCGCGACCATCTGGGCGTTTTCAGCAAAGCTGCGTCCGTTCTTGAATGTCCCACATCCGACGGAGTTTTTTAAGAAGCGAATGCTGGACTTTGAAGAGCAATTCCGCCACCAGCGCCCGCAGTTCGTCATAGATGATGGCTATACGAACAGAAAGTATGCGCGCTACTGGTCATTCATTAAGAGCGAGTTGGAATCAAACTACTATCAAGTGGCAAAAATCTCCGGCTCCAAGTATCCGGTGATCGTTTTTAAACTGACCGACAATCCTCAGCCCCATGAGAGTTTTTTGACAGTGCGTCATACCACACTCCCTTCCACTCAAGCAAATAGGCTGCCATGACCCTCAAGCAAAAAACCATATCCGGCGTCGTTTGGACGGGCCTGGCTAAGATGAGCATGCAGGGAGTGCTGTTTGTCGTCACCATCATTTTAGCGCGACTGCTGACTCCGGACGATTTCGGCATTGTCGGCATGGCCGCCTTGGTCACTGTCGCCGTCGCCATGGTCAATGATCGCGGTCTCGGCACCGCCATCATCCAAAAAAGGGATATTCTAGAGAACCAACTTTCCTCGGTATTCTGGGGCGGTTTGGTGTTCGCCATCGTTCTCTTCAGCATTTCGGCCATGGCTTCCTTTCCCGTCGCTGCGTTTTTCAAAAAGCCGGTCGTGCAGGCCGTCATTGGCGTGCAGGCTTTTGGCTTTATCATCGGCGCTTTCGGAATCGTGCAGAAATCTCTCCTGACCCGGGACATGGAGTTCAAAAAATTGGCGATCATGGAAATAGCTTCCGTGGCCGTTAGTGGCTGCATCTCCATCGTTATGGCGCTGCTGAAATTCGGCGTCTGGAGCTTGGTGGTCGGCACCCTGGTCCGCGATCTGACCGGCGTCATTTTGGTGTGGATTTATTGCGACTGGCGGCCCAAGCTGCATTTTTCTTGGCCGGACTTCAAATCCCTTTTCGGCTTCAGCGCCAACGTGCTCGGCAACGACGTGGCTCTATACGCCACTACAAACGTGGATATTACCATCATCGGCAAAGTGCTCGGCTCCGCGCCGCTGGGGTTCTATAGCCTCGCACTAAACATGGTCAAGCTGCCGGTGACCCGGCTTTCGGGAATCGTCTCCAAAGTCACCTTCCCGGCCTTTTCGGCAGTCCAGGAAGATTTGGGTAGATTTAAAAACGGCTTTACCAAATCGCTGACCTTCATTTCTATTTTTACTTTCCCCTTGTTGGCAGGAATGGCCGTGTTTTCACGCGAATTCATCGAGATTTTTCTGGGCGCCAAATGGCAGGCTATGGCGGCTCCGCTCATCATACTGACGCCCATGGCGATGCTGAAATCCGTCGGCACCATCAAAGGCTCGGTCTTGATGGCGCGAGGCCGCCCGGAGATCGAGTTGTGGTGGAATATTGTGTATCTGCTCCCATTGGCGGGAGTGGTCTTATTGGGCACCCGCTATGGCATCGTTGGCGTAGCAACCGCCTTTACCGCATTGTATGTCATCACGTTCCCGATCATCCAAGGAATCACCAACCGACAGGTCGATTTGTCCTCGCGTGAGTTCTTGGCGGCCTTGCTGCCGGCCTCGGTCCCAACAGCGGTAATGGTCGTTTTCGGTCTCCTTCTGAAGCAATTCGCCGCCGGTTTGTTCAAGTCTGCTTTATTGCCGTTTTTTATCAGCGGCGTGGTTTTATCCGTCCTCGTCTACTTGGCTTGTCTCTGGCTGATGGATAAAAGCCTGTTTGCTGAGCTTTGGAACGCCGTCGCCCATCAAGGAAAACAGGGGCAGAATCTGCCATCAACCGCCGGCACAGAAGTCATGGCGGGATCATGAAAATAGCGATCATGGGCATCCGAGGCATTCCCGCCAATTACGGCGGTTTCGAGACCTTCATCGAAGAGATGGCCCCGCGACTGGTCAGTCGCGGGCATGACGTGACTGTCTATGGTCGATCGAATATCATCGAGCATGATGGCTCGTTCTACAAAGGCGTTCGGATTAGAATTCTGCCCACCATCAGCCACAAGTATTTGGACACCGTCATTCACACGCTGGTGTGCACCCTGTACAGTTTCTTTCTCAAATATGACGTTGTCTTTATCTGCAACAGCGCTAACGCCCTGTTCGCCGTCATTCCCCGGCTCATGGGCAAGCCCACCATCGTCAACGTGGATGGACTGGAATGGAAACGGCAAAAGTGGAACTGGGCCGGCAAGACTTTTTATCGCTTGTCTGAGTTTCTGGCGACATTTTTGCCAAGCGCAATCGTCTCGGACGCTAAGGAAGTACAACGATACTATTGGGAAAAATTCTCTAAGGAATCAACCTACATTCCTTACGGCTCTCCTGTCGCGCCGGTGTCGACAAATGAAATCCTGCAACGTTATCAGCTTGCGGAACGGGAATACGTACTCTACGTGAGTCGTATGGAGCCGGAGAACAATGCCCATCGGGTTGTGGAGGCCTTTGAGCGCACCAAGACAGAGAAAAAGCTGGTGATGGTCGGCGATGCCCCCTATAGCAGTGATTACATCACCAAGCTGCGCTCGACGCGCGATCCCAGAATCATTTTCACCGGATATGTGTTTGGCCAGGGCTACCGGGAGTTGCAGAGCCACTCGTATTTTTATGTTCAAGCAACCGAAGTAGGCGGTACGCATCCGGCTTTGCTTGAAGGTATGGGATATGGGAATTGCGTGTTGGCCAACGACGTGCCGGAACACCGCGAGGTTCTGGGCGATGCGGGCATCTACTTTAACACACATGGCAGTTCATTATTGGGCGATAAAATGCAATACCTTTTAAACAACCCTGATGTCGTGCAAACCTATCGCCGCGCTGTCGTTAAGCGGGTACGCCAAAAATACTCGTGGGAAAAAGTAACCGATGATTATGAAAGGCTGTTCAGGCGGATAGCCAGAAAACGCTGATTTTCTATGTTTTTTTTGTTGGTAAATTGGATAAAGAAGAATTGGCTGATCAGCAGCATCGTGGCCTTGGGCTTGACGTTGAGGTTGATTGGACTGCAATTCGGCAAGCCCTTTCGCTACCACCCGGACGAGTTGAAGCTTGTTTTTCAAACCGGCAATCTGTTGGATTATTCGCGCTGGTCCAAAGAAACGTTCTTTCTCATGGGCGTTTATCCACCATTCTTTACTTACGTCTTGGCCATCGCTTTCGCAATCTACATCGGCGGCATGATGCTGGTACAAGGCGGTTTGTCATTGGCGGCGGTGAAAGAGCTCTATTACATCAATCCGTTTCAATATCATTTGATCGCTCGCTTGATCTCGGCCTTTGCAGGGACATTTACCATTGCGTTGGTCTATCTACTGGGCAAAAAAATGTACTCCCGCGCCACCGGATTGATCGCGGCAGCATTTCTGGCGGTAGCCTTTATCCCGGTGCGCAATTCGCATTTCGGTACTGTCGATATCTTTTTGACAACGTTGGTTCTCGCCTCTTTCTTCTTCGCTTACGACATCCTGAAGGAAGGCCGCTATCGAGACTATGTTTGGGCCGGGGTCTTCGCAGGGGTCGCAATCGCGACCAAATGGAATGCCGGGCTGATCGTAATTCCCATTGTGGTTGCACATTTCTTGGCCATGAAGAAAGACGAGTCGTTTCGCTGGCGGTCTCTCTTTAATGCAAAGCTTATGACTGCCGTCGGCGCCGTTTTGCTGGCTTTTCTAATCGCCAGCCCGCTTCCACTGATAGATCCAAGAGAATTTTTCGGCGCCATTGTCGGTACGGCCAAATTTGAACAAACCGGCAGTAGGAAATTAGGCGCCGGTGGAGGATTTTGGTCCTATTTCACCGGCGACCATTCGCCCGGCTTTGGTTTTTTTTATGACAACACTTTTTATCAGGCTTTGGGACATTTAACGCTAGTGCTGTTCAGTTTGGGCATTATCTGGTTACTCATCCTACGAAGAAAAGAAGATTGGATTTTACTGTCTTTTCCCGTGATCATGTACGCCTTTATGGGACAAATGAACATCAAAGCCATCCGCCATCTTTTGCCCATCATGCCCTTTTTGTTGCTGATCGCAGCAGAGTTCGTTGTTGGCATAGTCTCGAAGATCAAAGAAAAACGCTGGCAATACTTTGCTGTGGCCTTGTTGATTGGCGGAGTCATTTTGCCGCAAGGCTTCAAATCCTTTGGCTATGATTTAGCTTTACGACAGACCGACACGCGGACTCTGATGAAAGAATGGATTGAACACCATGTAGCCGAGGGTACAAAGATCGGTCTGGAGGAATTCGGCCCCCCCTTACTCAGTCAACATGATTTGAATCTGGAGTGGATTAAAAAATCACCGGATTATAAGCAAGTCTATGACGTGCACGGCTTAGTCCCACGCATGTTCACTCATGGTGAGCAGTGCACAGCCGAACAAAATCCGAGTCAGTACGTGAAAGATTCCGGCATTGAAATAGTGGTGCTCGATAGTTTCACGCAGGAAAGATACTCGTGGAAATACACGCAAAAGAAAAAACCCGAAGTGGCCAAGGCGAGGGAAAACTTTTACCAATGGGTAAAGGAAAACGGCCGGCTCCTGCATCGGGTCTCGCCGGCGAATGAGTACAATATCAGCCCGGAATTGGAAATCTATCAGATCGGCAGGTAATCTGCTTTAAGCGATGAACTATTTCGACATTAGAATCTCCGCAAGGAACCTGCACTTCTGGCTCATCAGTTTGGGCCTCCTTGGCTTTTGTGCTCGAATTCTCTTTATCTTGCTGATCCCTCAACTTGGCTCGCCCACTTCCATGGATTCCGGCACGTATCACTCCATCGCGGTAAATTTGCTGCAAGGGAAAGGCTTTAGCGAGGATGGAACCAATCCATCTATATTTGTCGCCCCGTTGTATCCATTTTTTATTGCGGCGATCTATTGGCTCGTCGGCGCACAGCCACTGGCGGTTGAGCTTGCACAATGTGTATTGGGAGTCGGCATCGCAGTGCTGACGTTCTTATTGGCTCGCAAGCTCTTTGGCGAAACCACAGCACTGCTCGCTTTTGCGGTGACATTGTTCTTCCCAGAATTGTTTGTGCTCTGTACCTTTCTGTACACCGAGACTTTGTTCATCACCCTGTTCCTGCTCATGATTTGGCTGGCGCTCAAGGCGATGGAGAGGCCGGACATTAAATCACTCGCGCTTGCGGGAGTCGTCGGCGGATTGGCGTCCTTGACGCGAGGCGTCACCATGCTTTTCCCGGGAATATTGTTCGCGGCCTTGTTGACCAAATATCGCCTCGGCAAATCCTTACAGAGCACAATCATCTACGCCCTGTTTTTTGCCCTGCCCATTTTGCCGTGGACGATTCGGAACTATGCCGCCTTCAAAACTTTTGTGCCGATTGCGGTCGGCACCGGCGACGTTTTTTGGACCGGCAACTATTTGCCATTCGACGGCAAATACAATTATGAAAAGACCATGCATCTCATGGATGACATGACCAAAGGCATGAACCAAATCGAGCGCAATGAGCAGTTGATGGCGGAAGCCAAGAAAAACATTGCCGCAGAACCTGTAAAAAGCGCCTGGCTCATGGCGCGCAAGTTCTTCCGCTTTTGGCTCTGGATTTACGAAGGGACGCCCACTGGCCAGCAGCGAACAGTAAATGCCTTGGTGCAGTGGATTTTGAAAATCTGTTATTATCCGATTTTGCTTCTCTTTCT
>Ga0172369_10008453_pt1 | contig 11678 bp, 12 predicted proteins | sample LakKiv25m_FD_114539 | JGI IMG/M metagenome (GOLD analysis project Ga0172369, IMG submission 114539) | Freshwater microbial communities from Kabuno Bay, South-Kivu, Congo - kab_022012_11.25m | ecosystem: Environmental > Aquatic > Freshwater > Lake | place: Democratic Republic of the Congo... | reverse complement strand
TCGTGAGTGCGCCCAGCCGTTCGTCAAATAGCTGGAGGCCGTCCGCCCCAGGCCGGGCGAGAAGAGCGGCGTCGGGGAGCCCGGCGTATTCGTCGGGGGCGGAGATGTTGGCCAGTTCAACAGCCTCGCGGGCGAGATGGTCGAGCGAATCGTCGCCGAGGTCGGAGGTCGAACAGACGGCCGTGCGCCCGCCGTTGATGACGCGCAGCCCGAGGGAGCGCGAGCCGGCCTCGATGAGCTTTTCGACTTCGCCCTTGCGCACGGTGACGTTCGACTCTTCAAAGGCGACGGCAAAGACATCGCACTGTTCGGCGCCGTGGCGCCGCGCCATTTCAACCACGCGGGAGGCGGTTTCAGCGAGCGAACTAGCCAACGCGCGTCCCTCCAACCGTGATGCCCGAGATGAGCACCGTGGGGATGCCAACCCCGACAGGCACCGATTGTCCCGCCTTCCCGCACATCCAGCGGCCATCGGACAGGCGGTAGTCGCTCCCCACCATGGTGACCTTCGAGAGCACGTCGGGGCCGTTGCCGATGAGGTTCACGTCGCGAATCGGGCTCGTGATGCGTCCGCCTTCGATCAGATACGCCTCGGTGACGGCGAAGACGAAGTCGCCGTTGGAGATGTTCACCTGGCCGCCCGAGAAGGAGACGCAGTAGATGCCCCGTTCGACCGCGCGGACGATATCGTCGGGATGGGACTCGCCGGCAAGCATCAGCGTGTTGGTCATGCGGGGCATGATGTAGTCCTTGAACGACTCGCGCCTGCCGGAGCCGCCGGGAGGCACGCCAAAGTGGCGCGAACTGATCTCGTCGTGCAGGTAACCACGCAGGATGCCGCCCTCGATGAGCACGTTGCGCCCGGTCGCGTTGCCCTCATCGTCGACGTTGATGGAGCCGCGTGAGCCGGTGATCGTCCCGTCGTCGATGACCGTAACGAGTTCGCTCGCGACGGGCTGGCCGATGCGGCCGGAGTAGTTGCTGGTGCCCTTGCGGTTGAAATCGGCTTCGAGGCCGTGCCCGATCGCTTCGTGCAGGAGGATTCCGCTGTCGCCGGCGGCGAGCACGACCGGCATCGTCCCGGCGGGCGCCTCGGCGGCATCGAGTTGGAGAACCGACTGGCGGGCAGCGGCGCGGGCGGTGTCCTCTGGTGTGACCTGGTCGAAGTATTCGATGCCGAGCCGGCCGCCCCCACCCGTGCGGGCCATCCGGCGGTTGCCATTGCGCTCAGAGAGCACGCTCACGTTCATGCGGATGAGCGGCTGGACATCGCCGGTGACGCGACCGTCGCTGCGCGCGATGGCGATATAGCGGAGTTCGTCCCCAAGGCTCGCGTCGACACGTGCCACCGACGGGTCGAATGCCCGCGCCGCCCGGTCGGCCCGTTCGAGGAGCGCGACCTTCTCGGCGGCAGGGCGGGCGGAAAGCGGGTCGTCCGTGGAGTAGCAGGCGACACCGCGGAGCTGCGGCGTAGCATCGATGGGGCTGGGTTGCCGTTGCCCGGAACCGATGCGGGCAGCAGTCTCGGCGGCGCGGCGCATGGCAGCCAGATCGAGTTCCTCGGTGTAGGCGTAGCCGATCGCTTCGCCCTTAACGACGCGGATGCCCACGCCCTGGGCTACGTTCCGGGAGGCTGACTTCACGTGCTGGTCTTCCCAGGAGATGGCGGTCTGGGTGCGGTGCTCAAAGAAGAGTTCGGCGAAATCGCCGCCGCGGCTCAGCGCCACCGACAGTACCGACGACATTGCCACCGGATCGAGACGGTAGCGGTCGCCGAAGAAGCGGAGAGATTCGGCTGCCGGATCGGACACGTCTTGCTCCACGCGAAGGACCGCGCTTGAGACCATGGTAGCGAATGGCGGGATTGCGGGGGGGGGAAACGGCGGGCTCGTCTGGTTCGTTGTCGGCCGCTTTAGTAGGTTCGAAGCAGGAAAGCAGCTGCTTCCGGGAACTCTGTTTGGCCGTACACGGCGCGACTCGCGGCATCATTGCGTCCGGTGGCGCGCTGGCTTCGCTGCGACATCGCGACTTCCGCATCCTTCTGTTCAGCACCATGTCGCTTCAGATCGGGTCGTGGGTTCAGACGATCGGGCAGGGCTGGCTCGTGCTGCACGACCTCGGCGGCTCGGCCACGAACCTGGGCGCAGTGGCGCTCATCCGGGGGGCTTCGCTCGTGCTGCTTTCCCCGTTTGGGGGGTACCTTGCCGGCCGGCTTGAACGCCGGAAACAGCTTGTCGTCTACACTTCTGTGAGCGCCCTCATCGCGATGCTGCTCGCCACCCTGGTTGCGACCGGACAATCGAGATCTGGATGGTCTACGGCATGGCGCTCGTCGCCGGTGCGGTCGACGCGCTCGCGGGGCCTATTCGAACGATGCTCGTCTACGACAGTGTCGGTGGCGAAGACCTGACGAACGCCGTCGCGCTGAACGCGCTGGGCGGAAACTCGATGCGGGTTATCGGGCCGGCAATCGGCGGGGTGCTCATCGGCGCCGTGGGCACGCAAGGGACGTTCCAGGTCCAGGCGGCGTGCCTCGTGGTCGCGACGGTGCTCACGTGGATGCTTCGCCCGAGCCCGCCGGAAATCACAGAAAGCCTGGGCATCTTTCGGAGCATGGCCGAGGGCATGAGGTATGTGCTGCGCGACCGGCGAATGCTGATCATCGTGATCATGGGACTGGTGCCGAGCATCCTTGCCTATCCGTACGTGACGTACCTCCCGGTGTTCGCGCGCGATGTGATGCATTCGAACCAGACCGGGTATGGCTACCTCGCGGCGGCGGTGGGCCTGGGCTCCCTGCTCGGTGGCGCGCTGATCGCCGCTCGATCGGGGCAGAGGAAGATGGGGCCGGGGATGATGTGGGCCTGCCTGTTCTATTGTCTCGCCGTCCTCGTCTTCACCTTCATGCGTCATCTCTGGCTCGGCGTGGGGGTGCTCGCGATCGCGGGCGTCTTCCACAGCATCTACGCGACCTTGAACGCATCGCTGATGCAGCTGCAGGCAGAGGTCGAGTATCGCAGCCGGGTCATGTCCCTCCAGACAATGATGTGGGGCTCGACGCCCTTCGCAGGACTGTTGATGGGGAGAATGATCGACATGTGGGGCGCACCGCATGTCGTCGGCGCATGGCTGGCGCTCGCGGCCGCGATTACCCTTGTGCTCACCACGACGTCGCGCGAGATGCGGCGCGTGTGACGGGAGAGCCGACGATGGACCGTCTGCTGGACGCTTTCGTTGCCGGGCTCCGGCCGCTCGATGGCACGGGACATCCCGCAACCGAATCGGGCACGCGGGCACTCCTGAATGGCGTCGATGCGCTGTTCGTAGTGGACCTGGAAATGAGCGGTTCGAACGCACAGATGCACGAAGTCATGGACCTCGGGGGGGTGCGCGTGCGATTCGCACCCGGGCTGCCAGAGATGGAGAGCTGGGGCGCCCGCGTGAAACCGCGCCACATCGGCAACGCGGAGCCGGGCGCGCTCAGGGTAATCGGCTACAATTCGAAAGCGTGGAAGAACGCCATCGGGCTCGAAGCCGCCGTTGAGCATTTCACACAGCTCGGGGACGGAGCGGTGATCACCGGCTGGGGGATCGGTCAGGACCTCGCCTTCCTGGCCGAGACGTTTCGGCGCCTGGAGCGGCCGTGGCCGTTCGCGCTGGTCGCGCTGGACGCGCAGCCAGTCGCCCGCCAGTTGCTGAAGAGCGGCGAACAGGTCGACCGCTTCAACCTGGGACACGTTGCCGACCGGCTTGGGATCGGCCGGATGGGCGAGCACGGTGCGCTCGCCGACGCATTTGCCACCTACGACGTCCTCTGCAAGCTGGTCGAGCTCATCGACGGCGCTCCGTGAGGAACCAACGTGCTGCGATGGGCTGTCGAGCCGGAAGGTTGCGGAGGCATCCAGAGTCCTGGTTGATGAGCGGGACATGCCGCCCGATACTGGTGACAGCGCCTGGATTGGTGTTTTGACGTCGCAACAGCAACGGTTTTGCCCCCTCTGCGACCGCGCTTTCGTCGACAGCGAAGCTGTGCTCCGCTGCGACGGCTGCGGAGTCATGCACCACCCCGCCTGCTGGGTGAAGCATGGCGGCTGTGCGACCCCGAACGAGCACACAGGGAATGCGGTGGCGCTTGCCTATCGCAACCGCCCGGCGCTCGGCGACGACCCGCCGCACCCCGCTGAGGGAACGCGCGTGCGGGTGCCGCCCCTGGCGGCTCTGCCAAACGACGAAGCGGAGAACGGCGACGTCCGCGGACCGGAGCGGGAGCCGGTACCCATCGCTCCGAGAGTCGCGCCAGGCCAACCGCCGACGGTGGCGACGGGTACCCTGCCGAGCGCCGCCGTCCGGGCAGGGGCCACCAAAGGGCAATCGGCGAGCCGCCCGGGCCTGCCCTATAGCCCGGAGCCGACACACCCGCCGGAACCACGGCGGCGGGACCACGGTTCGCCGGATGGGCACATGAAGCCTCTGCCGAAGGTCTACGGACATCACCGGATGCTCGCGTACTGGTACGTTCCGGCGGCGGTTGCGCTCGCCCTGCTGGTCGGTTTCGGCATCATCAAGGCGGTCGATTGGATCGCCGGCGGCGGCGATTCCAACCCCCAGCCGGCAGGGGGCGGGCTGCCGGGCGGCGCCGCAACCACCGGTGTGACCGCCACGACAACGCAGGCCCCGGGAACGACGACGCCCGGAACGCCGACCGCCACGCCGGGCAGCGGCACGTCGCAAAAGTTCAAACCGGGCGACGTTGTCGTGGTCATCGGCACCGGCGATTGTCTGAACGTCCGGGTCGCTGCCGGGCGTTCGAACGACGCGGTCATCTGCCTGGCCGACGGGGAGCAGGTCTCCATCACGGGAGGTCCAGAGGCGAAAGACAACCTCCAATGGTGGAAAGTGAAAACGAAGAGCGGTGAGGGATGGGCCGCCGAAGACTACCTCGCGAAGCGGCCGTAGCGGCCCTCCTGGTTCTGTGCGTCGCCGGGCTTGCAGCAGCGTGCAAGTCGAGCAATCGCAGCACCGTGCCGAGTCCGGCTGCAACAGCCACCAGCCGGGCGACCGCGACAGTAACGGCCACACCCGACCCCGTCGGATCGGCGCCGCCGGCAAGCACTGAGGATGCTTCGAAGCAGCTGGCAACGTTGATTGCCACCTGGGCGGGACCCTGCGCGGGCGCGGCGGTGCTGGAAAGATCGTGGGGAGCAATCTGCGCCACCGGCGACCTTGACGGCGACGGTAAGGCTGACACGGCGCTACTCGTGCCCGTGGGCGGAGGCGGAGCGCGAACGCCGAACCCTGGCATGGTATTCGTGCAGCGCGCGGCCGGCTCGGGCCTCGAACGCCTCCCACCGGAAGGAGAGGCCGACACTTCGGTCGTGGGGCAGAAGGTCTTCGCCCTCGCCGAGCGGACGGGCGACGCCAGGGCGGACCTCGTCCTGCTGGCGAATGTTTGCGGCGCACATACCTGTTCGAGCCGGGTCTATGTCGAGTGGTGGGATGGCACTGCCTGGCGCGACGCCGGCCCGGGCACGGGCGTCGACAGCCTCGACACCATCAGCTTCGACGGAAAGGGAACTGCAGCCGAGCTCGTCGTCCATGGCGGCGTGATCAATTCGGTCGGCGCGGGGCCGCAACGCGCAGCAACGACGGCCTACACGTTTGACGGCGTGCGCTGGAGTATCAAGTCCGTCTTACCCGACAAGCCCGTCTACCTCTTCCACGCCGTACAGGACGCGGATGAGCTCTTTGGCAGAGCGAAGTTCGCGGAGGCGATCGCCGCCTACACGGCAGCAGCCGACTCAAAGACGTTGAAGGACTGGAGGCAGGAGGCCGACGGCGTCAACGGTCGCGATAGCCTGGCGGGCTATGCGCGGCTGCGGATCGCGGTGGCGACCGCGGCGCTGGGGCTGGACGCCACCAGGGCGATGGATGCGGCCATCCGAGACGGTAACGACCCTCTCTTCGCGAATGCAGCCCAGGCTTTCCGCAGGGGACTCCAGGAAGGGAATGGCGTCCACGGTGGCTGCCTCGAGGTGACGCAGTACCTCGGTACTTCCGGCATCCCCGAGATCGTCCGCGCCATGTTCGACTACGGATACGGGAACCACCCGGTCAAGACCTACAAAGAGATCTGCCCGCTGTAACCCGCGGCTGCGCGAGGTTGCTACCGCGCTGGCGCCGTCATTCCAGCGAGCTGACGGCGCAGGTTCGCCATCTCGATGGCGGCGAGGGCGGATTCCGCGCCCTTGTGACCGTCCTTGCCACCCGCGCGCGAGAGTGCCTGGTCGACCGAGTCGACCGTCAGCACCCCGAAGATCACCGGGACGCCCGTGTCCTGGGAGACGCGGCTGATACCACCGGCAGCCCCGCCGGCCACATACTCGAAGTGGGCCGTCTCGCCGCGTATGACGGCCCCGATGCAGACCACGGCGTCGAAGTGGCCGCTTTCGGCTGCCCACTTGGCGGCAGTCGGCACTTCGAAGGCGCCGGGGACGCGGACGACGGCGATGTCGTCGTCCGCGACACCCTGTTCGCGGAGCGCAGGCAGGGCGCCGTCGAGCAGCTTCTCCGTCACAAACGAGTTCCAGCGCGACACGACAACGCACACACGCAATCCCGCGCCATCAAGCGAACCGGCGAGCTCGCGCATGCCTAGACCCCACCACCGGCAAGCGATTCGAGACCGTCGAGCAGGTGGCCCATGCGCGTGCGTTTCGTTTCGAGGTAGCGGATGTTGAAGGGATTAGGAGTGGTCTCAATCGGCACACGCTCGACGACTTCGAGCCCATAGCCTTCGAGGCCCGCCCGCTTGGCGGGGTTGTTGGTGAGCAGCCGCATCTTGCGCACGCCAAGGTCGACGAGGATCTGCATACCAATGCCGTATTCGCGCTGATCGGCGGGGAAGCCAAGCGCGAGGTTGGCGTCGACGGTGTCCATTCCCTGGTCCTGGAGCTCATAGGCGCGGAGCTTGTTGTGGAGTCCGATGCCGCGGCCTTCCTGGCGCATGTAGAGGAAGACGCCTCCCTCTTCGGCGATCATCTTCATGGCGCGGTCCTTCTGCTCGCCGCAGTCGCAGCGCAACGAATCGAATACGTCCCCTGTCACACACTGATCGTGGACACGCACCAGCGTCGGCAGTTCCGGGTCGATTGGCCCCTTCACCATGGCAACATGCTCGTCCGGGTCGTTCACAGCGCGGTAGGCGACGATCGTCATCTCGCCATTAGGCGTTGGCAGGCGCGTCTCGGCAACGCGATGCACAAGCCGTTCCGTCCGCAGCCGGTGCTTGATGAGCTCGTTCGTTGTCAGGATCTTGAGCCCGTGCCGGCGAGCGAAGCGGCGGAGGTCGGGCATGCGAGCCATCTCGCCGTCGGCTTTCATGATTTCGCAGATGACGGCCGCCGGGTGGAGCCCGGCCAGCTTGCACAGGTCGACGCTGGCCTCGGTTTGCCCCGCGCGAACGAGCACGCCTCCGCTGCGTGCGCGCAGCGGGAACATGTGCCCCGGGCGCACAAGGTCGTCGGGCTTGGTGTCGGGATCGATGAGCACCTGGACGGTGCGGGCCCGGTCGGGGGCGCTGATGCCAGTCGAGACGCCCGCCCGAGCCTCAACCGAGACGGTGAACGGCGTGCCAAAGTGCGAGTCGTTCTGCTGCACCATCATCGGAAGTTTGAGATGTTCGACCCGGTCCTCGGTGAGGGAGATACAGATGAGGCCCCGGCCGTACTTCGCCATGAAGTTGATGGACTCGGAGGTGACGAACTGGGCCGGGATGGTGAGGTCGCCTTCGTTCTCGCGGCCTTCGTCGTCGGTGATAATGACGAACTTGCCGCGCCGGTACTCCTCGATCGCCTCGTTGACGGAAAGCATGACACTGTCGCGCTCGGTCATCGCGCTACCTCCAGGGATTCGGCGGACCGGCCAGCCACGAACTGCTCCACGTAGCGCGCGATGATGTCGGTCTCCAAGTTTATGCGGTCGCCAGGTTTGCGGCGAACGAGATTGGTGTGTTCCTGCGTGTACTGCACCAGCGACACGGAAAAGCTCTCGGCGTCCTTCGCGATGATCGTGAGGCTAATGCCGTCGATGCAGACCGGGCCTTTGACCACCATGTAGCGCAGCATCTCAAGAGGCGCGATGAGCCGGGCGATGATGGCGTCCGCCTCCGGCCTGAATGAATGGAGCGTGCCGACGCCCTCGACCACGCCGCGGACGATATGGCCGCTGAGCCGGTCGCTGGGACGCACGCTGCGCTCGAGGTTCACGAGGTCGCCGGCCCGCAGGTCGCCAAGATTCGAGCGGCGGTAGGTCTCGGGCATGAGGTTGGCATAGAACACGTCGCCACTGATCTCGGCGACGGTCAGGTCGACGCCATTGATGGCGATGGAGTCGCCCAGCTTCGCGTCGCCGAGGACGAATGGCGCCCGTATGCGAAGCGTGCCCTCGCCCGCCTCCACCACGGTGCCAACTTCTTCGATGATGCCGGTGAACACGGTTCGCTTCCTCACTCGTGAGCATTCGACGAGCCGGGAGCGGAAGGGGGGCGCAGGCATGCGCGGCAGCGCCGCCTGCCTTGCAGGCGGTTTCGCTGTGTCCTCTCCCATCCGGACTGTAACCGTCGGCTCCGGAATTCCACCGGGTCAGTCCGCCGAAGCGGAGTCGCGGGCTATCACCGCCGGTGAGGAATTGCACCTCGCCCCGAGAACATCTGCCTTATGCTGTGCTGCCCGTCCGTGGCGTGTCAAGCGCAGCCGTCCGGTCACATCCGCAGGAGCGCATCCACTTCGGCCCGTAGCGGCAGCGACGGCGCGGCGCCGGGCCGCGTGACCGCGACCGCGCCGGCGGCGGAGGCGAAGCGCACGGCCGAGGGGAGATCGGCCCCTTCCGCCATGGCGACCGCGAGCGCGCCGCAGAAGGCATCGCCCGCGCCGACGCTGTCGACCGGTTCGACGGGGAACGCCGGCGCGTGGCCTGCCCCGCCGGCAGACGCGAAGACCGCCCCGTCGGCGCCGAGGGTGACGATGGCGAGGCGCGGCCCGGCAGCGAGAAACGCGCGCGCCTGTTCGACGGGCGTGGCAGGGTTTCCGGGCGCAAGTGCGGCGGCTTCGACTTCGTTCGCAACGAGGACGTCGGCAAGACTGAGCAACTCCGGGGGACAGTCGTTCACCGGGGCGGTGTTGAGGATCATCATCACGCCAGCCTCGCGGGCGAGCCGCGCGGCGAGGACGTTGCACGCCACCGGCGCCTCAAACTGGAGGAGCAACGCGTGCGCTTCGGCGATGGCACTCCTGGCCGCCTCCACGTCAAATGGAGTGATGCGCATGTTCGAGCGCGGTACGGAGACGATGCTGTTGCCGCCATCGTCGAAGACGAGGGGGATGGCGACGCCCGTGCCTGCCTCGGGGTCCACGGCGACGTGCCGGGTGTCGATGCCATCGGCCTGGAGCGCCTCAACAACCCGTTCGCCGAACGCATCGGTTCCAACGCGGCCGATGAGGGTGACGTGCTCCGCGCCGAGACGCTTCGCGGCGATGGCCTGGTTTGCCCCTTTGCCGCCGACGAACGTTTCCAGCGAGCGGGCAAAGAGCGTCTCGCCCGGGAGAGGCAAGCGCTCGACGCGGGCGACCATGTCGACGGTGCAGCTGCCGACAACAACGATGCGAACGCCAGCCATCTGGCCGCGGAGCTTAGCGCGAACGAGGCAGGCCGCAACTGGTCGAACGTCTGCGGGCCCACTACGCTGGGCGCGTGACCATCGACCACCCGGGCATCCCCGACCCGTACCGTTTCTGCCCGGAGTGTGGAGCCGGGCTCATACTCCCGGACGAAAGCGAGAGCCGGCCGCACTGCGAAGCCTGCGGTTATGTTCGGTACCGGAATCCGGCAGTAGGCGTGGCCGTTGTTCTCCAGAACCAGGCCGGCCACGTGCTGATGGGCCGCCGGGCCACGGGTGACTACGCGGGCCTGTGGTGCATCCCCTGCGGCTACGTCGAGTGGAACGAAGAGGTGCGCCACGCGGCTGTCCGCGAGTTTCGCGAGGAGACAGGCCTCGACGTCGAACTCGGCGCGGTCGTGGCCGTGCACTCGAACTTCCACAACCCGAAGCTGCACACCGTCGGAATCTGGTTCCGGGGAACGCCCACAGGGGGAGAGTTACGCCCGGCCGACGGTGAGTTCAGCGAGATCGGGTGGTTCGACCCGGCTTCGCCGCCCACACTCGCCTTTCCCACCGACGCGCTCGTCTGCGCGCAACTTCCCGGCGAACGGGATGAGGCGTCCTACCGCACGCGCAGCACGGAGCGCAAGGGCCAGTAGCGCCAGCGGACGCGGCCGATGATCGCCTCGGGTGACACCGGCCCGAAGCGCCGGCTGTCGGTGCTCTCCTCCGCGTTGTCGCCGAGCAATGAGATTCCCTGGTGGAGATCGACGCTGCCGACGCGCTTCACCAGCGTGCGGTCCGGCTTGCGGGGGTCGGCGGCCAGGACGATGTCGCCGCGATGAGGGAGGACACCCCGGTAGGCGTGCGTGTCGACAATGACGAAATCGCCGGGTTCGAGCGCGGGAAGCATGCTCGAACCCGTGATTTCGAAACGCATATAGCGGCGGCGCGCCCACCAGGCTGCAAAGGCGGCTTCAACCGCGACCGCAGCCACGGCAAGGCCGTAGAGGAAGGGCGCGCCGCGGGAACGGCTCCCGGCGATCACGCAGGGTTCGCGAGATAGAAGGGCACGTCACGACCCTTCGTCGCCCAGAAGATGGTGTGGACACCTTCGATCGCCTTCACGAGGTCGTTGCAGGCGTCGACGTTCAGTTCCTGCTTGCACTTCGAAGCGAGCTTGGTGGCCTTCCAGAAGGTGTCGTGAAGGTCCGGATACTTCGCCAGGTGCTCGGCCTTGAAGTAGTCGTGCCAGAGAATGTCGAGCTCCTTCTTCACCACGTCGGCCTGCTGCTCCTTGATGGTGGTGAAGCGGGTGAAGCTGTTCCACATGGCGGCGTCGTTGCCCTGGAGGGCGATCGCCTTCTTCGTCATGGAGAGGACCGCTTCGGCAGCGATGCGCGCCGACGCAGGGTCGTAGACGCCACAGGGGCCATCGCAGTGGGCATGGGCGACGTGGGCGGGGCGAATGATGCGGCTCAGGAAGTTCATGGATGTGCTCCTTTGGTGGTCGCGTTGCCGTTGTCACTCCCGGTTCGACGGGAGATTACTCGTATCGCGCAATCTGATTATAGACGCACTTAACTTGTGAAAACCACCGCCCGGGAAAGACCTGCTGACGTATGATGCATGCTCACAACCAGCATTGGAGCATCAAGTGTCCGAACCTGCCAACACAGAGTCCGATTTCTTCACAGTCGTAGGCACGCAGCGAGCGATGCGGCGCCTGAAACCGGACCCGGTGCCGGAGGAACTGATCAAGAAGATCATCCGGGCGGCGACCCGCGCACCGAGCGGCGGGAATCGCCAGCCCTGGCGGTTTCTGGTGGTGACCGACCCGGCGAAGAAGAAGGCGCTGCACGCGGTCTACAGCGAAGGGTGGGAACGCTACCGGGCGACGGGCTATGGCGGCTCAACGGCCCGCGAACTTGCACCCGAGTGGGCGGAGAGCAACGAGAAGGTGCTCCGAAGCTCCCAGTACCTCGCCGACCACCTGGCCGAGGTGCCGGTGATCATCATTCCG
>Ga0172369_10008444_pt1 | contig 11686 bp, 7 predicted proteins | sample LakKiv25m_FD_114539 | JGI IMG/M metagenome (GOLD analysis project Ga0172369, IMG submission 114539) | Freshwater microbial communities from Kabuno Bay, South-Kivu, Congo - kab_022012_11.25m | ecosystem: Environmental > Aquatic > Freshwater > Lake | place: Democratic Republic of the Congo... | reverse complement strand
TGCAACACGGCGTTTACCTTCGCCTCGAATGCGAGATCCACGAGTTGGACTCCGGCGGGCGGCCGGCCTTCGGCGCCGCGCAGGACCTACGCGCGCGGACCGTCGAACGTGCCCAGCCCCCGCGCGGCGCTCAGCGTGCGCACGATGCGGCCGTCCTCCAGCCGCAGCATCGTCCCGGGCGGATAGCGGCCCAGGCGGTTCACCAGAAGCTGCACCAGCGCCGGTTCGTAGCGCGTGCCCGCGCCCGCCGCGAGCACCTGCAGCGCCTCCGGCGGCGGCATCGCGCCGCCGCCCGGGCGGATCATGTTGTCGTAGTCCTCGGCGATGCGGACGATCCGCCCGAATAGAGACGGTTTTCCCGCGGGATTCTGCAGGTCGGCGTGATGGCCGACGACCGCGAGGATCCGGCGCACCTTGCCTTCGTGGAAGCCGCGCTGCCCCAGCAGCACGCCTGCACCCGTCACGGAATGGCCCCACATGCCCGCGGCGTGGTCCGGATGGGCGTAGCCGATGTCGTGCAGCAGCGCCGCCACGCCCAGATCCTGCAGCCCCGAATGGTCGAGACCCGCCGCCGCCCCGACGACCATCGCGACCTGGCCGACCCGGAACGCGTGCTGCGCGTGCGGACTCGCGCCCGGCACGGCGCGCCACAGATCCTCGTGCTCCACGCCGACGGCGATCATCTCCGTGGCCGCGCGCCGCAGCGGCAGCACCACCGCGCGCACGCCCGTGGCGACCGCCCGCCACAGCTCCTCGACCGCCGCCACCGCGCGCGAGGCCACCCCGCGCGGATCCTTCGGACCCGTCGCCGCCTCGCCTGCCATGCGGAAACGGTGCAACTGCAGCGGCTCGATGCCCACGACACCTGCCGCCTTCATCGCGCGGCTCAGCGCGGAGCGCGGAAACCGAGCGGCCGGCCGGGCGCTCAGGCAGCGCAGCATCGCCCGGAGCTGCTCGGTGTCCGTGCGCGTCGAGAACGAAAGCCCGCTGCAGTTGTGCGGCGCCAGCTCCGCGGACAGCGGCCGGCCTTCGCGCCCCGCCGACGTGGGCCGGATGCGGATGTCGTTGACGTAGATTTCGTCCTCCACCGCCACCAAGTTCACGGTCCCGAGCAGATCCGCCAGCGCGCACTCGGCGACGGCCAGCTCCCCCACGGGCTTCACCATCGCGTCGTTGTCGGGCGCGTGGATGCGGCTCATGCGCACGAGCCCGTGCAGCAGCCCCGCGAGCTGCTCGCCCTTCTCGCGCACGATGCCCGCGAGCGCGGGGTCCTCTCCGGCGCGGGCGCGCTGCAGCTCGCGTGCGAGAACCTCCTGGGCCTGCGCCAGCTCATCCATCGGCGAGCCCCCGCTTCTTTCGCAGCACGCCGCTGCGAAGGCAGCAGCGGTGCAGATCCTCGTCGGCGCGCGAGTCGATTTCCTTCAGCAGCGCTGCAGCCTCCTTTCCCGGAACGACTCCAAGACCAGCGGCCGCAGCGCGCACGAGCACGGGATTGCCCCGCCGCAGACGGCCGACGAAACCCCCGCCCGGGTGGACCCAGCGCGCGAAGAGCGCTCCGGCCTCCTCGGGCGACGAGAGCCCCAGCGCCATGCCGAGCGCTTCCGCTTCCGCCTCGGCGGTGGAGTCGACGGACTCCTCGGCGAACTTCGCCAGAGGCTTGAACGCGCGCGGATCCGGCAGGTGGACGAGCGCCGCGACGGCCTTCACGCGCACCCTCGGGCTGGGCGCCCCGAGCAGCTTGAGCGCGAGCTCGGTCGCGGCGGCACACGGAGGCATCCCGGCCGCGCACGCGAGCGCCAGGAGCTGCAGATCGGGCTCGGAACGCGCCGCGAGCAGCGTCGCAGACTCCAGCGCGCGCGCGGGCGCCGCCTCGACGAACATGGCGTGCAGCCGCCGTGCGATGGGAACCGCGGCCGCCGGAATTCGGGGCAGAATCGCATCGGGCCCGCCTCGCGCCACGAAGACGATCAACTCGCGCAGGGGCACCCATTCGGGTTTCGAGGCGAAGTGGTCCAGCAGGCGCGGCAGCGTTCCCGCCGCGTGCCCGAGCAGGTCGCACAACTCGGCCGGAGCGTGCGGCTCCGAGGCGGGCACGCGCGACAGAAGCTGCGCGAGCGAAGGCTCCTGGCCGAGCACCGCGACGACGGGCGCGAAGCGCTCGGGGCCCGGTGCCTCCGCGAGCGCCGTCGCCATGTCGCGCAGGTTCGCGACGGTGCCCTCGACGAGCAGGAAATCCCTTATTTCCTCGGCCATCGCGACGAGGTCGCGATCGGGCGACTCGCTGCGCACCACCTCGCGCAGCATGCGCACCGCGCGAGCCGGCAGCGTGGCGGACGCCTCCTCGGCGCGCAGACGTTCCAGCTCGGCGTCACCCACCGGGGCCTGCGCCGTCTGCGTGCGCCCGAGCGGCGCGGGGAGCGGCAGATCCCACTCCGTCGGGCCCGCCACGTCGCCGTCCGGCCGCATCCCGCCGCCGCCGTCGTCGATCGCGCCTTCCTCGTCGTCGTCGCGCGCCACGAGCCCGGAGACCGCCTCGAACGAAATCGCCTTGAAATCGCACGCCGAAAGCATCGTGACGGCGTCCTCCTCCTGCTGGCGCACGCCCGCGAAGCGCACGGACAGCACCTTCAGGAGCTGGAGCTGCTCGACCCACGACGCGCGTTTCTCGACGACGAGGCGCCGGATGCCGTCGCGGTACAGCCGGAACGCGAGCGACTTCTCGCGATCCTTCTCGCGGTGCACCACGTCGCCCGCGCGCAGCACCTCGAACGGGCGTATTTCGAGCTCCATGTCGCCGAAGTCGCGCAGCACTTTCTCCATGGTCGCGCGGTAGTCCGCGACGAAGCGCCGGATGGCGTCGTTGTGCGCGTCGTAGAGCGCGAGCATGCGCGCCGCTTTCGACAGCGCGCGCAGGGAGTCGTTGGTCGCGCGGCCGGCGGCGGAGGCGCCGAACGCCGGCTCGTCCGGGACGCTTTCGGGAGAGGGGGGCACCGGGCCGGCCGGCGGTGGCGCGGGCGCGGCAGGCGGGGCCGGCTGCGATGCGGGCGGGGCGGAGCTGTCGGCGGGCGCCGTCACGGACGGCAGCGTAACAAGACGCGGCCCGGGGGGGAACCGCGGGGGGACCCGCTCACCACCAAGACACCAAGACACAAAGACACGAAGATTGTCTTGGTGTCCCGGTGTCTTGGTGTCTTGGTGGTTCGTGGTCCGACAGGAGCGGCGGGCGCCCGGCCGGCCGGCACAGTCGGCTAGCCTTGCAGCAGCGCTCCCGGAGAGCGTCACTGCGCGCGCTTCGGCTCGTCCGTCACGAAGATCAGCGTGTCCGCGAGGACGGGCGTGCGGAACTCGCTCAGGCGCGTGCGCGTCCCGCCGATTCTGCCCTCGACCGCGATTGTGACCGGGGCGGCGCTGGGCGGGATGTTCGCGACGACGAAGAGGCCGCTCTTCGCGTTCGTGGCGACGGATTCGGGCTTCTTCTCGGGGTCGCGCCTCGCGGGCAGCTCGTCGTCGTTGAAGTAGACGGTCTGGATGCCGACGAGCGGCAGGTCGTCCGCGCCCAGCACCGTGGCGATGGCATTCCCGACCTCGTCGCCCGCGCAGTCCTCGATTCTCCCCGCGACGATTCCCGTGCCGGGCTCGCGCTGGATGCCGGCGACCGCGGGCATCAGGTCCCCGGTGACGAGAGACACGCTCGCGCGGTCGCGCTTCTGCTGGGCGGCATCGACCTTGAACCGCTCGGCCAGCTCGTAGGTGGGGAACGCCTCGCCCTCCTTCGAGGAGCGCCAGTGCAGCATCCGCAGGCCCTTCGTACCCGGAACGACCAGCGTGAACGTGCCGTCCGCTGCAGTCGTCGTCTTCGCCGCGGGTGCGGAGCCGATCCTCGCGACGTCGGACCACACGGCGATTTCCGCGGCGGCCACGGGCTCCTCGGTCTGGAAGTCCTCCAGCACACCGGTGGCGGTGATGCTCTCCAGAGTGCTGGTCGGCGACGGATCGGGCTTGCCCAGGCACGAGAAGTCGGCGGCGGCGGGCTGCTGGCGCGAGCCGGTGTACACGCCGCCAGCCGACGGAGTGGTCGAGTCGGGAAGCTGGCCCCACTGCTCCAACGCGGGATCGTCCGCCGGGCGTGCCGGCGGCCCTGCGGGACCGCCCCCGCCCTCGGAGCAGGACGCGAGGATCGTGCTCAGCAGCAGCGCTACCGCACACCCCGATGCCGTCGTCCGCCTCGCCATCGCGTCTCCTTCCGGTACCCGACCCCGGCTCCGGGTCACAATAGCCGCATCGCGTCGGGAGCGGCAAGAACCGCCGGAATCCGGCGCCCGTCACGTCCTGCGGCGGATGCGGCCGAACCTCGCGTTGACCTCGATCCACGGCACGAGGTGCCGGTCCTTCGGACTGTCGTAGATCGCGCGCTCGCGATCGCGCGCTGTCGTGACGAATTCGGTCTCTTTCACGAGCGGCGACCAGTGATGCGTGCGCTGCACCATGCACCCCATGTCGCAGCGTTCGAGTGCGTCGGCCGTCGCGCTGCGCACGCGCAGCGGATGCCCGTGCGCCTCGTCGGCCATGACCTGCGTGTCGTGCGCGGCGCTTCCGGTCTGTTTCGTCAGCACGTGCGCCAGCCACTCCAGCGCCTCCGGGAGCGTGGCGTCCTCCTCCACGATGCCGCGCACGAGCGACGTGGGGACGTCGTCGCGGAACACGCCCTCGCGCTGCAGGAACAGCGGCCCGTCGTGCGACAGCGACGCGCTGCCCAGCATCGACGCGACGGCGAGGCGCGAGTCGAGCGACAGGCGCAGCGCGGAAAGGCCCATTTCCACCGCGCGGCGCGAGAGCACCGCCTGATAGTGCTTGAGAATCCGCTCGCCTTCCGTCACGGCCTGCAGGTACTTCCAGTCGCTGCACGTGCCGTGCGCCGAGCCGTTGAACGCGCTGAAGAGCAGGTTGCGCGCCACGAGCCTGCGCGCCAGCTCCTGCTGCCCCGGCGTGCCGCCGAGCAGGCGGCTCTCTGCGAAGAAGCCGTTGGCGCACCCCTGGCTGTAGCCCACCCAGCCCCACGGTCCCGACGTGCGCCGCACCGCCTCCTCGATGCGCGCCGCGTTGAACTCCAGCGAGCGCATCGTCGCGGTGTCGGCCCGCTCGGTGCGGATGCCGCGGCGCTTTTCCAGCCGTTCGCAGGCCGTTTCCAGCTCGTGCCCGCGCGCGCCCTCCGTGACCACGCCCATGGCCGTGACGATGGTGAAGTCGTATGCACCGGGTGCGGGGTCGATCAGCAGCCGTACCAGCGGATCGCCGCCCAGCGCAAGGCGATCCGCCTCGTGGAAATACAGCACGCCGATCACCGCCTCGACGAGCTCCCGCTCGTCCTGCGGCACCGCTCTCCCGGAGCGCACTTCCAGCCATCGGCGATCCCGGTCCAGTCCCTCCTGCACCCCGCGCACGACGCCGTGCACGACGAGCGCCTCGTGGTTCCGCGCCCAGAATGCACGCATCCACGGACGCTGGAAGGCGCGCGGGTCCTGCGCGAGCACTGCGCGGCAGGCCTCGAAAGCAGCCTCGTAGGCCTCGACCGCCCGCCTGCGTCCGGCTTCGTCGCCCCCGCGGTCCCAGTGCGCCCCTTCCGCGTCCGCGGCTGCGATTGCGTCGATCGCCGTTTGCTCCAGCATTGGAATATGCAGCGGAGCAGCGGGCGGATCGCCGCGGTCGATTCTCAGGTGGCACCGCAGCGCGAGGTACGGCTCGGATTCCAGGAGGATCCGCTCCGCGCACCGGTTCAGCTCCTCGAAGTAGCTGCGCCGCGCGAAGCGTCCGCCTGCGAGGTAGTCGGCGAGACGCGGTACCCCGAAGCCCAGCCGTTCCCCGAACTCGTGCGCGAGATCCAGGGGCTCGCGCAGGAAGAACTGGTCGCTGTTGAGCAGCGCGTTGAGCGCCCCCGCGAGCACGCGCGCGTTGCCCTGGCCCAGCTCCCAGAGCACCTCGCGCAGGAACTCCGGCGGGCGCGCGAGCACGTGCGCCAGCAGCAGGCGCTGGTTGCGCTGCACGGTGCGGCCGCGCACGACCGAGGCGAGGCACGCCTGCAGCAGCGTCGCCGCGTCGTCGGGCCCGAGCAGCGACCCGGAGGCCGGCAGACGCTCGTCGGACGACGGCGCGCACATGGCCAGCGCCTCGCCCAGGAAGAACGCGATCGCGTGGGACTGCGGCGCGAACGCGAAGCCCCCGTAGCTCTCCGCGATGTCCCGCACGCGGCGCTTGATCTCGCGCACGTGGCGCAGGCACGCGAGGTCCGCGCCCTGCCAGTCGCCCCGCCTCGCCGCGAGCAGGTGCTCGAGCTGTTCCAGCTCCAGGTAGGGCGCCGTCGGCGCGACCGCGTGCGAGAAGCCCTCCGGCAGCGGTGCAGTAGAGCACATGGCCTCGTACAGCTCGTGCGCGCTCGGCAGATCCCGCAGCCGCGCCGCGTGCTCCGGCATCCGCTCGAACGGCGGTGCTTCGGAGGCCTTCCACTCGCGCAGAGCGGGCGCGGGCGCGAGCAGGCGCGCGACCAGGCGCACACACCGGTCCAGTTCGTACTGCCACTCGTGGTCGCCCAGCGCGTCGTTGACGAGGCGCTTCGTGGCACGCACGTCGAGGCCGCGCCCCTCGGTCACGGATCGGACGAGGGGGAGAATGCGCTCCTCCCACTCCGGACCGCCGGCGAGCAGACGCGACGCGATCCGCGCGAGCTTCGGCCCCGGAATCGCGTCCCCCGGACTGCCGATGCCTTCGTCCTCCAGCGCCCGGTGCGCCCGCTTCGCGAAGCGCCGCAGCGCCACGGCGATGTCGTGCGCCTCCCGGGAGAAGACGCGCACCGGCCCGAGCAGCCGGTCCTTCGTCGCGTCGTCGTCCAGAACCGCCGCGATTCGCTGCGGATCCGCTCCCGGGTGTACCAGCGCGTTGAAGAGCGCGGCGTCGAAGAGATCGCCGGTATCGCCGCGGAAGGAAAGCCCTCCCGCAGGGCTCAGGGCCACCGTCACCGCGCGCCTGGCGAGCGACGGCACGAGGATCTCGACCTCTTGCGCGCCGTGCGACAGGACCGGCAATCGCCCGCGCAGGTCCCACGCGAGGTCGGCGAGCGCGCGCCCCAGCCCCGACGCCGCGATGACGCCCTCGCGCAGCGTCGCGTCGACGACGGCCCCGTCCGGGATCCGCAGCGTGCGCCCGCCGAGCTCCGCGCGCACCGCGCCGAGCACCACCCGGGCCCCCGTCCCGGAGAAGTCCAGCTCGGGAAGCGCACCCTCGCCCGTTGTCGCGCGCGCGCACGCCTCGAACGCGACTTTCGCCGGGACCTCGGCGCGCCAATCCCCGTCGTCGACATCCAGCTCGGGAAGAGCCGCGACGCGCAGCGCGCAGGCAAGCCTGGCGTCGGCGGTTCCGTTGAGCCGGATTTCCGCGCGCCCCGGATCCAGACGCAGACTTCCGCCGGTCGTGAGGCACGCTTCCTCGGGCACCACGCGCACGAGGTTGTCGTCGAATCCCCCGCCCGGACGCAGACGCACCGTTGCGTGGAAGCCCAGCTCCCCCTCGGTACGAAGCGCCCCGTCCTCGAGCACGGCACGCAGCTTCCCTTCCGCGCCCGCGCTCTCCAGCCCTGCGTCCAGGTCGATGCCGCCCGTGAGCTCCGCATGGCGCACGGTCGCCCGCAGCACCGAGTCGGGCAGCTCGGATCCGGCGGGCAGACGCAGCTCGAGTTCCGCGTCGAGCTTCGTACCCCGGAAGCGCCGCCCCTGCACGGCCTCGAGCAAGGCGGCTGCGATTCCCCTGCCCTTCGCGTGCAGCCGCAGCGTCGCCTCCGCCGCGAGGCGCCTCCCGCCCGCCTCGAGGGCGGCCTCCTCGACGAAAACGGAGGCATCCTCGCGCCCGATTCGCGTGGAAAATCGGGCACTTGCACGCACCGGCCCGGGCACGGCGGCATCCAGGTCCAGCATGCCGCGATCCGGCATCAGCGCGTCGAGCGACAGCGCGGGGAGGACACCCTCGCACTCAACGGTTCCGCTGGCAGACCACAGGAGCGCAGCAAGCTGGTCCGCGAGCACCTCCGCGCGCAGCCCCTCGGTGCGCAGGCGCGCGGTGGCCAGGGGCTCTGCTGCGGACAGGCGTGCCAGGTCGGCGTGGGCCGCGGGAACCACGGGATGGGGCAGCCGCACGTCGCGGAACGGCACGGGGACCTGTCCCGCGAGGACGAATTCGCCCGAGAAACGCAGCTCGAGCAGCCACGTCCCGCCGCGCCGCACCGGCTCCCCGACCGCGCGCTCCAGCCTCACGCTCGCGAGGTCGCCCGCGCCCCCGCGCAGCCGCCCGCCCAGGCGTCGCACCTCCGCGACAATGCGCTCCCGTAGTTCCGGAGTGCCGATGTCCATCGGCACGACGTCGGCGATGCGACGCAGGAGCTGCGCGACGGTCCCGCCCCGCAGCCCCGCGGCCCGCGACAGCGCCGCCGCGATGGGCGCGAGCTGCCTGTCCTCGAACAGGGTCGGCAGCCGCGCGAGCACCGGGACGATGTCGTGGACGGCGAGCGCGGGCTCGAAGACGAACTCGGCCTTCTCGACGAGCGCCTGCGCCGCGCCGCGCCGCCCCGCCGTCGCGCTCGCCCGGCAGCACCCGCCCTGCGCGACCTCCACGGGCAGCACGTCGCCGGCGAAGAGCGCGATGCGGTGAGTGCCGGGCACCAGCTCCAGCGTGCATCGAAGAGAGAGCCGATCCAGCAGTTCTGCAGCGCTTCCCTCCAGCCAGACCGACGCGTCGCGCGGGGGTGCGAGCGGCCGGAACGCCTGCGCGGCACCGGCGGGCGCGGACACGCGCACGCGCAGGCGCGGCGCGCCGGTCTGCGTGCTGCGGACGGAACGTCGGGCCTGCACGAGCCCTCCCGCGGGCTGCGCCCGCCCTCCCCGGACGGGCGAGCCTACCCCGGCGCGCGCCGCAGGCGAAGCCTCTATGGGTAGGATGGGCAGACCGACCGCGCCTCTGCGCCCATCCGGGGCACGGCGATGGACGCGGCCGGCTGCCCGTCCGGCGCAGCAGGTCGGTCGGCCGATCCGCCGCCCGCCGCACACGACGGGCCGGCGCCCGCAACCCGACCGCGTTCCACCGCGGAAACCGCGGAGGGCACGGAGCACCGGGAACAGGAGACCGGGAAACCTCCGTGCTCTCCGTGTGCTCCGTGGTGAAACGTTCTTCTCGGATTCTTCGCTCCAGGCCACGGTTCCTCGCGACCGCGGTTCAGTGCCGCGTCGGCCGCGTGATCATCCTCACCGGTCCCAGAAACGTCTGCTCCTCGCCGCAGACGCGCCGCACGCGGCCGTGCGAGCCGACGCGCCAGGACACGACCGGCTTCTCCAGCCACTGGCGCACGAGCACCTCGCCGTTCACCGCGAGGCTGCGCAGCACGCGCCCCGGGCAGCGCGCCAGATAGCGCCTCACGATCGGCGCGAGCGCGCGCTCGAACTCGCGATCCGCGACGGCCGCGTGGCGCCGCTTCGGGTCCAGCGTCCCGTCGAAGCGCGCGCCGATGTGGAACAGCTCGTGCAGGACGGTTCCCACGCGCTTTTCCGGCGCGAGCGTGCGGAAGAACGGCGGCCGCAGGGTGATGACGTACAGGATGTCGCGCCCGCGGAAGCGCACGCGCGGCCGCCGCCTGCGGCCGTCGGCCGAGCGCACGCCGCCCGTGCCGGCGAAACGCAGCGGGCGGATGCTCGCGTGGCTGGTGCGTCGCGCCTCGCCGGCCACCACGAGGATGCGCTCGGCCATGACGTGGCGCATGGACGGCTCGCGCCGGGCGATGTCGCGGATGAGCAGCCGCACGGCGCGGGACAGATTGGGGCGGCGGCGCGCGGCCGGCATGATTCCAGTCTACCTCGCGTCCGCCGCAGGGCTACAATGCGGCCGGGACGCCGCCCGCCCCGCCGCCTGCGGGGCTCCGGCCCGGAGCACCGATGACGCCCCCCGACCCGCGCTTCTGCTGCTTGGCAGTAGCGCTGCTGCTTGCCTGCTCGGGCGGGAACACCGGCGGCGACGGGACGGGGCCGGCCCACGCGGGACCGGAAGCGTACGGACTGTCCGACCGCCAGTGCGCCTACTTCGCCGACGACGCGGGGACCGGCTGTCGCATGCAGCCGGGCTATCTCTGCTACTCCGTCCAGATGCTCAAGGACGACACCAGCATCGGCGGCGTGCGCGCCTGGCACCTCATCCACCGCGTGCAGGGCTTCGAGAAGCGCAGCGACTGGGTCGAGGTCTCCGACCAGGGCCTGCGTCTGCACCGGCGGCAGGACTTCGACGCCGCCTCCAGCACGCTGTACCGCTACAGCCCCCCGCCGGTCGTCGCGCGCGCGGGCATGAAGGACGGCGACTCCGTCGAGACGCCGACCACGGCCACGGTCAACGTGGGCGGCAGCGGATCGTCGCGCACCGACAGCATGACCTTCCTGACGACCGCGCTCGCGGTGGACCCGTTCCAGGCCGGCGCGAAGACCGTGACGCCGGTGGAGCTGCTGGTGTCGGCCGCGGTCGCCGGCGGCACGCCGAGCGTCGACAAGCTCTGGCTCGCCGAGAACTCCTTCTTCGTGCGCCTGCAGCGTGCGGGCGACGCGCAGTTCACGCTCGACCACGTCTCGCCGGCCGTGCCGGGATCGACGGCCGGCGTCTACGACTGTCCGCTGCCCTGAGCGCGCCGCAGGGCGCCGCAGGGCGAAAGGAGCCACCATGCGGCCCTCCGCCCTTTCCCTCCGCGCCGCGGCGTGCGCGCTGCTGGCGGCCTGTGTCACGCGCCCCGCCCCCGTGCCCGACGCCGCGCCGGCACAGCCTCCGCCGGCCCGGGCCGAGCCGTTCGCGCTCTCGGATCTCAAGGCCGCCGAACAGTCGATGCTGGGCGCGCGCCTGGCGCTCGCGGCGCGTTTCGACGGCGCGCCGGCGACGGAAATCCGGTGGATCGCACGCGTCGGAGAGCGCGAGCTCGGCTCGGGCACGGCGCCGCTGGCGGCCGGGCCGGAGGGCACATGGTGTGCGCTTCTGCAGCTGAGCTACGGCAGCGCTGCCGCAGACCTCGCTCCGTTCCAGGCGCAGGAGACCATGGAGGTGGTGGTGGAGGCGGCGGCGGACGCGGGCGGCACGGAAAGGCGCGACACGCGCAGTCTCCACATGCGCGCACCGCACATCCCCGAGGTGTACATGCTGAGCGTGCAGGCTTCCCGCGAGCCGGGCAACAACGCCGCGCTGGACCTGACGTACCTGCTGGCGGCCAAGAACCCGAATCTCTTCGACGTGCGCGCCAGTGGACTGCATTACACCGCCATGCTGGGCGGCCGCGAGGTGTCGCAGGGAGATCTTCCCCTGGGCGACCGGATTCCGGCCGCCGCCGAGAACACCTGGGAGATTCCCGCGGTCGCCAGCACGGAGAACATGGGACGCGATTTTCCCGCGAAACTGCGCAGCGCCGAGACGATGCCCTGGGCTTTCGCGGGCTCGCTGCGCGTGGGCGGAATCGACGTGCCTGTCGATCTCAAAGGGGAGCTGAAGCTGTCGAAGCAATAGCCCGGCTCAGAGTGTGAGCAGGAATCGTTTTCGGGCGTCGGCGTGACTTCCGCGGGGTCGCGCTTGGGGCGAAATGCCCCTGTGGATAACTTTTCGCTTTCGCCCCGCCTCTCGGTGGGCAGGA
>Ga0172369_10008442_pt1 | contig 11687 bp, 9 predicted proteins | sample LakKiv25m_FD_114539 | JGI IMG/M metagenome (GOLD analysis project Ga0172369, IMG submission 114539) | Freshwater microbial communities from Kabuno Bay, South-Kivu, Congo - kab_022012_11.25m | ecosystem: Environmental > Aquatic > Freshwater > Lake | place: Democratic Republic of the Congo... | reverse complement strand
TATGGTATATAGAATGTCCAACCAGTATCAACCAACCCACCGGGAAGCACTATTGAGAGCAATGCAATAAAACCACCAATAACGTATAAATACCAACTTAGTAAATTTATTCTAGGGAATGCAACGTCTTTAGCTCCAATAAGTATTGGTAAAAAGAAGTTACCAAAGATTGCAGGAATTCCCGGCACCACAAACAAAAATATCATTATTACTCCGTGCAGAGTAAAGAATGAGTTATAAGTTTGTGCATCTATAATTGTTTTACCCGGGGCGATAAGTTCCAATCTCATTAAGAAACCAAGCGTTACGCCGCCAAGAAAAAATACCGCAATTGCAACTAAGTAAAGTATTGCAATTCTTTTATGATCAGTAGAAAGAATCCAGCCAAGTAAACCTTTGTGTTTACCTTGATGCTCAAGATAACTTGGATGTTTTCCGTTTGTAGGAACGGTAATAGTTTCACTCATTTATAAGCTTACCTCGTTTTAATAAACTCTTTTTTTGGTTTAAATCTTAAATAAACAATAAATATTCCGACTAATATTAAAATACCTGCACCAAATATTCTTGTAAAATTAAGCACATAAGTCTGTCCTTCAGGATCGTAACTAAAACAAAACTGAAGAACTTTAGAAATTGTTGGTGTTACCTTTCCTTCTGAAGTTTCTAAGACTGCCATTTTAAAATCAAAAGGTAAAATTCCAAATCCACTTCGTTCAGAAAAACTTGGGAAAAGATATCTGCAAATTTTTCCGTTTTTATCTATAAAAATAAAAGCGCCAGCATGCAAAAAATCTTTTCCGTGCCGCTTAAAATAAAAGCCAGATGCATCTGCAACTTTCTTAATAGTTACACTATCACCGGTTAAAAATTTCCAGCTTTCAGGTGGAAGATTTTTATCAAGTGTTTTAAAGAAAGTTTGCTTTCGTTCCATTGCATCTTTCTGTGTTTCAAATTCATTCATACTAATTGAAACAACATTATAATCAACTCCAGCAACCAGATCTGATTTATTGATTATATCTGTCAGCTCCATTAACAATGGACTGCAAATGCCGGGACAATTATAATACACAAAAGAAAGAACAGTAGGTTTTGTAAAAAGATCTTTTAGTAAAACCTTGTTACCATTTTCATCCATAAAGGATTCGTTTAATGGAATTGATTTGCCAAGCTGTTCATCAATTCCAACTTCAATTTGTTTTTCTTGTGCATTTAGATTAAAAGTAAAAACAAATAAAGTTATAAAAGCAAAAAATATTTTCATTCAAACAAAACTTAAATCAATTTTAGCATTAAACTATAAAGCGAATTCCATTCTTCATTTTTTAGATTAAAGACTGAACCATTAAATCCATTTTGATTTATATTATTTACAACAAGATTTATAAATACAGATTGATTTTGCTGCCATCCGGAATTTTTTGTTAAGAATGATAAAGCTGTTTTTTTATTTTCAACAACCTTTGCAAAAACATTAAATCCATTTTCAGGTTGATACTTTTTTATAGATGATACAGTTGAATCAATTTTAGCTTGTGCAACTTGATTTTCACTTATCATCAAAAATCTTGCACTCTTAACCGGAATTTGTGCAGGGATTTTTAATCCACCAGCAAGATTGTAAGTAGATTCAAGTGCTAATAAATCTGCTTCAGTATCAGCAGATGGTTCAGGAATAAAATTCTTTCTGATAAAATGTGCAACTGCAAATCTTTCTCTTGGTAACAAAAAATCATAAGCAATCATTGCACTTGGCGGCAGCCCGGTCATCAAAGTTGTGTAAATTGATGATAGCGCTGTTCCGTTTTTCCAATTATCCTTTGATGTAAAATTTCTTGGTGCAGGATTCAATCCCATTGAACCTGGTCCGCCGCCGGCACCATTTTCGCCATGACAGGAAACACAATTTGTTTTATAAACTTTTTCGCCCTCAGATAATAATTCGGGTGTTGCTTCGCTAACTGTTTTTATATCAATTGGAGGAATATTTTGAGCATTCTTCAATAAAATATCATCAGCAACAACTAAAGTATCTTTTAAAACCGGAGCAACACTTTGCCTTGAAATATTTTCAAGATTGCCAACATAATAAATACCAATGGCAAGAATTATAACAAGAATATAAATGTATAATAATCCAAACTTAGCTCCAGGATGTTTAGCAGCTAACTCAGCTTTACTTTTATATTCATCAAGTATTTCTTTCATATTAAACCTTATATCTCAAGTTTATTAGAGATGAAAATCAATTCCTCTTTTTATTTTTGGATCACCGATTGGAATAAGATTAGCTTTTTTAGCTGCAAAAGTGAAAACAAAAATTACCAAACCTAATCCTGCAATCGGAAAAACTAAATCAATCCAGCTAAAAACGTAACCATTTTTCATAGTGCCCATATTTGGCATAACCAACCAGAAAATATCAAGTAAGTGAGCAAATAATAACCATACAGCAATAAACTTCAATCGTTTAGGATTCATTTTTGATGGCTGTGTTAACAACGCAAAATATGGGACAAGAAAATGTACAACAATCAACAGCAGTGAAATGAACATCCAGCCGCCATTCCATCTTGTTAAAAACCAGAATGTTTCTTCCGGAAGATCAGCATACCAGATAAGCATAAACTGTGAAAAAGCTATGTAAGCCCAGAAGTTAATAAAAGCAAACAATAAAGCACCCAAACTGAATAGATGATCGTTTGTCATCCAGGTGCCGAAGTAACCTTTTTCTTTAAGTTTAACAACTGCAATAGTGATAGCTGCTAATGCAGCAACAACAGTTCCAGCAAAGTAATAAACACCATAAATTGTAGAGAACCAATGTGGTTCGAGGCTCATCATAAAATCTATTGCGGTAAATGTTAAACTTAGTGCAAATACAATAATAAATATTGCAGAAAATCTAATATTCTTTTTTGTAAGTGATTGATCTTTAGTTTCATCCTGCTTACGAGAATTTTTTGTTAGAACAAAAAAGAATAGACTCCACAATCCGATAAACACAAATGTTCTTATATAAAAAAATGATTCATTTAAATAAGGAGCTTTGCCTTGCAAGATTTTATCATCAGCTAATGCTTCTTTATGTGCCCAATGAAATAGATCGTGGTTAAAAATTAAAATTGGAACAACAAGTACTAACAGCACAGGAAGCAGCATTGCAAAAAATTCTGGGATCCTTCTTATCGGAGTACTCCAATCAGCACCTGCAATATATTCTAAAGCTATAAGGAATAAGGAGCCAAGTCCAATACTAACTATCATCATATAAGTTACAAGATAATTAAAGATGGCTCTTTCCTGATCAACAAAAAAAGCTGTAAGTGATAAAGCTGCACCAACAACAAAGAGTAAAATTCCTAACTTCGATAAGTTTGCAGGAAGTTCTTTTTTCTGGTAATGGAAATCAGTTTGCGACATTGCTACCAGCCTCCTTATTCATATCGATTAAATCTTGATCGCTTGCATTTTTAGCACGTTGTAAAACTCTAACATAATTTACAATTGCCCATCTTTCATCTCTTGTAATTTGAGAAGAATATGATGGCATCACGTTTTGTCCATTTGTAATTATATGATAAATCATACCATCGCTAAAATCTTTTGCTCTTTTAGAATGCAATGTTGGTGGATTTGGAAATTGTCCTCTCAATCTGCTATCACCATCTGCAAAATAACCATGACAAGGACTGCAATAAGTAAAGAATTTTGCTTTTCCTAACTCAAGATTTTCTTTTGTAGGCAAGGTTGGATTTGCTAAAACTTCTACTGGATTTGTCTGCCCTGCATAAGGATAAGGAATAAATCCTCTTGCAACTGTGCCATTAACCGGCAGCTGCATTCCTCTGCCGTCAGCAAAAATATCGCTTGGTTTTTGTGGAATAACTTTTTCCTGATCCATCATCCAATTAAATGGAGTTATTATTAAAAGTTTGTTTAAAGAAAAATAAGTTCCGCCAGAAACAACAATCGCAACCGAAATTAAAAACAATAAAAATTTTGGCTGAAGAATAGGATAAGCTTCCTCTTGCGGAAAATAAACTAATTCCGTTGTAAGCGGATTTAACTTTTTAAGAAAGTTTAAAACTTCTGTTTCATTAAATTTCTCATCTTCAGATTCAATAACCAATCCAAACTTATCATTTGATACACTCTTCATATATTCTGTATCGTGCAGAGGATGTTTATTATCTGGTAATCTAAAGAATAATGCTATCATAGTGCCAACTGTAGAAAGAGTTGCAAGCAAAACAGTTAACTCAAATGTAATAGGAATAAATGCAGGTAGAGCAAAAAATGGTTTGCCGCCAATAACAATCGGATATTCAATAGACATTGTATAAAACATTAGCAATAAAGCTATTGAAGCTCCTGTTAATCCCATTATCAATGTTACAAATCCAAGCTTTGATGGCTTTAGTTTCATTGCACCATCCATACCGTGAACTGGATATGGTGTATTTATATCAAAACTAATATAACCAGCACTCGAAGTAGTTTTTGCAGCCTTAATAATTTCATCGGGTGTTTTAAATGTTGCTGCAATGCCGTATAGTTTCTTTTCATTATTCATGGTGTTCACCTCCGTGATGAGTTGGCTGCGCACCATCAGCTACAGCTTTAACTTCAGATATCGAAACAACAGGCAATGCTTTAGTAAATAAAATTACAAGTGTAAAGAATAATCCAAAACTTCCTAATAATATTCCGCCATCAACCAGGGTTGGTTTATAATATGCCCAGCTGGATGGTAGAAAATCTCGGCTAAGTGATGTAACAGTAATTACAAATCTTTCAAACCACATTCCTACATTCACAAATATCACAATTATCATCATTAAAGGAATTGACCTTCTGATTTTTCTGAACCAGAAGAACTGAGGAAAAATTACATTACAGCTAACCATTATCCAGTAAGCCCAGGCATAAGGTCCAAAAGCTCTGTTAATAAAAACAAAAGATTCTATTGGGTTGCCGCTGTACCAGGCAATAAAAAATTCCATAGCGTAAGCATAACCAACCATCATTCCGGTAGAAAGAATAATTTTATTCATTCTTTCAAGATGATCAATTGTAATTATATGCTGTAAATCGAAAATCTTTCTAACAAAGACTAATACAGTTACAACCATTGCAAATCCAGAAAAGATTGCACCAGCTACAAAGTATGGAGGAAAAATTGTTGCATGCCAGCCTGGCAAAATCGAAACAGCAAAATCAAAACTTACAATTGTGTGTACAGAAAGTACAAGAGGTGTTGCAAATCCTGCTAATAGCATATATGCTTTTTCGTAATGTGTCCAGTGTCTGTTTGAGTGTCTCCAACCAAGAGAAAAGATTGAATAAATTGTTTTTCTTAGTTTGGAAGAAGTTCTATCTCTCATAGTTGCAAAATCAGGAATCAATCCAACATACCAAAAAACAAGTGAAACCGTAAAGTAAGTAGATACTGCAAATACGTCCCACAATAATGGTGATGTAAAGTTAACCCAAAGGCTATGCTGGTTTGGATAAGGTAATAAGTAACCAGCTAACCAAGGACGACCTGTGTGAATCACCGGAAATATTCCAGCACACATAACAGCAAAAATCGTCATAGCTTCAGCAAATCGTGCAATACCGGTACGCCATTTTTGCCTTAACAAAAAAAGAATTGCTGAGATTAATGTTCCTGCATGACCAATACCAACCCAAAACACAAAATTAACAATTGGAAAAGCCCAGCCAACCGGTTGATTATTTCCCCATAAACCGGTTCCATAATAAAAGCTAAGCCCAATCATTACAGCACCAAGCATTAGCAACGAACCTGATATAGTAAGTGCAATAAAAAACTTTTTATCAGGTTTTGTATCCATTGGCTTAGCAACAAGCTCTTCAATCTGAGCCAGTGTTAGCCTGCCTGCAACCGCTGGTATTTCTTGGGAGTAATCTATATTCACTATACTTCCTCCGAATGGATATTTCTAAGTTTAGCTATGTATGTTACATTTGGTTTAACATTAAGTTCTTCAAGCACATAATAGCCAAGCTTGTGATTTCTATATTTATAAAACTCTTCTTCTTTGTTATTTATATCACCAAAATAAATTGCATTTGATCCACAAGAATCCTGGCAAGCAGTAGTAACATCACTACCTTTAAGTTTTCTGTTTTCGTGTGTTGCATCTGCTCTTGCTTCAGAAATTCTTTGCACACAAAAAGTACATTTTTCCATAACTCCGCGAGATCTAACCGTAACTTCTGGATTGTGCATTAATGCAAGTATAGGATTTTCTTGATAACTATCTCTAAAATGATCACGGAAATTAAAAAAGTTAAATCTTCTTACTTTATAAGGACAGTTGTTTGAGCAATAACGAGTTCCCACGCATCTGTTATAAACCATTTGATTTAATCCATCTGGGCTGTGATTAGTTGCAACAACAGGACATACATTTTCACAAGGTGCCTGATCGCAATGCTGACACAACATTGGCTGAATACTAACTTGAGGATCTTCGGGTGTACCTGAATAATATCTATCAATTCTTAACCACTGCATTTCCCTGCTTGTAAGCACTTGATCTTTACCAACAACCGGAACATTGTTTTCAACATTACATGCGGCAACACAATCTCCGCAGCCAGTGCATTTATTAAGATCTATTGCCATTCCCCATTTTACGCCCGTGTAAGGATGAGGATCATAAACACTCGGATGTTCACTTTCATGATGTTCTCTCAAAAATTCAGGGTTCCTTAAAAATTGAGAAACTGTGCCTTCTTGAATTATGTTTCTGGATTTATGCAAATCCTGTACTTTAGGATCATCAAAAGCATGATGTTCTTGAGACGAGGCAAGCTTATAGGTGTCACCAATTTTAGAAATTTTTGCCCCAGTGTAAATCCAATTTGTTAGATCAGAATTTTTTGATAATAAAAGATTAGCATTGAATCCAACTTCGTTTGCAACTGTACCAGAGTTTGTTCTACCAAAACCAGACTCGATAATGATAACATTATCTGCAGTTCCTGCTTGCATAAAGACAGGTAATGATAATTTTCTGTCACCAATATTAACTTCTATCAAATCGTTATTATTAACGCCAATATCTTTGCAGGATTTTTCTGAAAGTGCGGCATAATTATCCCAAGTAATTTTGGAAACTGGATGAGGTAACTCTTGCATCCAACCGTTATGAGAAAAACTTCCATCAGAAATATTATAGCTTTCTTTAACTATAACAGTAAATCCATTTACAGAAACTGAATTTGTTAATAAAGATGTAACAGAGTTATTTAATGTTTTGCTTGTTGAATTAGTTTCATTGTTTAATGCAATTCCATCGTGTAAAACACCGAACCAAAATCTTTTAAAATCAATTTTAGAATTTAATGCTGGGTAAATTGATGATTCCCAATTACTCATCAAATACTGATGATAAAGAGTTTCGTTATACGAATCCGAATTTCCATTTATCCACGTTAATAAGATTGATTCTTTTTGTCGTGTTTTATTTATAGGATTAATAACCGGCTGCTGAAGTGAAATAACTCCGGTTCTTGTTTTTGCATCACCCCAGCTTTCAAAATTATGATTGATTGGAAGAACAAAGTTGCTTACAAAAGTAGTTTCGTTTTCTCTCTCTGATAAACTAATAACATTTGCAACTTTATCTAAAGCTTTTTTGTAACCAAAATCCTTTGGCAAATGATAAACAGGATTACAATTGAGATGGACAACTACAGCAACATTGCCATTATTCATATTCTGAACTAATGTTTCAATTTCCTGCTTTGTAGAATTTTCCATTAATGAAGTAACAACGGCATCACTTCTAAACATTGCAGAGTTACCAAGTGCTTCGTTTAAAAGATTAACAGCAATATGAACATTTTCCGGTAATGAAGAGCCTGCATCAATAATGGATTTGCCTTTGTTTGCAGCAAGATCAACAGCTAACTTAATTAAAACTTTTTTATTTAAGTTATACTTAGAAGCAAATTCACTTAGTGAGTATCCCGAAGTATTTAATGAAAGATTTGAAGCACCTTTACTACTAAGTTCATTATATAAACTCATTACAAATTCAAATTGAGCTTCAGGTCTTAATCTCAATCTATAATCAGCATTGTTTCCGGTGATCGTTAAAGTACTATCAACACAATACAACCTGTTAAAAGTTTTTGATTCAACATCTCTGCCTTGAGCAAACAATCTTGAATTCTCAACTTTGTTACCATCAGTTCCAAGAAAATCAGATTCTAAAGCAACAATAACTTTAGCTTCATTCCATTTTAGTAACGGATATTTTTGTGAACCAAAAGTTTTTTGCCAAGCTTGATTCTTTACATCATCATTAAAGAAATTATAAGAATATATTTTAGTTGCAGGATATTTTACTTTAAAATCTTCTAAAACTTTTATTGATGTTGGAGAAATTATAGGATTTGTAATAATTGCAATTTCTTTACCATTTACAGAATTAAGTGCTTTTATTATTTCCGTATCAGCATCTTTCCAGCTAACTTCATTAAAAGTAGAATTTCTACCGAGTAACGGTGTTTTTAATCTTTCAGGATCATATAGATTTAAAATATTTGCCTGTCCTTTAGCACAAATCTTTCCTTGATTAACCGGATGATCTGGATTTCCATCAACTTTAATTGGTCTTCCTTCACGAGTCTTGATTAAAATACCACAAGCATTTGCACACGCAGTACAGGTTGAAGCATAATAATTTGGTTTCCCAACTGTAATCTCTTCCGGCTTATTATTATATGGAACAATCTCGCCTTTATCACGATAATCTGTGCAAGCCGTACCAGCCAATGCTGCTGAAGCACCAAGCAGCGCTAAAAATTTTCTTCTTGAAAGATTGGACATTCCGGATGTGCTGAAATCATCAGTTACACCTTCATTAAATTCGTGAGCTTTTGCTTCAATAACTGCAGGATCGTTATACAGAGCTTCAAAACTTCTCCAATAATTTGGCTGAAGTTCTGAGCTTTCTAAATTCTGATTGTTATCGGATTTTATATCAGACATTCTTATTACCCTTTGGATTTCTGCTTACTGCAAGTGGATTGATCTTAACTTTTACAGTGCTGTTTGGGTTATTAGATTTTTTAGTAAATAGTTTCATTGGAAATGAGTTGTAAATTGCCAACCCAACTGCACCTAATGAAACCGATGTAAAAAATTTTTTTCTATTCATATAAAATCTTTTATGATTTTTAATTTTTCTTTATCTATGACAGGCTGAACAATACTCTGGACCAGGTTTTATCTTATCACGCAATTCCGGGAATTTTGCATGTGCGTTACGATGACAATTTAAACAACTTCCCATTGTAAAAGAGTTCATTTGTCCAACTTTTTCCATTGTTGTAATTTCACCATGGCAGGCTGTACAATCAATCCCTTTATTTACATGAACTGAATGATTGAAATAAGCATAATCAGGAACTTTGTGAATACGCTTCCACTTAAGCGGCTTATTATCTCTATAATATTCCGTAAGCTTGATAATTTCAGGGCGATCTTTACGAGAGACTGTATGGCAATTCATACAAGTTGCAACTGCTGGTACCATTGCGTGTCTGGATTTTTCTACGCCAACGTGACAGTATTTACAATCAATTTTCATATCGCCGGCGTGCAGCTTATGTGAGTAAGCAATCGGCTGATCAGGTGTGTAGCCTATACCATCTCTTTCAGCTCTTGAAGCGTAATATGTGAGCACAAATGACATTACTGCTACAAACAATGTAACAGGCAACCTATTTCTAAAAACAAAATCCAGAAAAGATTTTTTCATCCAAATCCCTTTGCTGTTTTAGGGCAAAAAAATAATTAACCAGGTTTTAACCTGCATTATATAACATTTAATTTAGATTTTTTAAGCGCGGATTTACAGGGCATTAGTAGGTCTTCCCTGTTTGCTATTTACCAATTATTTATCTTTCTTACATTCAAAGTTATAAATTTATGGTTTTAAAACAAACCTTAACTTCCTATTACAAACCATTTTTTTCTATACACAAATTGAATATTTAAATAATAAAATAATTTATTATAACAATCTTTTAAGTATTTGATAAGTAATAAATGCTGAACCAGAAATTAGGATTACATACAACAAAACTATTAATAATGATGCTGAAGTAATTGCTATAGTTCTGATTGAACCACGCCAGCCGCAGCTTTTACAACTATAAATTTTTTTTATTGTAAAACGATTAATAAATTTTTCATACAAACTTCTGGAGTGAGATCTATTAAGAGTTCCTGATGCTTTGCAGGATGGACAGATGCCCAATGCAGGATTAATTTTATAAAATGCTCTGGCTCGTCTTAAAGCTTTTAACATTGTGTTACTTAATTCTTATTCTTTAAAAGTGATGAGTACTTACTTTCATTCTTAATTAGTTCTAAAGCAGAAGTAACCTGTTTATCGTATCTTAAACTTTCTATAATTGCACCTGAATTTCCGTAATATCTTGAGGCTAACTCAACCTTTATTTCAGATAAAATTTCGGATTTATTTTCTTTAAATTCAATTTCAAACATATCATCTATATTCTTCTTTAGCTGCTCAAGAGTTTTAGTAAAATCTTTTGTGTTATGATTTTCGTTAAGATGCTTTACGATTTCATCAATCTTTTTCTCCACATCAGATTCATACTTATATTTTTCAGATTTTAGAAATGATGAAAATTCTTTTAACAATGTTTCATCGTTTAATTTTGCAAAATCTGATTTTTCATTTTTATAAAAATACTTATCTGCAAAACCAAATATTAAACCTTTTGCTAAAAGATCTTTTAATAAATCACTTAAATTTTCATCTTTAATCGTTGTATCGGGAGTAATTCCCCCAGCACTAAAAACTGTACGTTTATTATCAGTGGAATAGCTGCCTTTTATTATAGTATCAGAATCAGCAATTACATTACTGTTTTTTGAGTAATCAACTTTCTGAATACATCTGCCGCTTGGTGTATAATATTTTGCCGTTGTAACTTTTAACGAAGTGTTAAAACTTAATGGCGTAATTGTTTGCACCAAACCTTTCCCGAATGATTGAGTTCCAAGTATAACACCGCGATCGTGATCTTGAATTGCGCCGGCAACAATTTCAGAAGCAGAAGCACTGCTGCCATTTATAAGTACAATTAACTTTTCCTTTCCAGCCAAAGGTTCCTCAACAGCAAAATATTTTTTCTCACTTTTTGGATCTTTACCCCGCGTTGATACAATCAGCAAATCTTTCTTTAAAAATTTATCACAAATATCAACAGCAACATCAAGCAATCCGCCTGGGTTACCTCTTAAATCTAAAATTATTGAATGTATTTCTTTTTTGTTTTTTAATTCTCTTAATGCTGAATAAACCTCATCACCGGCAGAGCGGCTAAAGTTATTCAGTTTAAGATAAACGTTGTTAGAATTTTCAGGATAAAAATCTGCGAATATCAAATTTTTAATTATAACTTCTTCGCGTATAAGATTAAATATTAAAGTATCATTTTCGTTTGATCTTAAAATTTTTAACAGGACTGAAGTTCCCGGTTCACCTTTTACAAGAGATGATATTTCATCAATAATTTCTGGCTCAACTTTTTTATTTCCAATTGCGGTAATTATATCGCCAATTCTAATTCCCTGTTTTTGTGCCGAGTAACCCTCAAGAATT
>Ga0172369_10008440_pt1 | contig 11689 bp, 11 predicted proteins | sample LakKiv25m_FD_114539 | JGI IMG/M metagenome (GOLD analysis project Ga0172369, IMG submission 114539) | Freshwater microbial communities from Kabuno Bay, South-Kivu, Congo - kab_022012_11.25m | ecosystem: Environmental > Aquatic > Freshwater > Lake | place: Democratic Republic of the Congo... | reverse complement strand
TCTCGTATGTTTGACAACAAAAGTAGGAGTTCTTTGAAAAATAGAGATTTTTGCATTAAAAGACAATGGGACAGGGAGTGAGAGATGATTTGGCTCTTTGTAGCGTATAACGCATACTGTGCAAAAGATGCATCCTCACTTTTTGCCCTTTTTCATTAAGTCTGAATAGAATTTACGGATGCCTGTATAGCGGGTAGTTCCATAATAAGCTACGAGAGAAGACTAAGGAAAAAGTTCCCGTTGTTTTTAAAACTAATCCAGTAATAGTAAAATGCAAAAAGAAAAAGTAATCAAACAAAGTGTTGGCATTGACTGCGGAAAAGTTGAACTAGTCGTTGCTTACGGTGTGATGCAGGTAGGGTTTGAAGAAAAGATCATCTCAAACACTGCTTTTAAAAACAATGCTGAAGGGTTTAAAAAACTTCAGAAGTGGGCAAGTAAACTGACTGACCCAGCTGTTGAATTGGTCTATGTCATTGAAGCTACAGGTGTTTACCATGAAAAGGTATCGCTGTATTTGCACAACGAAGGTTGTAAGATATGTGTGATGCTGCCGAATAAAGTAAAATCATTCAGTCAAACGCTGATGGTGAAAACGGTCAATGACAAAACAAGTTCACAAGCCATTGCTTATTTAGGATTAGAAAAAAGACTAGATGCCTGGCAGCCGCCACACCCAGTGTATCGTGAACTGAAACAATTAACCCGGGAAAGAGAGCAATTGATAGAGGAGCGGACGCTTTGTAAAAACCAATTACACGCTGAAGAAAGCGGAGCCTGGCCCAATACAAGAAGCGTCAAAAGGATAAAGCAGCGTGTTAAACTACTGAACGAGCAAATGACAGAAATTGAGGCAGACATTGCAGCTATTGTGGCAAAACATGAATGGTTAAAAAAGAAATTGGAATATGTATGCAGCATCAAGGGAGTTGCTTTGTTATCAGCTGTAATCATTGTGGCAGAAACTAATGGATTTAACCTGGTGAGAAATAAAAAACAATTAGTGAGTTATGCAGGGTTGGATGTGGTGGAAAAAGAATCTGGTATATCGGTAAAAGGCAAAACCAAAATATCGCGCAAAGGAAATAAGTACTTGCGAAAATCATTACATTTTCCAGCATTAGTAGCGATCAGACACAATGAGCAAATGAAAGCAATGTATAACCGATTATTAAGCAGGCACGGTATTAAAATGAAAGCAGCAGTAGCTGTGCAAAAGAAGATCTTGGAGTTTGTGTATGTGCTTTGGAAAAAAGAAGAAATGTTTGACCAACAGTACTTGAAAAATAAAGGGCAGCAACTTAAAGTTGCAACCCTTTGCGAACTGACTTAAAGTCGTTCTTTAAAATTATAATAACAAAAATAACAAAAGTCTTTCATTTTAACATAGAATCTTTTGCTTTGCACCCCTTTGATGAATCTGAATCGGATGGCGCGATAAAACCATACAGGTTCTGGATGAGATATTCCACCGACCAGCTTGAGCTCAGAATGGGCCTTCAGAAAATCAATTTCGGATCAGCCTCTATACTCCGTCCACTGATGTGGTTTGATCAGATGGATCCGCGCGATCCGCTTCACCTGACCGATGGCGTCTGGGCTCTTCTTGGCCGATACTATTTTCTCAACAATGTAAATGTGTGGCTATGGGGCCTTTATGGCAATCATGATCCGAGGGGATGGGAAATTATACCATCAAACAGGAAAATTCCTGAGTTCGGCGGAAGGATACAGGTTCCGGTACCTAATGGCGAGATGGGGCTTTCATATCATTTCAGGAAAGCGGATAACCGCGATATGCCAATGTTCACTGACTACACCAGTGAGATTCCTGAAGACCGGTTTGGATTTGATGCAAGATGGGATTTGAAAACCGGATTCTGGATAGAAGGATCATGGACAAGAAAAAGAATTGATCTCGGTACGCTTACGAATCAGGTGATCCTTAATGCAGGTATCGACTACACATTCGGTTTGGGTAACGGACTTTATATGGCATATGAGCATCTTATCCTTTCTTATGACCAGAAGCCCCTGTTTTTTGAGAACAGGACTTCTTTTTCCCTGCTTACGGCAAGCTATCCGGCAGGGCTGTTCGACAACCTGAGCGCAATCATCTATTATAACTGGAGCAGTCGACAGGTTTACAATTTTGCCACATGGCAGAGACAATTCGACAAACTGGTATTTTATCTTATGGCTTACTGGAACCCTGAAGGATATGCGCTTCCGGCCCAAACAGGCTCACAGAATTACTTCTCCGGCAAAGGTTTCAGGATAATGTTAGTCTTCAATCACTAAATCTTAAATCATGGATAATTCCACAATTATCGAAATTGAAAAGCTTGTGAAGAAGTTTCCGATCGGACATGGTGAATTCACAGCCCTGAATGGAATAAATCTCATGTTTACCCAGGGTGAGTTTGCAGGTCTTATCGGGCCAAGCGGTTCAGGAAAAACCACACTTCTGACTATCATTGGTTCCCTTGATATTCCAACTTCAGGAACGGCTGTCGTAATGGGCAGAAAAATTGAGAACCTTAGTGCCCGGGAGTCAGCGAAGCTGAGGAAAGAAAGCCTGGGATTCATTTTTCAGAGCTATAATCTCCTCGCCGTACATACAGTATATGAAAATGTTGAATTTCCTCTTCTGCTTCTTAATTATTCTGCTTCCGAAAGGAAGAGAATGGTTACAGATGCTCTTGAATGGGTTGGTCTTACTGACAAGATCAGATCAAAGCCGCCTCAGCTTTCAGGTGGAGAATGCCAGAGAGTAGCGATCGCAAGGGCAATGGTCAAAAGACCTTCTCTTGTCCTTGCCGACGAGCCTACAGCAAACCTCGATACTGCAAATTCCCATAATATTCTAAAAACAATGGAGACTCTTAACAGGGAGCTTAAAACGACCTTCCTGTTTGCCACTCATGATGACAAAGTTATAAGTTACCTGAGAAGAAAGATATTCCTGCTCGATGGTAAGGTCGACAAGGAAGAAATACTATCAAATTAAAAAATACCGGTATGAAACTTGCCATTAAGCTTGCTTACAGGAATCTTATCGGGGCCGGTTTAAGAACATGGCTCAATGTGACTGTCCTTTCATTTTCCTTTGTGGTTATTATCTTCATGAAAGGGGTACTGATCGGTTGGGACCGTCAGGCTAGAACAGACATGACAAACTGGGAAATCGGTGGCGGACAGTACTGGCATAAGTCTTATGATCCTTACGATCCGTTCACACTTAATGAAAGCCATGCACCTGTGCCGTCAGATCTGGAAGAAGAGATTGCCTCAGGGAATATGGAACCAATGCTCATTACACAGGGAACGATTTATCCACAGGGACGCCTTCAGGCGGTAATAATAAAAGGAATAAATCCGAATCAGTCAATTCTTTTCCTGCCTTCCCAAAAACTGGATACGATAACCGACGGAATACCGGCAATTATCGGGTCACTGATGGCTAAAAGCATGAAGGCTTCTGTCGGTGATTATATAATGCTCAGATGGCGTGATGCAAACGGGACCTTTGATGCAGCCGATATTGTCATAACGGACATATTCTCTACAAATGTCCCTGCAGTCGAGGCAGGACAGGTATATATCCCGCTTGAAAAGCTGAGGGAAATAATGATAATGCCGGATGAAGCGACACTCCTTACTTTCAGGGAAGGGTTTAAAGAATTGCCGGGTGTCGGGGAATGGGTTCTTAAGACAAAGGAAATGCTGACTGCCCCTGTCGATAAAATGATAAAGACCAAATCGGCCGGTCAGACAATACTTTTTGGAGTTCTGCTTCTTCTGGCGATGCTTGCTGTTTTTGACACACAGGTGCTTTCAATTTTCCGACGGCAGAAAGAAATAGGAACCTATGTTGCACTCGGTTATACCCGCAACCAGGTGGTGGGCCTTTTCACTGTTGAAGGCACTATGCATTCTGTCCTGGCAGCACTGTTATCGGCTGCCTGGGGATTGCCTTTCCTGGGATGGATGGCTGCAAACGGATGGAAAATGCCGATCGATACGAGTGAATTCGGTATGGCGATTGCACAGACTTTGTATCCTGTTTACAGCGCAGGCCTTATAGTCACTACTGTCCTTATAGTAACCCTTACCACTGCAGTAGTAAGCTACTGGCCGTCACGCAGAATAGCTGAAATGAATCCTACAGATGCATTAAGAGGGAGGTTACAATGATAAAATTTCTGATAAAAGGTCTCTTACGCGATAAAGGCAGGAGCAGGATACCTCTGATAGTTGTATCACTGGGTGTTATGCTGACTGTACTTCTGCATGCTTACCTGAAAGGTTTCATGGGTGAAACAATCGAAATAAACGCCAGGTTCACAAACGGGCATGTTAAAGTAATGACAAAGGCGTATTCAGAAAATGCCGATCAGAAGCCCAATGATCTTGCCCTCCTTAATTCATCCGCAATAAGGACCCGGCTTGAAGAACAGTTCCCGCAGATGGACTGGGCTGAAAGGATCGAATTTGGCGGACTTGTTGATGTTCCTGACACCAACGGTGAAACAAGATCGCAGGGACCGGCATTCGGGATAGGGCTTGACCTGCTAAATCCGGGAAGCAGGGAATCTGAGAGGCTGAACCTGGCCAGATCGCTCGTCAGAGGGAATATGCCGCAAAAATCCGGTGAGATCCTGATAAGCGACGGGTTTGCGAAAAAACTTCAGGTAAATCCCGGTGAAAAAGTTACATTCATCGGTTCCACGATGAATAACAGTATGACAATTTATAACCTGACACTTGCCGGGACCATTTCTTTCGGGAATGAAATTCTTGACAGGGGGGCTATAATCATCGACCTTCAGGATTCAAGAAATGCACTTGATATGCAGGATGCTACAGGTGAGATACTGGGATTTTCCAGGGATGGATTTTATGATGACAAATCCGCAAAAGCAATTGCAGCAACATTTAATTCAACAACAAAAGGAAGTGATGATGAATTTGTCCCGGTGATGCTAACCCTCAGCCAGCAGGGAAGTATGGGACAATATGTAAAAATGTCGGATTACTGGGCCAATTATATTGCCATCATTTTCATTTTTGCCATGTCGCTGGTATTATGGAATGCCGGACTTCTCGGCGGACTGCGACGCTATGGCGAATTCGGCGTCAGGCTTGCAATGGGCGAAGGAAAAGGTCATGTTTTCCGTACACTGATTTATGAATCCATACTTATAGGTATTGCGGGTTCGGTAGCAGGAACAATTGTCGGCCTGTTTTTTGCATGGCTTATTCAGAAGTATGGCATTGATATATCAGGACTGATGAAAGGTTCTTCACTAATGATGCCTTCAGTAATAAGGGCACAAATAACATCATCGGATTATTACCTTGGATTTATTCCGGGTCTTGCCTCAACTGTTGTGGGAACAATGCTTTCAGGAGCCGGGATCTACAGGAGGCAGACAGCCAAATTATTCAGGGAACTTGAAGCATGAAAAAAAAACAGAAATGAACAAAAATCTTATATTAACAGCGATTGCCACGTCAGTCTCACTTACGGCTATCAGCCAGACCAGCGGGGATGAAATACTTAATAAGGTGGAAAGAAATATTTCATCTGAAAACAGGGTATTCGAATCATCGATGACAATTAAAGGAACAAGGGCAAGCAGAACTATTACTTCAAGAACCTATTCCGTAGGCGACAGGGAATCGTTTACTGAGTATTTATCACCACCGCGTGAACAGGGTACTAAAATGCTTAAACTCGAAAATCAGCTTTGGATTTATTCACCCTCAACTGACCGGACAATCCAGATTTCGGGCCACATGCTCAGGCAGTCGGTAATGGGATCTGATCTTTCGTATGAGGATATGATGGACGATCGCAAACTTACTGAGGTTTATTCATCAAAAGTCACAGGCAGTGAGCTCCTGAATGGGAGAAACACTCTTATTCTTGAACTTACAGCCAAGGTAAATGATGTTGCGTATTATTCCCGTAAAATGTGGATCGACAGTGAAAGGTTTGTCCCTTTGAAAGAGGAATTATATGCAAAAAGCGGGCAGCTTCTTAAAAGCACGCTTCTTTCTGATGTGCGTCAGGTCGATGGAAGGTGGTTTCCTTTTGTTGTAGTTTACAAGGATATGCTTAAGCAGGGAAGCGGAACAGAGTTCAGGATAACTGCCATCAAGTTCAATCAGAAGATTCCTGAATATATTTTTACAAAAGCAGCTCTGAAACAATGACCATAAATGATCCCTGAGTTTATTTTTTGTTAAGAAATTACCTTAACTTTATTTGCATTTTTACAGAACCAAACCTGATTGTGACCTTAATATTCAAAATCCATCACTATGGCACCAGAGACAAACCAGACAAAACCTTCCAGATGGACAGGAGTTGTAAAAAAGACAAAAAAAGTATTCAGATGGACAATGTATATCCTTGCCATACTACTGATCTCTTTTGTATATTTCAAGTATTTCTTTACCTACAGTGAAGGTTACAGAGCCGGGTTGCTGCAGAAATTCTCCAACAAAGGGCTTATCTTCAAGACCTATGAAGGAGAGCTGATATTAAGCAGTGTTTCAAGCACATCAAATGTTGCAATTGCATCTGAGAAATTTCAGTTCTCGGTATTGAAAAAGGACATATCACCGATGTTCGATACACTTCAGGGCAGAAATGTCATTGTGCATTATTATGAGAAAAAAGGCACTGTCCCCTGGAGAGGAGATTCACGTTATATTGTTGACAGTATTGCTGTGAGAAACTGAAATGCAATCAGGATATCTGATCCGGAATTTATTTCATCACCTTCTTCATAATTCCCAGCACACCTCTTATGAAAGTGGCGCTGGTGAGTACTTTGACAACAGGGCTTGTCCCTGTTCTTCTCCGGCCTGATGTTTCAGATTTCCTTCTAGTCACTTCTCCCCCTCTCTGCTTCTCCCACTCTTTTCTTTCAGCCTCGGCGGCTGCCTGTTTCTGGACAAAATCGATTTTCCTTGACAGGATTTCAAAGGCGCTTTCACGGTCGACCGATTGAACATATTTCCTTACAAGGTCTGAATTCCTGTTTATTGTGTCAATCTCGTCTTTAGAAAGTATATCCATTCTGCTCATTGGAGCCCTCATCATAGTTGCAGCAAGGGGTGTCGGGATGCCCTTCTCATTAAGGGCGGTCACAAGAGCTTCTCCAATGCCAAGTGCTGTAAGGGTATCAGCTGTCTTATAGAAATCGGATACAGGGAAGTTCTCAGCAGTAAGCTTAATAGCCTGCCTGTCGACAGCAGTAAACGCCCTGAGGGCATGCTGTATTTTCAGTCCAAGCTGGGCAAGCACATCGTTAGGCACATCCATCGGATTCTGTGTGACAAAGAAGACCCCTATACCTTTCGACCTGATCAGTTTGACAATATTCTCAATCTCATTTAAAAGAGCTTTGCTTGCCTGGTTAAAGACAAGGTGAGCCTCATCTATAAAGATCACCAGCTCGGGTTTTTCGGGATCACCGATTTCAGGCATTGTATCGTAAACCTCTGCAAGAAGACATAGCATAAATGTCGAAAACAGCTTTGGCTTGTCCTGGATATCTGTAAGCCTGATAATATTGACATATCCGTTACCATCCCTGTCGCGTCGCATCAAATCCCTTACTTCGAACGACAGTTCGCCGAAAAAGAGATCGGCATTTTGCTGCTCAAGTTCCATTACTTTCCTGAGGATTATCCCTGTTGTGGAAGTTGATATTTTTCCATACTCACGTTCAAATTCAGCTTTGCCTTCTTCAGTCGCAAACTGGATAACTTTTTTCAGGTCCTTAAGGTCAAGAAGCGGCATACCCTTGTCATCGCAGTATTTGAATATTACTGCAAGCACACCTCCCTGAGTATCGTTCAGGTCGAGTATCCTTGAAAGGAGTACCGGACCGAACTCCGATACAGTTGCCCTCAGGCGTACGCCATCCTGTTTTGAGATTGTAAGTAGTTCTACAGGACAGCCTTTTGTCGAGTATGGCAGTCCGATTTTACCATGCCTTTCGGTGATAAAAGGCTTTTCGGTTCCCGGCATGGCGATTCCGCTCAGATCGCCCTTGACATCCATCAGCAAAACGGGAACGCCTTTTTGTGAAAGCTGTTCAGCGATTACCTGAAGAGATTTTGTCTTTCCAGTCCCTGTTGCACCTGCAATAAGGCCGTGCCTGTTCATTGTCTTCAAAGGAACTTTTATAAGAGCATTGTTCAAAGGTTCACCGTCGAGCATTGCTCCGCCAAGTATAATTGAATCGCCTTTGCAGGCATAACCATCATTTATATGCGCTGAGAATTTTTCTTCCTTGTCCATAATTTCATATTTTTAATCCCTTCACAGGAGAATGCAATTTAGCAGTTTGATATCAATTTTCAAAAATGTCGGATGTTTCATATTTAATTAAACAGATATTTACTTATTCCTAAATTATGTTATATTTGAAATAATTTGATTGTTTGCACTTTTAGCATCTTTATTAACTAAATTTTATTGATATGGCAAAGTTTGAAGTTTACCAGAGTGGCAAAAACAATGAATTCCGCTTCCGTTTGAAAGCCGACAATGGCCAGACTATTCTCAGCAGCGAAGGTTATTCAAGTAAAGCATCCTACCTGAACGGGATAGAATCGGTAAAGAAAAATTCATCTGATCCAAAAAGGTTCACCAAAACCAAAACCCCGACCAATATGTTTCGTTTTACCATGACTGCCGCCAACAATCAGGTAATCGGTACCAGCCAGAACTATAAAAGTGAAAGCGGCCGCGACAATGGTATCGAGTCGGTCATAAGAAATGCCGGTAAAGCTGAGATAAAAGAAGTTGAAAAATAAGATTGCCCTTCAGGGAAGCCAGACCATTCGACAGGGATAAGATCCGGTTTCCTGCAATAATGCTTAAAATTCCGTAAGGATTGTGTGTATTGCCGCAAAAGGTCTATACGTGTATATAGTATAGCCTGATTTACTGCTTGTACGGTCAGGATTTGCAATATGATATAAGGATCAGATTATTTCCAATTAAATCTAATAAGCATGAGACAAAAATCAATTTCAATCTTTTTGACCCTGATCTTTGTCTGCTCTCTTATGACGGGACAGGTCACCGATGCTGAAAAAAGGCTCAAGACATTAAACAATGATACGATAATGGGCTGGAAGAAAGGCGGGGTGTTTGCATTAAACCTTGCCCAGACATCTCTTTCAAACTGGGCGGCAGGAGGCCAGAACTCCCTTGCAATGAACGGGATCTTCAGCGGATTTGCAAATTACAAACAAGGCAAATCAGCATGGGATAATACCCTTGACCTTGGTTATGGTATTCTTAAACAGGGAAAGGACGGAATGGTTATGAAGACAGACGACAAGATCGACTTCCTTTCAAAATACGGGCATGAAGCATTCAAAAATCTCTATTATGCTGCACTACTGAATTTCAGGACACAGATGCGGCCTGGATATAAATACCCTGATACAGACAACAAGATCTCTGATCTTTTCTCACCAGCCTATCTGCTTCTGGCAGCAGGTATCGATTACAAACCGGATCAGTATTTTACAGCTTTTATTGCTCCCTTAACTGCTAAGTTCACATTCGTAAATGATGAGATATTATCAGCAGCGGGCGCTTTTGGCGTGACCCCGGGTGAAAAGTCAAGAAGCGAGTTGGGAGGATATATAAGGGCTGCATACAGCAGGAATGATTTCAAGGGGGAATTCCTGAAGAACGTTTCATTCACAACCAAGATCGACCTGTTCTCAAATTACAGGGATAATCCTCAGAACATCGATGTAATGTGGGAAAATCTTGTTGCCCTTAAAGTGAACAAGTACATAAATGTTAATTTCAATACGGTCCTTATTTACGATGATAATATAAAAGTACCTGTCGACAGAAACGGGAATGGTGAATTTGAATCTACTGAGGCTCCTGGCCCAAGGACACAGTTCAAGGAACTTTTTGGTGTAGGATTTTCATATAATTTCTGATATTAACTAACTAAAACCTGACAAAATGAAAATTTTAGACGAATTCAAGGCATTTGCCATGAAAGGCAATATGGTTGATATGGCCGTTGGTATAATTATCGGCGCTGCTTTCGGAAAAATAGTTTCCTCGCTTGTAAATGACATCATTATGCCGCCAATAGGACTGTTACTCGGTGGTGTCAATTTCACCGACCTGAAAGTTGTTTTAAAAGCTGCAACCGAAACAGTGCCGGCAGTTACATGGAACTATGGTAATTTCATCCAGGTTGTAATCGACTTCCTTATCGTCGCATGGGCTATATTCATGATAGTGAAGGCAATGAATGCAGCCAAGAAAAAGGAAGAAGTAGCACCTGCAGCACCTCCCGCTCCTACAAAGGATCAGGCCCTCCTAACCGAAATCAGGGATCTTCTGAAGAAATAAGGTCATGCCATGGCATGACCTTCAAAGGATATGCCATATATACACGAAAAAGGATATGCCATGGGTACACGAAAAAGGGACATGCCATGGATTGTCCCTTTTTCCATGTCCATTTTAAAATACGTTAATATGAAATTCCGGATATACCTTTTTAATATTTTTTTCATTACGTGTTTTCCGACCGTTTCATTTTCCGGGAGCAATGATATTCCTTCCGGCATGAAAATATGGTTCACACGGCCGGCTGATTCGTGGAACGAGGCACTTCCTGTTGGCAATGGCAGGCTCGGGGCAATGATCTTCGGCGGTATCGAAAAAGAAAGGATACAACTTAATGAGGAGTCGGTCTGGACAGGCATACCAAGATGGGATGCAAATCCTGATGCACTTAAATATCTCCCTGAAGTAAGAAAACTCCTTTTTGCCGGCAGATATGCCGAAGCTGAAAAACTTGCACAAACCAGAATAATGGGGCACTTCAGGAGAGATGAGGCATCAAGCTATCAGACACTAGGAGATCTCACTCTCAGCTTCGGACCTCAACGGTCAGTATCAGATTACCGCCGCGAACTTGATATTAGTGAAGCCGTAGCAAAAGTATCCTACACATCGAACCGGGTAAAATTCACAAGAGAAATATTCTCCACAGCTCCCGGCAAGGCTATTGTTATAAGATTAACAGCCGACAGGCCGGGATCGGTTACATTCACTTCAAGACTGTCGCGTCAGGGAAACAAAGCTGTAATAAGCTCAAAGGGTAACCAGATAATGATGAACGAGCACGTTGGTGACGGGGTCGGCGTCAAAATGGCAGCAAACCTGAAAGTCATCCCCGACGGGGGAACTCTGATCTCAGGAGGTGATAGTATAACCGTAACCAAAGCAAATTCGGTTACATTATTCCTTACGGCTGCAACTGATTATTCAGGAGTTGATCCGTCTCTGGCTGCAGCTTCAGCCATGGACAACATTTGCGGACAGGATTACAATGATATCAGGAAATCTCATATTTCGGATTATCAATCTTACTTTAACAGGGTATCCCTTGACCTTGGTTCGGGCGATGGGAATTATTTTACAACAGATGAAAGGCTTACGGCCTTGCAGAACGGGTATAAGGATCCTGACCTTATCGAGCTCTATTATCAGTTTGGACGCTACCTTCTCATCAGCAGCTCCAGACCAGGCGATCTGCCAGCCAATCTTCAGGGGATATGGGCCGACGGACTTAACCCCCCCTGGAGTGCCGATTATCATATAAACATCAAC
>Ga0172369_10008432_pt1 | contig 11693 bp, 20 predicted proteins | sample LakKiv25m_FD_114539 | JGI IMG/M metagenome (GOLD analysis project Ga0172369, IMG submission 114539) | Freshwater microbial communities from Kabuno Bay, South-Kivu, Congo - kab_022012_11.25m | ecosystem: Environmental > Aquatic > Freshwater > Lake | place: Democratic Republic of the Congo... | reverse complement strand
TGAACTTCCTGCTTGCCTTGGGGACAAGGAAACAGAAGTTTACAGGGACCCAGTTCTCATCCTCGATATCCATGGAATCACCCTCGAGAGGGCCCGGCCGTATTTCCCTTCTTCAGCGTGCTGAAATACTCGCCGAGTATCTCGTCGACCACCCTGTCGCGCATCTTAAGCCTGTTCCGGCCATAATGGTCGGCCCAGTGCTTCACCCTGCACTTTGCCGTGCAGAACACGTTGGAAATGTACTTGCGGTTCTGGTTGTTGAGCTTCTTCCCGCACACCCTGCATTTTCCTCCACCCATAACCATTCACCCCTCGAGCATTTTCCTTAGCTGCGCGACGCGCGCGGCGCGTTCGCGACTCCCGTAGAACGCGAGGAGCGCGAGTCCCTCGCACAGCAATTGCCTGTCCTCTTCCCCGAGCGAGAGCCTGGCGGATGGGGCCCGTCTTGAAATCATCGCCTCTCCTCGACCTTCCCGCAGAGCAGGAAGAATGCACCCGCGGCCAGAAGTACGGGGCTCATGGCAAGAACCGCCGCGCCGAGGCAAACCGCGCCAACTCCTATTTCCGCCTTGGCCACGACGGGCATGACGCGGCGATTGACCTTGTCAACATCCGTCGCGACCTCGCCCCATTTGTTCAAGATCGCGTCGGTCGCGGCGTCGCGCGCGTCGCGGCGACCCTCGAGTACCTCACTACAGATCGGGCAACGCGAGTATACGTGTTCGGGGGACCCTGCTTTGCATGGCCCCGTTTTCGACATTGGCACCAGAAAAGTTACTTCGTTTTGGCATTTTTTGCAAGTTGTTGGCATCTCAATCCCTCCAAGGAAATATTGTGCCGGGATATAGCCCCCGGCGAGCTTATTGGGTTGATTTATCAGATCAACCTCTCCGCCGGGGACCCGCCCTGGCGTATAAATTGTATACCAGCATCTTTATAATACCCATGGTTTGGTGGGCCCCGTTAAACCAGTCGGTCACACATCTTGTTCAGGATATCGTCCCAGGTGTCTCGAGGGTGGGTTCTATACGCCGCGAGTCGCGCGCGCGTCTTTAGACTGATTGCTATGGTCGTCGTTGTCATTCAAAATACCTCCATATCCTTGCCATCTCCATTCTCTGTTAAGTTTCGCCGTCAAGGCGCGGCCGACCTCTTTAGCAGTAATCGGGCGAGCCGCGAGTTGTTTTTTTCGATATGCTTCCTTAGCGCAATTACTACAAGGTGAAACGTTCCTGGAAATTCGCTGCCAAACTAAGGGGTATGTAATATGATTAATCTTATTGCATACCGAACACCCAAAAATATATTCTTTTGTATGCCCCGACCCCGAAATACACACATCTTTCATACCTAAATGGGTTAAAAGTTGCCTCCAACTATCATCGTGTGCCTTTATTCTGCGAGCCATTTCGCATTGCCTGCACCATTGCCCCTGCCGTAAAAACTCCGCACGGGCCACCCACTCGTGATTATTAAAGCATTTGACTTTCATCTGCGATTCACCCGATGAATAGTCTTCCCTGCCACTTAGTAAGTATCCGCGTCGCGAAACAACCTCTTTTAGATTATTATACCCAACATCTCTTTGCTTATTGAGATATTCAATGCGACCCGGTGTACAAATATCACAACACGGGGATTTGAAAACTCGGGCGATTGCCAGTTCAACCGCGTGCCCCTGCGGGCAGGTCGCTGACACAACCCATGCCCCGGAATCGTTTGAAATTCCATTATATACCCACCCATTTGCCTGCAGATGGGAACGTATACGAGAAAGCCGCTCTGGTATAGCATTTAATTTAATCTCGTCAAAAGAAGGGCATGAGTTTGGCGGGACAACCCCGTTTTCTTTTAGTTTCCCGAAAACATATTCCCCGATTTCACTACGGGCAATCCAATAAGGAACCTCAATCAAGCAAACTCCGCGTTGTTGTGAAATCGCGCGTTTTGTCGCGTCGCGATCTTTGTGTTCCTCAAGATTGCCGCGTTCTGTGATCTGTTTATAATGATAAACCCCCTGATACTCAAAGGCCAACTGTAGTTCTTCGTTATATCCATCGTATTCAAGTTTTCCGCCACGTGGGCCTCTTAACCAATCGGGGCGAATGCGCGGGAAAGGGACCCCAAACGCTTTCTCAAACACATATCTAGTTACCGCCTCCCCTCCAGTGGAATTGCACGAAGGGCACCCAAACTTAATTTCTCTCGTTATTCGATTATAAACGTGCCCAAATTTACATTGAATTTTCCAAGGCATTTTACCTGGATGCACCGTTGATAATAACGTTTCCCCGCGCAACGCAATGCGCTGCTGTGTTTTTTCAAACCACATATTTACTCTTTCTTTTTTTGGCATAGACGCCCTCTTACGCCGAGCCCATTCTCTACGATATTGTTTTGTGTATTCAGAGTGTTCTACTGCCCACTTTCTTGCATTAGCAATCATCTCGTCTCTGTGCAAATTATAAAATTTTTTACGGCGATCCATATTCGTTATTTTGATTACAGACGTTTATAATACTATCGTTTCGTAAAAGACACATAACCCGCCTGGTAGATTGTTTTCTAATCTGTAATTTCTACGACGGTACCTATGATGAATTAGAGGGTGGTAAATAGTGATGGATTATGACGGCCGAGACGTGTGTCGAGAGTCGGCCGGTAGCTAGAACGAGAATAAAGAAAAAACATTGAGGTGAGAACTATGGAAGATAAGGAAATAATAGAGGCAATATTCGGCAGCCGGGAAGATATGCCGAGCATAGGGGAACAGATATCCAGGCAGCTGTTACCCACACATTCCTGGCTGATGCTTGGATGGCGTGAGGCGGCGTCAAATTCAGAAGACTTCTATGCTAGCCTGACAGAGTATGCACAACGAAGAGAGACTAGATTTAAGGGGTTAGAGCACACTCTTCTCAATCACATCCAGCCACGGCACGACGTTGAAAAAGTCAGTCTTGCAAGTCTCTTTGATTAGGTGATGCCCATGACAAAACAAGTAGCAATAGTAACAACCGACTTCAAACACTATATCGCAAAGGTGTTTGAATGTCCAGATGGGGTTGATCCGGCCTGGTATTATCTTAATCAGATAGACCGTTTTTCTGTTCTTGACAAAGTCTATCCGATCGAGACATTCAAACAACTCACAGAATAAATTTCTTAGCCGTTTGGCAAGTATGGAATGATGGCGTTCACCGTTAGTGTGAACTCCGGACAACACAACCTTGGAGGTGTGTGAACATGGCAGCAAAGACATCAGGACGAATACTGGACGTATTTAACGCCCAGACAATAGAAGACATTGCCGAATTCGATTACCACCACAGCGACCCGAACGAAGCGGCACGTCTCAAAGAAATGGACGACGAACGGCAAGCAGGTAAAGCCGCCGTTGCAGCAGAGCAAGCCAAGCACAGTGAGTACGTCAACGCACAATATCAGGCATATATCAAAACACCCGAAGGTGCGGCATGGCTAGCTAAAATAAACAGCAAACAAACGTACAAGGGCCACAGAAAACAAACAATGGCGCAACAAATAGCTAATCAGTTGCGCCAGTGAGGTGAGATAGATGAACAAGAAACAACTATCGGCAAGAGCGAAAAAGGCCTGGGCAACACGACGGATGCAACACGCAACATCTGTCGAATTAACCCCAACCGGCGAAGAGTTTTTTAAGAAAATAAATCGCCATCTGGCCGCAGTCAAAGCATGGGAAACAAGGAGAGGTGAGTAAAATGGGAATGACAACGGAAGCAGCAAAAAAGGCGTGGGTTACACGACGTGCCAACGCAGCGAAGAAACAACCAACCAAACTAGCTACTGGTTGGACAAAGAAAAACCCATATATTGGCACGGGGAATAAACGTGCATACTGCCAATGGTATATGGAAATGAGAAAATATGGGCGTATCCGATCCGATGAAGAAAAACGGATAGCGCTCCATAACCGAGCATGTCACGCCGCTGCCACACGAAACAAGCACGCCCCTAAAAAGGACTACGACGCAAAAGAAAAGAACCACTTTAGAAAGATTGTAGTCCGAAGCTTTAGAAAAATAGGCACAACGTGTTTAAGTCTGGAAAGCCCGAAATTTTTGTTTACTTCGGCTTTACCAGACATGAAACACACCGTGTTTGAAAACAACGTGGACCAATACAATGAAATGAAAACACACATGCCAGTAAACGTCGTACATCTGGAGTTCAATGATATAAAGGCTGCTCCAGAAATATATCCGGATACGCATTTCGATTGCGCTTTCTTGGATTATTGCAAAACATTCCATACGGAAATAGACGATTTATATAAACTGCAGCCATTCCTTAAGGAATGTAAAAAGCTAGCCTTTACGTTTGCGGTCAGAGAAGGCAAATGGAAATGGAGAGCCAACAAAAACGGCGACTTTAAGATGGAGTTGGTTGCAAAGCTAATGACCATATTCGAAGGGTTCGAGTTCGAATATGGTATTAGTTACAAAGACACGGCAACCATGGTTGGGGTTATTCTTACAAAACCCCATCACCGCAAAACGCTTGGGCCAATTCGTTCTATAGGGTTGAAATTGCCACTGGTATTGTATAACATATATAAAACCCAAGCCAAAGAAAATAGAACAACTATGGCCGACGAAATACGAAACAAATTAAGGGTGATATAAATGGCCAGAAAATATCTAAAAATACCGCACGACTATATGCTCTCTCAATTACTAATTGAGGGGTTAGAGCTTGTGATGGATAAATACGAAAAGAAAAACCTAATGGGCTTCGTTGAAATATCAAAGTCGTTAATAGCCAATATTGAAATACAAATGAAAAGGTGATTTGAATGAAAAAGAAAACAAACTCAATACAAACCCCGTTCGGAAACGTGTTGCCGCCGTGCGCCGCGTGCAAAAAAAACGAATTGCGTGATCTAGTATACGCAATACTGGATGCGCTACCCGTCGATCTTGTTACCGAATATGCTCAAGAAAAACTAGAGCTTATGTCATTTGATGAAGCTCTAGAGGCTGCAGCGGACAGAGCGGAAGTAATGAGAGAAGGGTACTGTGACAGATAAATTATACTCTTGGCTGCAATTAGCAGCCTCTGAGAAGGTGAGATATATGAACAAGAACAAAAGACTCTCTGAAGCGGTTACCCGCCTAAGAGATAGTGGCCTCGTACCAGCAGAAACATTGCCCGAATGCGGGTTAGTGGTGTCTGTTGAAGCCCGAGGGCCAGAATCAGTAGAAACCGTATACGACCTTGACCAAGGTGGCAGATTAGTACAAGAAATGGTTCTGCCGCAAAAAAGGTTAATAAGTATACAGGTGGGGTGAGCAATATGGTAAATGAAAAAATAACAGGAAAAATACAGGCAATAAACGTAAGACCTGTCAACACGAGGACCGGGCCAACAGACAGGAGCGATATTACCGTCAACGGTATTATGATCTCCAGTTTCAAGCCAGGTGACGTGAAAATAGGCGACACCGTTGAAATAGAATTTTATACCAACAACGGTTATCGCAATGCAGTATCAATTAAATTAATTGAAGCTGCAAGTGGCCAAACAACCATGCCTGTGTTTGGTGCCGGGCCAACAAAATTCATCATGAGCGACAGGATTGATCCTGGCTACATGATTAGCCTTGCTATCTCTGATAAAGCTAGACTCGAAGATAAAACGCCACTTACATCAGAAGATGTAGCAAAAATGTGCGCCCTCTTCAAAAAGGTGCACATTGAACAGCAATAAAGGAGGATTGAAAACATGGCAGACAAAACAAGACTAGTTGATGAAGAGCGAGCGGTTGTCAGCGTAGCTGAAGCCAAACGCATCATCAAGAAGATCGCCGCACAGACTATCAAAAACGGCGATATAGAGACCATTGAGCTGGAGGGCGGGCCTGGGATCGGCAAATCCCAGATAGTTTCAGCCGTTGCCAAAGAGCTTGGTGTACTGGAAACCGATATCCGTGTGGGCCAGATGGCAGATGCATCGGACATGGTGATGAAGCTACCGAACGCCGAGCACACATCGATCCACGAGATTGTGCTCAGTCGGTTCCCGAAAGAGCCCAACAACATCATCCGTTTGGATGAGTTCAGGCACGGAGCCGAAGATGTGAGGCGCGGCTGCTACCAGCTGCTGCAGGACAAATGTCTCGGAGCATACAACGTTCCGCCAGGCACGGTAATGGTTGCAATCAGCAACGAAGCAGCCGATGCAATGACGGAAGACCTAGAAGGACCGCTGTTCGACCGGTTCACACACAGGATGAAGGTTGTGGCAGACTTTAAGGACTGGGAAACATACATAACGGGCAAGAACTATCCAAACGGGCCCATCGTTACCTCGTTCCTGAAGTTCAACCAACAGTCGTTCATCCTCAAGCCGGAAAACGGGCGCGTTCTGATGACGCCAAGGCGCTGGGAGAAGGTGATGAAGAATCTCGAAGACCTAGATCTGGTCAAGACAATCATGCCCCCGGCGACATTCATCGTCTTTGAACAATTCGTCAAAAAAGTGGACATGTTCAAAAACGTAGACCAGTATGTGTCGGGCAAACTGCGCTGCCCGGACGACATTGGTGACCAATGGGCGGTATATGCAGCTATTATGTCTAATCTCGGGGCTGAAGCAAAATATGAAGACAAGGTCTTTGAGGTCTTCGAAGAAAAAATGCACGGTATGGACTCTGATATCCAGGCCAACACAATCCTGGACACAATCAGGTTCTATCTGACCAAGAAAAAGGCCAGCCTGAGCGATGTACTCATCAAGCTGCCCGCACCAAAGAAAACCACACTCAACGCGCTTATCACCAAGTATAAGTTCGCAGCAAGTGGGGTAATGCAAAGTGAATAGGTGATCAAATGACAAAGGTAAAAGCGCCACACGGCTCACCGTTGCCGCAAACAGATGCGATAACGAGAGACAGGATTTCGTCTCGACGTGCAGTGCAAATGTTCGAGCCTATGCTCGCACAATTTCTCTCGCAGATCGAGATATACTATACCGACGATGACAAATGTTTCACCGACGGTAGGAGGATCTTTATTGGAGATAAGTTCGCGAAAGCGCATCCAAGAGGTGGGGTGTTTGCAATATATCACGAGATGTGGCATATTGCATTCGGGCATATCCCGATCTACATGGCGTTACAAGGTAAACCATGGGAGCACCAACTGCACAACATCTTGACCGATGCGAAAATCAACGAACAGGCACGCCACCGAATCAACTTCTCGGAAGCCGAATGGAAAAAATATCCAAACATCATAAAGGTGGACAACGTATGCAAGATACTCGACGGGAATCTTCGCAAGGGATGGGAGGATGCGCTGAAAAACGTGAACATCACAGACACACGAGCGGCGTTCGATGCACTCAGGCCATTCCTCTACAAACCGATCGAGCTTCCAGCTGGCTTTGAGCTTGTTGAAGGAGATGGAACACTAGGGCAGGGATTCAATGCGGACATACAAAGAGAAATCGAAACTAAAATCGCCGCCAGTATTCAAGCGGCCAAAATGCGTGGAACCACCGGAGGTTCCCTCGAAAGCGAGCTGGAGGAACTTTGGATTAAGCAGCAAGTACCGTGGGCGCGCATCATAGCGCAGGCCGTTCTAAGCCGGTTCAAAAGGGAAAAGACGTGGTCACGTATAAATAGAAAAAGTTATTTTATAAAATGAAGGGATAAGATGGTCATAAAAAACATAGATTTGAAATGTGGGATGTGTAAGATGCCTGCGCCGATATTATGCGAGGGTTGTGGCAAACAAATCACCGACAAACAGTTTTTCTGCCTTGATACAAGTGGAGGGGCAGATGACCCAGAGCATTATCACAAGAATTGCCGCCCCATTGAGAAACTGGCAAGATGGAAGAGGTGAAACCATGTCAATGACGAAGGAGTTCCGCGAATTCGCGCAGGAGAAGGAGGACGGGATGCACGAGGTCGAAATCATTCAGTCCTTCGCTTCTAAGAGGAAAAGAAAGAGGTGAGACAATGTATCTTTGGGAACTATACACATCAAAGAAATGGCAAGTTCTTCTCTGGCCTCGCCTATGCCTGTTCAAATTTCAACGCTGGCCAGATGGAGGAATAAAGATCATGGACGTATGGATGACGCCTCTACTTGAAATAAGACGATATTGTTCAGATGAAGAAATCAAATCCATGTGCGCACAAGAAAACACAGTATGCAAATGCGGATGTATACGATGGAGACACAAATCCAAATATGGAAGGCTTGTCTGCGAAGATTGCGACTGCGACGAATTTAGATTGAGGTGATGAAAATAGCAATGAACGAGCTTCTAAACAAAGACACTACAACAATGTCTACTGAAGAATTGGAAAAGCACGTGTCAACAACAATCATGGAACTGTTTTCGATTATGAAAACAAAATCGCAAGAATTCCATGAATTGTTTAAACGCGGGCAGTGGTATTCCGATAACCAATCGCCTGGTATACGAGCTGCAACAATAGCGCTTTACCAACAGCATGTTAGTAAAGGAGTATTGACCATTAAACACAACATAGCAACTCAACAATTTACCATCAGCCCTGAACGAAAAAACCCGATCAACTATCATTGTCGGGGCGGTTCATCAAGAATTCACGCCTTTGATTCATATGATATGGTAAAATACACAAACTATATCAATAATCCAAAGGACATTGTGTTCGAAACAACCAACGAGGAACTACCGCCACTAACAACCGATAAAATAGGAAAAAAATTTCTCGACGCGTATACAATGATGCAACTTGTTTGCAATGGAGGAAAATATGACAATAACACACATAAACCATTTAGCGAAACGATTATGAAAACCGATACATCCATGGTGTACGGCTCCTCGATATACAGCCCGGAATATGGAGGAAACCCTCGTGTGTTTGGGGTTGATGAATCATTCTCCACCTACACGATAGCCCACTCAAAACCCTTCATGAAATTCCACAGTATCCGAGAATACATCATAACCGATATGATGAAAAACACAGTATTTGTAAACCTCATTGTCCCGATCTCAAAGCCGGAATTTATTCACATTACCGGCAACAAAGAGATGTTACGCGAATACTGGGCGCAGTTTCTCGAAAGAAATCGCCATAGAGTAAATGATGAGTTTATGAACGAAACATACGAAATATCAAAACGAGCGCTACTCGAAACGCTCAACGCACAGCAACTAGAAAAGGTGATATAAATGAGTTCAGCAAACAACTGGAATTATGTAAAAGCGATACCCGCTTTCAAAAAGATAGCAACCGACCCAATATCGGAAGCGTACACTCCGTACGGCCTGCCATATTATGTAATCATAGCAGGAATGATAAGCAAAGGCAAAATGAATCTGGTCACGGACGAATACGACTTCAAGATAGAAAACGGCAAACTTGTAAGAATTCTAGGCCCAAGCGTATATGCCGGCTCCAAAATGAACATGGGGGCACAACCAAAGCCCGTATTCAGATCATGGCCCGAATACCTAAAAGCAGCAACACCAGTAGTGGAAAAGGACCTCAAGAGTGCGGCGTCAGATTACAAAGCGCTCGTTCAAAGGGTTGAAACATTATACTCTACCCATCTGGGCAGCCACGGAGCGCTATCCGAAGATGCAATCGCAAAAACAACAACCGTTCCGTTCGCCACTAATCCTGGAGAATCGTTCTATTATACTGAATCACAGGGATTCAAATTAGAACTAAGGCAATCGGGAGGAGGTACCGAAATATATGTAGGAATGAACCTTGATACGGGGAAACTTGACACAACGCTCGCAAGCCGGGCCCTTATCCAGAACGACAAGGAGTACAAAACGTTCATAGACTTTGTCACACATCGCAAACCCGCGCTGGAAGCACACGCGCTGAAGATGATCCCGAAGCTGAAAGCGTCGCCATACGCGCAGAGCGAGGCGAAGTTCGCGGCCGACATAAAGACGCTTGAGAAGGATATCGACAACTTCTACGTCAAGCACTGCAAGTCGGCAATTGAGATGCTGAAGGGGGCAAATCAACTACAAACGGTGATTTAAATGGCACCAATAACGGTGTTGTTCAAAGGCAGGAAAAAGAGACCAATCCTGAAGGCTCTGATTGGCATTGATGTGTCGGGAAGCATAAGCGACGACAACATCGAAGAGTTCTTGTCGGAGATCAGATATCTGATGGCCGACTTCGGTGCAGAGGTGGAAGTGGCCTTCTTCGATACAAAGATAACGGACAAATTCCTGCTGAAGAGCATCAAAGACATGAAACAAATAACAAAGGCCGGCGGGCGCGGAGGAACGTCGTTCGTTGATCTCTTTGAATATGCAAAACAGGAAAAGGCCAAAGAGGTTATCGTATTCACCGACGGGTATGGCGATCAAAGCAGTATAGAAAAAGCGCCAAACTGGATGCGCGCCTGGTGGATCTGCAATGATGAACGCCCAACGTTCCCGTTCGGAAAAGTATTCAGAATAAAATCGAGGTGAAAACATGTACGGAGCAACAATAAAAGAAGTATACTGTGAAAAGATATATCCAAAGGCGGTAATGGCGCTGTTTACTCTTGATAAACACGAGCCGCTTGCCCTACCATTCTATGCGTGTCTTCACGCGATGACACAACAGAAGAGACGCGTCTTCGATACTCCTGCGCTAAAGTTAAGGATTGCAGACAATAAAATCCACTGCTATACAAAGTTCGATTACATGGCAAAGGACTACGATCGCAAAAATAACTACTATAGTAGTATGCGTAGAATACAAGTGAATAAACACGTAAGTCCTAGCGTCGGTGCGTATCCAATAGAATTTGAAGAAATTCTTAACTCTATCACCAAGGCATACCCGGGCGCCAAAGTAGAACCCGCGGTACTTGATTATGCAAAACGACTTGATGCCTATCTGAACACCACAAAAAAGACAGAGTACGAATCGCTTGAAGAAACATTTAAAGAAACAATTGGCAATATGCAGGCACCTATGCAGACGCGCATGAGCAACCTTAAACTTGAAAATGCTTCCTTCGAAGTTGAAACGCACCGAAGCAGCCTCGAAACATCAATCTCTGATATTCGTGAAGGAAGCACATTCAACTTCTGCAATATCTCCACTAATTTCGAATTCGACCCGTCAGGAAAAGATGTTGTGTTCGGTAAAACAACTATACATTTAAACGAGGATTCCGGCCAAGGAGAAACACTTAAACGTATACAAGACGTGCTCCCGCAAATCACAAAGATAGCCAAAGAGGAACTGAACAACCACTTCGTAAAAACAATCAAAGAGTACAAAGAAACCAGAGATATACTTAACGCAGTCGATGAAAAGTTAATCGAATTTTCGACGGAGGCAACAAAACTGTATGAACAATACTATAAAACATCAATAGAAGAACTCCAAAGCGCGCAGGTTCTCGGGAAAGTAACAATCTAGGTGATAAAATGTATGGAGTTGGGCTTAGTCTAAGGTTAGGATCAGGAAAAGCAAAGTGCCAAATGTGTCATGAATTGATTGGCAAAAACCAACCCTGTATCTATATAGTACTTAACTGGAAACAAAAAGGATACATCCATGGAATAGCCACAGAATGCCCTCGTATGATTGAAGGGTTCAAACTAAAAGTATAAGGAGGAGATAAATATGAGTTCAAAAGCATACCCAATAATCTCGACAACGTTCGAGAAC
>Ga0172369_10008431_pt1 | contig 11694 bp, 5 predicted proteins | sample LakKiv25m_FD_114539 | JGI IMG/M metagenome (GOLD analysis project Ga0172369, IMG submission 114539) | Freshwater microbial communities from Kabuno Bay, South-Kivu, Congo - kab_022012_11.25m | ecosystem: Environmental > Aquatic > Freshwater > Lake | place: Democratic Republic of the Congo... | reverse complement strand
TCAGGTTTGCCGATGCGGCCCGCGGGGTGCTGGGAATGACGGAAGGCGGGATATTCGTTGATGCGGCGCTTGCTGCTCTTCCACCACGGGGCGCTGTCGACCAGGCCGGGGGAGACGCAATTTACGCGGATGTCCGGGCGCAGGCTGACGGCAAGGGCATTGGTCATGGCGACGATGGCGCCCTTGGTACAGGCATAAGCTTCGGCGTTGGCGTGCAGGCCGGTGATGGCGTGGACAGAGGCGATATTGACAATGCAGCCGCGACGCGCGCGCAGGTACGGTTCGGCATATTTCGTGGTGAGGAAGATGCTGGTCAGGTTCACCGCCAGCACGCGGTTCCACTCGGTGAAATCCACTTCGGTGACGCGTGCCCAATAGGTGGCATAGGCATTGTTCATCACCAGGTCGAGCCCGCCGAAGCGGCGGATCGTCTCGCGGATCGCCTGTACCAGTTGGCCTTCGTCCGCCACGTCGGTGGGCTGGAAGAGCACCGGACCCAGCACGCTCAGCTCCGCCTCCGCCTCCATCCCGGCCTCGTTATCGATATCCACCAGGGCCACTGCCCAGCCTTCGCGCAGCAGGCGATGCGCCGTCGCCTTGCCCATGCCCTGCGCCCCGCCGGTAATGAAGGCGCACTTTTGCAAATCAGCCATAAAATACTCCCCAGCGGTCTTTTCGCAATTGGCGGAGAAAATCCTTCCGGGGAAGTGGCGAGTGGTAGCTCCACAGCAGATGGCATTAGCTCGTATTCAGGCTAATGCTTACGTTATACGTATCAGTCATTTCTTCTTCAACTCGGGCACGGGTTGTGTGTCGTGGAGAAGGTGTTTGAGGGCAGAAAGATCACCGTGGAGGAGGAGGCGCGGGCCGGCGTGGGCCATGATTTCCTTGATGCGCTGCCGTTCGGCCGGGCGATAACAATGGATGGGGCAACGGCGGCAGGTGGGCTTGTCCTCGCCATACGGGCAGCGGGCGATGCGCGTTGCCACATATTCAAGCAACGCCGCGCATTCAGCGCAGAGGCCTTCGCGCGTGCCGTGTTTGTCCGCACAGGTCAACTGCACCATCTTCGCCACCAGCGCGAATTCCTGTTGCTGCTTCGCCGTCAGATCGTGACTCATACCGTTACTGTATCATCATTATGCGGGGACGACTATGATTTTTCTCATAATGCCGGATCGGGATAATGCGGGACAGTAATTGCAAAATTCCTAATGCATCAATCTCAAATCCCGGTTCCAGGAGCAACGCCCCTGGAACCGGCTTACATGGCTAAAGCAAAGAAAACTGATAAGACGAGGAAGGAACAAAGCCCTCTTATCGCGAATGAGCAACCCAAGGATACACCGTTCCTTACAATTCAGGAGCGCTCTGCATCCAAGGATTGAGGTGCCGCGACAACGTGAGTACCCCCTACCACAGTTCGTATTGGGCGCACGCTTTGACGTTGAAGGGTACAACCGGGACGATTGACGATCTCTCCCGGTCGATTGCTAACGCGCGCGTCGATCTCAATCCTCACCAGGTGGATGCTGCCCTATTCGCAGTTCGTTCCCCGTTGTCCCGCGGCGCCGTGTTGGCCGATGAAGTCGGCCTGGGAAAAACCATCGAAGCCGGTATTGTGCTCGCCCAGCGCTGGGCCGAGCGCCGGCGCCACTTGCTGCTGATCCTCCCGGCAAACCTGCGCAAGCAATGGGCGGAAGAACTCGCGGAAAAGTTCTCGCTATCCTCCATCATCCTGGAAAGCAAATCGTATAACCAGTTTGTGAAAGGCGGTCACCACCATCCCTTCGATCAGCCGGAACAGGTGGTGATCTGCTCCTACCATTTCGCGGCGGCGAAGGCCACGGAACTGAGTCAAATCATTTGGGATCTCGTGGTGATCGATGAAGCGCACCGGCTGCGGAATGTCTATAAACCGGGAAACAAAATCGCCCGTGTTATCACTGATGCGCTCGCGCGCGCCCCGAAGTTGCTGCTCACCGCCACACCGCTGCAAAACTCGCTGCTCGAATTGTATGGCCTGGTCAGTGTCATCGATGAGCATGTGTTTGGCGATCCGGTATCATTCCGCTTGCAGTTTCTTCAGGGGAATGATGAACGCGGCCGCAACGCCGTGCTCCGGGAGCGTCTGCGTCCGGTCTGCATCCGCACCCTGCGCAAGCAGGTTATGGAGTATATCCGCTTCACCCAGCGCATCCCCATCACTGAGAAGTTTTATCCATCTGACGATGAGCATCAGCTTTATGAACTGGTATCGGCCTACCTGCAACGTGATGTGTTGTTTGCCCTCCCGACCAATCAGCGTAAACTCATCACACTGATATTGCGCAAGCTGCTGGCTTCTTCAACCTTTGCCATTGCCGGCACGCTGCGCGGCCTACAACGCCGACTCGAAGAATCCGAGCAGATGCTGTTGCCGATAATGGCCGAGGACTACGAGGCGACCGATGAAGTTGCCGAGGAGTGGGACGAAGAAACAGGCGAGGTGCCGGAAGGGAACAATGCCCAGGCATTGCGCGCTGAACTGGATGAATTACGTCGTTACGCTGATCTTGCGGAAAGCATCCGGCAGAATACCAAAGGCGAAAAGCTCCTCACTGCGCTGCAGGCCGGCTTTGAAAAAGCCATCGCACTTGGCGCAGAGCACAAAGCCGTCATCTTCACCGAGTCACGGCGCACCCAACAATACCTGTATGAACTACTCTCTGCGCACGGCTATACCGGGCAGATTGTGCTCATCAACGGTTCGAATAGTGACCAGGATTCCAAGGCGATCTATGCGCGATGGAAAGCCCGCCACGCCGGCACTGCCGCGATCACCGGCTCACGAACCGCGGATATGAAAGCGGCCCTGGTTGAGGAATTTCGTGACTATGCTACATTGCTCGTCGCCACCGAGTCGGCAGCGGAAGGCGTGAACCTGCAGTTCTGCTCTCTGGTCGTCAATTTTGATCTCCCGTGGAATCCCCAGCGCATCGAGCAGCGCATTGGTCGCTGCCACCGCTACGGCCAGAAACATGATGTTGTCGTCGTCAATTTCCTAAACATGCGTAATGCCGCCGACCAGCGTGTTTTTGAACTGCTGTCGGAGAAATTTCAGCTGTTCGACGGTGTTTTCGGCGCCAGTGATGAGGTGCTGGGCGCCATTGAATCTGGGGTGGATTTCGAGAAGCGCATTGTCGAGGTATACCAGTGCTGCCGCACCGAAGAAGAGATTCAGGCTGCATTTGACACGCTGCATCTTGAACTCGATGAGCAGATCCAAACGCGCATGCTGGAGACACGCCGGCTCATCCTGGAAAACTTCGATGAAGATGTCCAGCGGCGCCTTCGCATCCACCGAGACAAGGCCATTGCGGCATTGACTGACCGGCAGGAATGGCTTTTGGGCCTGGCTCGCGTGGAGTTGGATGGCGCAGCCCAATTCGTCCCGGACGAGCCACGGTTCAACTATACTGGAGATCTAGCCGAAGCCGGGCATTATCATCTGGACTGGCGCAAGGCCGAGGTAAACGGTGATTATTTCTTCCGCTCCGATCATCCGCTGGCATTACAACTCTATGAACAAGCACAAGGGCGCATACTGCCACCCGCATCAGTTACCTTCCAGTATCAGGATATGGGACGGCGTATCAGCGTATTGAATCCACTGATAGGTAAAGGCGGCTGGTTGGAACTCGCCAGGCTCACGGTGGATGCTTTCGATACCGAAGAATTCCTGGTCTTCAGCGCCCACACGGATGATGGGCAGCCGCTGGATGATGACCAGTGCCAAAAACTCTTCACCTTGGCTGCCACCGTTGATACGCCGACGCCACTCACGCCCTCCGACCAGCTCGCGGTAATCCGGCAGGAGCGCGTTGCGGAGCGATTGCGCCAGGCGGAAGCCCGGAGCACGGCCTTCTTCGACGAGGAAGTCAATAAGCTCGATCTTTGGGCTGAAGATCTGAAAGCCGGGCTGGAACGCGAATTGAAGGAACTGGACCGTGATATACGCGAAGCCCGCAAGCGCTCTACCGCAGCACCCACCCTTGCCGAGAAGGTTGAAGCGCAGAAGGAAATCCGTGAGTTGGAAAGCAAGCGCAGCCGAAAACGGCGTGAGCTGTATGACGCACAGGACGAAATTGATCGACGACGTGACGGGTTAATCGAGCAGATTGAGCAACGGCTCCAGCAACGGCATTCAGCACAGCCGTTATTTTCGATAAGATGGAGGTTGGCATGAGCAACGCCACGCCGTCTTCAGGTCCACCAACTGGGAGTAGGCCAGTCTCTATCATTCATGAGATACTAACCTGGTCTACTGGCAGGCCAGGTTGGCAAAGAGACGCCCTCCGCAGGATCGTTGTTAAGGGCAATATCGATACTGCTGACTTGATGGAATTGGAGTCACTCTGCCTCGTTGAACATGGCATTGGACAGCAAGGGCAGCAAGCACTGCAGTTCATCCCTCTCGATGAAACCCACATCCCGCCAGGTCCTGGCGGGGAGGCTTCAGTTTCGTTGGTTTCAATCGGCAACTTACAGGGTGTAAACCGCTTGCCTTCTGATCAGAAAATCTCGTTCGGTGAATCGCCTGGGCTGGCTATCATATATGGCGATAACGGATCAGGGAAATCGGGCTATGCGCGGGTTATCAAGAAGGCATGCCGAACCAGAGGCGCAGCACCGGTCATTATACATAACGTCCTTGAGACCCCTCCCGGTTCACCCGCGAGTGCAGAACTTAATTGCGATGTTAGCGGTCTTGAATATCCGGCAAGATGGGAAGATGGCGTGATACCAGATGCAGTACTGGCTAACATTTTCGTCTTTGATGCTACTACCGCTGGATACTATCTGACGGAAGATGACTCGGCTGCATTTACCCCACGTTGGCTTGATGTATTGAAAAAGCTCTCTACAGCTTGTGATAGCCTTGGTGCCAGCCTTCAGGAGCACATAACTACTGTAGAAAAGAAAATCGCATTGACAGCGGCTGGTTGGAAGTGCCCCCAACAGACAGATGTCAGTAAGTTGCTTGCCTCGTTGTCGGCGACGACAGATGCAAGCAGCATCAATGCGCTTGCAGGGTTGAGTGATGACCAGGAACAGCGCCTGAAAGATCTGGCAGAGGCACTGAAATCAGACCCGAAAAAGAAGGCGCAGGAGACGCGGGCATCGGCGAAACGCGTACAAGCCTTTGTCAAAGCCCTGTCCACTGCCGCGCTCCACTTATCCGACGATAGTATCAAGGCGCTTGGTATACTAGTAGAAGATGCCTGTACTAAAGCGAAAGCAGCGGAATTATTCTCGCAAGGTCAATTCGACACATCTTACCTTCCAGGAACTGGCGGCGACCTGTGGCGTGCGCTGTGGGAAGCCGCACGCCGCTATTCACTCCAGTCAGCGTATAAAGACAGCCCTTTCCCCATGACAGAGGAGAATGCCAGGTGTCTTCTGTGCCAACGGGAGCTTGATACTGAGGCGGTAACCCGGCTGAACCGCTTCGATGAATTCTTCCGCAATGAAAGTCAACGGCTCGCGGATGAGGCATCGCGTCTTCTAAAGGAAGGCGCAGCCGTGTTCGATACAATCTGCGATTTAACTGTTGAAGTAACGAATGTTGAAGCTGATCTGGCCGGGACCAGCGATGAATTACGAGCAGCGACCAGGCAGTTCGTGGCTGCTGCCGTCTCTAGGCTAAAATCCGTGAAGGATTATCTAGCTGGCGGTGCCTGGAATGATCCGGGTACATTGACGCAATCTCCGGTTGATAATCTCACCAAGTACGCAGCATCGCTTGAAGCACGTGCTGTGATGGAAGATTCGGCTGATGACCCGCGGGCACGCGCGCAACTGCAGAGCGAATATAACGAACTGAGAGCGCGGGAATGGCTCGGTGAGAAGCGGGATGAAATTCTCACACAGTTAAAGCGATACCGCTCTATTGTTGCACTGCGGCAGTGCCTTACAGAAACAAATACCAGTGCAATAACTAGCAAGAATACCCAACTGACAAAGCAACTTGTTACCGATACCTTCTGTCATCGGTTTGAGGACGAGATCAAAGCTCTTGGACTATCGACGATCAACGTATCGATGGAGCCAACTGGCGGCAAAAAAGGTAGTATGCGGTTTGGGCCGCGCATCGCCAGTGCGAAAAGCCACGCGATCAAGGATGTCGCCAGTGAAGGTGAACAGCGGTGTATCACCTTGGCCGTCTTTCTTGCCGAATTATCGCAGGCATCACACAACTCGGCACTTGTATTCGATGATCCGGCGAGTTCTCTGGATCACTGGCACCGCGATAAGATCGCAATGCGTCTTGTCAAAGAAAGCGCTATACGTCAAGTCATCGTTTTCACGCATGACGCAATACTGCTGAATGATTTAGAGGCCGCCGCTAAGGAGGCTAAAGTCACTCCGACACTGCGCTTCCTGGAGTGGTGTGGCGATTCACCAGGCGTATGTTGTGAGGGCCTTCCATGGGATTGTAAGTCTCCCGAGGATCGCCTCGATAGGCTAGAGAAGAAGCAAAGGGATCTCGTAAACAAGTGGGGACCGCGCCCATCCGAAGCTGTCTGCATCGAGATGTATCAAGCATATAGTTGGTTGCGCGCAACCGTTGAGCGGATCGTGGAGAAGCTCATTTTTGCAGATGTAGTCTTCAGATTCCGCAAATATGTGAATCTCAAGGATCTCGACCGGGTAATTGGCTTCACAGAAGCTGAGTGTTTGGAAGTGAAGAGGATTTTCAAGCGTTGTTGCGATATAACAGATGCTCATGACAAGCCGCAGCCTATACGGTCTAGCCCACCGACTCCCGCCGAGTTAGATCAGGACATCAAGGCTACGAGACAGCTTGTTGATAACATAAGGGTACGGCAAAAAGCTGCATCCTCCACACCATAAATCTATGATTGGGAGCCGAGAGGGATAACACGGCATGAATGGACGACAAAGACTCGAACTTACCTGGATCGGCAAAGACATCGTGCCACGGCTGGAGCCGCGGATTCTGCTGGAGGACCCGGCGTTGTCCTACCACGCGGCCCACCGCGTCTCCGAGAACGACATCTTCGATAACAGGCTCATCTTCGGCGATAACTTACTCGCACTCAAGGCGCTGGAACAGGAATTTACCGGGAAGGTGAAGTGTATCTTCATCGATCCGCCGTATAACACCGGATCAGCATTTTCTCATTATGACGATGGGATCGAGCATTCATTATGGCTATCTCTTATGCGTGATAGATTGGAGATAATCCGGCGATTGTTAGCGGAAGATGGGTCTCTTTGGATCACGATTGATGACAACGAAGCACATTACTTGAAAGTGCTATGCGATGAAGTGTTTGGGCGGGGAAACTTCATTGCTAATATAGCGTGGCACAAGCGTGTCTCTCCAGCTAACGACGCAAAGTTTTTCAGTAGCGATTTCGATCATATCCTTGTATTTGCCAAAGTGAAGGATCAGTGGCGGCCAAATAGGCTTGAAAAGAATGAGTCACAACTCGCGAATTATCGGAACCCAGACAACGATCCGCGAGGTGTTTGGAACTCTGCAGCTTACACATGTGCAAAAACTGCTGACGAACGCCCAAATCTCTATTACCCCATTATCAACCCTAATACGGGGGATGAAGTATGGCCTAGTCGTACTCGTGTTTGGGCGTATGATCGCAATACACATGAGAGTAATGTGCAAGCCGGCCTTGTCTATTGGGGAAAGGACGGTTTGGGACGGATGCCTCGTATAAAAAAGTTTCTGACGCAGACAAAACCTGTGGTGCCAAGATCAATTTGGAGTTACGAAGAAGCTGGGCACAATCAGGAGGCAAGGCTTGAGATCGATAAACTCTTCCCTGGCGAACCGTTTACGACACCTAAACCAGAGCGTCTCTTAAAACGTGTGCTTGAGATTGCGAGCAATCCTAACGACCTCGTTCTCGATTCATTCGCCGGCTCCGGCACAACAGGTGCTGTCGCCCATAAAATGAACCGTCGTTGGATCATGGTCGAGTTGGGCGAGCATTGCCATACCCATATCATTCCCCGTATGAAAAAAGTGACTGATGGGGTAGACCAAGGCGGTATTACAGGAGCTGTAGGATGGCAAGGAGGCGGTGGCTTCCGCTATTACCGTATTGCTCCATCGCTGCTGGAGAAAGACAAGTTCGGCATGTGGGTCATCAACCGCGCCTACAACGCCGAGATGCTTGCGGAGGCGATGTGTAAACACCAGAACTTCACCTATTCGCCAAGTGATACCGTTTACTGGCAGCATGGTTTTTCCACGGAGAAAGACTTCATCTACGTGACGGCGCAGACGCTCAGTTATGAGCGACTAGCGCAGTTGAGTGAGAAGGTGGGTGATGACAGGACACTATTGGTGTGTTGCACGGCGTGGCATGGCAACACCGCTGAATTCGCCAACCTGACGCTGAAGAAGATTCCGAACACTGTGCTGAACCGCTGTGAGTTCGGGCATGACGATTACAGCTTACAGGTTAGCAACCTGCCGCAGGCGCCAGGGCAGACGGTTGATATAGATGCGTCAACTGAAAAGCAAAATGGAAAAGCAAAGCCACCTAAAGAATCAGGTTTGCTGTCGCTATTCGAGGAAGGGGGCGAGGCATGAATCGCTACATCAACGCTATCTCTGGCCGCTTGAGCCTGCGTCCGCCCCAGCGTGAATCGCTGGAGATCCTCGATCGGGTGACCGAGATCCTGCCGCCGCAAAAGGAACGGGATCTGGCGCAGGCGCAAGCTGTGCTCCAATCCGAGTTCCCGACCGTCACCGACTTCGAGCGCGATTTCCCCTCGTTGTGCTTCGCGCTGGCGACCGGTGTCGGCAAGACGCGGCTGATGGGTGCCTTCGTCTCCTACCTCTACCTGGCGCACAACATCCGGCACTTCTTCGTATTGGCGCCGAACCTGACCATCTACACAAAGCTGATTACTGACTTTACGCCGGGCACCCCGAAGTATGTGCTGCAGGGAATCGCCGAGTTTGCCACCGCACCGCCCGAGATCATCACCGGCGACACTTATGATACCGGACGCACTCTCTTCCGCAACCTAGAGGAAGGCGTGCATATCAACATTTTCAACATCTCCAAGATCAACGCCGAAGTGCGCGGCGGCAGCATGCCGCGCATCAAACGGCTCTCCGAATACATCGGCCAGAGCTACTTCGACTACCTCGCCAGTCTCGACGACCTGGTGATGATTATGGATGAATCGCACCGTTATCGCGCCAGCGCCGGCGTGCGCGCCATTAACGAACTACGGCCCATCCTCGGGTTGGAACTCACCGCCACGCCGCAGGTGGAATCCGCCGGAGGCACGACACCGTTCCGCAATGTCATTTACAGCTATCCGCTCGCCAGCGCGCTTGATGATGGTTTTGTGAAAGAGCCGGCCGTAGCCACTCGTGAGAATTTCACTGCCAGCGCCTACACGCCGGAGCAACTTGAACGCCTGAAGTTGGAGGATGGTGTCCGCGTTCATGAAGATACGAAAGTCGAACTGGAGGTGTATGCCCGCCAGCATGACCTGCCGGTAGTCAAGCCGTTCATGCTGATCGTCGCCCAGGACACTGAACATGCCGGCAGCCTGCTGGCAACGATCCAGGGCGATGATTTCTTCGATGGACGATATCGAGATCGCGTCATCACCGTGCATTCCAACCAGCGCGGCGAAGAGCGCGACGAAACCGTGGAACGCCTGCTGACTGTTGAGCGGGCGGACAACCTGACCGAGATCGTGATCCACGTCAATATGCTGAAGGAAGGCTGGGACGTCACCAACCTGTATACCATCTTACCACTGCGTGCGGCCAACTCCCGTACCCTGGTTGAGCAGTCTATCGGGCGCGGATTGCGCCTTCCATATGGCAAGCGTGTTGGCGTGCCGGCCGTTGATAGGCTCACCATTATCGCTCACGACCGCTTCCAGGAGATCGTTGATGAAGCCCATAATCCGAACTCTATTATCCGTACCGGCGTGGTGATCGGACGGGATATTGCCGTTGAACGCCGGCAAATTGTCGTGGTGCCCCCGCTCATCGAATCGCTGATCACCGAGCCGGCAATACTTGGTGGCGGGCAGGCGACCATCGCTTTCCCGACTCCAGCCGAGCAGGAGGTTGCCAGGGTGGCGCTCCAGGTGATCAAGCGGTATGAGTTCCTGCCATCATCCACTTCGTTGCGGGGTCCAGCCCGGCAGGCCGAACTGTTGCGGGAGGTTGAGGCTCTATATACTCCGGAGCAAGGCCAGTTAGAAGGCATCACCGAGCGGCCCGACATCAGCCGGGTTGTGATCAATGTATTAGATTTGTTGGACGAACGTTCAATCAACATCCCGCGTATCGTCATTGTCCCGAAAGGCACCGTGACCATCGGCTACCGCGATTTTGACCTGGACGTATCCAGTATTCGCTTGCTGCCCGTTGACCATGCCATTCTCATCCAGCATCTGCACGATGGCGCCCGTGAGCGCCTGGTCAGTGATGGCGGCATCACAGTAGAGCCGCGACCGGAGAATTATGTGGTCCGGGCCTTGATGGATTACTCGGATGTTTCCTATGACGATCACGCTGAGTTACTGTTTGTGCTGGCCGGCCAGGTTGTCTCCCACCTGCGCTCCTACCTCGCGACCGAAGACGAAGTGCTTAACGTGCTACAGTTCTACCAGCGGCAACTTGCCGGTCTGGTTCACACGCAACTCGCCGCCCACCGCGAAGAACGTGCAACTGAGTATGTCGCCCAGGTGAGCAAGGGATTCACGACGCTGCGCGCGAACAACTACTCAGTGTCGGCCAACGAAGTTGTCCGCAACTTCCGCACCCCGGTGAGTGAAGCACAGCTTATTCGCGGCATGCTCTTCGGTGGTTTCCGGCGCTGCCTGTATCCCAAGCAGAAATTTGACTCAGATACCGAGCGCCGTTTTTCCATGATCCTGGAAGATGAACACGACGTGCAGAAGTGGTTCAAGCCGGCGCCCGGCCAGTTTCGTATATTCTACCGCAGCGATCGGGCGTATGAGCCGGACTTCGTTGTCGAAACCAGTACCGCCAAGCTCATCTGCGAGCCAAAACGCGCCGACCAGATCGATACCGACGAAGTGCAAGCCAAAAAGCGCGCCGCCACTGCCTGGTGCGCCCATGCGACCGAGCATGAACTGCAGAACGGCGGTAAACCTTGGAAATACATGCTTATCCCCCACGACGCTATCACCGCCAGCGCGACGCTGCAGGGGGTGGTGGCACAGTTCGCCATAATGCCAATGTTTTAATGATGGGAGTATCATATGCCTATAAACCGCAATTTCATTAGCCCGTATTATTCATGAACTGCTGGTAGCCGCATCCCTTTACGGGTGCGCAAGCGGTTCATGAATAATACGGGTTAGTTATCACATTTTAAGCGCAGAAGATCTTTGTCTTACAGATGAACCTGTAAGGAAGGTTTATTATGGCTAAACAATCTGATGATCTTGATTTTCTTGAGATAGCCATTGCCGGTGAGATGGCGGCGGCAGATAGGCGAATCATTGAATCATGGAGATTACCTGTCCCAACCGAAATAGATTATGAATGGGGTGACTTCGGCACCGAGCAGGATATTCAAATTGCCTGTGAGTTGTTCGCCAGTAGTATTGCCATTGTCTTTCTCGCGACGGTGCCAATACATCTGTTATTAGCAC
>Ga0172369_10008430_pt1 | contig 11697 bp, 5 predicted proteins | sample LakKiv25m_FD_114539 | JGI IMG/M metagenome (GOLD analysis project Ga0172369, IMG submission 114539) | Freshwater microbial communities from Kabuno Bay, South-Kivu, Congo - kab_022012_11.25m | ecosystem: Environmental > Aquatic > Freshwater > Lake | place: Democratic Republic of the Congo... | reverse complement strand
TTTCGCCGCTCCGCATTCTTTTTGGCGGTCGTTTTCGACCTCTCTTATCACTTCGCTCATATCCGTTTGGGGGGTTCGTTCTATTTCAGTTTGTTAACCGCTGCTTCTTGCAGGGGAGTCAATAATAAATTAATTAATTATTTTAAACGCATAAGGGTGGGACATGAAGAAAAGCTATTTCTCTATATTTTCGCCGGCGGTCATCATTTCGCTGATGTTTCAAATGTTTGGGCCGTTTCCTGCTCAGGGATGGCAGCGCCAAAGCAACAGCGATTCCACTGCTATCCCCAACCAGGCTTTGCTTGACCTTTCTTCCTACTTATACCAGGACCCGCAAGGGAAAAAGTACTTCGAGTCTCTTTCCAATATCATCGGCAGCAACGCCTATTCGCAGAATGGGCTGCCCAATATCTCCGGGATGGATCCATACCAGGGGCAATCGTCGGGGCCAGAACAACTGCAAAGAATCCAAAAACAAACTGGCCTGCAGAAGCTGAGTACATCCGCCGCTGCATCTGCTCAGCCCTCTACCTTTAACTTTTTCAGCTGGATTGTCTCTGTGATTAAGTCGTTAGGTGCCCGACACACGAAGTCTGTGGTACCGGCAAACGTCAATTCTACCTCTGAGCCAGTCAAATCCAGTTCGGTTCAATCCATTCCCCTATTTCTGCCCTTGGTCCAGAAGACCGGCGCCAGTGGATACATTCAGCCCAACCAGTCCAGCCAGCTCACATTTGATCAGGGCAAAGTCAATTTATTCATTCAGAATGGCACGGTAAATGAAGTTACTCAGGTTGTTTATGAATCTGTCAACAATGCGCCAGAGCCAAATTATTCCAAAGTTGTAAGCCAGTTCAAACTCACCGCCTATCAAAACGGTGTTGAAATTTCGCATTTCAATAAATCCATCTCGATACGTCTGAATTACGATCCATCCGCCAACTTACAGGCTTATCACCTGGCCATTTATTATTATGATCCAGACAGCAAGGCCTGGACCAAGTTAAATTCTCAGGTTGATCCAGCAAATCATCAAATAGTGGCGACGACGGATCACTTTACCCTATTCGCTTTAATGGAAGATACTAGCTGCCAAAGTGATGGGGTTTGGATTGCCTTAATGGGACAACCTCAGACCGTGATCGATGCTTTCAAAAGTGCATGCGAACGCGCCGGCGGGTTGAACGTCATCGGTGTTGGCATGATTAGCTATGGCAACCCGCTTGGGATCGGGTTCACCAATGGCGCGTTGGTGTATAACAGCCAACAAGGTGCTGCCTATTGGTTGGTCAAACCAGTGGATCACGTATTTTATACAAATTCTACCTGGTTGGGTTTACCTAAAACCGATACGAACCCCAACGGCCCTTCCAGTATTTACCAGGATGAAACGCATAATTTCCTCAACAGCCCATTCAATCGTTTTGAAAATGGCTTCATTGGTCTGGAAAATAACTCCGGCGTATACGAAGCCCATCGCTTCTTTCCTTACTTTTTAACCATTTCTCAGAGTTCGCTAACTGTCAATGCCGGCGATGAACTAAACCCGGACTGGCGCACCAAAGTGTCATTCTCGATGTCAGGCGACCCCATCGATACCGGCTCAGTGACCGTGTATGCCAACATCGGCGGGACGCCCTGGCAGTCTACCAAATCTGGTATTGGCCCTTCCAGCCAGGTGTGGGATTATCCCAACCTGCTTCCTGTCAATACGCCGCTTGCTTTCCATTTCGCGATCACGCGCAGCGGCAGCGATGATCTGACCGGTTACGCTCCTTGCCTGTATTTCTTGAATCCTGTAGATTACATCAGCAACTCGTCGCAGGATTATTCCGCGACGGTTAAATGCGGGGGCGGCGGTGATATTGAACCACCTGCGGACACCACCCCGCCGGCGATTCAAATTGTCGAGGTTTGGCCAGATGGCAACGGACAGTTAAGTATCAAAGCCATGATCGTTGACGACAGCGGAACAATAGCCAACGCCGCAATTGCTGGCACACCTGGTATGTTAACCATGCCATTGTCTCTGACGCCCGAGTACGGAGGCGCCGGAATCTATACGGCGGTTTTCAGCAATATCCCGCGCGGCCAGATTCAACATTTCACCATCACCGCATCCGACCCATCCGGGAACACCGCCACGGCCAGCGGCGACAGCCGGTCGCCCTTCCAGATTGATTTTGGCATGACCTGCGCTGCATACAAGCCCTGCGCCGGCAACCCGGTTGTGGGCGGCAATAAAGTCGAGCAAATCCCGGTGGGTTATTTGCCAGGCCCTGGCGATTCGAGCATTTCTCTCGTCTTTACATACAATGGGCAGGATAGTTCAATCGGCCCTGTGGGACAGGGTATCAGTTTTCCTTACAGCATGTCCCTATCATCCCATCAAAATCCGCTGTTGAACGGCGTGCAGGTGGTTTACCCGGATGGGCGCCGCCTATCCTTTGTCAGCCAGGGCAACGGCATTTATACGCCCGTCCAGCCACAGGTGCATGACCGGGTGGAGAAACGCGGCGACCTCTTTGTTTTGATCGACGCAAGCCTGCACGAATATGAATTTACCGCCAGCGGCCGCCTGAGCGAGATTCGCGACGCAAATGGCAACCCCGTTAAGTTGACTTACGAGGGCGACCGGTTGGACCGGATTGAAAATGTCCCCGGCAGAGGGTTCGACCTTACCTATAACGATCAAGGTCTGATCAGCGCGATCGATGGCCCCGAAGGCAAACACTTCACGTTCAGCTATCAGGGCGCCCGCCTGAGCAGTTTCACGGATGGCCGCGGAAAGACCTGGACGTATGAATACGAGGAGCGCCAGATCGGTATTTTGCTGGACACGGCCGGTCAACCGTACCAGGCGGTGGACAATCTTCTCACCGCGGTGCGCCAGCCCTCCGGCGAATATAAAAATCGTCAGACATACGACGCGCAAGGGCGGGTATTGGAGCAGTGGGTGGGCGAACGTGAGCACCGCACTTTTGCTTACAGCGCCAATGAAAAAGTGACCACCATCACGGACGCCTATCAGCAGAGCAAAATCTATACCAGCGATGATTTGGGGCGCACGATTCAAATTGCCTATCCGGATGGCACGGTTGAAAAATTTGGCTATGACAGCCAGTTTAACCGCACATATTTCCAGGATCAAAACGGCAAAGAATGGTGGTGGACCTTCGATCAGGCAGGGAACCGCTTGAGCGAGGATGGTCCGCTGGGCTTCCACCGCGAGTGGCAGTACAACAACCTCAACAAAGTCACGCGCTTCTCCGAGCGCATCGACGCGCTCCACGCGCGCGAATTGTCCTTTGTATACGATTCTAAGGGCAACCTCACGCGCTCCTGCGATCCATACGGGTGCACCGCGCTCGCGTATGATTCAAAAGGCTTGCCTACCGATCTGTGGGACGCATTGAATCAGCACACCATGAATGTCTACAACACGAAGGGTGATCTCATCACGGTGATCAACCCCGCAAGCGAGTCGTTAGGCTACGAGTATGATGGCGCCGGGCGCCGGGTGCGCATGGAAACCGCGGGAGGCGCGGTTTATACCTACACCTACGATGGCGGCGACCTGCTCACAGATATCAGCGGGCCGCTCGGTTACAGCCTGGCCTACCGTTACAACGATAACGGCAAACTGATCGCCTCGGTGGATGCTGAAAAGCACGAGACGACCTACAAGGTGGACGCGCGCGGAAAAGTGACTGAAATTTCCAAGCCGCTTAACGCGTCGGAAACCGCCGTGGAAACATACAGCTATGGCGAGATGGGCGAATTGATCCACTTTGTCGATGCCGAAGGGAGATCCTGGGAGTACGCCTACGATGTCTTGCAGCGTATGACCGACATTCACGGCCCGCTCTCTACACACACGCACATGACGCTGGACAAGGCCGGGAACGTGGTAGCCATCACCGACCCCGAGGGCCGGGTTACCCAAACCACTTATGATGACCTGTACCGCATTATCGCTGTGACAAAGAATTACCGCCCGGGGGCAACTGGAGATGATGTCAATGTAGTGACTCGCTATGAATACGACCTCACCGGCAATGTTTTGAAACAAATTGACCCACAAAATAACCCGGTCAGTTACACGTACGATCTGATGGGGCGCATCCTCAGCAAGGTAGATGCGGAAAACCAAACCTGGGGATATGAATATAACCCGATCGGCCAGGTGATCGCAGCGGCCAATCCGCGATCTTATTCGGCCAACTATGCATATGATGGCGTTGGGCGCTTGATAAGCGTCACAGATGCCCTCAAGCAGACCACCTCTTTATCCTACACACGTGACGGGCTGCTGGAAAACCAAACCGATCCGTTAGGCGTGGTCACCCATTCCCAATATGATGCCCTGGGCCGCAGAATCAGCGAAGTCCGCAATTACAAGCCCGGCGGCGTGACGGACGAGCAAACCAATGTCTCGGCGAGCTTCCTTTACGACCTGAATGGCAACCTGCGCTTCATCACCAATCCAGAGGGATTCAAGGCAGAGATCCGCTACGATTTGGCCAACCGCCCTGTCGAAAAAGTCGATTTCGCCGGCGGTCACACCAGCTACACCTATGATCGTGTCAATAACCAACTGACCGTCACAGACGATAACCAGCACATCACCGCCTATCAGTATAATAATTTGGATCAAACCGTTTCGGTGACCAACCCCGAAGGCCACCTGGTGCGGTTCAGCTACAACAAGACAGGCGCGCTGCTCTCTCTGACCGATGCTCGCCAGTTCTCCACGGTTTATACCCTGGATGGGATGGACCGCGCCGTGCGCGTGGTCGATGCGCTGCAAGGCGTGTGGCTTACCCGCTATGACCGGGCCGGCAATGTGATTGCCAAAGTGGATGCCAATGGCCATGAGACCGATTTTAGCTATGATAAAATTTACAGGCTGCGCACGGTCACCGATGCCGAAGGTTACAAAACCGAATATCGCTGGGATGCCAACAGCAATCTGATCGAAAAAATCGACGGCAACCAGCACCGCACGACAATGACCTATGATGAGTTAGACCGTCTGGCCACGCTCGCCAATCCCGAAAATGAAATAACGGGATTCCGCTATGACGCACTTGGCAACCAGACCCAACGCATCGCCGCCGATTTTTCGGTGACACGGTATCGTTATGATCCCCTATACCGTCTGACCTCGGTAACCGAGAACTACAAAGCGGACACAGCGGCGAGCAGCGATACCAACGTGGTGACCGCCTATGTGTACAGCGCGGCAGACAAACTGCGCCAGATCACCAATGCCAATCACCAAATCACCCGTTTTGCCTACGATGGCATGGGACGCATCACCGGCGAGACCGACCCGCTGGGCAACCAATGGGTTTACACCTACGATGGCGCTGGCAACCTGAAAACACGCCTGGACGCGAACAAAGTCCTAACAACCTATAAATACTACCCTGACAATCAATTAAGCCAGATTGCCTATCCGAACGGAAGTTCAGTCAGCTATTTGTACGATGAATCCAACAATATGCTGTCGATGCGTGACAGCCTGGGGGAAACCACCTGGTCTTATGACCCGCTCAACCGCATCACGGCAGTGCAAGACCCATTTAGCCGCGTGCTGGCAAACCATTTTGACGCAGTGGGGAACCGGGTATTGATTGAATACCCGGATGGTGGCAAGGTTGCTTATTCTTATATGAAAAACAATTGGCTTGCCGCGCTGACTGATCCAGCACAAAACCAAACCCGGTATACGCGCGATGGGGTTGGCAATATCACGCGCATCGAATACCCCAACACAGTGGTCTCCACGATCAACTACGATGCCGCCGACCGCACCACCCACATCGATCACCAGCAGACCAGCGGCGCAAAAACCACGATCGCGTCGTTCGACTATATATACAATGATTTGGGCAGCGTCGTCCAAACGGACAGCACTTATGGCTGGCGCAAGCCATCGCAGGTCAGCGAGAAGTACAGTTACGACGGCCTGAACCGGCTGAGCGGTATGAGCAACAGCGAAGGCGTCGTGATGGCCTACGACTATGACCCCGTTGGCAACCGTTTGAGCTGGTCGACCAACGATGACCTCTCGACCAGCACGCCTCTCGATGGCTTCAGCGCTAATTATTCCTATAACGCCGCCAACCAACTGATCCAGGCTGTGGTAAACCCGGATAAGGGCAAGGGGGTAGTGACCACGGACTTCATGTATGATGCCAACGGGAATCGGGTCAACACAACCTGGAATGGGCCGCAGGGCACTGGCATTCAGGGAGTGGATACCACATTCGACTATGAAAACCGCCTGGTTGGCGCACAGGACTACCAGCACGCTGCCACCAGGCGGGTGGATCGCGCCTTAACCACTTATCAATATAACGGCCTGGGGCTGCGCCTTGTGCAGACCTATGACCCCAAGCTGGGCGGCAGCGGGCAAAAACGTACCGAGTATACCTTCGATGGGCTGGACCCGGTGGCGGAGTACAATATCCTGACCGGGCAGCGCGAGGATTTCTACCGCGGCGGCATGGGGCGCATCGAAACCATGCAGCACTTCCCAAGCGGGACTGATGGGCAGATGTTCTGGTACAACTACAACGCCAAGGGCGATGTGACCGGCTTGACCAAACAGTCAGGCCAATCGACGCACAACTACCGCTATGATCCCTACGGAGCGGTGCTGCCGGATACAGGCAACTTCACCGACCCGCATAACCACTATATCCTGACAGGCAAAGAATACGACGAGAACACCGGGTTGTATTACTTCGGCTCACGCTTCTACGATCCCAGCACAGCGAATTGGATGACACAGGATACGTATCGGGGAAAACCATCCAATCCCAAATCTCTGCACCGCTATTCGTATGTCGAAGGCAGCCCAGTCACTTATTATGATGCGTATGGGTATTGGCCGGAATTTTTGGATCAAGCGGTCAAAGATGCTGGTCAGTGGATTAATGATCATCAATCAGAGATCGTAAAAGGTGTTGCAATCGCAGGGGCTGTAGTTGCTGCAACAGCAATTACAGTTGCTACTGCTGGGGCAGGAGCGCCTGCTGCTGCAATCATCATAGGCGCAACAGTTGCTGGGGCAACCGGTGCTGCTGTTGGAACAGTAGGCGGCAATGTTGCACTTGATAGAGATCCAGCACAAGATCTGCTTGAGAATACCGCTATTGGAGCTGGATTAGGATTTGTAATCGGGTCTGCAGGAGCAATCGCAACTTATGGAGTATCCGGCACAGTAGCCAGCCTCAAAGACACAGCCTCTTTTATTACAAGACCTGTTGGTAATGTATGGAAGATGGTTAATAACACAAGAGTAAATTACAACCTTAAAAATCTTTTGTGGGATAACCGAACTTTCAATGCTGTACGTAGCCAATATTGGAGAGTAAGCAATGGAGCTCAGGGTAGTAGTTTGCAGCATTGGCTTTTTCAGAATAGTTGGAGGTGGGTGCCGCAAGGTTTAAGAAACGCAGGCTTTAATCTTATTGAGATTCCTGGATCGATCAATTCATGGGCTGCTGGTATATGGTGGCGTGAAGGATTAATCAGACTTGGAATTCTAGAAACATTAGGTTTGTCAGCATATGGGGGAGGTAAATTGGGAGAGTATTTGGGTAAACTCCTATGGGGGGGATGTAATTAAAATGGTTGTCTCCCTCTTGAGCGTGTATGGTGGATCAGGTATACTGCGGGCAAAGCACATTGAGGGAGACGGATAGAAGGCTTAGCCCACAGTAACGAATTTTGTCCAAATGAAGCATGCTCAGATTATGGCAAACTTCAAAAAGATGAGCGGCAACCGAACATTAGAAAGATTGGAAAAACCAGAGCGGGCGTGCAGCGGTATCAATGCAAAACCTGCCTGGCAACGTTCACCGAGACCCGCGGAACCATCTTTTATCGCAAACGCACCCCTGAACATGAAATTCTCGAAACCCTGGCGTTGTTAGCAGAAGGCAACCGCATCAGCAGTTTGACCCGCGCCAAAGAGCACAAAGAAGATACGATCTTGGAATGGATGCGAGAAGCGGCGATGCATGCTGACCAGATCGAAGCAGTGTTGCTGCGCGATTTCAAAGTAAAGCGCGGGCAGCTCGATGCGCTGTGGAGATATGTTGGGCGAAAAAAAGGCCAGCCCGGAGGATGAGGCAGGTGAAATCTGGCAATCCACGATGGTGGATATGGACAGCCGCTTGCGGGCAGCCCGAGGCATTGGGGAAGATCAAACCCAAGCCAGCATCGCGGTCTTCCAAACGTTGAAAAAACGTGGACACCCGGATGTCCCACCGCCTACGATTTCAGATGGCTGGGGCGGGATTGATGAAGCGATGATCGAAGTATATGGGGTCGTGCCCGAATACTGCGGCAAAGGTCGCCCTCCTACTCGCAAACAGCCGCAGCCCGGTTGGCGGTACCTGCAAATGGTCAAGCAGCGGGATGTGCATGGTCATTTAGAAGGGATCCATCTTCGCGCGGTGTTTGGTAAGAAGAGCGACTTGATCGCGCTGATGGGAAAAAGTACGGCCAATGTGGAACGCAGCCATTTGACGGCTCGGTTGTTCAATAGTCGATTGGTGCGCAAAACGTTGGCCTTCTCAAAAGACTTGACGATGCACCGTGCGGCAGCCACCTGGCAGGATAGTTACTACAACCTGATCCGCCCGCACAAATCCTTACGCCTACCCATTGAAGGTGACGCAAAACAACGCTGGTAGCAGCGTACACCCGCAATGGCGGCTGGTTTGACCGATCATATTTGGACTGTTAAAGAACTGCTGACGTTGATCCCTTTACCGTGCCCAAAACACACTTGAAAGGATGAACACCGCATTTCCGGTGTGGTATAAATAGTTCGCTCCGATCTTGTGGTTTCCTGTTTTGGCAAAAACTATCTACCGCAATTTCGGAGCTTTGTATACCTCTTTTATTAAAAACCTATCCGTGAAAGGGGGCCGGGGGTGGGGTGGAATTCGCCAACAGCATCATCTTTTGCGTGCACACCTTCCTGGCCCGCCAAAACACCAAAAAGCAAATCTTTGATATCATCATCGTATGATCTGCTTCTCCGCGCTAGAAATTGGCCGCTGATGAAACCGCCTTCCGGAAAAACCATCCGCCCCCTCCCTGCCCCGCCCGCCCCCGGCGCGGACGGCCTGGCCCCGCACCAGGACCCCGCCGCCGCCGGGCAGCAGATCAACCAAGCCGCCCGCAAGGCCGCCTTTGCCGATTACAGCGCGCGCAAAGCGGCCAACACCTGCCGGCGCGACCAGGGCGACTTGGCCTGTTTCGCCCAATTCCTGCTGGAGAGCGGGCTGCGCCGCGCGCCGCTGGAAGACGAACCCCAAGCCCCCCTCCCCCCTGGCGTCTTGGGCAACCTGCTCACCGACCCCGACGCCTGGGCACACATCACCTTCGGCATCATCCAGGCCTTCCGCGACTGGATGCTACGCGAGGAGTACGCCATCGCCACGGTCAATATGCGCCTGGGGACAGTCAAGAAATTTGCCCGCCTGGCCATCCAGGCCGGGGCCATCCCGCCCGCCGAGTGGATTTACATCCAGGGCGTACGCGGCTATGCCCCGGCCGAACAAGCCCGCGTCGACGAGTTGCGCGCCAAAAACCGCCTTGAAACGCGCCGCGGCGAGCGCCGCTATGGGCGCGGCGGCAGCCAGAAGATGATCCCCGCCACAAAAAAGGCGGAGCCGGTCAGCATTTCGCCCGAAAAAGCCGCCTTGCTCAAGCATTCCCCCGATGACACGCCCATCGGGCGGCGCGACAACCTGCTCATGGCCATCCTGCTCGACCACGGCCTGCGTGAGGGCGAAGTAGCCCTGCTGCGCCTGGAAAACATCAATCGCGACGAGCGCGTCTTCACCTTCAGGCGCCCCAAGGTCAACAAAGTGCAAACGCATAAATTCAGCGAAGACAGCTGGCGCGCGCTGCAGCGCCTGCTCGAAGCGGGCGACCTGCCGCGCAAGGGCGCCTTGCTGCGCCGGGTGGAAAAGAGCGGCAAGCTGGGCCTGCGTACGCTGAGCACCGGGGGCATCGCCTTTCGCGTCGGCGAGCTGGGCAGGCTGGCGGGCATCGAGGGGCTTTCGCCGCACGACTGCCGCCACTACTGGGCCACCCTGGCCGCGCGCAGCGGCACTGATCTGCTCGCGCTGCAAGAGGCGGGCGGATGGAACAGCCTGGAGATGCCGCGCCGCTACATCGAAGCCCAGGCCGTGGCCAACGAAGGCGTCAAGCTCAACCCGCAGCGCACGTTTCAGGCAGAGGCTGAACTGCTGATGGAAATCGACGCCGCTGCCTTCGAGCTGGAGCAGGCCCGCCAGGATTTTGGCCTGCCCGCCGAAGTCCCCGAGGAAGTGGTCTATGCGGCCTGGAGCGGTCTGCACCTGCTGCAAGCTTGGCGCGTATACCACCAGCTCTCACGCAAAGCGCTAGCGGCCCTGGCCGGGGTCAGCGCCCAGCGGATTGCTCAGATCGAGCGCGGCCAGATCAGCCCGCCGGCGCAGATCCGCGCCAGCTTGGCCGCCGCGCTCGGCCTCTCCCCCGCCCTGCTCTGGGTAGAGTAGAATGATCAGAGCCGCCTACGGGCTCCAGCCAACTCGAGTTTAAGTTCCGGCGAGCAGCACCAGCTAATAGGCCATGAGACAAGGCCTGCGTGAACCGCGGCCAGCGCGAGGCTTTTCGCCTTGCGCCATGACCAATATGCGCACCACCAATTGGGCTTAACAATCATCACGTATGGTTTACGCAGTTGCGAGGAAGTTCTCTTTTTCTTGAGAAAGCGTCGAATCCATGAACAGCGAAAAGGCGACAGATTTCAAAAGATAGGACAAAAACCACGAGGATTCCGAGGAGTGAGATCTTCACGCGGATATTATCTCCATTGGTGGTGTTCAAAAGCCCTTTATCTTAAAATATCGACCTATAATTGAGTTATACACTGCTGAGTGAGGATGGACCAAAGGATTAATCAGTCGTAGTTTGTGGAGTGTCGAAATTATGCCTATGAAAAGAATGGTTCGTGTGCTTTATTGGCAACGATTGAACCTTTCACAGGCAAAAGAACCGCTCAAGTCCACCCACGCAGGACCAAACAGGAATACGCGCTCTTTTGTCAGGCATTAGCAGCAAGCTATCCGCAAGCTAAGAAGATCTGCCTGGTGCAGGACAATTTGAACACACATGACAGCAGCGCATTTTACGAGAATATGCCAGCCGGCGAAGCACAGGCATTAGCCGAACGATTTGAATTCTATTTCACACCGAAATCTGACAGTTGGCTGAACATGATTGAAATTGAGTTCTCGGCTTTATCCAGAGAATGCCTGGATCGACGCATTCCAAAGTTGGAACAACTGGAAAAAGAAATTCTTGCGTTGGTGGCAGAACGAGATGCCAAGCAGATCAAGATCCAGTGGCAGTTCTCGATCCAGTCGGCTCGTTCAAAGCTGAACTCCCACTATTTTGAAGTCGTTTTTTAATTCGAGTTTAGACAAAAATTAGTGCGGTAGACCCCTTGAGGAAAACCGCACCTTGGTAGAAACTTGGAGTTGTGACAAAACAAGCGACTACCGAAGAGAACATTAACAAACTAATCGAGTTTCGTCAAGCGATTTACGACCAGGCAATGACAGCGCGTCGGGATGCCCTGTTCGACCTGTTGGACGCGTTGGTAACGACAGGCAGCGT
>Ga0172369_10008426_pt1 | contig 11702 bp, 9 predicted proteins | sample LakKiv25m_FD_114539 | JGI IMG/M metagenome (GOLD analysis project Ga0172369, IMG submission 114539) | Freshwater microbial communities from Kabuno Bay, South-Kivu, Congo - kab_022012_11.25m | ecosystem: Environmental > Aquatic > Freshwater > Lake | place: Democratic Republic of the Congo... | reverse complement strand
CGCTGGTCCGTCGCGTTCAACAGCGCCGCAACCTCGGTTTCGGTCAGCACTTCTGGCAGGCGGCGCGGCACCTTGGGCCACGCAAAGGCCGCGGCCACTTCGGGACGGCGCAGCGTGACCTTGTACAGGAACTTGATCCCTGCGATCGTCAGTTTCATCAGTGCCGGTGAGGCATTGCACTCCTTGAGCAGGTGCAGCAGGTACCGCCGGACCTCCGCCTCGCCCATCTGCGCCGGCGAGCGCATGTGCCACTTCACGAACCGCCGAACCACCCAGATGTACGCACCGCATGTCCTGGCACTCAGGCCCTTGAGCGCCAGATCCTCTCGCATTTTCGTTTGCAGCTTGCCCACGACCGACCTCCGTCGCGGGCAGTCAAGTGGCCCGCGACGGATAGGGTGGCGTTTGCTGCGATGGAACGTGGCACGGAGCTTGGGCTATGCGGTCAGGAGGCTTGTGGTGACCGGATCCCCGCGCCAGCGGCTTTGTTCAACGGGGTCGCCTTTTGTTACCAATACTACGACGACCACCGAGAGTTGAGATCGCGTTGGGCTTGCCCCGAGGTCTTTGAGCTTGGGGACCCGCCAGAGGTGGACAGATTTGCTGCCGAAGTACGCCCAGCACCTAGCCAACCGGGCGGTAACGCCCGCTTCGGCAGCCTCCAGCATTTCGAGGACCGCAATCCGCTCCCCGGTGTTCAAGGCGGACACAGCGCCCTCGACCTGGGGCTCGGGCAGAAGGCGGCCGATCAGGTGCAGTAGGTGCTCTTGCGGCACGAAATCGATCACAATGGCCCCCAAGGCAGGAGATCAGCAAAAAGGCTAAAGCGTGCCGCAGTTGGCACGCGGCGGGCCAGAGTAGACTGTTTTCGCTGCAAGGTAAAACGGAGGCAGACACACCCGCAGTGTTCCGGCACACGACACCCCCTGCGGCAAGACGATGCTCGCGCGTCGGTTGCCGCTCATCCTGCCACCGCTGGAACCCGACGAAGCCATCGAGGTGACCAAGGTGCACTCGGTTGCCGGACTGCTCGGCAGTGGTTCGGGATTGCTGCGCCAGCGTCCGTTTCGTGCGCCGCACCATACAGCCAGTGCGGCGGCGCTGGTGGGTGGCGGCTCGCAGCCCAAGCCGGGCGAGGTTTCGCTCGCGCACAACGGTGTGCTGTTTCTGGACGAACTGGCTGAATTTCCGCGTATTGTCCTGGAGACGTTGCGTCAACCGCTGGAGGACGGCGCCGTCACCGTGACGCGCGCGAGGCAGACGGTGCGATTTCCTGCCCGGTTCATGCTCATCGCTGCGTTGAATCCCTGTCCTTGCGGTCACGCGACTTCACAAGTACATCGATGTACTTGCAGTTCGGTGGCACTTGAGCGCTACCGTGCGCGTCTGTCAGGACCGCTTCTTGATCGCATCGACATCCAAATCCAGGTGCCGACGTTGACGCCCGCCATGCTGCGCCACAGCCCGCCGGGTGAGACGTCCGATCTGGTTCAGGCCCGCGTGTGCCGGGCGCGCGACAAGGCACGGGAACGGCACGCACACCACGGCGCCGCGCCGAATGCCACCGTGCCGATGCCCGTGTTGCGCCAGACCAGTCCGCTGGCGGGCCCGGTCCACGACCTTCTGCTGCGCGCCATCGAGAACTTTGGCCTTTCTCCGCGTGCCCACGACCGCATCTGGCGCGTCGCTCGGACGATCGCGGACTTGGACTGTGCGATGGACATCGGCGGCGAGCACATCGCAGAAGCATTGCAATATCGACACTTCGACGAACCGGCCCGCGCCACCGCGGCGTGAGACTGTGCGGAACTGCGCCATCGGGCGCGAGAGCGTGCGGCCTGCGGCGACCCGGTGTTCGGGGAGGCGCACGTCGCCAGGATGTGGAAGGGAGCTACTCATGAAGGACAAGACGGTCAGCAAGGCATTGGATGATTTGATTAAGTCGGTCGAAAAGGCGTTCGGTCGCGGCATGATCATGCAGGCAGACGGCCCGGCGATCGAGCAAGGCATCGAGACGATCTCGACCGGCTCATTCGCGCTCGACCGCGCGCTGGGCATCCACGGCGTGCCCAAGGGTCGCATCGTCGAGATCTACGGGCCGGAGTCGAGCGGCAAGACCACGATGGCGTTGTCGATCGTCGCGCAAGCGCAGAAGGCAGGCGCGGTTGCGGCGTTCATCGATGCCGAGCATGCCCTCGATCTGCGCTATGCCAAGGAGATCGGCTGCGATTGCTCACGGCTGCTCTTGTCGCAACCCGACTGCGGCGAGCAGGCGATGGACATCGTCGAAGCGCTCGTGCGGTCGGGCGAAGTGGGCGTCGTCGTCGTCGATTCGGTCGCCGCGCTGACACCCAAGGCCGAGATCGACGGCGAAATGGGCGACAACCACGTCGGCCTGCAAGCCCGCCTCATGAGCCGGGCCATGCGCAAGCTGGCGTCGCTTGCCCATCAGACGGGGACGACCCTGGTCTTCATCAACCAGATCCGCATGAAAATCGGCGTGATTATGGGAAGCCCCGAGACGACGACCGGCGGCAACGCATTGAAATTCTATGCCTCTGTGCGGCTCGACGTGCGACGTATCGGTTCCCTCAAGCGCGGCGAGGCTGTCTATGGCAACCGCACCAAGATCAAGGTGGTCAAGAACAAGATGGCGCCGCCGTTTCGCCAGTGTGAGATCGATCTCGTCTTTGGTCAGGGATTCACCAAGGAAGGCGAGGTCTTTGATCTTGCGACTGCGCAGGGCGTCATCAGCCGCAGCGGTGCATTCTATCGCTTCGGCGACGAGTTGGTCGGGCAGGGACGCGATCGCGCGCTGGCGGAACTCAAGAGCCGTCCGGAGTTGTGCGACCGCATCGTGGCGGCCCTGGGCGATGCGCCCGTGGATCTGGCGACAGGCAGTGATCTCGAAGAGGCCGCGTAATTGCGTGGTCTTGCAAGAGCGCGCCAGGGTTGGCGCATTGGACGGCCGTTGGCCGTGATGGAGTGGAAGATGGCGGATTTGAACAAGGTGCTTCTCATTGGTCGTTTGGGCAACAAGCCGGAACTGTTCAAGACCCAGTCGGGTGGTTCGGTGGCCAAGCTGCGTGTCGCGACGTCGCACACGGCGCATGCGCCGGGAAGCATGGAGAAGGACACGGAATGGCACACCGTCGTGGTCTTTGACAAGCTGGCCGAGCAGTGCTCGCAGTTCCTCGACAAGGGCCGGTTGGTCTATGTCGAGGGGTCGCTGCGCAGTCACTCTTGGACGGGCAAGGACGGTCAGGAGCACACCGACCGAGAAGTGCGCGCGCACCATGTGCACTTCCTCAGCCCGCGCAAGGCGCCGTCCGAGTCGGCGGGCGCGCCGCTTGCGCTGGCGTAGGCGTACGCGATCCGCGGTGGCGGCGGCGCGAAGCTTGCGTCGTCGCCACCTGCGCGACGGGGGTCAGGCGAGCGGCCTGGTTCCCGGCAGCGGTCCCGCACGACCCATTTTGCTGCGCGGCGGGTTGTAGTAGCCGAACCGCAGGTGCGGAAAGCGCTTGCGCAGCACCTGGACCAGGCCGGCAACGCCCACGGGTTGTTGCACGGCCTGGTCGCCCAGAACACGCAGGTACAATTCGGGATCGATATTGAGGTTGCGCAGTTGCACAAGTTGCACGCCGCCCGCCTCGATGAACCGACTCACTGCCTCGATTTCCCTGGGTGAATCGCTCACGCCCGGAAAGACGAAGTAGTTGAGGCTGACGTAGCGTCCCCGCTGCGACATCTCGATGGCCGACTGCAATACATCGTGCAGGCCGTAGCCGCGCGGTTTGTAGTAGGCGTCATACCAGCGCGGCTGCGCCGAGTTCATGCTGATGCGCAGCGAATCCAATCCGGCATCGGCCAGGCGTGCGACGACGCGCGGCAATGACGCATTGCTGTTGAGGTTGATGACTCCCTTGTCGGTGCGGGCGCGGATGCCGCGGATCGTTGCCTCCAGCACCTTGGGCTGCATGAGCGGCTCGCCTTCACAGCCTTGGCCGAAGCTGACCACGCCGCCCGGCACCCGCTGCAGGTGTCCGAGAGCGGTCTCGATCAGATCATCTGCATTGGCGGGCACTTTCATTCGCTCATGGTTCGCTGCAAAGCCGCTGTCGTCGGGTTGATCCGAAATGCATCCGACGCACGCGGCGTTGCAGGTCGATGCGGCGGGAAGCGGGGCTTCGAAGCGACCGAGAAAGAAGTTCTGCGCCGCGCGGCAACCATAGACCAGGGCGCAGTGCTCCAGGTGGCGCACCGTGCCGTTGCGCGGATACGTGGTGCGAAAAGCCTCGATCTCGTGTTGGATCGCCGCAATGTCGAACCGATACGGATCCTGACGCTTGTCGGCATCGACGCGCATGGCCGGCACGTAGAAGCGTCCATTCATCCAGCCGACGGCAGTGTACGCAAAAAGCGTCAAGTCGGGCGCGCCCTCCATCGTTTCGAACGCGGGATGCATCAAGCGCAGGTAGGCGGGAGCGAGAAAAGCGCTGACCGCCTGCAAAGGACCCGTGACGGCGTCGCCTTCGACTTCAACGAGTTCGTCTACGGTGGGATCGACGGCGAGGGGGCGCCGCATCGGCAGCACATGGAGATCACTACCTTTGGGCAGGGGAATCAGTTCCTGCGCAGTGGGACGGCGCAGCACCTCGCCATCCCACGCGACGAGGGCGAGGCTGGGATGGTCGAAGATCCGGCCGCATTCATCGGCCACGACGACGCGCGCGAGAGGGAGAGTCATCGCGAACGCGCCTCGCGCGGGTGTTTCATCCATGCCATTGCATCACCGAATCTCCGACAGACTCCTAGAACTTGACCTGACCGTTGACCAGGACGCTGAACTTCGAAGGCGATCCGAGGTTGACGCCGCCCATCGAGCCCGATGCGGCGCCCGCGCTGACCAGCGGAACCTGCAAGCCCAGACCGAGTTGAACAGGACCCATGTACGTGCGTAAACCGCCGGTTGCGAGCCAGACGTCGTCCATCGCCGGCGCGTTCTCGATGGCCTTCAAGCCGTCGAGCTCGAGCGACAAGCCGAGAAAGCCGAGATCCGCCAACAACCCGGCGCCGAAGTTGAAGTAGGCCATGCGCCGGAGATCATTGGCACCGCGCGCGGGTCGCATGTCGACATACTCGCCGCGCACCGTCAACTTGAGAATCGCCAGTTCTGCACCGATCACTGCATATGGGGAATACGTCAGATAATTATGGAGGTAGCGCGGCGCGGCCAGGATGTTCGACAGCGCAATCGTATCCGCCTCTGAGGTGCCGGTCGGGGCGTAGAGCGATGCACCCGCCGACCAACCGAATGCAAGACCGGATGCGCCGTACGTATCCCCGGTCTTGACGTCGAGCCCCAAGTTGCCCAGTGACAGCTGGGTGCCCGCGCTGTCCGTGCGGAATCCCGCCAGGGCCAGGCGCGCCGTCACGCTGACAGGCTTGAGGTTGAGTGTCGCGTACGGCTCCAGGCTGAAGGTCAGCGCCTGCTGCGGCTTGTTGGCCAGGTTGATCATGTCGATGATCGCACTCATCTTTTTGAGTTCACTCGCATCCTTGGCGACGGCGTCGATGGCTGCTTGCTGTTCCGCCGTTGGCGTTTGCCCATGTCTCTTCATCTCTGCAATGATTTCACTCTTGAATTTCGCAGGGTCGTTGCTGTTGACAGCGGCCCTGACGGCCGGCGTATTCGCATACACGAGCAGCTTCGCGCCTTCCGGGTTCTGCGCCTTGGCCGCGTCCATCGCCTTCTTGGCTACCGATTGGACGATTGCGTTGACGGGTGCGATCTGGAAATTCGCACCCGCGCTGAAGGTCCGATCATCCGCCGAGATTTTGATGGTGCGACCGACCATCATGTCGCCGTTATTGAAAGGGTCTGCAAACGCGGCGCAGGGTACAGCGGCAGCACTCAAGGCGACGGAGCCTGCCAATAGGCGCAGGCGGCGGGCAAACAGGGCGAACATGGAACACCTCGGGCTGGGTTGGGCGGAAAACGAGGCCGTGCGCTCGGACATGCGGCCCATGCTACGATCGTCTGCGGGCGGCAGCAAACGCGGATCCGGATCGTGGCTCTGCTGGCGCGTCTGCGGATCGTGCCCTATGATCTCCGCCGCCTGCTGCAGGGGCCACGCACCCCCGACTTTGGTCCGCCCCTGATGAACGCGCCGTCCACTCCGCAGCAAGAGCCCGCGCGCCACGGCCGCGCCACCGCGATGTTTCATGTCGTTGCAATCGCCCTGACTCTACTAGGGATTGCGCCGTTGTGGTGCACCGACATCCTGCCGACCGTCGATACCGGCTCGCACCTGCATCTGATGACGATCCTACACAACCTGGGTAGCGATCCGGTTCTTCAGCAGCACTACATCCCGGTGCACGCCATCGTGCCTTATCTCAGCTATTACAAACTGGTGGATTGGCTGGCTTACCTGGGCGGTGTCGAGTGGGCCAACCGCGTCATCCTGTCCGCGTGTCTTGCCGCGGTTCCATGGTCCGCGCTGTCCTTGCTGCGCGCCGCGCGCCACGATCGCTGGCTCGTGCTGGCCGTCTTCCCGTGGATGCTCAATGCCGATTTCTTCATGGGGTTTCTCAACTTCCTCATGTCGATCCCGATCTTTTTCTGGATGCTCGCGGCGCATCTGCGGCTTCTGCAGCGTCCGTCCTGGCGGCGCGCCGCGGTCGTCGTGGCGTGGCTGTGCCTGCAGGCGACGACGCACTACCTGCTGTGGGCTGTCGGGCTCGCCTTGCTGCCCACCCTGTCCTTGGTCATGGGTGTGCGGCAAGGTTGGCGGCAGACGCTCTGGTGGCCGCTGCGCGATCTGCTGCTCGGCTTGCCATCGATCGCGGTCTTGCTGCCCTGGTTTCTGACCTACTTCGTGCTCGCCGAAGGCGTGCGCACCAGCGATCAGACTCAGGCGCAGCGCGGGGCCGGCTTTTTCGCCCGGCTCTCGCAGGTCTACGCAGGCGAGCACCTGGGGCCGATCGAGAATGTGCGTCAGATGGCCGACCGCATGTTCGACGCACTCGGCACGGCCGACCCCACCGCGGGGTTGGCGCGCCAGCCCGGCGAGATCGTGAGCGCCATCTGGCTGCTGGGCATGGCGCTGTGGCTGGTGGGCGCGGCGCGCGCAAGCAGGCCGGTACCTCCAGTTGGATCGAAAGAAGTATCAGGTAGTTCCTACGTCGGCTGGTCCCTGTGCTTGACCACCATCGCCTACTTCGTATTTCCGCAGCATCTGGTTCGGCCAATCTGGCTGCACGGAGTCAACTTCCGCCTCATCGAAGTGCTGGCCATCCTCGGCGTCCTGTCGTTGGCGCTCAAGCCGTTGCAGCCGCAAGAAGGTACGAGCAAACGTGTTTGGCTGGGCACCGCCTTGCTCCTCGCCGCGGCTGTGGCACTGCCGATCCTGACGGCGCGTGCATTTGTGCAAACCCGTAAGGAGTACGGCGCAATCCGCGAGGCGTACGCTGCCATCCCGCCTGGCAAGTCGGTGTTGACGCTGCGCAGCAAGCGGGCGAGCGACCGATTCCGCTACCATATCTTCAACAACATCGGCGAGTACTACGGTGTGATGCGGGGTGGATATGTGCCGTATTCGTTTGCGGACACGAGTTCGAAGCCGGTGGTCGTCAACAAGGCGACAGCGTTTCCCGCGCCGCCATGGGACCAGCACGACGCGTTTTCGTGGCGCGATCATGGGCATTGCTACGACTACATCGCGCTCTATGACGAGATCCGCGCAGCGCCGGCAGCCTACGAACGCGAACTGCCAAAGGACTTGAAGGTCATCTTCCGGCGCAATCATTGGCGGGTGTTGCGAAATCCGCATCCCGATGACTGTCCGGATCCCACAGCGGAAACGCTGAGTGCGCGCGCCGAGCAGGGCGCCCAACGGCTCGCGGTGCGCACCGCTGTCGCGGAATGTCTCGGCACGATGGGCTTGTCTCGAGTCCGGCTCGCCGCGCAGGACGAACTGTTGGCGGCGACGTTGGCGCAGGTGCCCTGGGGCTTTGTGCGTCTGGAGGATCTCGGTCGCCGATCCTGGCCATGGTCCGCGCCGTTGCAGTCGCCGCGGCCGGAACGACCGAGTCTCGGCCCGCGCATGCCGGCGCCGCTACCGCGGTTCGCAGATCCGTTGCGGCACGGGCGCTGATGCAATCGCCAGCCGTCGTGGCGGTGTCGCCCACACGCCCTTTTTCTACTTGAATTCCTGATCGTTGCCGGCTCTTGGACCCGCCGGATACTGCCCGCGCTGGCCGCGGACGCGAATGCGCAGGATGTCACGCAACATGCGCGCGCTGTCGCGCATCAAGTGCACGGAACTGCCGCTCGCGTGCGTCATCTCGACCGGGATGCGCTCGATCCGTAGCGACCAACGCCGCGCGAGGTAGAGCAACTCGACATCGAAAGCGAAGCGCTCAATCGTCAGTTCGGCAAACAGCGACCGCGCGATATCGCCACGAAATGCCTTGAAACCACACTGGGTATCGCCGATGCCAAGGCCCAGGGATTTGTCGACCACACCGTTGAACACGGCCGTAGCGGCGCGTCGCACCAGCGAGTAGCCGCGGTGCCCGTGATCTGGATTCAGGTCGCGCGCACCGATGACGAGATCGGCTCCCGCTCGCAGTCCATCGAGAGCCACGTCAATCGTATCAAGAGGATAAGATAGATCGGCGTCGAAGAAGAGCACCGCCGAGCCCGTGGACCGCGCCACACCTCGGCGCAGTGCCGCGCCCTTGCCGCGGTTGACGGGGTCGCAGACGGCCAGGATGCGGGGATCGCGGTATGCCGCAGCGCGGATCAGCGCTGGCGTGCCGTCTTTGCTGCCATCATCCGACAGGATCAGCTGGGCGTCTGAATGGTTGGCGTCGAGCCACGCTGTGACCGCCGCGATCGTGCGCGGCAGGCGCGACGCTTCGTTGCAGGCGGGAATCACGATGCTGAGTTCGGGGTGGGTCACGGGCGCCCTCCCATGGTGGACGTGCCGGTGGACGCGAAGAAAGCTGCGTCGATGGCCCCACATGCCAGACCGACCTGATCGATGAGTGCCGCGCCCTGGGCGCGCAGGCCCCAGAACACGCTGCCATCCGGACACTCCAGGGCGAAGGCGTTGCCGCCCGCGCCGCCCTCGGCCGTGGTGCGGTACCTGTTGCTGGCGCGCAGACTTGGCGTTCCTGCTGCATCGGTCGCGACGGAGGGGCCCCGAGCGCAGATGAGGCCGACCGCGTCCACCAGTGCGCCGGCGCGGCCGTGCAAGCCGACGGCAACGTCGCCGGGTGCGCATGTGAGGTGGAAACGGCCGTCCGATCCTTGGCCGCCGTAGAAGGGGCCTTCCTGGGGGGGGGCGGCTGCGACCAGGCTGCCCTGGCGCACATCGACGGGTTGGCAAGTGACTTGAAGGCCACCCAAGAGCTTCGCGGCGCCGTTGGATGTGACGCGACCGGCCAATGTGGCGACGAACTCTCCGCGTGCGCAATCCCATGTCATGGGGCTGCCGCCACTGCCGCCGGCCGATAGCGCTCGCACGACATGCACTTGCGGCGTAAACAGCTCTGCAGCCGTCACGGGCGCCCGTTCGGGAACCCAGCGCAAAGGCCCGCGATCCGGGTGCACGAGCCAGCGCCACCAGCCGGAGATCGCCTGCGGGACGGCCACGAAGCGCTGCAAGGATGCGCGCTGATCATCGACCTCGATGGCAAAAAAGCGGCGACCGAACACGCGCGTCGGGTGCGTCTCTGCAAGGCGGCGCAGACCCGCGCGATCCGCCACGTGCACCAGATCGGCGATCAGGACGGTGCGTTTGCCCTTCTGACGCTCTGCTGGAAGTGTCGAGAAACTATCGAAAAATACCCTGGGCGCGTCCAGCGAACTCTGGAACTCGATGCGCCCGGGCATCGAGCCGTGCTGCAGGTAGAAGGTGGTGGTGCGCGGATAGAACTGCCCGAGCGTCTTGGCAAAACCCACTTCCGGCAACTGCGCGTCGTAAGGCTCGATGTAGGAACCACTGCCGCCGCGAAAACCCCAGTCCATGCGCTCGAGCGTCGCCGGAATCTGGTAGTTCAGCAACGGCACCGCGGCCAGGGTGCCAAAGCCGAGATGCAGAGCGGGTTTCAGGAGGGGTGACGGCCAGTTCTGCACCTTCTGCGCCACCCAGGAAATGCCCGAGCCAAGCGAGCGTACCGCAGTCGTGAGCACGACGCCGCCGCCGATGGCGAGTGCCGGACTCGCGTAGTAGGTCCAGTAACAATGAATGAATCCAGCCTGTTTGAAGACGAGGGAATGGGTCAGTTGCATGAGCGCGAACGCCGCCGCCGTGAAATCGCCCATGTGTGCCTTGCGCAGCGCAATGCGCCCGATGAGGACTGGCAACCACGCGGCACCCAAGCCGATCAGCAGCGGCCCTTGCAGATCCAGGCTGCGCGCCCAAAGGCGCGGATAGTAGCCGTCGGTGGACGATGAACGACCCGAGAAGGCCGAGCCCATTTCGGTCAGACCTCCGCGCAAATGTTTGATCCACAGGAAAAAACCACCGGCGTTGCAGAGGACCACGACCGAGAACACGACGACGAGCGTGAACTCGCGGCGCCAGTGCCACGACAGGCGAGCGCGACACAGACCTGTGCCCAAGGCATGGCAAGCGAGGATGAACGCAAGGTAGTACGCCGGCCAGTCGAATTGCATGGCGATGGTGACGGCCACGAGCATCGCGGCGAGCCAGCGAGGACTCGGTGTCTCAAGCCAGCGAATGTATGCGTAGATCAGAGCGAGGCACCAGAAGATGCAGCCCTGTTCGTGATCGATCATGTTGGCAAAGACGGCATGGAGCGGTGTCAGCGCAAACAGGGCGATGGCGCACAAGGCGACGGCGCGGCCGAATGTGCGACCTGTGACGAGGTGCACCATGCCCAGGCCGGCGAAGCTGTAGAACGCCGGGACGAGGCGTCCAACCCATTCGTGATCGCCGAGCAGTTTGAGCGCGCCGATCAGATGGAAGTGCAGCATCATCGGGTGATGCGTGTAGATGTCTTCGACGCCGGGCGGCACCGTGCCGGAATAGTAGAGAGCCTGGCCAATGACGTGGAATCGAAGGGAGTTGCGAGCTGCCTGGTAGAATGCCGCACCGTTGTAGCCGTTGTGGCCCCATTGCCAATCGCTGGCGATACCGTGCAGGCAGATCGCGGCGAACCATGCATAGATCAAGGCGGCGAGGGCGCCATAGAGGATGTCCTCCAGGTGGCCAAACCACGAAGGCGGCGCCATGTGCGCGACAGAACTGGGGGGATTGCTTGTGGACATGCGCCCTTGGTGCGAAGGGCCGACATGGTAGCCGCGCGGCGCAGGCGGGGCAAGGGTCCCGCGCGGGTCAGAATCCGTCGTCATACCCGGAAGCCCGGAACACCTTGCCGGCGTTTTTGCATTCCTGGCGCGCCGCGAATTCCAAGTGCTTGAAACAAACCGGTGAATCTTCAGCTGCTGCCTGGTAGGCGCCGCGCAGTACCGCGTTCTTGATGTGACCGCCGCTGAGCTCGAAGCGTTCTCCCAGCAATTCCCAGTCCATCGCACCGTCGACCGGACAGGACCTGGGCAGGAGCGTCTGCCAGATCCTCGCGCGGAACTGGGCTTCCGGAAACGGAAAATGGATCTTGAAGCCGATGCGTCGCTGGAACGCCTTGTCGATGTTCTTCTCGAGGTT
>Ga0172369_10008425_pt1 | contig 11702 bp, 11 predicted proteins | sample LakKiv25m_FD_114539 | JGI IMG/M metagenome (GOLD analysis project Ga0172369, IMG submission 114539) | Freshwater microbial communities from Kabuno Bay, South-Kivu, Congo - kab_022012_11.25m | ecosystem: Environmental > Aquatic > Freshwater > Lake | place: Democratic Republic of the Congo... | reverse complement strand
CCTACATCTCCACCTTGGTGATCAACAACTTCAACGATACCGCCACCCCCGAGAATGAGCTGTCTTCCTTGTATAGTTTGATCCGCGCCGACTGGTCAGCGCGACCGGCGCTCCTTAAATTAGCCCAAGCGCGACAAGAGAATGCGGCAGCATCCTTTACACCGAATACTGCTGCCTCTCAACACGTTCTGCCCAACTGGCGACCACGCCAACGCCCGACATTTGGCACTAAACCGTAATATGAATACGTCTGTCCGCGTCACCAGTTGGATCTTCTTTGGAATAGCAGGACTGATCTTCGGCGCATGTCTCGCGGCTGGCCTTGGCTGGTATTGGTCGGCGGGGGCATCCACTTCGCCAACCGCCAAGAGCCCCTCCTCTACAGCGCCGCTTCTCTATAAAAACTTTTTGCTCATCCAAGTGGATTCTACTCAAAAGGAAAAAGCCACCATCCAATCGATATGGCTCTTGCGTCTCCCCGTAAACCGCGCACTGACGTTTGAGGTCTTTACTTTTCATCCATCCATCTTTAAAGGGAAAGGCAGCATTCCCCAAGATATTTTGCAGCCCTACGTCATTGGCACAATGAGCAGCACTATGGTGTTTGATCGCGCTAATCTATCAGACTACATTGATCGTTTGGGCGGGATCACCGTCGCCGGTCAACCCAAGAACGGCTCAGAGGTATGGCAGTATCTCGACACTGCTGACGTTAACACCCCAAACGATCTAGCGATACGGCAAGCCACAGTCGCTCACAGTATTCTGATCAAGATGGCTGTCGTGAGCGGTCGCATGGATTTAGATACGCTCTTTGGTCCGACCCTCGTTCAGTCGAACTATGCCGAACTCTTGGCCGTGCTTCATTTTTATTATCCGATGCGCGTCGATTCGTTTCGGGTACATCTGGTAAACCCGTCGTGAGCGTTATGTACGAGTTCGCTTCGCCGGTAGTAAAATGATAGCCGCCGTATGAGTACGGCGGTTATGTTTTTAAAGTGGAACGCTTTATGAAATTGAATCTCCTCAAAGACTATTCCCTTCTCCTCGTTGGCGCGCTCGTGCAAGCCTTGTGCATGGTGCTGTTTCTGGTGCCGGGGCAGATCGCCGCAGGCGGCGTGAGCGGCACAGCGCAGATCATTAATCACTACACCAGCTTGCCCATCGGCACGATGATCCTCATCGGCAACATACCGTTGTTCCTCATCGGTTGGAGATTTTTGGGCGGGCGCCGATTCTTAATGAGAACGATCTTCACCGTCGTCGCCTATTCCCTGCTGCTTGATGCGCTCACGCCGTTTTTTCCAAAAGAAGGACTCACGCACGATCCATTTTTGAATGCGTTGTATGGCGGCATCATCGGCGGCGTGGGAATGGGCTTGGTGATGCGCGCGCAAGGTACCAGCGGTGGCACCGACATCCTCGCCCGATTCTTTTTTCAGCGTTATGCCATTCCCGTTTCACAAAGTTACATGCTGACCGATGCCATCATCGCCCTCATGGCGGGGCTGGTATTTAGTTGGCAGCTCGCTTTGTATTCCGTCGTCTCACTTTATGTCAGCGGTCTCGCCGCCGAATTCACTATGGAAGGGTCCAGCGTCGTGCGCGCGGCAACGATCATCACCGACAAGCCGCATGAGGTCGCGCAAAAAATTATGAGCGACCTGCAACGCGGTGTAACTTCTTGGCAAGGCACGGGCATGTATTCGGGCAACTTGAAACAAATTTTGTTGTGTGTAGTGAGCCGCTCGGAAGTTTCGCAAGTGAAAACGATTGTGCATGAAGCCGACCCAAATGCCTTTGTAGTAATCGGTCAGGTGAATGAGGTTTTGGGCGAGGGGTTTAAGCCGTTGAAGGAAAGATAGACGCGGAAAGTGGAAGTGAAAAGTTTGGAGTTTAAAATTTATGGACATTTTTGATTTCGTCATCATCGGTTCGGGCTTTGGGGGCAGTGTCTCGGCGATGCGTTTGACCGAAAAGGGTTACAGCGTGTTAGTGCTGGAACGCGGCAAACGATTCCGCGACGACGATTTCGCGACGACGAATTGGTGGGTGTGGAAGTACTTGTGGCTGCCCGCGGCGCGGTGTTTTGGCGTTTTGCAGATCAGCCCGTTTCGCGATGTACTCGTCTTACACGGCTCTGGAGTCGGCGGCGGCAGTTTGGGATACGCCAATGTATTAATGGAGCCCGAAGAAAAATTATTCGACGAACCAGCGTGGAAAAAATTCGCCGATTGGAAGACAATTTTGCGCCCGCATTACGCCACCGCTCGCAAGATGCTCGGCGTGGCGCGCAACCCGCGCCTGTGGGCGGCAGACACCGCGCTGCAAGAGATCGCCCACGAGCTAAAACGGGGAGACACCTTCCATCCGACGGACGTTGGCGTATTCTTTGGCGAAGAAGGCAAAGGGGTTCCCGATCCCTATTTTGGCGGCGAGGGTCCGGCACGAGTCGGCTGCATCCACTGCGGCGGGTGCATGGTAGGCTGCCGTCACAATGCCAAGAACACGCTCGTCAAAAATTATTTGTATTTCGCTGAGAAACGCGGCACGCAAGTTTGGGCGGAGTGCGACGCGCAAGACATTCGCCCATTGGAGAATCAAAGCGATGGCGCGCGATACGAAGTAATCTATCGCAGTTCAACGGCGTGGCTCAACAAAACAGAGAAACGGGTCCGCGCTCGCAACGTGATCCTCGCGGCGGGCGCGCTCGGCACCATGAAGTTGTTGTTCCGTTGCCGTGACACCACGCGCTCGCTGCCGAACATCTCGGCGCGGCTGGGCGATATAGTGCGCACGAACAGCGAAGAACTACTCGGCGTGATCAGCCGCTCGCTCGACACCGATTACTCAAAAGGGGTCGCCATCACCTCAATCTTTCACGCCGACGATGTGACGCGCATCGAGCCGGTGCGTTACTCGGCGGGGTCTGATCTGATGCGCTTCTTGGGCGCGCCGCTCATCAGCACCGAAGCGAATATCGCGCAGCGCATGTTGCAATCCGTATGGGAAGTTATTACGCATCCGATAGATGCATTGAAAGCTTGGGTGATTCCGGGCTGGGCGATCCGCACGACGATCATGTTGGTCATGCAGACCGAAGACAACAGACTCAAGATGCGTCTGGGGCGAAGTTTGTTTACGTTGTTCCGCAAGGGACTGGTCTCGCGCCCCGACGAAGAAGCAAACATCCCGATGAAGATTGACTTGGCTCACCAAGTGACGCGGTTATTCGCGGTGAAAACAAACGGCATCCCGTCAGGCTCTACCAACGAGACGCTGTTGAAGATTCCGATCACGGCGCACATCCTCGGCGGCGTCCCGATGGGAAACGATTCGAGTGAGGGGGTCGTCAACTGCAAGATGCAGATTCACAACTATGATGGGTTGTATGCGATTGACGGCTCAATCATCCCCGCCAATCCCGGAGTGAATCCGTCACTGACCATCACCGCCTTTGCCGAATATGCGATGAGTCACATTCCGGCGAAGAACTAATCTGTAATATAGAATCAAATTTTCCATTTAGTGATTTTTAAGAGAAAATAGAATCGCAATTCGTAGGTGTGAGGTCATCTCGCACTGGGCGGTCGCGCAAGTCAATTTGCCGGAAACATTTACCAGAAGGAGATTTTTTATGAGCCCAAAGAAGAACACGCAGAAGTCAACCAAGAGCGCCAACAAGAAGGTCAAAGGATGGACGGACGAGGAAAAAGCCGCGATGAAGGCTCGCGCCCAAGAGCTGAAAGCGGAAGCCAATAAGGCGGAAGGGGAAAGCGCCGCACTCGCAGCAATCGCCGCGATGAAAGAACCAGATCGCGCCATGGCTAAGCGGCTCCACGCGATCATCAAAGCCAGCGCACCAGCCCTCTCGCCGAAAACATGGTATGGGATGCCCGCCTATGCCAACAAGGATGGCAAGGTCGTCTGCTTCTTCCAAAGCGCGCAGAAGTTCAACTCGAGGTACGCGACGTTCGGCTTCAGCGACACGGCGAACCTAGACGAAGGCGCCCTGTGGCCGACCGCCTTCGCGCTGAAGGAATTGACTGCCGCCGAAGAGGCAAGAATCAGCGCACTCGTGAAGAAAGCGGTAAGTTGACTGATCTCGCCACCAGCTCCCGCCTCAGTCCAGATCGTCGGTCGGGACGAGGCATTCCCGCGTGACGAGACCGCGCACTATTGTGCGCCGAACTACAAATAGCCACAAAAACAAAAACCCGCCTTCATCGCGAAAGCGGGTTTTCTCTCTTCACTTTTCACTCTTCAAATATTCACTACCTCTTCCCCAACTCACTCAGCTTCTTATCAATGTCCGCCCCAAACATACGCTTGCGAGCGCGTCGTGAGGGCAAGCCGCGCGCCACTTCCACTACCGCCGCCGCCAGATCGCCCGCCGTCGCATAGCGATCTTCAGCTTTCTTCGCCATCGCTTTTTGAATGATCGTCTCGATGCCCATCGGAAGATCGGGGTTGAATTTTAAAATATCGGGGATCGGTTCTTTCAAATGCATCTTAGCCAACTTGATAGGGCTTTCGTGATCGTAGGGTAATTTTCCGGTAAGCATTTCGAACAAGATCACGCCCAAGGCATAAATATCGGTCTTGCCATCCACGTCATCACCCTCTGCCTGTTCCGGACTCATATACGCCGGTGTGCCGACGATGAATTGCCCGGTCAGCTTTGCCTGACCTGCCGCCGCAATTTGCGCTAACCCAAAATCACTTAAGAACGCCTGACCACGATTATCCAGCAACACATTGCCGGGTTTAAGATCACGATGAACGATCCCACGCTCGTGCGCTTCATCGAGCGCCTCGCCAATGCGATCAAAGATCACCGCCGCATCCGGCATCGGCAAGGCTCCTTTTGCCAAATACCTATCCATCGAGCCATACATCATATAGCGCATCACAATGTAAGGCTGTCCGTCGTCCTCGCCAAAATCATAGACCGGAACAATGTAGGCATGTTCAAGCGCGGCGATCACTTCTGCCTCGCGCCGAAAACGCACCGCGAATTGTGGATCAAAAGTAAACTGGCGCGGCAGAACTTTCACCGCTACTTTGCGCGCCATATAGGGATCGCGCGCCAGATATACAATCGCCATGCCGCCCCGACCCAATTCCTTCTCAATTTCGTAACGACCAATTTTGCCTTGTGCCATTCAGGTCTCCTCATACAAAAACCTCCCGAAGATTGAAAACCTTCGGGAGGTTCCACGCGCTGAAAGTTACGATGCTAAGAAATCGTCCAATGCCTTCTTGGCGATCTTATACTGCGAACCGATCTGTTTCGCCTTGATCTGGCCATCTTGAATCATCTTCATCACATCCGCTTCCGCCACTTGCAGATATGCCGCCGCTTGAGACGGATTCATCACATCGGGCGCGGGTCCGGCTGCGGGAGCCGTCGGCTGAGGCGCTGGGGCGCCGCCTTGAGGATGCGGAGGCTGCATCCCACCTTGAAACGCCTGCCCCATAATGTTGCCGATCCCGATGCCCGCGCCAATACCCGCCGTGAGTCCAGCGCCGCCACCGGGATTCTGCGCCGCATCACGCATCGCGTCCGCCGCTTGCAACTGCATGTAGGTTTGCATATCGAGCATACCCATCGCGCGGAGTTCTTCGGCAGATTTGCTCGACGGAGTCAAACTCTCCACATAGAAAGTTTTCAGCGTCACACCAATCGCGTTGAAATCATCTTGCACCTTCGCCCGAACCGCCGCACCGATCTCTTCGGTGAGACCAGTCATATCGAGAACCGACTTACCTTGCTTCGTAGCCAGCTCACCCAGAATATCGCGCAGCTTGGAGATCATCATCGAGCGGAAACGACCGGAAATATCTTTGGTCGAATACGCACCCTGCGCGCCGACGATCTGAGTCACAAACTGCTGCGGGTTGCTGATGTTGAACGAGAATGATCCAAAACCCTGCAACAACGCCACACCCAAACCCACGCCGGGGTTCTTCACGATGATCGGCTGCGGTGTGCCCCACTTTTGATCGGCAAACTCGCGCATCGCCACAAAATACACCTCGGCGGTGAACGGCGAGCGTTCGTTGAATGCCTTGCCGATAAAATCACGGATGTACGGAACATTCGCCGTCGTGATCGTATGCCGCCCGGCGCGGAAGGTGTCGAGCGCCTTGCCGTCGCGGAAGAACACCGCGTTCTGACTCTCGCGGACGATCACCTGCGAGCCAATTTGAAAATCGCCCGCGCCACTTTCGGGAAAACGGTGGACGATCTCATCACGCATTTCATCAGGATATTCAATCACATCAAAAATTCGAGCCATGTCACTCCTCCATTCAAAAATGATTTCCTTTATTTCCCTTATCTCCTTTGTCTCCCGAAGGAAATAAAGGAAACGAAGGAACTAAAGGAAACTATGAAAGTATCACGTCCTTGCGACGATCAAACGCCGTCACGCAATCACCGCACACTGCTGTCACGTTGCGGATCGCCGCAGGCAGACCATCGGTGCCAAGCGACGCTTCCAAATTATCTACGGCACTCGCCACTTTGCTCACACCTTCAAGCAATGCCTGATCATATTGATAGAGTTTATCCAGCTCCCCCTCTTTCACTTTCACTTCGTCGAAGAAACCGGCATACCCGTAAGCCGCCGTCTTCATCGCGTCAATGAACGTGCGTAACTTAAGCGCCGCCGACTCCACCAGCGCAACGTAATCGATCATCATCTCCTGCACCATGCGCTTTTGAAACTCGGAGATGCGTTTCCATTGCTCGTCGTAACGCGCCGCCAGAGTCTCGCGCAAAAGTTTGTCCGCCGCGCGGCGATCTTCCTTTGCTTTGTAGCCGCTATAGCCGGGAATCTTGCTAGCGAGTTGTTCAATAAAACTCTTCGAGCCGCCAATCTTTGAAAGCATGTCACCCATTTTGATTCTCCTTGATTATATGTTGGGGCAAGGCTTGCCCCTGCCCGCTTGGGCAACCGCAAGAGTTGCCCCTACGCCTCAACTACAAGAAATATTCCGTCCCACAATGCTGACACTTGCTCACACCTTTGCCCGCCAGCGTCACCTGCCCGCCGCAGCGCACACAGGTTGTCTTATCTTTTAATTGTGAAGCTTGCACGCTATACAGCACGCCATCTTCCCAACTGATGTAGCCACTGAACAACCCCATGCCCACCAAATTATAAATCCAATTTTGAACTTGTTCCCGACTAGATTTTAACTCAAGTACCAAATCGCTAATCCGCACCTGCCCGCGCGCCTGCACCGCATCCAAAATCCTGCGCTGCTTGGCAATTATCTCATCATCCTTCCCTTCTTGCGCCGATTGGATGATCAAAAACAGGCCCGAGCCAAAAAGTGGAAGCGAAATAATCGCCAACAGGATGACGCCGACTCCGGTTCCCGAAGCCGTCAGCCCCGCCAGCGTGAACACACCCAACACCGCCACGCCGATCACGCATACCGCAATACCACTCACGATCAAAATGATGCCCGCAACTCGACCATTCATAATTTCACCCTTTAGACGGATTTTAAATCCGTCCTACCGAAACCCGCCGCGCCCGCCACCGCTAAAGCCGCCACCACTGAATCCGCCGCCCCTGAACCCGCCGCCGCGAAACGATCCGCTGCTGCCGCCGCCACTGTACTTCGGCGCAGGCGGGGTGGCAAAAGATCGCCCCGCCGTGTTGAGCGCATTGATCATTCCATCGCCGATCTGATTCAACCCGCCCACCATGCCATCGCCCATCTGATTCAAGTTCGGCATCTGAGGCGCGGCGACGCCGCCACTGATCGGCGCACCCAAGCCCATGGGTCGCCCATAGTAAATAGGTCGGTACCAAATCGGCGGCGGCACCGTAGGTTCGGCGGCGAAGGCGTTGATCCATCTGCGCTCCAATCCAAAAGCAATCGCGTACGTCAGATATTTTTCAAACTGATCGGTTGCCTCTTTCACGTTTTTATATTTCCGAATGTTGCCCAGATATTTTTGAAACGCTTTCCACTTCGCTGCTTCTTCCGCACCCTTGCGAGTCTTGCGCGGCATAGATTGACCCAAGATCGCCAAGCCCACGCCAAACACGCCGACGGGGATCACCGGGCACAACAACGAAAGACTCACGGCATCGAGAATGCCAAACGCCACCACGCCGACGACAAACGCAAACACAACCAGCATCGTGCCGACGGTGGTGTAACCGCCGCGCACCTGATCGGGCGAGATAGAAAATAATTTTTCGTTAACGGCTTCGCCATAAAGCGCGGCTTCGATCATGGGAAGCCGCGCAAAAAATCCTTCCGGCAATTTTCCCAAATCCACTTCGTCGCCGCGAAGAAACAACGCGTTGTAAAGTTCTGTTTCGTAACGCCGCGCGTCGCTTGGCGCATTTTTCTTTTTAATGACGAATCGTTTTGCCGATGATCCAAATCCGCCTTTGGACTCTCGTTCTTCCATTGTGAGATAACCCCGCCGCGCCATATCAATCATCGTCGCCGTCAAGTCGCGCAAGTCGGCGCGTTCATCCACTAACGCTCCGGCAACTCCGGCGGGCAAATCAGACGGCGGCTCGGTGATGTATTCGGCGACCAGCCCCACGTTTGGATCGCGCCCGAACATGAACCAGACCAAATACAACATTGCCGGTACGGCGAGCAACATCGCCAGCCCCAATGCGCCGAGTCCTAGATCGATCCAAGGTTTAACTTTCGTCTCAAATTCATATTGACGATCAGCCTCAGCCTGCCACGACGGTTTAGGCACGGTGATCGCCCCGTGTTGAAAAATAATCCCGAACTGAAATCCTTGATTGGGCGAGACGGCTCTCTCCAAATCTATCGTCACCATTTTTTCATCGGAACTGATCTGCCACTTGGCGGCGGGTCCGGCAAAATCGGGGTCGGCGACGAGGGGCGCAGGCAAATAAACTTTAATAGTGGAAGCGTATACGGGGTACTCTAGCGCATCGGGGATCGCCATGAACTGCACTTTGTCGCCCGAATCATATTGGCGCACTACATTCTTAAGAGTGTACGAGAGTTGAAATTTGCGCGTCTGGTTCGTGATAGATGGAAAATACCAGACGACTTCGAACTCATCGGCGTTTCGCGTCACCGAAAAAGTATAATCGCCCCCCGCGCCCGATTGATAGACGCGCCCGCCAACTTCGGCGAGGGAGATACCCGTGACGCCGTCGCTGTTCTTTAGCCGTATCGTCTGAAAACCTTCACGAAACGGTCCGCCCTGAAATTTAATTTGCTGGGTTTGAATCACTTTGATGTCGCCATTCGCAAGAACAGTCACGTCTACATCCATCCGCTCCGCCACAACAGATTTGGCATACAATGGTGACGCCGCCACTGGCGCGACGGCAACACCGAAGAGGATGAGCAATACTAAAACTATCGGTAAGATTTTTCGCATGTGATGTCTCCAAAGGGAAACAAAGCAAATAAAGGAATTGAGGGGAATTATATGCCAATGAAGGTGAAACGCAACACAATCAAGTTATCACAAACGTGAATCTTTCGTGTAACATTGGGCAAATACTTAACCGCCGATGAACGGAGATAAACGCCGATGGGACATTTATCAAGTAATGAACAAAAAGAGATGGATGCTATCACGGAGAAGATTATTGGTTGTGCGTACACTGTCAGTAATAAACTTGGCACAGGTTTCCTGGAAAAGGTCTATGAGAACGCGTTGGCGCATGAGACACGAAAGATAAACTTGCGAGTTGTGCAACAGCATAACATCACGGTGAAGTATGACGGGGTTGTAGTCGGTGAATACGCCGCAGATCTTTTGGTAGAGGACAAAATTATTGTGGAGCTCAAAGCGGTCAAAAACTTGGACGATGTTCACATGGCGCAATGTATTAACTATCTCAAAGCGACCGAACTTCATGTCTGCTTGTTAATCAACTTCGGTAAATCGAAGGTTGAAGTTAAACGTATCGTCAACAATTTTTAGATTTTCTATCCGCGTTCATCTGCGTTTATCGGCGGTTCCATTAAGGAGAGTCAATGTTCAAAGGTTCCATCGTCCCCATCATCACCCCCTTCAAAAACGGCGCAGTTGATTATGAGAGTCTAATCAAATTAATTAACTGGCAGATCGAGAACGGCTCGCACGGAATCTCTGTCACCGGCACTACGGGGGAGCCGACATCGCTGACGTTTGACGAGCGCAAACAGGTGATCAAGGTTGCCAAAGAGGCGGTGAACAAACGCGTGCCGTTTGTGCCAGGAACCGGTTCGACGAATCACGTCGAGACGATTGAACTTTCTAAATACGCCCAATCCATCGGCGCGGATGCGATCTTGGTGATCACGCCTTACTACAATCGCCCAAGCCAAAACGGACTCTTTCTCCATTTTGACGCCGTCGCCAAAAGCGTTGACCTGCCCGTCATCCTCTACAACATCCCTGGGCGGAGTGCAGTTAACCTAGAAGTTGATACTGTGGTGCGTTTACGCGACGCAAACAAAAACATCGTCGGCGTGAAAGAATCGAATAAGGATTTTGAACACATCAACCGCCTGATTCAAAAAATGGGTCGCGATTTTCTTGTGTATTCAGGCATTGAGCTGCTGTGCTACCCCATTCTCGCCATCGGTGGCGCGGGATACGTGAGCGCAACCGGCAACCTCATGCCGAAGGAAGTGGCGAGCCTCTATGATCTCGTCACCGCCAACAAATGGAAAGAAGCCCAAGATTTGCATTACTACATGATGACTCTCAACGATGCCATCTTCATGGAGATCAATCCCGTCCCCGTCAAAGCGGCACTGGGCATGATGGGCAAAATCTCACCTGAAGTTCGTTTACCGCTTTCGCCGCTCTCGGATGCGAACAGAGAAAAGTTAAAAAAGATTTTGATTGATTACAAATTAATCGCGGCATAAAAAATTAGCCGCCGATTCACGCCGATAAACGCAGATTTTAAAAATGTTATATCAGTGTTCATCTGTGTTCATCGGCGGTTTATAAAAGGATAAGCATGAAGCTAGCACGTTTCGCCATCAACGGACAAATTTTGCAAGGCACTCTTGAAAAAGGTCAACTCGTCGTGCCGCACGCTGGCACTTACGATCCAAATGAAGTAACGTGGCTGCCGCCCGTCGCCAACTTCAGCAAGATGATCGGGTTGGCACTCAACTACAAAGACCACGCCGCCGAATTAAATTTGCAGCTACCGCCCCACCCGATTCTGTTCAACAAGAATCCCAACACGCTTATTGGTCACAAAGGCAAAGTCATTGCGCCGCGCAACATTCAATATATGCACTACGAGAATGAATTGGTCGTCGTCATTGGCATGAAGTGCCGCAAAGTAAAAGCCGAACACGCCGAGCGAGTCATTCTCGGCTACACCATCGGCAACGACGTAACCATTCGCGATTTCGTTGATAACTTTTATCGCCCGCCAGTTAAAGCGAAGGGCTTCGATACGTTTGGCCCTCTCGGTCCCTATCTCGTCACCATTGACGAGATTCCCGACAGCGGCAACTTAAGTGTGAAGACCTACGTCAACAACGAACTGCGCCAACAAGGCAACACCAAAGATTTTATTTATAGTGTGCCGCAGCTCATCGAATACATCACCGAGTTTATGACTCTCGAACCGGGCGATATGATTTGGACAGGAACGCCGAAGGGGATTTCGCACGTTCATCCGGGGGATGTGATGAGATTAGAGATTGAAGGGATT
>Ga0172369_10008424_pt1 | contig 11703 bp, 6 predicted proteins | sample LakKiv25m_FD_114539 | JGI IMG/M metagenome (GOLD analysis project Ga0172369, IMG submission 114539) | Freshwater microbial communities from Kabuno Bay, South-Kivu, Congo - kab_022012_11.25m | ecosystem: Environmental > Aquatic > Freshwater > Lake | place: Democratic Republic of the Congo... | reverse complement strand
TGGCGGGGAAGAAACCGTCCGTGACGCTGGACCCGCCCACCGGTGTGCTCACCATCGTCAACCTGGCCGTCACCAGCAGCAAGGTGCGCACCGTCGCGGTGGATATGAAGCGGAGCGGGTCGGTGGTGCGCATCACCGGGCGAGTCGCCCCCGGCGCGGACCTGGTCGAACAGGTGAGCGTCCCCGATCCGGCGCGTTTCACCGCCGAGCAATTTTGCCGTGCGCTGAAGGATCTCGGCGTCAGTGTGGGCGCGGTGGAGATGGAGGCCGTCGATCGGAATACCATGCCCGTGCTGGTAGAGCATAATTCCAACCCGCTGGGCGCGCTGATCTCCGATATGCTGAAGGATAGCGACAATATGTATGCCGAGCAGCTTTACTGGACGCTGCTCTCGCTCTACAGCCTGGAGAAACCGCTTGATCAGCGCTACATGGCGCTGCTGGGGGATTTCCTCAACCACAGTGGGATGCTCTCCTGGGGAACGGCGCTGGTGGATGGCTCCGGACTGTCGCGGCTGGACAAGGCAACCCCGGCGGCGCTGGCGCACCTGCTGGCCTACATGGCGACGACGCCGAACTACGCCACGTTTTATAATGCGCTGCCTGTCGCCGGCGAGGACGGCACGTTGCAAAAGCGGATGTGCGACACCCCGGCCTGCGGCAACGCCCACGCGAAAACCGGCACCATGCGCAGCGTCTCCTCCCTGTCCGGCTACGTCACCACCGCCGCCGGCGAGCCCCTCGTCTTCTCCATCCTGCTCAACGGCTACCGCAACAGCTCCGTCAACGCGCGCAAACTGCAGGACGACATCGTGAACTACCTGGCGAGCGTGAAATGAAGCGGTCCAGCGATCATTTGAAACCACCGATTACGCAGATTACACTGAAAATGCTTCGCAGGATCAAGTGAAAGCGATATTAGAGTTAACGAGGTAATCTTATGATCATTGGTTTGCTTCTCGCTTTTCCTATTAGATTCGATTAATGGACCGCGAAGCAAAATGACTGTGAAATCTGCGTAATCTGTGGTTTCCCAACTTCACGCCGGCAACATCATGCGCACTCGCTCCAGCGCTCCCACGGTCACGCTGGTCGAGTCGATACCGAGCGCGATCAGGCGGGCAAGTGTCTCCGCCCCGGCGCCCCACTCGCCGCACACCCCCACCGGGATGCCGGCGGCGTGGGCGGCGTCGATAACAGCGCCGAGCAGGTTCCACACGGCAGGGTGCTCGGCGGCGTGCAGGTAGCCGACACCGGCGTGCTGCCGGTCGGCGGCCAGCAGGAACTGCATCAGGTCATTGGTGCCCAGGCTGAAAAAGTCGCAAGCGCCCGCCAGCTCTTCCGCCGCCAGCGCCGCCATCGGCACCTCGATCATCACCCCCAGCGGCGGGACCGAAACGCGCAATTCCGCCGCCATCGCTTTCAGTAGGGCGCGCGCTTCCCGCACCTCGCCAACCATCGTCACCATCGGCAGCATGATCTTCAGCGTGCCGGCGGTCGAGGCGCGCAGCAGGGCGCGCAGTTGCATCGTGAACAACTCGCGTTCGTGCAGCGACAATCGTACCCCGCGCAGCCCGAGCTGCGGATTCGGCTCCGGATGCATGGTCAGGAAAGCCGCCGGCTTGTCCGCGCCGATGTCCAGCGTGCGGATAATAACGGGACGGCCGCCCATCTTCTGCAGGATCTCCGCATATTCCGCCGCCTGCTCGTCTTCGCTTGGCGCCGCCTTGCGACCCTGGAAGAGGAACTCAGTGCGCAGCAGGCCAATGCCCTCGGCGCCGTGTTCCAGCGCGCGCTCAACCTCCGCCACGGAGCCGACATTCGCGTAGACCGGTATGCGGCGTGACAGCGTGGCGGTCGGCGCGGATTGCACGGCGACCGTCAGGTCCTCCGGCGTGGGATTGACAATGATCAACCCGGCGTCGCCATCGATCAGCACCGGCGTGCCGTCGGGGATGCGCAGGATTTCCGGCGGGGCGCCCACCACCGCGGGGGTGCCCCAGGCGCGGGCGATGATGGCTGCGTGACAGGTTGGTCCGCCGCACACCGCCACCATGGCGGCCACGCCTGCCTCGCTGAGCTGCGACGTGTCGAGCGGCGCCAGCTCCTCCGCCAGCACCACCGCGCCGCGCGGCACGGCCGTGGCATCGGAGCCGGCGAGGATCTCCGCCAGCAATTTCCCCACCGCGCGCACGTCGATGGCGCGGTCGCGGAAATACTCGGTGCCCGCGCCTTCCAGCACCCGCGCGAGCTGCGCGGCGACGGTTTTCACCACGTCTGCCGGATCCATCCCGGATGCAGTCATTGCCCGCGCACCTTCACGCAGCTCCGGATCGTCCAGCATCAGCCGCTGCACCTCCAGCAATGGTCGCAGCGTGTCATCCGCCACCGCAATGCGCGCGGCCATCACATCATCCGCCGCCGCGAAAGCCCGCTCTAGCCGTTCCGCCGGCGGAATGGCCTGATCGATGGCGACGGTCAATCCCACCGACACGCCGCGCCAGTGAAACGCCGCTCCGGCCACCCGCCCCGGTCCTGCCGCGTGCCCGCGGAATATTTCCTTCGTGGTTATTTGCTCAGCCATGGCAAAATAGTATAGCACACCCGGGAAGGCGGCGGAAATTGCCTCGCCAGCGCCCGCGGGATCGGGTATACTGGCGGCATGAAGACGGCGCTGACCTGGCACGAGTGGAAGGGGTATAACGACAGCCTGGAGCTGCCGCTGCCGGCGGGGGACGCGGGGTGGTTGTGGTTCGATTTGTTGCTGGATTCTACCTGGTTCGCCACCCTCGCGGTATCCTGGTTGGATGCAATCGGAACTGAAATCCGCCGGGAGCACGTCGCGCCTTTGACGAAATGCCGGACCCGCATCGCGCTGCCGATGGGGAGAAATGCCGGGGAACGGCTCGTGCTGCGGGTGGCGCGCGCGCCGGAGTTTCCCGTCCGCTGCGCCGTCTCGCCGCCGGCCTGGTCCGCCGAACCGCCGGAAGCGCTGGCCGATCCGGAGCTGCCCGTGGGCCCGCTTCTCGATGAATTCGGCCAGAGCATGCTGCACGACCACGCCGGGAAGACGCGAAACGAAGCGGAATTGCGCGCGCGGTTGGCGGTGCAGCATCGGGAAGCGCGGCTGGAGGCGCCTACGGGCCTGTCGCGCTGGGGTGGCGACCTTACACGCCGCGTGAAGGCGACGGGATTTTTTCGCACGCACCACGATGGCCGGCGCTGGTGGCTGGTCGATCCGGACGGCAGCCTTTTCTGGTCAACGGGCGCGGATTGCGTGCACCCGACCATCGATCATGAAACCTGCCTGACCACGCGCTTTATGCGGCTGGAGCGAGCTGCCGCATGGTTGCCGCCGGAATCGTGGACGGACTGCTACGGCACCAATCCCTACCACCCCGCTACAAACCGCGAGGCGCATTTCCTGATCGCCAATTTCATCCGCGCCTTCGGACCGGAGGACTGGCGCGAGGCGTGGCGGCGCTGCGCGCACGGCGAGTTCCGCCGCATCGGCTTCAACACCATCGGCAACTGGTCCGACGAAGCCGCCGCGCGCGCCAGCGGCATCCCGTATGTGCGACCGCTGGAGCTGGGTTTCAAATTCCCGCGCGCGCCCTTCATCGCCGACGGCTTCCCCGATCCCTTCGCGCCGGGCATCGAGGAGGATGCCGCCGTTTACGCCGAACAACTGCGCGAAACAGCCGACGATCCGGCGCTGCTCGGTTACTTCCTGCACAACGAGCCGGCCTGGCACGGCTGGGGCGCGCCGCCGGCGGAGGCGATGCTCGCTCGCACCGAGGAAGCATCGTCGCGTGTCGAGTTGGCGCGCTTCCTGCGAGAGAAATACGGCGATGATGCCGGATTATCGGCCGCCTGGGGCGAAAAAGTCACCCTTGCGCAAATCGAGCGCGGACGATGGAGCGTTCCCCTCCCACCGGGCGCGAAGACAGACCTGGAGGCGTTCAGCACGGTCATGATGGAACGGCTGTGCCGCCTTCTCAGCGACGCTTGCCGCCGCGTCGATCCCCATCACCTGAACCTGGGTGTGCGCTGGTGGACCTTCCCGCCGCTGTGGGCGCTGCGCGCCATGGGCAGCTTTGATGTCATCAGCTTCAACTATTACCAGCCGAAGGTGGTGTTGGTGTCGTATGGCAACGACGCGGAGGAGCCCGGCGCGCGAGAAACGCTGGCGGCGCTGCACCGTCCCTGCCTCATCGGCGAGTGGCACTTTGGCAGCCTTGACGGCGGCCTGCCCTCCGCCGGCCTCTACCGCGTGCGCGACCAGACCGAGCGCGGCAAGGCCTACCGCGTCTACCTCGAGCACGCCGCCGCCCTCCCCTGGTGCGTGGGCGCGCACTGGTTCAACTTCTACGACCGCAACGCGCTCTACTCCCCCTCGTCGAGCGAGAACTACAACATCGGCTTTCTCGACATGTGCCACGCGCCGCACAACCCACTCTGTGAAGCCGCGCAGGCCAGCCATGCCTGGCTATACGAGGTGACGGCAGGGGAAGTCGAACCGTTCGCTGAGGAAGTCGAGTATCTGTTTCCATCGCGGTGAAAAGTGTAATGTACCTGAACAGCAATACTTCCTCGATTTCATAGCACCATTCAGAGTCATCATTCAACAGGTAAGGAGACCGCCATGCTGTACCGCACATCTAAACCCACCCTGACCCCCTTCGGCCTGAACCACGGGGATTCGCTGCATTTTACACTCCGCAACGGCGGAAGCTGGGAGATGACGCTGCTTGACACCTCGGCGGAGGTGGTCGCGCATGATTACGCGGCGTGCGGGAACCAGGATACCGGGCACGGCAGCGGCGATGTCTCGGCGTATGCCTTCTCCTGCACCGTGAAGGTGAACGGGCGGGAGCACGTGCTGCGGCGCGAGGTGGGCACGCAGGCCAGCTTTTACGAGCCGTGGGGGATCGACGGCGTTAATGTCTGGTTCGACGCGACGGCCCGTATTTTCAAGACGTCCGGCGGCTTCATGGTGGAGAAGGACTGGAGCGTCGGCCTGATCTGTAAACCCTCCCACGCCGCCCGCTTCGCGGTGCACGAGGCCGATCTGCCCATCTGCCCGGAGCCCCTGCAGCCCTGGTATCCCAATGCGGTGGGGCGGCTGGATATCCACGACTGTTACTTCGGCGAGGACTGCTGGATGGGACCGTATGGCGGCGCCGCCACCCACTGCGGGCTGGACATCAATATGCCGGCGGGCACTTTCCTCACCGCGCCCATCGCCTTCGACGACCAGTATCTCTTCCACAGCACCGCCGCCGGCTTCACCAACAACCGCTGGCGCGGCATCCGCCGCTGGCCCGACGGATCCGAGTGGCATCTGCAGACCCACCACCAGATCGACATGCTGGTACCCGAGCGCACCCCCCTCCCCGCCGGCACCCCCTACGCCACCGCCGCCGGCGTGTCGGTCGGCGCCTTCGAGCACACCCATTTCCTCTTCAATGTCACCGAGCAGGGCGGCACCTATTTGCTCGATCCGTGGATTTTGTTCTGGGGGATTTTTCGGCAGAAATGACCATGGGGAGGGCGAGCGCATGGGAGTTCCCGCGAGCCCCGCGCGAGGCATCCGTGAACGATTATAGACCCGGGGGTTACGTAGGCAAGGCGCGACAGGCATTATAATACGAAACCGGACACGTGATCGGGGCTCGCGGGGACTCTCGCCCTCCCATGCGGTCACCTTCCCGTAAAAACTATAATGCCTTCTCCAACACCATATGCCTTCGTCCTGCCAACGGACCATTCGGAACGATCTTATATCCGGCTACTTTCATGCCCACGGCTTCGTAAAACGGCCTGCCGTAACCGGAGGTAGAGACGGTCATCGTCTTATAACCGGCCTGCCGTATCAACTCCTCCGCCTTCCGAAAGAGTGCCGTGCCGCTGCCTTTGCGGTGATGCGCCGGGGAGACCCAGAGCTCCTCGATTACGTTGTCGCCGACGGCAATCGTGCCTACCACTTCGCCGTCGTCCTCCGCAACGTAACACGGCCATTTTTCGCGAGCCCAGGCGGTATAATCCAGTCCACAGCGATCCCGCAGCAGGAATTCGAGTTGCTCATCCGTGAAACCGTCGGGGCCGGCGATGAAACGGTAGCCGGCGGCGCGGAGCTGGGTGATGATGGTGTCGTCGGATTCGGTCATGGGCCTGATCGTCATCGGTTCCCTCCTCTTCGACTGCTTTTCCCGCTTTTTTACGGCCTTTGCCACCACGCATAATGCATATCCCAGTTCACCAGGCCGTACCAGCCGAACCAGCCGTCGGATTCGTCCCAATCCAATGTCTGTAATGATTGAGTCACCTGGCGGGCGGAAGCGCCGTCGGCGCTGACCAGCCAGAGCGCAGCTCGGTGATCCTTATCTATGCGAACGATCAACAGGTGCCTGCCGTCCCGCGACCATTCGGGATGCTCTTCGCGGTATTGCGAGCCGGCGCGCAGCCGGCGGGGACGCCAGCGACCCGGTGGGGTTAGCACGATCCGCCGCCGGGCCAATACCGCCAAGTCTTCTTCCGGGATCCGACGTTCCGGCGCAACCTCGCAGGCCAATATCTTGCCATCAGGTGACCAGGCCGCTCCGGTAACGTTCACTCCATGCGGCGAGAGCACACTTTCACGATGCGGCAGGCGGATGATGGCCAACCGGCGACCATACCAGGTTTCACGCCCATGGCTGTCGATCAATGCTGCCATATGGCCGCGGGATGAAAAGATTGGCGGGCGGGTCACCGGTGTCACGCTGGCAACCTTCCTTGGGGTGCCGCCTTGCTCGGAAATGACCATCAGCGGTGCGCCGTCCCCCATCCCGGAGACACCGAAGCTCTGGTTCAGATAAAACAGCAGGCTACGCCCATCTGGTGTCCAGCCGGACAGCCACGGCCGGTATGCCTCGCGTCCTGGGTCGAGCAGCAAGCGCCGGTTCGTGCTGTCAGCGTTAATGCGCCACAGGTTGGCGTGATGGTCGCCATCCTGGTTCATCCAGACCGTGACATAGGCCAGCCGGCGACCGTTGTCACTCCAATCCATATGATCGATATATCGAGACGATACTGAACGATGGATTGTTTTGAGGGCATGCGTTCTGGTGTTACATAAAAAGAGCCCGCCGTATATCGTCGAAAAAGCCATTGTGCGGCCATCCGGCGCCCAGGTGATAGCTTCAGGATAGTTATCTGCATCAGCGGGCAGGGGTAAATGGAGATCGTTTCCGTCACGATTCATCGTGCCCTCGGATACCAGCGTATGCGTGGTGCCTTTTTTACCATCGAACAGAAACAGACCGCCGCGAGCGGTGGTATATGCCAGTAGATCCGCCACCGGAGACCAGGAAGCACCGGTCATCACCTTCGGTGTTGGCATGGATTTGCCGTCAGAACGCACCAGCAGAATATGTCGTGCGGAGTCCGTTTCATAGCTCAACCAGTTCCCACTTGGCGACCATGACGGGCTATCTATGGTCCCATGTGCCACCGCCCGCGGCGCGCCATCCGGCAGCGCTCTCACCCACAGCGCGCCGTCGGCGATATAGGCCAGCCGACCGGAATTTGCCCATGCGACCGTCCAGCAGATACACAGAATAATCAGCAAAATCCAACGCATTGCGCACCTCCGCGGGATTGCTCTTTGCATCATACAACCGTGTGATGACAAGCGGATGACGGCGAGGTGACGTATGCGTTAAAAATGGGAGGGCGAGCGTCCTCGCGAGCCGCGGGCGAGGCATCCGTAGACGCATTTAGCCCCGTTATGCACGTGGGCAGATCGCACCAGCATTATTGACGATAACGGGCATTATGATCGCGGCTCGCGGGGACGCTCGCCCCCCCATTTACACATCCAGCAACCGGGCAGCGTTACCGCGGGCGATCTTTTCGAAGCAGGTTTCCGAAATTTTCTTCTCCGCCCGCAGGCGCAGCAGGTAGTCCACCAGCGGGGTTGGGGTGTCCGGGTGGCAGATGTCGGTGCCGAAGAAGAGGCGGTCCTGAAATCCCTCCAGGAAGTCGATGCCGAAGGCTTCGTCGCGGCTGACGGCATTGCAGCCGCTGTTGGCGGAAAGGTCGCCGCACAGGTTGGGGTATGCGCGCATCAGCTTGACCAGGCGGCCTGGCGTGACCGAGCCGTTCGGATAGGTGTTGCGCTCCGCCGGATCGACGGCGCCGATCTCCGCCCAGAAGGGCTGCGAGTGGCCGAGGAAGGTAAGGCCGGGGAATTTTTGCAGCGCCTTCTCCAGCAGCGGCAGACCCGGCTCGTCATACAACCCGTAGCACCCGCCGATCTGCGGCGCGACGTGGAAGGTGAGCGGCAGGCCGTGCTTTTCGCAGGCGCGGAAGAGCGCCTCGACGCGCGGATCGTCGAAGGGCAGATTGGCGCACACCTCGCCGCACCCCCTGCACCCCTGCGCTTTGTAGTACCCGGCCAGGTAGTCCAGGTTGGCGTTGCCGTCATTGGTGTCCATGCGCGGGTCGATGTTGCAGAAGGGGATGAACCGCCCGGGGAAGCGTTCGGCAATCTCCAGCGCCTCCTCGGTGGACTGGATCTGATTCGAGCACTCCGGGTTGACGACCGGCAGGATGACCGCCGACTCCACGCCGAGCATGTTATAGCGCTTCAGCAGATACTCCAGCGAGGTGTAATTCATCATCCCGTTCCGCATCGGCCCGAGCCGCGACACGGTATGGACGTGAATGTCGATAAACATCACAGCCTCCTTTCTCAACACGAAGACACGAAGGCACAAAGGCACGAAGATCGATTATTTTCTTAGTGTCTTTGTGCCTTCGTGGCTTTGTGGTTATTTATGTACTTCTAACCATCCAATCAGTTCCTCGTCGCTGCCTTCGCGGATGAGGCGCTGGAGGGCGGGGTCGGTCACCTCGTCGAAGGTTTTCACGCCCAGGCGCTCGCGGACCATCATCGCCAGGTTGGCGGTCTGGCTGCATTCGCGCATCTGCTCGTAGACGATGGGGGCCACCGGGCCGTGACGCGAGATGACGGCGCCCATGGTGGAAGCATCGCCGATCTGTTCGTAGCCGGTGTCCCACTGGTCGCGCCAGGGGTAGTTGAGCGCGAAGAAGGCGACGCCGATGCAGTTCCCCGGTTGCGACGGTACGGTGCGGATGCCCGGGTCGCGCGCGGTCTTGTCCCACAGGCAGGGAGTGGTATACCACAGCCAGGGCTTGGGATGGAAGATCGCCCACTTCTCCGGATTGCCCCAGTATGGCGCGAAGACGTGCAGGCTGTAGGGATTCCACACATCGCAATAAGGCGCCAGCACCTGGAAAGTGCCGAGTTGCGCCGCTTCCGAGGGATTGAAGCTGATGCGCACCTTCGGATCGGCGGCGCGGACAGCCTTCGCGATGTCGAGGTAGGGTTTCAGCGCCTCCTCGGTGGTGCCGCCCGGCTCATCCATGATGCCGACGTAGTAGTCGCTGTAATCCAGCCCCAGCGCCTTCCAGCGGGCGATGGCCTCCGCGACGCCGTTCGGGGAACCCAGGCCCAGCCGCAACTGCTTGATGCCCCACTTCAGCATGTCGGCTTTGCTCATCTCGCCCGGCCACACGTTGAAGCCGTGGGCCACGAAGTCGCGGAGATACGCTTCCCCTTCATGCGGCTGCGTCCAGCCGTCCACCAACACCGGTTGCTTCGGGTTCGGCTTCACCGCGGAAACGCGCACGTTCAGCACCACGGTCTGCGTGGGAATGCCTTTACCGCTGAAGGTCACCTTCGCGACATACGCCCCGGCAGGCACGCCGTGGGTATCCACGGTCAGCCAGACGCCGGCCGTGTTCAGCGGCGGCACGGTGATGTTCAGCCGGCGCATGAGGAAGAAGGGCGTCCACGCCTGGCGGTCGCCGCCGTAGGGGATGAAGGCCTCCGCGCGCCAGGTGACGGCGGGGAAGGCGCCGGTTTTATTCATAAGCTGGCCGGGCTGCACGTCCAGCGTGAGCGGCGTGTCGGTCAGGTTGTGCAGGCCGACCTGCACCGCCTTGCAGCAGTCGCCGGCCATCACCAGCGCCTTCGCGCGGGTCGTGCCGGTGACCGGCGTATAAGGCCAGGCGTCGCCGGCGGTCACCTGATCCGCCCACACCTCCTGCGAGAGCGTGCGGTACGGATCGTCGGAAAGCCAGAGCAGTAGCTTATCGTTGGGTTTTGCCCCGGCCTGCGCGGCACGCTGGCGGAACATCTCCATTGTCCACGGCGGGCGCACGGTGCCATTGGGCACGATCTTCGGGTCGTCCGTCAGGAACAGGGTGTAGATGCGGCGGTAGGTGCTGCCATTGCCGGCGCCGTCCAGGACGAAGTCCACCGTCACGTCGCCCGGCTTCGCCACCGTCACCTCACCCATCTTCATCCACACGCTGGGGATTTTGCCCTCGTGGAGGTAGGTGAACTGCTCGTTGCCGTCCGCGCTCACTTTGCCGAACCACGGCGCGGTGTAGCCCATATTGGTCGAGTTGGACAGCACCCACATGGTGTATTTCCCGGGCGTCGTCACCGGCACCTTTGCCGTCACCGTGCCGGTCGGGTTGCCGTAGCTGGCCTCCAGGTGCCCGGGGCCGCCGTACCAGCCGCCGTATTTCACATAAGGCGTATCTTTGTAATTGCCGTCGGCGCGCAAACCCGCGATGTGGCTGCCCACGTCGAACCAGACGTAATGGTAACCGAGCGGCTGGCGGCTCACATCGGCGGTCAGGGTGTTGATTTGCCGCAAAGCGCGCACTGGATTGGCGACCATGTTCCAGACATCGTTATAAACCACCTGGCGCTCGGGCGCGCGGTAATCCGGCTTGTTCGCTTCGTCGTAATCCTTCTTCGCCAGCTCATCGATCACGCGCTGCCAGAATTGCCGCCCCACCGCGAAGAGCTTCGGGTTGGCCTTCGCGTCTTCCCAGGAGAGCGGCCGGACCTGCCACCACTTCCACGTCTGCGCGTCGGTCAGCGGCGCGGCCACCGTCCACTGGATGCCGGCCGGCTTGCTGGCATCCCGCAGGGCCTGGCGCGCCTCCGCCGCCGGGGGCGCCGCCCACAGCTCGTCGGTCAGGTACAGGCAGTCGATGCGGCGGCCGTCGTAGTTGCCGGGACCCTGCCACCAGCGCGTGACGTGCCCGAGCTGGATGGTGAAGTCGCCGGCCGGCAGATCGACGAGCATGTCCTTCCATGCATAGCCGGCCTTCTCGACGGCGGGCATGTCGTAAATCTCATCCGGCTGGCAGATAGGACCGAGCGCTACTTGCCCGGCGCGGTAAATCGTCAGCGAGGTAACGCCGCGGGAATTGAGATTGGCGTAGTATTGCACCCACAGCCGGTACAGCCCGGCGCGCGGGATATGCAGCGGAATGCTGGCGGTCGGCCCACCGTCCCCCGCGCCGCTGGTGATCGCCTCGTTGTTAACCTGCCAGCCGTTCAATTTCTCGTTCCCCAGCAGCTCCGGCTCGATGAGGATGCGCTCCATCGTCGCCGGCGGCTTCAGCGCGGCGGCGGGCAGCAGCTTCTCCGGCGTCAGCCCCTGCGCCTTCACGTAGTCGTGAAATTGCCCGATCATCTCCGCGTTGTGACCCAGGTGCCACAGCGTCATACCGAGCGAATACCGCGCCCCCAGCGGCTCATCCACAATCGGCGCCTGCTGCGCGAGGGCCGTGAAGGCAAACGCAAGGATCAATACGAGTGCAAAGAACGAT
>Ga0172369_10008423_pt1 | contig 11704 bp, 12 predicted proteins | sample LakKiv25m_FD_114539 | JGI IMG/M metagenome (GOLD analysis project Ga0172369, IMG submission 114539) | Freshwater microbial communities from Kabuno Bay, South-Kivu, Congo - kab_022012_11.25m | ecosystem: Environmental > Aquatic > Freshwater > Lake | place: Democratic Republic of the Congo... | reverse complement strand
GCATCGCGAACCGTCTGGGCGCGCTTTAGATCGGCTTCGGCCGATTTGAGAGCGTCTTCGGCCACGCTGAGCGCCTGCCGCGCCAGCGTCACTCCATGGTAGGCGCGGGCCACCCCTGCCACCACCTGCTGCTGCACCGCCCGCTTTTCTTCATCGGTCATCTGCCGGGCGATCGTCGCCGCCCGGATGCCCGACCGGGTCCCGCCGAAATCGTAGATCGTTTGGTCGGCCACCACTTGTGATTGGAAATTGTTCAACGCATCGGGCCGGTTCAGGCTTTTAATATTGAAGTTAGCTTCCGTGAACTGGCGCTGCGTCAGCAGCGCTCCAAAGACGTAGACCGGATTGTTGCCGCTCTGGAACGATTCCTGGTAGGCGAGCTTCGGCAGCCAGCCGGAACGGGCCTGTTCAATCCGCGCCTCGGACGCCTTCACGCGTGCGGAGGCGGCTTCGATTGATGGGTGCCGCGTCAGGGCCTGGCGCACGGCTTCGTCAAGTGTGAGCTGGCTTTGGCCCGGCAATAGCGCGGGCCATAACACAAATGGAATAAATCGTGCGGATTTCATTGGGGGATTTACCTCTCAAGATGCGGCCGGGCTGCCGAAGTGACGCAATGAGCGGTGGTTTCGGAGGGATGTCACCCCTGGGCCTGAAACGCATCCAAAGCAATGTAAGAGAGAACATGGAACTCACTGTCAACTACCTGGGCAACGTCCAGTTCGAAGCCGAAACACGCGGCCACAAGCTGATCTGCGATCAGCCCTTCGACAACAAGGGCGACGACGAGGGGATGACGCCGCCGGAACTGCTGCTCGCATCGCTGGCGACCTGCGCCGGCTACTACGCTGTTGAGTATCTTAAGGCACGGAATCTGCCGGCGGAAGGGGTGCGCGTCAAAATCGAGGCGGAAAAAGCGAGGAATCCTGCCCGTCTTGGCAAGTTTAAGATTGACGTACTGGCCATGGGCCTGACCGATCCGCATCACGTCGAAGGCGTCAAACGGTCGGTCGAGAAGTGCCTGATCAAGAACACCCTGCTTGTTGCCCCCGAGATCGAGGTGAACATCGGCGCCCTGGAGTCCGAGGCCGGTTGATGCGGCGAACGTCCGGGAGTTTTTTTACCATGGAGGGGTGGCCAAACAATCCCACCCGGAAGTGGAATGGGCAAGGAAGCTGATGGAGGGTGACGCTTCGGCGTTCACGCCGTTCGTGGAGAGCTTCCAGGCCAAGATTTTCCAGTACACCTGGCTGACTTGCGGCCAGAGAGAGGATGCCGAAGAGGTGGCGCAGGAGACATTGTTGAAGGTCTTCGAGAACTTCGACCAGTTGCGCGAACCCGAGCACGTCCGCGCCTGGGTGTTCCGCATCGCCAAGAACTTTTGCCTGATGAAGCGCCGTAGAAGCGTATTCGCGCCGGAACGCGAGCTTTCCCTGGACGAATTGCTTCCCTCCACGGATGGAGAGCGCAAGCTGCAGATCCCGGATGCCGCGGAAGCGATCGAAACCGCGATGCTCAGGGGCGAGCTGAACTCGCGGCTGGAGGCAGCCATCCGGCAACTGCCGGAGATCTACCGCAGCGTTGTCCTGCTCCGGGATGTCGAGGAACTCTCCACCGCCGATGCGGCGGCGATTCTTGAGGTGAGCGAGGACGTGGTCAAGCAACGGTTGCATCGGGGACGGCTGGCGCTGCGCAAGGCGCTGGCTTCCTACGTGGAGGCGCAATGAAGGGCCACCAGCATTCCCATCCGCACAAACACGGCGCCAAGGATCCGGCCTGCCTCGAGATTTTCGCGCGCTTGTCGGAGTACCTTGACGGAGATTTGTCCGCCGGGGATTGCGCTGAAGTCGAGGCCCACATCGCCGACTGCCCGCCCTGCGTGGAATTCCTAAAGGGCCTTCGCAACTCGGTCGAGGCGTCGCACCGATTCAGGACGCCGGCGGCACCGGGTCCGGTCGATGAGCAGATGCGCGCCCGGCTCCAGAAAGCCTGGTCTGACGCGCTGGCCCGCCGCGGAACCGCCTGATCCGCCGCACCGCTGGCGCCGGCCGGACGGGTGGTACACTCATTTTCGATGTCCCGTTCCGTGTTTGCCCCTTTGTGCGCCTTGGCGGCGCTGCTTGTCGCCTCTTGCGGTTCGCCCAGGCAGGCGGCTGATTTCAACCTGCTCTCAAAGGAGTTTGTCGAATCCACGCTCGCCTTGTCGCCCGTCACGGCGACATCAGTGGGCTACCACAACCACGGCGGTCAAGCGCTCGATTCAGTCCTCGACGATTACTCCGCGGCCGGTGTAGGAAAGCAGCAACAGCACTGGAAAGGGTGGGAAAAGAAGCTCGCCGCCATCAACCCCGCCACGCTGGACGCGGAGTCCCGAGCCGACCTTGAACTGATGAAGTCGCAGACCGAACTGGCCATTCTCGAACTCGACCGCATCCGCAACTATCAGCGCAACCCCACCCTTTACGTCGAGCTGCTGGGCAACGCGCTGTTCACGCCGTATTCGGTTGAATACGCGCCAGTTGAGGACCGGTACCGCCACATCATCGGCCGGTTGAAGGCAACACCCGCCTTCGTGGATGCGGCGAAGGCGAACTTGAAGTCGTCGCCGCCGGTATGGAAACGAGTGGCGGCGGAAGAGAACAACGGGACCATCTCGCTCATCAGCGGTCCGCTGGCGGCTGGCGCGCCTGCCGGGTTGAAAGCCGAATTCGAACAGGCTGCGAAACAGGCGGTTGATGCGCTGGCGGCGTTCAACGGGTTTATCGGCGGCTTGAAGGACGAAGGCGAGGAGTCCTGGCGCCTGGGCGAGGAACTCTACCGGGCCAAGTTCAAACTGGCCACCGGCGGCACGCGCACGCCGGACGAGGCGCTGGCCGATGCCGAGGCCGATCTGACAGCGGTGCGCAAACGGATGTTTGAGCTTTCCTTGGCGCTGCACAAAAAGTTCTACCCCTCGCACCGGTGCCCGGTCGATATCAATTACATCGTCGGCGAGGTGATGGAAAAACTGGCCCAGCGCCATGTCAGCCGCGAGAAGTATTCGGCTGAAGCCGCCAGAACGCTGGACGAGACGCGGGCGTTTCTCGCCGCCAACGCAGCGCAACTGGCCGCTCCGCCGCCTCGCGACAACCTGCGAATGATCGACACCCCCGAGTTCATGCGCGGCATATACTCAACCGGCGGCTTCAACCCGGCGCCGCCGCTCGAACCGCAACTGGGCGCCTTCTATTGGCTAACGCCGATCCCCGCCACGTGGCCGAAGGAGCGGATTGAGTCCAAACTGCGCGAATACAACGAATACGGATTGCGCATCCTCACCATCCACGAAGCCATTCCCGGCCACTACGTCCAGTTTGAATACGCTTCAATGGTGGAACCTGCGCCGCGGCGCCTGCTGCGCTCGATCTTCGGCAGCAATGTCTATGTTGAGGGGTGGGCCGTCTATGCGACCGAGGCGATGATCGATGCCGGCTACCACGGCAACTCGCCCGAGATGCAGATCACGTTCATGAAACAACTCTTGCGGGCGATCGCCAATACAATCCTCGACATCCGCCTTCACACCAAAAAAATGACGCGTGAGGATGCGCTCGATCTGATGGTTTCAAGGACGTTCCAGGAAAAGGAGGAGGCCGTGGCCAAGTGGCAACGGGCGCAGCTCAGCGTCTGCCAGTTGCCGACCTACTACGCCGGGTACAAGGCGTGGAAGCAGCTTCGCGCGGACGTCCAAGCCAGGCAAGGCAAGGATTTTTCGGCCGGCGCGTTCCACGAAAAGGCCCTGCGCGCCGGAGCCCTGCCGATGAACTCCATCCGCGGCCTGTTTGGACTTGATGCGGCTCCTGCGGCAAAATGAGGGTCGAGGCGATGTTTCGAAACCTGGCGTACTGGGTGCGCGACCTGATTTTGTCCGTCATCATCGCGCTGGTCATCATTCTGTTTCTCTTTCAACCCGTAAAGGTGGAAGGGTCATCCATGCTGCCGGCTCTGGCTGACCAGGAAAGGCTGTTCATCAACAAGATCGTCTACCGGCTCGGTCTGGCGGAAGTGAGCAGGTTCGACCTTGTGGTCTTCTGGTTTCCGGGAGATCCTTCGAAGTCCTACATCAAGCGCGTCATCGGATTACCCGGCGACCTGGTCGAGATCCAGCAAGGCCGGGTCCTGGTCAATGGCCGGGCGATCGACGAACCGTATGTTGTCGAAGGGTTGCGCGATCGAAGCTCGCTGGCGCCCGTCCGCGTTCCAGCGGCGAGCTATTTCGTCCTGGGCGACCACCGCAACGCCTCCAACGACTCGCGCAGTTGGGGCCCCGTGCCCGCCGCCGCCATCTACGGCCGCGCTTCCTTCGTTTACTGGCCGCTTGCCCGGATCGGGGCCGTGCGATAGCGGCAGGCCGTCTATCTCCTTCGGATCACAGCCACCACGAGGGACAAGATCAGACTCAACAACAAACACGTCACAACCGGGAAATAGAAACTTCCGCCCTTGAAGCGGATGTGAATGTCGCCCGGCAGACGGCCTGGAAGAAACCTCAGGCGGCCGGCAAAGTGCAAGAAAAGACCCGCGCAGATCAGCAACGCGCCAAACGCGATCAAGGTGCGTGCCAGGCTGCTCATCCGCCAGCGGACCTCCTTCAGTGGGGGCTGCCCACGCCAAACCTCTCACAGCTTAACAGGCCCGGCCGCCGGATGGCCCCCTGGTCGCCAGAACATATTTTACGGGCCACGTTTTTTGCACAAGTAATCCACAAACGTCTTCCTGTAAAGTGTTGATTACAAACAAAATAAATTTAGAGGAAAGACGCGCTACGCCGTCGCTTTTTTGTTGACACCGCGAGCGACTTCAGCCAGACTGAGGTTGGTTCCAAGAGGTTCAAGGAACAGCGAGCCGGAAGGAACGAAGCGGACCCGGAACGGTGATCCAGCGGGGAAGCCGATGACGTCGGCCAACTGAAGGGGAGCGAAGGGAGATCGAACGGACCGGAAGGCAAGCCAGCCGTAGGAAAGCGTGGCCGGGTACGATGATCCCGAGGGAAATTCCCGGAGGGGAGTGGTGGTCACAACGATCCTGCGGTGCGTTGTTTCAAAGTCGAGGAAACGGGCATCGAGTTGTTGAGCGGACACGCCGTGATCTAGAGTGGCGGTCCGGGAGGCTCGGGTCGAACGGATCTTGATCGAGAGGCAACGTGGAAGGCTGGAAGTAGAGCGGGAGTGTTGACCCCATCGTGGCGATGCCAGCAATGGCAGAGTCGTCGTGGGCGAGTGAAAGGTCGCTTCCAGTTTCCGGTTTCGTTCAGGAAGAGGCGGGTAAAGCCTCGGCCGGACGGTGAAGGCTGGCGGGAGAAAGCCCCGCTGGAGGGAGCCCGGCAGAGGAAATACTACCAGTCCTGGACGCCATGCTCAGGCCAGGCATGCAGGCAGGTGAGCGAGCTGAACCAAAGGGTCACTTGGAACCATTTTTTTGCCGGTGGGACGCAGGCTCAGGCGTTCCACCGGCATCGTCGTTTTCACCGGTCGCGGTCACGCCGGTGGGCGGGGCGGGCTTGATGTAGTTTCGCTGCCTGGGGCGGAAACTGACGAAGTTACAACGGCAGGCCTCACAGCGCCACCGATGGGCCCCAAACAGGAGTCTCACCCTGGACCACGCCGGCACGTGATAGTACTTGGGATCCCACGTGGATAAGTCCATGCGGTAGCAGCGCGGGCATTTGGACCAAATGACCTTGTCGAAGGTGAATGGCCGCGCCAGGAAGCGGTGCGCGCAGTCCTGGCATCGTCCGGGATAGAAGCCCAGGAAAGAAAAGACTCTCTCCAACAGGCTCCGATTGTGGGCAGGGCGGATGCTGGCGCTGCCACATTGGGGGCAGGTGGTTTCTGGAAGCCGATTGCGCCGGGTGACCATGATTTCGATTGATGCCTGCCCGAGGGACGTTCCTCCCCGGTCCGGTTACGCGGGCCGCTTCGCGCGCCGCACCGCCGAACTGACGTAGGCCGCCTCATAGGTGCGGTAGGCGCTGAGCAACCGGACACGCTGCTGGTCGCCATGCTGGAGGGGCAGACCCTCAATCGACCCCACAGGCAGGAGATCCCGTGTGGAGGAACTGATGAAGAGGCCATCGGCCGCGGCCAGGTCGTCGAGGGTAAGCACCGCCTCAACCACCTCGATCCCTTCCACGTGAATCTGTTCAAGCAGCAGTTGCCTGGTCACGCCCGGCAGGCAACCGGACGATTTCAGCGGCGGCGTTCGCACCTGGTTGCCGAACCCGGCGAAGATATTCGCCGATGTCAGTTCGCTGACTTCGCCACGCTCATTCAGCAGGATGACCTCGTCAAGGCCCGCCGCGTGCGCTTCCTCATACCAGACGAGGTTCGCCGCCCAGGACATGACCTTTGTTCCGGCAAAGCGACTGGCGGCGTAGCGCGCGTGGGGCACAACGCCGAGCTTCACAGCCTGGCCCCAGTCGTTGCGATCCGCCGTAAAGGCGAACAGGTCAACCGCGGTGGCCGGCGCCGGCCCGGCCCACATCGTTCCCTTGTTCCGGCAAACCGTCACCCGGAGAGTCGAATTCCAGGCCTCGTTCGCCTCGACCAGTCTCAGCAGCGATTCTTCGAGTTCGGCAGCGCTCCACGGAAACAGAACCCTCATCACGTCAGCGTCGTGCCTCATTCGGGCCCAATGGCGGGCAAACGCGAACAGGACGCCGTCGACCACCTTGATAGTCGAAAACACCCCCCAGCCGTTCAGGAGCCCGACCTGTCCGGGCGACAGAATCAAGTCGCTGGAAGATTTGATCTCGTGGTTATGAAGGATCTTGGAGTGAATCACCGCAACTTCATTCTATCCAAGCCAGTCGGGGAAACTCCGGGCTCTGCCCTGCACGCTGGCCCTGACCAGATCCTCCACCCGCTTGCGCCGGTCCATCAGGCGGGAGAGCAAACGTTCAAGCTCGGCCTCGTCGCCGCGCATCCAGTCGCGGGGCAGCTCGCGGTAGGCCGCGTCGACGACATGTTCAGGGAAATGCCTCACCCAATCCAACCAAGGCTGAAAGTCGTCCAGTGTCCGGACGCCCTGGTAGACGCCAGGACGCATGTAGACGCCCTGCAAAGGCGAGTCGGCAAATTCCCAATGGGGCCCGTCGAACGCGTAGCCGTGGTCGACCATCTGTGCGATGAAACCCTTCTGTTGGGGCGCCGCTGATTGGTCGTCGATCCAATCGCGGATCCGCCGCCGGAAAAAAATCGCCTGCCGGGCGTCGGAGTTGCTCACCCATTTATCAAGGACCAGAGCGCCGCGAAAATCGGCGACGTTGTGGACCTGGCCCAGAAGCGAGTCGGGCAGAAAGTCATAGACGGCATCGGTGTCGGGATTACCGGGAAACCTCGATCCCAGGTGCCAGCCTGCCGGGACCGGCCGCCGCCCGGCGCCGAACTGAAAGTGCACCTGCTCGTTTCTGCGGAGGAAGTCGCTTGAGACGTTGACTACCGCCGTATCCGGAGTGGCCAGCCCCAGATGCTTCATCAGGCGCGCGACAATCCATTCGTTGACCAGAATCCGGTCATGCTGCGGATTCCCCCTGAATTTTGTGACGAAGAACGGCGGCTTGTCCGCCTCGTCGGTGGCCAGCAGGTGAGCCTGTGCGCCGCCGCGCATCTTGCGGAGAAAACGCGTGGCATTCACAGGCATCTGTTCACTAGGATAATCTGGAATTCCAGGCCGGTTCCCGACGGGCCGTCTGCTGGAACAAAGAGAGGGAGATCGCCCGAATGGAAGAGACAGACAAGACCCACGGCGCGCCGGCCGGCAAGAACCAGGACGAGATCGCGCTGGATCTGATGAAATTTATCGCCACAGAGACCGGTTATGGCAAGGGTCAGGGCGCGGTCGGATTTTCCGGCAAAAACTCGAAGACGCCCGAGGAACACGCCGATGCGCTGTTGAGCCTGTTCGACAGGTGCCGGAAGGTCGTGAAGCAGAATCCGGCCGGCTGAGGCCCCCGCGCCGCGTCCCCCTTCGGCGGGAATGCCTTTCCGGGAAGGTAAAATAGTCCCATGGCAAAGCAGCCCGCGCCAGAGCCCGAATCCGCGCCGCCCGGCATCGAGCAGAGCCTGGAAGCGCTGGAGGCGATCGTCAAGCGTCTCGAGACGGGAGAGGACTCTCTTGACGAATCCATAAAGCTTTTCGAGGAAGGTATGCGCCTCAGCGCCGCGTGCCGCAAGCGCCTGACCGAAGCCGAGGCCCGCGTCGAGATCCTGATGCGGGAGGCCGGCGCCGACCGTCCCGCGCCCTTTGAACCGGAGGACGAATGAACGCGGTTGCCGCGACCATCGGCGAGTATCTCGATCAGCAAGCCAGGCTCGTTGAACTGGCGCTGGACCGGCTTGTCCCGGGCGATGCCGAGCCGCCTGAAACCATCCATCGGGCGATGCGGTACAGCCTCTTCGCTGGAGGCAAGCGAATCCGGCCGGTCCTTTGCATTGAAGCGGCGGCGGCGGTCGGCGGCGGCCGGCCAGACCGGATCATGGACGTGGCCTGCTCGCTCGAAATGATCCACACCTACTCGCTGATCCACGACGATCTGCCGGCGCTGGACAACGACGATCTCCGGCGCGGACGCCCCACCAGCCACAAGGTCTTCGGCGAAGCCATGGCGATTTTGGCGGGCGACGCCCTGCTCACCCACGCCTTTGTCGTTCTCGGTTCTGCCGGCGATGCCCGGCTGGTCACCGAACTCGCCACCGCCTCGGGCACGGTTGGCGGCATGATCGCCGGGCAGGTGCATGACATCGAAGGTGAACGACAGACGCCCACGGCCGAACTGCTCAGCCGCATTCACCGGGCCAAAACCGGCGCCTTGCTCCGCGCCAGCGTCCGCATGGGCGCGATTCACGCTGGCGCCACGGACGGCCAGTTGGACGCATTGAGCCGCTACGGCGAACATATCGGCCTCGCCTTTCAAATCGTCGACGACCTGTTGGATGTGCTCCAGACTTCTGAACAGCTCGGCAAGACCGCCGGTAAGGACGTCTCGCAGCACAAGATCACGTTCCCGGCCGTCTATGGGATCGAAGCGTCCCGCCGGATGGCCGAGCGCGAAAGGTTCGCCGCGCACGAATGTCTCGCTGGCTTCGGCGACGGCGCCCGCCGTCTACATGAACTGGCCGACCTGATCGTCGACCGCTCGAAGTAGCCTCATGAAGCCTCCCCGGCGCCGCCTCGATCAGGCATTGCTCGACCGCGGCCTTGTCGAGAGCCGCGAAAAGGCCAGGGCGCTCATTCTCGCCGGACACGTCCTGGTGGCTGGCCAGAGGGTCGACAAGGCCGGTGCGCCCGTTCCCGATGACGCGCCCATCGAACTCCTGGAAAGGTTGCCGTACGTCAGCCGCGGTGGATACAAGCTCGCCGGCGCCCTGGACCAGTTCGGCATTGACGTGGCTGGTTTGGTCTGCGCCGACGTCGGCGCTTCCACCGGCGGTTTCACCGACTGCTTGCTGCAGCGCGGCGCGGCCCGCGTTCACGCCATCGACGTTGGCCGCGGCCAGCTCCACTGGCGGTTGCGCACCGACCCCCGCGTCGTCGTCCACGAATCCCTCAACGCGCGCTATCTTGATCCGTCGGTGACCGGCGAACCGTGCGGATTCGCCTGCTGTGACCTCAGCTTCATCAGTGCTACACTCGTCATTCCCGCCGTCGTCCAACTTCTTGCCGCGCCCCGCCGCCTGGTTGTGCTGGTGAAGCCGCAGTTTGAAGCGCGGCGCGCGGACGTGGGAAAGGGAGGCATTGTCCGCGACCCGGCCGTTCGCCAGGCCGCATGCAACCGTGTCCAAGCCGCCGCAACCCAGCTTGGCCTCGAATCCAGGCTGATCGAGAGCCCTATCGCTGGCGCTGAAGGCAACATAGAATACCTGCTTTATGGATTCGATCCAGACAGTCGGAGTCATCTCCAAGCCTGAAGTACGGGAAGCCCGCACGCTTGTGCCCGCTTTGCTCACATGGCTGGAAGCCCGCGGCATCACCCTGCGCGTCGATGGGGTGACCGCCGCCTATGCCGGACGGACCGATGCGCTTCCCCGCGACGATGTGCCCCACGGTTGCCAGCTTGTCGTCGTTCTCGGCGGCGACGGCACCCTTCTCAGCGCCGCCCGCGCCATCGGCGGCAGGGAAACGCCCCTTCTCGCCGTGAACCTCGGCGGCCTCGGATTCCTCACTGCGATTTCGACCGACGAGCTGTTCCCCGAGCTCGAACGTGCCCTGCACAATGAGCACCGCATCGCCAAACGGCGCCTGCTCAGTTGCGAGATTCACCGGGGCGGGGAAATCATTTCCCGCTACGAGGCGCTCAACGATGTGGTCATTAACAAGGCCCACATCGCGCGCATGATGGACCTGGTCTGCAACGTCGATGCGCACTTCGTATGCCGTTACAAAGCCGACGGACTCATCATCGCCACGCCCACGGGATCCACGGCTTACTCGCTCTCGGCCGGCGGCCCTATCGTCTTCCCCTCGGTCGGCGCACTTTGCATAACGCCCATCTGCCCGCACACGCTCACCAACCGGCCCGTCATCGTTTCGGATTCCAGCGTGATCCAGGTGCTCAATCTCGCCGCCGACGGCGACGCCTATCTCACCATCGACGGCCAGGTCGGCGAGCCGATGAAGGAGCAGGACCGCGTCCTCTGCCGCAGCTCCCGCCATTCGCTCAGTCTCATCCGCCCGCCTCGAATGCTCTTTTTCGACGTGCTGCGGCAAAAGCTCAAGTGGGGTGAACGTTGAAAGCTCTGAAACGGGTCTCGCTGACCCAATGGATCTTCATCGCCATGGCCGATGGCGTCGCTGTCGGTCATTTCTTTCCTGAAATCGGGAAAAACCTGGCGCCGGTGAGCAACGTCTTCCTGCGGCTGATCAAGTCCATCATCGCGCCTCTGCTATTCGCCACGCTTGTCGCCGGTATCGCCGGCAGCGGTTCGGCCAAGACCATGGGCCGCATCGGGCTGAAGGCCATCATCTACTTCGAGATCGTCACCACAATTGCTCTATTCCTGGGACTATTCGCGGTGAACTTCGTCAAGCCAGGCATCGGCGTGGACCTCGGTCACGCCGCCAACGCCGGACTTCCTCAAACCCAGGTCAGCCTGGCCGCGGTGCTCGAGCACACGTTTCCCGCGTCGATTATTGACGCAATGGCGAAGAACGAAGTGCTGCAACTGGTCGTCTTCTGTTTGATCTTCGGCATGGCTGCGATCGCCATCGGGGACAAGGCCAAACCGGTTCTGGATTTCTGCCGGTCGCTCGGCGACGTCATGTTCCAGTACACCAGGTACGTGATGTACCTCGCGCCGTTCGGCGTCGGCGCCGCCATCGCCGCGGTGGTGGGCGCGAAGGGGATCGCCGTTCTCATTGGATTGGGAAAACTGATCCTGACGCTGTACGCGACGCTCATCATTTTCGTTGTCTGCGTGCTGGGCGCAGTGGTTCTGATTTTCAAAATTCCCGCCCGCCGTTTCTGGGCCGCCGCCCGCGAACCTTACTTTCTGGCCTTCTCGACGGCCTCCAGCGAGGCCGCGTTTCCCGTCGCCATCCAGAACATGGAGCGGTTTGGGGTGCCGAGGCATATTGTCAGCTTCGTCTTGCCTGCGGGTTATTCCTTCAACCTCGACGGCACGACGCTCTATCTCTCGATGGCCTCGGTTTTCGTAGCCCAGGCCGCTGG
>Ga0172369_10008422_pt1 | contig 11704 bp, 9 predicted proteins | sample LakKiv25m_FD_114539 | JGI IMG/M metagenome (GOLD analysis project Ga0172369, IMG submission 114539) | Freshwater microbial communities from Kabuno Bay, South-Kivu, Congo - kab_022012_11.25m | ecosystem: Environmental > Aquatic > Freshwater > Lake | place: Democratic Republic of the Congo... | reverse complement strand
TTCTAAAATCGTAATTCGTAATTTGAAAAGATGTTTAGGTTCGCCCATATAGAATATATTTACCTCTTGGCCCTTATCCCGGTCTTCCTGGTCCTTTTTACTTGGCTGATGATTTGGAAAAAGAAAGCACTTCAACGTTTTGGCGAACTTACGGTAATAGACCGGTTGTTTCAGGACAAGTCAGATTCAAAGCTTATCCTGAAGTTTGTCCTGATGATGGTTGCCTGGGGAATGCTGGTATTTGTGCTGATTGGCCCGCAAACCGGCTCCAAACTGGAGAACGTTCAGCGGAAAGGAATTGACCTGATCACAGCTCTCGATGTATCAAACTCAATGATGGCGCAGGACATCAAACCATCCAGGATTGAACGCGCAAAACAATCTATCAGCCGGTTGATCGATAAGCTGGAAGGGGATCGGATTGGCGTCATCGTCTTTGCCGGGAAAGCATATACGCAGTTGCCGATAACCACCGATTATGCCGCTGCCAAGATGTTCGTTTCCACAATTAACCCGGGGATGATACCAACCCAGGGAACTGCCATCAGCGATGCAATCGGACTCGCGATAACCTCTTTCGGGGATTCCAGGAATAACAAGGCCATTGTAATTATCAGTGATGGCGAAGACCACGAAGGAAATGTGCTGGAACAGGCAGAATCTGCTGCTTCAAAAGGGATAACGATCTATACAATCGGGATGGGATTACCGGAAGGTGGACCAATACCGGTGTATAATGGCGATATGCTGGTCGGATTTAAAAAAGACAAGGATGGAAATGCCATCGTCAGCAAGCTTGATGAGACGCTTCTGCAACGGATCGCTTCCATCGGGAAAGGCATGTATATCCGTGCCACCAGCTCTGAAACGGGACTGAATAAAATATTTGATGATATCAATGCCATCCAGAAATCAGAGATCGAGAGTAAACAATTCTCGGATTACGAAAACCAATTCCAGTATTTTCTTGCATTTGCTTTGATCCTCATGATCCTGGATTTGTTTATTTTTGAAAGGAAAACGTTCTGGATGAAAAATATAAAACCATTTGGAGATTAAAATGAAGCATCTACTTTTCTTCGGCTTGATATGCATAACACTATCCGGATTTTCACAGAAAGAAAACCGCTATCTCAGGGAGGGGAACAGGAGTTTTGAGAAAGGTGATTATTCCGATGCTGAAAAGGATTACAGGAAAGCCCTTGAAGTAAACAAAGAGTCACTAAAGGGACAGTTTAACCTGGGAACCGCAGTTTACCAGGAGAAGAATTTTGAAGAATCCGCGAACATTTTCGCCGCGTTGGGAGAGAAAAGCCTTGGTACGCCAGAAAAGGCAGCTGTATTTCACAACCTTGGCAACTCCCTTCTTGAAGGCCAGCAATATGAAAAGAGCATCGAAGCCTTCAAACAAGCCTTGCTGAATAATCCCGCTGATCTGGATTCAAAGTATAACCTGGAATATGCCCGGATGAAACTTCAGCAACAGCAACAACAACAAAATAAAGACAATCAGGATAAAAAGGATCAGGATAAAAAGGATCAGGATAAGCAGGATCAGCAGGACGAGAAAGATCAGCAAAAGAACCAGGACAATGAGGGCCAGAAACAGCCACCGAAACAAAATAAGATATCCAAAGAGGATGCAGAAAGAATGCTGGAAGCAATGAAGAATGATGAAAAGAAGACCATGGAGAAGGTCAAGAAAGAAAAAGCGAAAGTTATTGTTGGAGGAATTGAAAAAGATTGGTAATAATTAACATCAAATTGGAAATTTCTAAAAATACCGCAATAGACACAATAGATCACATTAGGAGGTATGAAACTGATGTGTCCTAATGTGACTGATTTGGTTACAAAAAACAGAAAGATGTATTACCACTTTCTTATCGGCATTTTCTTCCTCTTTCTAGCGCCAGGCCTTTTCGCCCAGGAGGTGGAGTTTACCGGTTCAGTGAAGCCGGTTGTTTCTGTTGGGGAGACCTTTAACCTTACCTATACGTTGAATGCTCAGGGGATGAATTTCAGGGGGCCGAAAATTTCCGATTTTGCCGTACTAACGGGCCCAAATACATCCACCACCTCCAGCATCCGTTCGATCAACGGGCGGACTTCCATGACCATAACGTATACATTTTCCTACATTTTGCAGTCCACCAGGGAGGGATCGTTCGGAATTGGGCCAGCCACCGTGATGGTAGACGGAAAAAGTTACCAATCCAACAGCCTTACAGTCCAGGTCCAGCCTGGAGATACTCCTCCTTCGCAGCAGGGTCAGCCGGGTGGAACGGCTAATCCTCAGACACCGGGAGAATCTGGATCTCAAAATGATGCAAATGACGTATTCCTGAAAGCATTTGTCAGTGATGCCAACCCATATCAGGGAGAGGGGATCCTTGTTACTTACAAACTTTTTACCAGGGTCCCCATCGCTCAGATATCCATCAGCAAGTTAGCCTCGTTTCAGGGATTCTGGTCACAAAACCAGTTGAAGGACAATGAACGGTTTCCACAGTATAACCAGACGATTGACGGAGAGCAATACGTGGTTGCGGAGATCCGCAAAATTGTACTTTACCCGCTTAAGAGTGGAAAACTTCAGATCGACCCTCTTGAAGTTGAATGTGTTGCCCAGGTAAAGAGACAAACCCGGCAACGTACGGGTGACCCATTCTTTGACGATTTCTTCAACAACAGTTTTTTTTCGTCTTCCTATGCTACAGTTGAAAAGGCACTGAAATCAAACAGCCTGACCATCCAGGTCAAACCACTGCCGCTGGAGAATAAACCTGCCGGCTATGGAGGAGCCGTTGGTTCCTTCAATTTCAAGTCAGAGATCGATCATACCAAATTAAAAACGAATGAGCCGGTAACGTTGAAGTTCACCATCTCCGGGACCGGCAATATCCAGTTGATCGAACAGATGAACGTCTCGTTTCCTCCCGATTTTGAAACCTATGATCCTAAAATAATCAGTGATTACAGGACCACCTCAACCGGTGTGACAGGCACACAGTCGTTTGAATACCTGATCGTACCAAGGAAACCAGGTAATTTTACGATCAATCCGGTGACCTTCAGCTATTTTGACCTTGCTAAAAAACAATATGTAACACTAGCGTCCCCAACGTACGATCTGACAGTGGAAAAAGGCTCCGGCGATGCAAATGTAATGACATACACAGGCGCCGGGAAGGAAGAGATCCAGTATATCGGAAGTGATATTCGGCATATTGAAAACCAGCCATTCAGGATTCGGAGAACAGGAGCCGAATTTATGGCTTCATGGAACTATTTCATCTCGTTGTTCATTCCGGTGGTTCTCTTTTTCGTTCTGCTGGTATTCCTCAGGAAACAGAGTGCCCGCCGCAATGACGTCATCCTGATGAAAAACCGGAAAGCGACACAGATAGCAAGGAAAAGACTTAAAAAAGCTTCCGAGTTTCTGAAAAGCAAAAAGGAAGTAGAGTTTTACGAAGAGATATCCCAGGCTCTCTGGGGATATTTAAGTGATAAGTTTGGGATTCCAAGGGCGGAACTCTCGATGGACTCTGTAAATGAGGCCCTTATTGGCAAACAGGTAAGTGATGAGATCCTGAGCCAGTTTACTTCAACACTGAATGATACCGAATTCGCCCGTTTTGCCCCGGGTGATAAAACCATGAAAATGGATGAAATATATGGCAAAGCAATGGAGATCATTGAAAAGATTGAAAGAGAGTTGAAGTGAATGGATCAATGAAAAATGATAATTGATAATGAAAAAGGGTTGGTTATTGTTGACATTTGCCGGATTCTTGTTGCTTGCTTCTGGTGCGTTCTCCCAGGAACCTCAGAAGCTCGTTGAAGATGCGAACAAGGCCTATTCCGATGGCATTTACACAGACGCTGTTTCCCTTTACACACAGGTTGTGGAATCAGGTTTTCAGGCCCCGGAACTCTATTACAACCTTGGCAATTCCTACTTCAAACAGAATGATTACCCACATGCTATCCTTTGGTATGAACGCGCCAAACGACTTGATCCATCTAATGAGAATATCAACTTTAACCTGAATGTCGCGAACAGCAAGATTGCTGATAAAATCGACCCTCTTCCGCTGCTGTTCTATATAAAGTGGTACCGTGGACTTGTCAATCTCTTCTCCATAAATGCCTGGGCTGTTCAATCAATCGTATTTTTGGTTCTTGCTCTTTCCTGCATAACGCTTTACATTGTCTCCAGGCGCATGAGCATCCGGAAAACCGGTTTCTGGACAGCGATGGTGTTTCTCCTTCTGACCGTCTTTACCGTACTTTTCTCTGTTTCAGGGTACATCCGGGTAAATTCCCTTCATGAAGGAATCGTTTTTGATCCTACAGTAACCGTCAAAAGTTCCCCTGATAAAACCAGCATTGATCTCTTCGTCCTGCATGAAGGAACAAAGGTTCAGCTGCTTGATAAAATAGGTGACTGGTATGAGGTCCGGATCGCAAATGGAAGTGTCGGATGGTTGCCCGACAATGCCCTCGAGGAGATATAACCTTATCCCTTCATCCCTTTCAAACGCCCAAACTTCACCGAAGACTGTCATCCCCTCATCCCTTCCATCTCAACGTTTTCCTCGACCATCATCAGGAGTTTCTAGATAAAAATTTTTTGCAGAATTAACTTTTTAAGTTATATTTGTTGGTTTAAACGGAAACCCTTGAAAGCATTTGTATGATTGTATTTTCCTGCATTTGCGACAACCAAATATCGAAATACACCAAATAACTAAAACCAGGGATATGAAAAACAGACTTTTACCATTTGGCTTGTTCATGTTATTTCTCGGATCTTCTTGTTACCTGTTTTCTCCTTCTGCCTCAGCCTCCATTCCAGAAAATAACGGGCCGGATCAAACCTCCGACGTTCGGATGCAAAAGATACGGAGCAACCAATTTACCGGGATTATCAATCCTGCTGATGTACTCAAAGCCCGGCATCAGCTTTCATTGATGAACCAGAAATCCACGTCTGCACTTGGACTCAACTGGATACCGGTTGGGCCAACGAACTATGCAGGTCGTTGCGACGTTGTGATTTTTGACAATCAGGATCCCGGCGGTGTAACAATGTATACAGGAGGCGTTACTGGAGGGGTCTATAAATCCATAAACAAAGGGTTGTCTTGGAATGCGGTAAATACCGGTTCGGCCGAGGTCCTGAGAGTTTCATCCATGACTCAGACCCCCGGCGGAACGATCTATGTTGGCACTGGAGAATATTATTGCCTGGAAGGGGAATTTATGGGAACCGGCCTCTATTCATCAACAAACGGGATGGACTTTAACCTGGTTGAGGGTACCAGGCCTGCACTGAACGATCCCTTGTCAAACTGGGCCTTTATCATCAAACTTGCTTGTGATCCGAATAGTGGCAGACTTTATGCTGCAACAAATACAGGGGTTATGTATTCCAATGATGGTACTTCATGGTCGAATGCAAAGGCAGGGGTTGCCACTGACGTAGTGGTTGGGACAAATGGTACAGCTATGTTTGTTGTTGATTATCACGTTTATATCGCTTTAAACGGGGATCTTGGTAATATCGTCGATGTCTCTACCGGAGAAGGAAACATGCTCCCTGTCGATAATGCAGGCTGGACAAGCCTGGCTATCGCTCCTGCCGATCCATCCGTGATGTATGCGAGCATTGCAAAGCTTGTCGAAGGGGATCTGCTTGGTGTTTATATGTCTGAAGATAATGGCGTAACCTGGTCGCTGATCTTTCCCCCAAACCAGACATTTGAACCATTTGACGGGAATGGTTGTTACAGCAATACCATCGAAGTATTTCCCAATAACGAGTTTGCGATTCTTCTGGGCGGCCCCAATGCCTGGTATGGGGTAAAATATCAGCCTACGGGATACTATGACTGGCAGGAAGTATCATTTGGACAATTTGCACCTCACGGAACATTTGCACCGACTTATCATCATGATTATACATTCCGTCCGGGATACCCGAATGAATTCGCGATAGCCACCTCAAACGGGATCGCCACGGGTATCTTTAACGGGGAATCTTTTGAATATCAGACCAGCAATAAAAATCTTACAACCACCCAGTTCAATTCTGTTGCCATGTCGAGGATCGACAGCTGGATTATGGGCGGGGGTGTTCGGGTAGGAACGGAACTGTTCAATGCCGTACTTCAAAACTCTCCGACAGATGGGTATGTACCCCCAACTTCATTCCGGACAGGGACATTCTGCCAGTGGTCTCAACTTAAACCGGAATACATCTTCTTTTCAGGGAGAGACTTTGCCCCGGGGGAACCTTACATCCGGTCAGAAAACCTTGGGGAGACCGCTGCCCTCAGCTTTATGGGAACAATTACCAGCCCCCTCACTGACTATGTCCCTTCCGCTCTGTGGGAAACCAAAGACTTTCCTTATTCGATTGATACCCTGTGGCTCTACGCCCGTAATGGATCCATCAGCGCTGATTCCACCGTTGTCATGGAGAGCATGAACTGCTACAAATGTACGTTCGAATTTACTGTCCCGGCCACAATACCTCAGGGCGACAGTATGGTTGTTATGGATCCTTACCATTCACGGTTCTTTGTCTATGGATCTGCCTCCCTGCAGGGGACGACACGGCGTGGAGTCTATATGACGCAGGATGCCATCAAGTTTTACAAAGAGCCTTACTGGAACCTGATCGGTCAATTTGACTCTGATCTGGATCTCCCGACATGCCTGACAATTTCCAACGACCTGAACTATCTCTGGGCAGGAACAGAGAATGGAAAGATCTACCGTTTCTCCAACATCACCCTTGCTCTTGATTCGGTCAAAGCAAACGTCTTAAGCTCCTATTGCATCATCGCTCGGGACGTCTTTGAATACCCGGAGATTAGCGGAAGATACATAACAAATATTGCTCTGGACCCGAATAACGACAACAATGTGATTGTTACACTTGGAAACTACGGAAACGAAAATTATGTCTATCTCACCCAGAATGCACTTGACTCACTTCCGACGTTCGTCTCTATCCAGAATAACCTTCCTGCGATGCCCGTGTTCGACGGACTTTTTGAAATGCATGGGTCCGGAAGGGTAATTCTCGGAACCGATCAGGGGATCTTCTCAACGGCAAATGTCTTTACCGGGTCACCAACCTGGGCTACCGATCTGGCCGGTATGGGCGACGTACCGGTAACTGACCTGAAACAGCAGACATGGATTGATTTCAGCGTACAGAATACAGGGTATATTGCGGCTGCTTCCTATGGCAAAGGCCTTTTCTGCGATTCGACTTACTATATTCCGGTTGGGATCGATCCCGGACAAGGGCCAGGAAAGATCTCCGCGTTTCTTGAGATTCATCCCAACCCTGTCCGTACTTCCGTAAACGTAACCTATACCCTCACTGAAACAATGCCGGTCGTTGCTTTTGTTTATGATCTCTCAGGCCGGCTGATGTCCGAAATAGCCTTTGGAACCCGGATCAGTGGGACACATACAGCTCAGATTGATCTAAATTCATTACCCAGCGGCACTTATATTATCAGGGTTAATCAGGCATATGGAAAAATCGTTAAGACGAATTAAGAATTAAAATTCAAAATTGCTCGAGATATGAAAAAAGCTTTATTCCTTCTGATATTTGTAGCGGTTAGCCTGGGAATGGCGGCCCAAACCCTTGTTTATACGCCAGAACTTAAAAACCCGGCCAACGATGCTACAAACCAGATGCCGGATGTAGTCGTAAGCTGGTACGCTGTTGCAGGATCGTTGAACCTGCAGTACCAACTTCAGGTGGATACCAGCATGAACTTTAACTCCTCACAACTGGTAGATGTTACCCAAACCCTGATCACTGGCTACCAAATGAGTAATTTGTTATTTAACACAAAGTACTACTGGAGAGTCAGGGCTATTGACGGAACTACATCCCCCTGGTCAGAAATCTGGAATTTCACTGTCTTCAACACAGTTGATCTCCTGACACCGACCAATAATAAACTTGACCAGGAATCAAATGTTGATCTCACGTGGAAATCCAGAAAAGGATTAATCGATATTACAGGTGTTTCTAATTTCAGCTACCAGGTAGATACAAGTATGAACTTTGATTCGCCTCTGTTATACCAGGGAATGGTCGCTGGCAATGTATTCAAGGGAACCACGCAATGGCTGCTCTTTGGCACTAAGTATTACTGGAGAGTTCAGGCAAAACATTCAAAAGATGTCAGCGGATGGTCCGACCCGTTTAATTTTACCGTACTGGACGAAGTCACTCTTTCATCTCCAAGTAATAACGCCGTTAACCAGGTTCTGAATGCTGCCCTGAAATGGAAAGTGGTTGGGGGTATCCTTTCGTATGATTATCAGATATCTTCCAATGAGAATTTTACCTCACTTGTGTTTTCAGGCGAGACAGACACTCTGGAAACGAACTGCGAATTTCTGATGTTTGGAAATGATTACTGGTGGAGAGTCCGGGCACGGCACCAAAATGATACGACTACCTGGGGAGAAATCCGGAAGTTTACATCTATAAACACAGTTCTGCTGAAATCCCCCTCAAACGATCAGCTTAACGTGTCGTTGACACCCACAATGATGTGGACCGCCCAGACAGGTATTGCCGGGTTCCAGTTGCAGATTGCTAAAGATATGGGCTTCACGGACATTTTCTACCATGTTTATCCCACCATGGAAGCCAGTGAAACCAAGGTAACCAGAAAGATGGCCTATGGTACGGTCTATTACTGGAGGATGAGAGCATTCAGCGATGGCGGGGCTCTTGCTGATACGACAGACTGGAGCGATCCATGGAAATTTACCACCACCACGCCTGCAGGTATCGAGGATCAGCAGGCAACTTCTCTGACGATCTATCCAAACCCGGCATCCGGCAAAGCGTTTATAAAAGTGAACTCGAAGGAGACCACCGATGCATCCTTTGTTGTGATTGATTTGTTGGGCAAAACGGTTTTGAATCACTCCTTCAACTTAAACATAGGAGAAAATCTGCAGGAAATTAACCTGGAAACCCTTCGGAAAGGTATCTATGTAGTGCGATTAACTGTCAACGGGACTACTTTAAATCAGAAGTTGGTTGTCGACTAACCGGGATCCTGACGTAAGATTTCCGATTTACGAATTAAAAGGATCCCTTGAACTCGGTCAAAATCTTCAGGTCTTCCTCGCTCACGTAACCTGTTTCCAGCGCTTTCTCAATCAGTACATCATAATCTGATAGGGTGATGAGTTTACAGGATGCCTCTTCGAATTTATGGATCGATACTGGAAGGTTGTAAGTGAATATAGCAACCATGCCATCTACTTGACAACCCGCTTCACGAAGCGCGGTTACAGCATTAAGGCTGCTTCCTCCGGTGGATATCAGGTCCTCAATCACAACGATTCTCTGACCGGGTTCAACCCTGCCTTCAACCTGGTTTGTAAGGCCGTGTTCCTTCTTGCCTGAACGAACATAGGCAAACGGGAGCCCAAGTTCCTGGGCAACCAGTGCTCCCTGGGCAATTCCACCTGTAGCAACTCCGGCAATAGCTTCAACACCTTCAAAATGTTGACGAATTACACGGGAAAACTGTTGCCGTATAAAGGTCCGGATTTCCGGAAAAGAAAGGGTTATGCGATTGTCGCAATAGATGGGTGATTTTATCCCGGATGCCCATGTGAAGGGCTCTTTCGGGCTTAGTTTGACAGCCTTGATCTTAAGGAGTAGCTCAGCTGTTTTGAGGGCAATATCGTGGGCAACAATCATATCAGAAGTGTTTTTTACAAAGATAAATTTTTCAGAAGATTTGCGTATGTTTGAATAATAATTACCTCGAGATATGAATATCTTTTTTGATGATCGTTGCCTGATATTGCTGAAACCGGGCGACTTGTTTAACGGTCATGTCCTGGTTCCCGGTTCCGCAGAAGAGATAAAGCAAATAATAATTGATTTTGATTCAGATACATCTTATTCCTGCCTCGCACTTTCTTCTCCTGATTATAAAAAACTTAAACGTGAGTTTAAATCCATCTTTACGATTGTTCAGGCTGCCGGGGGCGTTGTCATGAATGAAGAAGGAGAGATTCTCTTTATTCACAGGAGGGGGAAATGGGACTTTCCAAAAGGGAAAATAGAACCGAATAACAAAGAACGGAAAAAGAAAGAGGGAGGACAAAGGAGAAAGGGGGAACGACGAAGGTGGAAGGAGGAAAACCAGAAGTCGGAGGCGATCCGGGAAGTGAAGGAAGAAACCGGGATTGCTGAGGTCAGAATAATTAAAAAGATAAAATCTACATACCATGTCTTCCATGATGGCGGGATCCTGATGCTGAAGAAGAACCATTGGTTCGAAATGTTCGCTCCAAAAGACCAGCTGCTGGTGCCTCAGGTGGAAGAGGATATACGTTATGTCAGGTGGTTCAGGCCGGAAGAGTTGCCTGTCGTCCTGGAAAATACCTTCGGAAGCCTGAAAGAGATGATCGAAAAATATTGCTCATCATCGCTACCATTGCCATAATTGCACATCATTTCTTTTTTTATTATTTTTACTAATCCCTTATCCCTAATCGCTAATCCCTGACCATGAATCACAATACCCCAACTACCCGGGAGCTTTTTAAAGTGCTCAGAACCAAAGGAAAACTGAAACAGGACGTTTATAATAAGACGCTGGATGCATTTAACCTGTTCAGGAGGGAAGCGGAAATCCTGACAGCCCAGTACATGATGAAATTGTTGCCTGAAAAAGCTGAGATACCGTTTGAATTTCATGACCGGGGGCAGTTTGAATTCCGTTTGAAGTTTGCCGGGGATGTCCTGATATTCATGATGCATACGAATGTGTTCGAATTCTCCCGCGAACACGAGGTTATGCGCACCTCTTATATCAAAGAGGATAAACGCCGTTCGTATTGCGGGATCATTCATATTTTCAACTTTCTGGCCGACTCGTTTAAATACAACCGTCTCAATGATTCAGGATACCTGATTGGCCGTGCTTTCATCAACAGGGAAAACCATTATTTTATTGAAGGGAAGAGGGAAATAGGCTTGCTGTATAACAACTTCCCCACCTCCAGCCTGACAAGACAATCTGTCCAAAGTATCATCAAGTCAGCGATGCTCTATACCATCAATTTTGATCTTCTCACTCCGGCCTACGATACGATGAAAGAGGTTACTGTAAATGAAATGCAGGCGGCACTGGATGCCATGCTGATCAAGACTGGCAAACGGATGGGTTTCAGGTTTGAGGCGGATCAAAGCTAACAAGCGGACAAGCGAACAGGTGAGAAAAAATTTGTGAAACAGATTTTTTCTCATTAATTTTGCACTCCCAAAACAATTGGCCCGTTCGTCTAGGGGTTAGGACGTCAGGTTTTCATCCTGGTAACAGGGGTTCGATTCCCCTACGGGCTACAAAAAAGGCTTGTGAATCGATTGATTTACAGGTCTTTGTTATTTTGGGTAACAAAATAGTATCACCTATATCCTGAATCCCCTGTCACTCTACCTTCACAAATCGTGTGATCGTTGAGATCCCGGGGCCATTTATGGATAATATATACACTCCGGCAGGGAGAAAGCCAATATCAAGGTTGGTTTTTCTGGCATCTATCTGCAGTGTTAATTTCTCTCGTCCAACAATATCAAAGATTTTACCGCTGACGGGATCATTTAAACATATGTTCTCAATGA
>Ga0172369_10008418_pt1 | contig 11705 bp, 15 predicted proteins | sample LakKiv25m_FD_114539 | JGI IMG/M metagenome (GOLD analysis project Ga0172369, IMG submission 114539) | Freshwater microbial communities from Kabuno Bay, South-Kivu, Congo - kab_022012_11.25m | ecosystem: Environmental > Aquatic > Freshwater > Lake | place: Democratic Republic of the Congo... | reverse complement strand
GCCAAGAATGTTGGCGAGGAGGAGTCGCGCAAGCTCCAGGTGCGGCGCCTGATCGGCAAGATGCCGACGCTTGCGGCGATGAGCTTCCGGCACAGCCTCGGGTTTCCTTACGTTCTTCCCGATAACGATCTGAGCTACGCGGGCAACTTTCTCTCCATGATGTTCCGCATGACGGAGCGCAGCTACAAGCCCAACCCTGTGCTCGAAAGGGCGCTTGACGTCCTTTTCATCCTGCACGCCGACCACGAGCAGAACTGCTCGACCAATGCCGTGCGTTCGGTCAGCAGCTCGATGGTCGATCCGTACTCGGCTATCGCCGCCGGTTGCGCCGCGCTCTACGGCCCCCTGCACGGTGGCGCGAACGAAGCGGTGATCCACATGCTCAAGCAGATCGGCTCCGTCGATAAAATTCCGGAGTTCATCCGGTCGGTCAAGAGCGGCGAGGGACGGCTCATGGGCTTTGGTCACCGCGTTTACAAGAACTACGATCCGCGTGCGCGAATCATCAAGAAGATCGCCTTCGACGTTTTCGAGGAGACCGGGCGCAACCCGCTGCTCGACATCGCCATCGAACTCGAACGGATAGCCCTCGAAGACAATTATTTCATCGAACGCAAACTCTATCCGAACGTTGATTTCTACTCCGGCCTCATCTACCAGGCTATGGGATTTCCGACCGAGATGTTCCCGGTGCTGTTCGCCATCGGGCGCGTTCCCGGCTGGCTTGCCCAGTGGATCGAGCATGTCAAGGACCCGGAACAGAAGATCGCCCGCCCGCGCCAGATCTATCTCGGCGAGGAGAGCCGCGACTACGTGCCGCTCGACAGTCGCCCAAGAAGAGGGGATGACGAGCAGAAATTCGGCATCTGCCGGCTCTGATTCCAGCAGGGCAGCAACTATTTTTTCATTCATCACGTCAGAACAGCATGTCAGTTACCAAAGAAAACGTCGCCTATATCGCAGAACTCGCCCGTCTCAGATTCACCGATGCCGAGCAGGAAAAGATGACAAGCGAGCTCAACATGATCCTGCACTACATCGAGAAGCTCAATGAGGTCGATACCGAAGGCGTCGAGCCGCTCAGCAGCATTCACGACCAGATCAACGTGCTCAGGGAGGATGTCGAGCACACGCCGCTCACGAACGAAGAGGCGCTGAGAAATGCGCCGGACAAGCAGGACCGATTCTTTAAAGTGCCGAAAGTGATCGGCTGAACCCGCCTGCAATGTCTCCGATCAGCCTGAAAAGCGATGCAGTCTGTCTGTCCGTACGGGTGCAGCCCCGCTCCTCGAAGAGCGGGATTGCCGGCATGTACGGCGAGCAGATCAGAATATGCCTCAAATCGGCCCCGGTAGATAACGCGGCCAACAAGGAGTGCTGCGAACTGCTGGCAAAAGCGCTTGGCGTGCCTCGTTCAAGCGTTTCGGTCATGAACGGAGCAAGCTCCCGCAGCAAGGTGCTGAAGGTCGAGGGGATGACGATTGCCGCAGCGCGTGCCTCCCTCGATCCGCTTCTTCGGGCCGGATCGGCGAGCGCATCGTGAAAACGGTCATCCAGCGGGTGCGCCGTGCCAGCGTCTCCATCGGCGAAGCGTTGCACAGCTCGATCGGTACGGGGTTGCTTGTGTTTGCTGGTATTGGGCGCTCCGACACCGTGGACGATCTCACCTGGATGAGTCGAAAGATTCCGAACCTGCGCATTTTCGAGGACGACGAGGGGAAGATGAACCGCTCGCTCAGGGAGATTGGTGGCGAGCTGCTTGTTGTCTCCCAGTTCACGCTTTATGCCGATGCCTCGCGTGGCAACCGTCCCGGTTTTTCGGAATCCGCGTCCGGGGAGATGGCAAGGGAGATGTTCGACCGCTTCGTCGAAGCCCTGGGACGGGAGGCAGGCATTCCGGTACAGACCGGGGTTTTCGGGGCGGACATGCAGGTTTCGCTCATCAACGATGGCCCGGTTACCATTATTCTCGAATCCCCGAAAAAACAGGGCAGCTCAGAGCATCCATGAAAACCGTCATCGTCATTCCCGCCCGCCTCTCATCCAGCCGACTGAAAGAGAAGATGCTCGCCGATCTCGAAGGCGAGCCGCTGATCGTGCGCACCTGGCAGCAGGCCATGAAGTCGCGCCTTGCCAGCCGGGTCGTGGTGGCCACCGACAGCGACAGAATTTTCGAGGTGCTCCGGGAGGCCGGGGCCGAGGTGGTGATGACCTCGCCCGATCTGACCTGCGGCACCGACCGCATCGCCGAGGCTGCGGAAAAGGTTGGTGGCGACGTGTTCGTCAACCTCCAGGGCGATGAACCGCTGATCGATCCCGCGACGATCGACCTTGCCATCGCACCCTTTTTTGAGGATGGGCCGTTGCCCGACTGCACCACCCTCGTCTATCCGCTGGGGCCGGATGAACGGCACCTGATCGACGACCCTCACGTGGTCAAGGCGGTGCTCGACACTCGCGGCCACGCGCTCTACTTCTCTCGCTGCCCGATACCCTATCGCCGCGAAACCGTGCCAGAAACGAAATACTACCGCCACATCGGCCTTTACGCCTTCCGCGCTGACGTGCTCAAAGCTTTCGTCGCGCTCCCGCCCTCGATGCTCGAACGCACCGAATCCCTCGAACAGCTCCGCCTCCTCGAAAACGGCTATCGTATCCGCTGCATCGAGACGACAACGGACACGCCAGGCGTGAACACCGAAGAAGAGCTGGAAGAAGTAAGAAGGTTGTATAGGGCGCGGTTTGGGGGATGAGTCCTGGCAGGAATGGAAGCGTGAAAACATGCAATCCCTACAACAACCCTTGCCGTTGAGCTTCCAGGCAGACGAATGGTGAGCGTTTTTTCAGGAACTCGGCGGTGTAATGGTTTTCCCGATACTCCTGATAGTGACGTGCCCGCATTTCGCGATTTCCGGCATCATCCAGAAGCAGCCGATCAATGGTTGCCTGAACGGCGGCGAGCCTTTCGGGCGATAGTGCGGGATTTGGATAGATTCGTCCGGTAATCAGTTCGAGGTGAAACCACCCATCCTCGATCTCGAACGGATCGAGAAGGTCGTCGTATTCTCGCTTGCGGCTGTTCATGCGGGAGCAGGCGAGGCGATAGTTGCTCCACTCATAAGCCAGATCAGCTCGCTGTGATTTGGCAATGAAGTGATCGACGGAACCGCCACCGGTTGTCCGTTCGAAGAACACTGCCAGATAAGCGCAGCAACCGTCATAGCTTTTGTGCAGATCATCGAGACAGGCTTGCCAGTAGGGTTTAAGTCCGGTTTTCGGAGGCAACGGCTGGTCGAGCGGAATGTTTTTCTTTTTCAGCCATGCAAGACCTTTCAGACGAACTTCCGAATCAAATGAATCCGGCGGAAGTTGAGATTCGACATGAATCATGACAACCACCCCTTCTTTTCGGCCACGAACTGCCAGCGCATCCAGAACGGATCGACATCGGACAAAACGGCTCGCAAACGCTGTTCAAGCGAGGTAGCGTCATTTTTACTGAACTGTTCGTCGCTCAAAGCCTGAGCGGCCTCTTCAAGCGCCTGTTCAGCTTCCGCCGAGTAAGCGGATTTCATGTCGAACGCCTCACTGGTCAGCCAGTTACGGACATCACCCTGCCTGACAAACTCCCTGCGCGTCAACTCGACGTTGTTTTCGACCAGATCGAGATCGAACCAGGCATCCACATTTCTTTTGAACCACGGCTCTACTGATGCCATAATCAGAGGTGAATGGGTCACCGCGATAAGCTGGACATCCGATGATATAACTGGCTGGTTCGTATCCGCTGTCCTGATATCATAAATAGCTTTACTCCAAAAAAAGCCATCGGGACTTTTTTGACCAGTATCCTGAAAATCAGGCAAATTGGTTAACCGTCTGATCACATTCATCAAGGCAGGAATCACCACACGCTGCCATTTCGGGTGGAGATGCGCTTCGACTTCGTCGATCAGGAAGACCGTGTTGGTCACTGGTTCCTCGCCAAGTAACTCAACAGCTTTCAGATGCTCCTCCCAGCACCACACAAGGAAATAGGCGAGAGCGATAATCCGGCGGATGCCCGATGAGGCATGAACAACAGCCACCTCCTGACCATAGGGCATTTTTAGGGTGGGCATATCCCGAACATCGTCCAGACTGATGCGCGTCAACGTGCCCGGTTCAAGTCGTTCTTCCGGAGATGGCGACAGCCCGTCGAGAACCGAAATCAGATTTTCAAACGCTCGTCCCTTTTCCTTCTGCCATCCAGCCCAATCCCGGATAAGGCCATTGCAGAGCCATGTTCCGTTGTCTCGCTGCAAGCCATCCCACACCTCATTCGGACTGAACACATAGGCGGGCGGGCGCTCATTTTCCTCTTTCGATTTCCAGTGGTTCCTCGCAGGATCCCAAACAGCAAAACTGCCGTCTGACAGGGCATAAAAAACCAGCCCCGGACTTACCGGTCGTCCTTTCGGTACGCTCCAGCCTTGCATCCGAGCTTCAAACGTGCTGGTATGGTCTTTTGTTGTCGATTTTGCAGAATATGAAAATGAGATTTCAGCCTTGCGCTTTTTATCGGTAGGCAGGGCAAGTTTGCCAGAGGTCAGTCCGGGGTTCAACTCGCCCGGCCATTTCCGGGTTAAAGCCCACCAGGCAATATCGAGTAGGAAGCTCTTTCCCAGGCCGTTATCGCCGGTCAGCAGATTCAGTCGGCTTCCAAAGGTCAACTCCATTTCTGGAGCCGGCCCGACATTGGTCAATTTCAGGTGCTCAATCATGCATTTATCTCCGTTTTCCGGATGGGGTCTATCAATAACAGCAACTTGAAATACAGGTTTACCAGCGATACGAGCAGGTTAATCACAATTATACGAATACTTTGTGCTTTTTCGCGGAGTTGTGCTGCTTGATTCTCTACCCCTCAACCCGCGCCTCCCGGCGTCCGTCGTGGAAGGTGAGGCTGATCTCTGTGCCTGCCTGTAGTGATGCGGCGGAGGTGATATAATGTCTGTCCTTTGTGACCAGGGCGAAACCTCGTTGGAGCACTTTCCGGACGTCGAGCATCGCGAGGCGGTCGGCTGCTTTGTCGAGCTGCTGCTCCCTGTCGCGCAGTTTTTCGGCAATCGCCCTTTTCATCTCTTTTTCCGATAATATCAGCCGCTCATCGAACTGTGCGAGCAGCTGCAACGGCCGGTTGAAGGCGTAGCTGCTGGTGATGGAGTCAATCTGGAGCTTTGCACCGGTGAGCTTTCCCTCCATCAGCATCGATTGCCGGTTGATCATATTGTCGATCAGCCGGTACAGCTCTTCACGGTCGGGGACTGCGCGTTCGGCGGCAATCGATGGTGTGCCGGCGCGGAGGTCGGCCACCATGTCAGCCACGGACAGGTCTGTTTCATGGCCGACGGCACTGATGATGGGGATTTTCGAGCGGTAGATGGCTTCAGCTACGGCTTCGTCGTTGAATGCCTGGAGGTCTTCAGCCGATCCGCCACCTCTGGCCACGATCAGCACGTCGGGACGGTGATCCGGATTGACAGGATTGTTGAAGTAGTCGATTGCCCGAACGATCGATTCGACGGCGCGTTCTCCCTGCACCTGCACCGGGTAGAGCAGCAGCTCCGCTGCCGGGAAGCGTCGTGCGAAGACGTCACTCATGTCGCGAATCACTGCGCCGGTGGGTGAGGTGATCATGCCGATACGGCGGGGAATGCGCGGGATTTGCTTCTTGCGTTCGGCATCGAACCACCCCGCCTTGGCGAGTTTGGCAATCAGCCGAGCAAGCGCGAGCTGCTGTTCCCCTTCGCCTGTTTTGAACAGAGCCGTGCAGATGAGCTGGTAACGTCCTGCCGGCGGATAGACCTCCAGACGCCCTTCGACAATGACTTCGAGGCCGTCCCTCAGCTCCAGCGGGAACCGGCTGCGCACGCTTTTCCATATCACCGCAGGCATCTGGGCTTCGCTGTCCTTGAGCGTGAGGTAAACGTGTCCAGAGCTGTGGATTTTGCAGTTCGACACTTCACCCTTCACCCTGACAAACGGAAAAAGACTTTCCAGTTCGTTCTTGATGGCCCTGGTCAGTTCGCCGACGCTTTGTGCGGTCTCTGTCATACAGTCACGGTTTCTGGGCAAAATACGGTTTTCCTCCCTCACTTCCCTTTACTGTACAGAGAAAGACGTTTTGATCCCGATGTGTTATATTCGAATTGGACTTTGAGACTTGCTCAACACTCCATTTCCTGAAACACAATGGCCGCTGAAACCGCAATCGATACCCTTGCCAGGCTTCTCGGGGTTGACCGTGAGGAGGCGCAGCAACGACTCGATCGTTTTGCCTGCGTTATGACGGCGGAACTGCTGGATCGAAAGAGTCTCTCCATAGATGGTCTGGGTATTTTTTCGGTTGTTCATGAACAGGCAGTCAGGGAGAAAACCTCATCCGGAACGCGCTATCTTCCACCGGTCAACCGGGTGGTGTTCGAAGCCCGCAAAGAGGCGGCAGGCGAATCGGCCCGCATTGCATCCCGTCGCCTTGAGATGGATTCAGCAGAAGCCGGTCGTTTTGCCCAGGCGTTTGCCGATATGTCCGAAGAGGTGAAGAGAGGAGTGGGCAGGCTTGAATTAAGGGGATTTGGTTCCCTGACAACCGTTTCCGGTCAGTTCCGTTTCCAGCCCGAGGCTTCGCTTGAAGCATTGCTCAACATTGCCTATGACGGCCTGAAAGAGATCGTCATTCCTGAAAGCCGGACGGAAATGGAAGCACTGCCACATTCGGATGAACCGGGAGGCATGAAAAAAGTTGTTGTGTTTGTCGCAACGGTTTCATTGCTTGCCTGTGGCTGGTTTCTGTACCGGCAATTCTCTCCGGAAGTTTTTGAATCTCTTTCCGGAGGCCGTTCCGCAGTTATTGACACTCCTGCACCGGTGGTTGTGAATGCATCTTTACCGGATGCAGTGCCTGATACCGGATCGTTGGCTCCTGATTCGGTCATGCTTGCGAAGGGGCGCTTCACGGTCATTGTTGCGACTTTCAATACCCGTAAGGTCGCCCGTCAGGAGATGGCGCGTTTTTCCGGGAGTGGACTCCGGGTCATGGTGTGGCCGGTCAGGCAGAACGGAATGCGCTATTACCGGCTTGTCACCGGTGATTTCGAGACGCGGCTCGCGGCTCTCGACAGCATGAAGGCCATGCCGCGTGGGTTGTTCCGAAACTTCTATATTCAGCAAGCATCCAAAAATGTCGTTTTGTATGGAGAACAAGGCTTGTAACAAACTGCATCCCCAATCGATGTGCCCCGCTTTCGGCGGATTGCGTGTCCTTATGCGCATCGACGGCGTACAGGTCTGCATGGCTGCCGATCAGGGCTGTCTGTACGGACTCACTTTCGTTTCGCATTTCTATGCTGCCCGCCGTTCGATTGTTTCGCCGGAGCTGATGAACGTCCAGATTTCCGGTGGTACCATGATCGACGATGTGCGCCGAACCATCGAGGCCATCGCCGAGGATCCGGCGGTACGTTTCATTCCTGTGGTCAGCACCTGCGTGGCTGAAACCGCCGGTATCGCCGAGGAGCTGCTGCCAAAACGGGTCGGCAACGCCGAGGTGCTGCTGGTGCGGCTTCCGGCCTTCCAGATCAGGACGCACCCGGAGGCGAAGGATGTAGCGGTTTCGTCGCTCGTGAAGCGGTTTGGCGCGTTCGGTGAGCCGAAAAAGGGCAAGACGCTCGTAGTGCTTGGCGAAATCTTCCCGGTCGATGCAATGATGATCGGCGGCGTTTTGCAGAAGATCGGCGTCGAGTCGGTCATCACGCTGCCAGGCGCTGACCTCGACGACTACGTTCAGGCCGGACGCGCCTCTGCGTGCGCGGTGCTGCATCCCTTCTACGAACGGACGGCGGCGCTTTTCCAGTCGGCTGGAGTGAAGATCGTGGGCGGCAACCCCATCGGGGCCAATGCTACCGGCCAGTGGATAGAGAGGATCGGCGAGGCTCTCGACCTCGATCCGGCGACCGTGAAGCAGGTGGCCGAGGAGGAGCGCCAGAAGGCCAAAGGTGTGATGGCGGGTTTCGCCGAAAAGATGCATGGCTCGGTGATCGTCGCAGGCTACGAGGGCAACGAACTGCCACTGGTGCGTCTGTTGCTCGAAGCGGGCCTCGACGTGCCCTACGTCTCGACTTCGATTGCCCAAACGTCGCTTGGCGAAGAGGATCACCGCCTGCTCGTGATGCTCGGCACCGAGGTGCGCTACCGGAAATATCTCGAAGAGGATATGCAGGCCGTACTGGAGCACAAACCCGACCTTGTGATCGGCACCACCTCACTCGACAGCTTCGCCAAAGAGCACGGTATTCCGTCAATCTACTACACCAACAACATCTCCGCCCGCCCCATTTTCTTGGCCTCCGGCGCGGCGTCGGTGCTCGGTATGATTGCCGGACTGATCGAAAAGCGCGAAATTTACGGAAGGATGAAGGAGTATTTCATGCCGACGGTGTGAGTTCTCTGGGAGCGCCGAGCGCCTGCTCGGCATCTTTTTTTGTAATATCTTTTATGACCTCAAATGGACTTTATAGCGCGACAACCCGTTCGATGTAGCCGGATCAAGCACCCAATGAGTCTGAAATTGCCTGAAAAAGTAATGATGCCGTAATCTTTATGTTTCTGCATACCCTCAGTCACTTGCGTCCGTGAAGTCCCTGATTCTTCTCCTGGTTCAGAATGACAAAGAAAAAGAGTTTTGACCACTTCGAGAACTTCCGCGCATTTTGAATTGTTCTCTTTGATGTCTATCATTGATATATATCATCAGAAGGAGAGATCATGGACACAGCGAAAATATTTACCTCGGGGCGCAGTCAGGCGGTTCGGTTGCCGAAAGAGTACCGTTTCGAGGGCAAAGAGGTGATTGTCCGGCATTTTGGCAGAGGCGTCATTCTTCTGCCATGCGACAAACCGTGGGACATGCTTGAAGCGGCTCTGGATGAGTTCGAACCGGGTTTTGAACTCGTGCGCGAGCAACCGGAGACGCAAAGCCGCGAGGAGATCAAGGGATGACGTATCTGCTCGACACCAACATCTGCATCTACATTATCAACAGTAAACCGCCTCATGTTCTCGAACGCTTTCGTCGCGAAAGGCTGGGAGATATTGCCATATCGAGCGTTACTGCCTCCGAGCTGACGTATGGCGTTGTCAGAAGCGGTTCAGAGAAAAACCGGCAAGCGCTGGCTCTGTTCTTTGCTCCACTCGAAATCCTTCCGGTCGACGTATCCGTGATCTGGCATTACGGAGAGATCAGAAGCGATCTTGAAAAGCGCGGTACTCCGATTGGTTCTCTCGATACCATGATCGCCGCACACGCCAGAGCGATTGGCGCGGTGCTGGTAACGAACAACGTCAGGGAGTTCAGCAGAGTTGAAGGATTGCGGGTTGAAAACTGGGCGGAGTTGTCTGGGTGATTTTAACTTATGAGCCTGTTGTTTTCGGGATCGCCTTTTTTATGGTTGCTTCATGAGGTACGCATCGATAACAGAGTATTTGTCAAAGCAGTGCGACGCTGAAGGAGAAGCAATGAATACAAGGCGTGAGGACAGGATTCGGCCTGGCAACTTGTTTTCGAGTTGGATTTGTGCCTGGGAGCGCCGAGCGCCTGCTCGGCATCTTTTTTGCAGTATTACTACGAATAGACTTTATAGCGCGACAACACGTTCGATGTAGCCGGATCAAGCACCAAATGAGTCTGAAATTGCCTGTTCGGGCAAGGGATACCGTAACCTTTAAGACCCTTTTATATATATGCTTGCCCTCAGTCCCTTACGACCCTCATCTCTCCCCCGTTACCGTGAGGCTAAGCTTTCTGTTGCTGTAAACGTTCTGCAAGCCACACTTTGATGATCGACTGACGTGAAACGCCAAGTCGTTTCGCTTCCTTGTCGAGAGAATCGATCATCCATACCGGAAAATCGACATTGACCCGTTTCTGCTGCTGGTTAACCCGTATAGCTTGTTTCAGGTCAAGTTCAGAAGTGATCTCTTCATCTCCGGCGTCGAATTTCTGATCAAATTCCTGTGTTTTCATAAAGCTGTATCTCCTCGCGGCGGGAGCGCCGAACTGAAATGATGCGAATACGTTGGTTTCTGTGGGTAAAAATAGCTGAAATGCTTGTCCTGAATTTTCCCGATAACCATGATGCGAGGCTCATCAAGCGTTCTGGCTGGAACCTGAAGCAGATTGCCATCGAGCCACAGCTCCTGAGCTTCAACAAAATCAATGCCGTGTTTTTGCTTGTTGGAATTGCTCTTTTCCAGGTCGTAGTCAAACACTATGGTATGGAAATTATTTATTCGATATACCTTTAGTATACCAAAATGAAACCGTAATCAGTTCCTGAATGATCAGTTTCAGGTTTTTACGGCTTTAACCGCACACCCGATACGACAACCAACCCCGCATGATCAGCAGGCCCCGGTCAAGTATGCGATCGATCGAGTTATTTCCATTGTTTATATGGATTCCCGGATTGGGGGCTCAGCTCAGACACCCTTTGTTCATGCCGATCATCCGTCCTTCCGGTATTTTTCGCATCTGGTGCCGCATTGGTGCTTGGTATGATCGCCAGTCTGCTTGAAAAGCGGGAGGTGTAGAGAAAATGAAGGAGTATTTCATGCCGATGGCGTGGGGTGGTTATAACGGAGGGCGGACTTTCTTGTCCGCCATTACATTCCTCTTGTCGTCAAGCCCTTTCTGTTTCAGAGATAGTCTTTTTTGTTATGGAATAGTGAGGTATGCATCGATAAAAGATTATCGGTCGATTCATTGATGCGTTGTAGCAGCCGCAATGAATACAAGGCACTCCGACAGGATTCGGCCCGTGAACTTGTTTTCGAGTTGGATTTATGCTGGGAGCGCCGAGCGCCTGCTCGGCATCTTTTTTGCAGTATTACTACGAATAGACTTTATAGCGCGACAACCCGTTCGATGTAGCCGGATCAAGCATCAAATGAGACTGAATGTGCCTGAAAAAGCAAGGATATTGTAACCTGTATGGCCCAGCATACCCTCAGTCACTTACGTGCCTCACCTCCCTTACCCTTATGGGCCGAGCAGTGCTGCCGGTATAACGGCGATGCCGTCCAGGCGGCGGTAAGCGTATGGGCCGGTATGAATCACGAGTGCATCAAGGAGGTCATCGCCGATCTGCTCGCGTAACCACAACAGATGCCGGAGGTCGCGATCATCGACCGTGTTACCGAGCTTGATCTCGATGGCAAGCACTCGCTGATCGCCTCGTTCGACCATCAGATCAACTTCGTGACGTCCTCCATGAAGCCTGAGATGGCTGACCCGCGCTTCTGCTCCCTGGGCGAAGACCCTGACGCCGAGAGTAACCAGTGACTCGAAAAGGTGCCCAATCATCGAACCATTGCGTGGCACCGGGAGTTTCGGCTCTTTTCCGGCCAGCAACGCTTCGGCATCGAGGCCGAGTATTCGTGCGGCAAGCGCCGGATCCGCAAGGTGATGCTTTGGCGGTTGGGCAAGTCGATGAAGGCGGTTTCGTGATGGCAGCCATGCGGGAACAGGATCGACGATCCAGAGACGTTCAAGGGTCTCCCGGTAGGGTTGCGTCGTGCTCTTTGACGGCTTTTCTCCCCGACCCTCTGATGCGGCATCGCGGATGGTTTCAAATGTCGCGGTTGTTGCTGTCGCCGCAGCGTAAGCG
>Ga0172369_10008417_pt1 | contig 11707 bp, 11 predicted proteins | sample LakKiv25m_FD_114539 | JGI IMG/M metagenome (GOLD analysis project Ga0172369, IMG submission 114539) | Freshwater microbial communities from Kabuno Bay, South-Kivu, Congo - kab_022012_11.25m | ecosystem: Environmental > Aquatic > Freshwater > Lake | place: Democratic Republic of the Congo... | reverse complement strand
GCAAATAATGGGCTGCCAACCTCTGGGTTTTGGATTGTTTCAAAGGTATACAAGACATCCTGGCTGGTAATTGGTTGACCATCTGGCCATTTTAAATTTGGTTTTAATCTTATTGTATAAGTTTTTTTGTCAGCACTTAATTCGTAATTTTCCGCCATCTCATTTTTAATGGTATTGCCCTCACCATATTTAAAAAGACCAGAATAGACCAAGCCGACAATATCAGCGTCAACATCATTGGTAGAAGAAAAAATTGGATTAAGATATTTTGGTTGTCCAACTAGCCCTTCGGTATATTCGCCTCCCTTTTTAGGTGCACGTTCGTAGTGCCTGGCTAGAAAGGTCGTGCATAGTCCTGATAGGCCAATAATTACCGCGACTAATCCGCCGATTAAAATTTTCTTTTCAGAAGTATTCAAAAAATTACTAATATATTTTAGTTGTGACCATTTTGGTATTTGTCGCAAACTGATGCGGCGAACTAATTTTTTATCAAAATTTTTCCGGACAACAGTGTGGTCTGGTTTTTTGAAGCGTGAAAAAAGTACTTTCCAATTCATGAGAGTAAGATGCCTCCACCAATTAAGGTTTTGGTTTTTAGATAACTAAACGAAGTAAAGAAAGGACGAAGAAGACTGCAGAAATAACAATGGTAGAGTAGTGGAGAATTTTGTCGATTCCGCGTTTGGTGCTGTAAATATTAGAGGAACCACCAAAAACACCGCCCAAGCCAGCGCCTTTTTGCTGTAACAAGATGATTAAAATCAAAATAACAGCCAAAATTATTTGCAATATATTTAAAATAGTTTGAGTCATAGAAGTTTTAAGTACTTATAATAATACCATTTTATGGGTTTTTTGTCAATTGTATGTATTTTCTATAAATAGGGGGTTGCAAAAAGGCCAAAAATGTGCTATAATAGCAGTATTAATTATTAGTTTTTATTAATTAATCAAAAATATATGGGAGAGAAATACGTTCCAGAAGAGGCTCGGGGCCATAAAAAGCTAGAGGGGCGAAGATTACGCAAACATGAGTTTAGAGGACGAAGAGGCGTAATTGAAAGAAGTGGTGTTAATAAGGTCCAAAAAGGTGAGGTAGCAGCCAAAACTGAAGCTGCAAAGTTTCAAATTGGCCAAAGAGTGGAACTTACCAGCCCCCATGAATTTTTGACATATAATGGTGAAACTGCAAATGGAATGGTAAAGCTTATCAAAGAAGATGGTACCGCTTTTGAAATAGAGAGAGATATCTTGAATGAATTAAGAGCAGCTGAGCCAGATGATTTTGAATTGGATGATGATGAAGTTGTTCCAGATATGGGCGGTTTGCGAGCACCAGAATCAACCACAAGAGAACGAGCTTCCTTTTCTAACGTTGAGAAAAAACCAAGAAGCGAGGCAGCTGATCAGGCGGTTATCAAAGAACAGCTAGCCAGAATATCGGAATTCATCGATGCTGGTAATAAATTCAAAGGTTTGATTGCCAATGAAGCACGTAAATTAATTGATGCTTGGAATCGGGTTGATTCTACTGACTATTTTGGTGATCAACGTCAGCTCAAAGAGGCGGTTAGGCAAGCAACAGAAACAATCGAGGCTCAGATCGCTAAACTTGGCAATGTTTCTCCTGAGGTACTTGATATTTTTGAAGAGGGCGCAGACATGGGCGGCTTAAAAGAGCCAGAAGCAAAGATCGATGATGAAGTGGTTATGGAAAATTCGGCTGTTAAGAAGCCAAAGAAAGTAGAAGCAGTCGATGAGGCGACTTTTTTTGCTGGGCAACCTAGCTTGGGTGAGGTAAAAAAGAATCCAGTCAAAGAAGCGATGGACAAAATAACGGCGCATGAAAGAGATTTAAAAAATCAGTTAGCAGGTTTGTTGGAGCAATTAAATGCTAAATTTAATATTAAGATGAAGCCAGATGGTAGTTTAGGATTCTTTTCTTCTCCTTTACTTAATCCATCACTTCGTAGATATAACAAATTAGTCAATCAAAATAATCAGGAATTTCATGCGATCCTAGACCAGATCACCAAGCTGCAGACAGATATTTCCAACGTGCATGCAGTTGAAGGCGGTGGTGTTGGCGCCCCAAAGGCAACGCTGGACGCTCGAAGTAGTAAATATGATGATATTGCCAACACAGGGTTTGCTAGCGGTGGTTTAGGGATCAGAGAAAAGAAATAATAGGTTAGATAAAATTAAATACCTCGGAATTCCGGGGTATTTTTGTTTTTGTCATCTGTGGGGTTGGGGTATTGCAAAAAATGGATTTATGGTATACTATGCTTGTCTAACAAATTATTATGCAATCTCAATTTCCTGGTTCAATTAAATGGTATCACAGCAGTTGGAAAGTGGCCTTAGCTGGATTCTCGGCCCTATTGGCGGTTTGTATTTTGGGGTTTGGTGGCTTGGTGTTGTATGACTGGCGTGAAATCAAGGCAGGGCGCGGTGCGGCGCTGACCGAGAGTATTTATGGCGGTTTTAGTGCCTCAACCAACAATCAGGCAAAACAAGCGATGATTAGAAGAGATGAAATTGAAACTGCGGATGACCCATTTTTGGGCAATCCAAACGCCGCTGTTACAATTGTAGAGTTCGTTGATTTCAAATGTCCAAATTGTAAAACAGAATTACCAATTTTAAAAAAGGTTTTAAATAAATATGGACAGAAGGTGAAATTAATTGTCCGTGATTTTCCAGCCGAGTCGTTGCATCCAGGTGCGAATCGAGTGGCTGAGTTAGCCGGGTGTGCCTATGAACAAGGTCTGTTTTGGCCAGTACATGATTGGTTGTACGAGAATCAAGAAAATTTACCAGCGACTATTACTGCTACAGATATGAAAGATGCGGCTGATTTGACCGGATTGGATTATGCAAAATTGAGTGAGTGTATGAATGCGCACACGATGGTTACAGAAATAAATCGTGATTATGCTGATGGGTTTAAATTTGGAGTTGTTGGGACACCTACTTTTTTTGTGAATGGTGAAAAGATACAAGGTGTAGTGCCCTGGGAAGCCTGGGAAACATTTTTTACTAAATTAGGTAATTAATATATGAAGAAAATATTTTTAGTAATGCTGCTAAGTTTTTTTCTTTTTCCAGTCACAGTTTTGGCGGCTGCACCAATGCCAATCAAACCAGAGTTTAATCCGATCTGTTGGAAAGAAGAGGAGTGTATTAAAATACGCAAAACTTATGGTGCATCAGATGCAGATGCTAAAGATGGTTTTTTGAAAATGGAATCGCCGTGTAATCAGGAAGGCTATGGAAAATGTTTGCCAGCGGGTGTGGCTAATACAGCTATAAAATTCGGCGGACAGACCAAATTTGCAGATATTGGACAATTTTTAATTACTAATTACAATTATGTTTTGAGTGTGGCTGGCATTTTGGCAGCGATTATGATAATTGTCGCTGGCGCTCAATGGGTAACATCAGGGGGAAGTAGTGAGGCAATTGGTAGTGCTAAAAAGCGAATCGCTGGTGCTTTGGTCGGCCTTCTAATTGCTTATCTTTCTTATGCTATCTTAAACACGATAAATCCTGCCTTGGTTAATTTGCGATTACCGCAGACATTCGTAATTAGGCCAACAGCACTATCTTTTAGTTATTGCAGCCAATCACCAAGCAGTACTCAATTTGCCGATGCAGGTTCTACAGATAAAGTTCTTAAGCCGGATGATTTTACTAAAATTACCGAATTTCCTTTGACTATTGCTAATCGTGAAAAATTATTGTGCGGCAATCAATACTATGTAGGTGGGTCAAATGGCGCAACTTGTTTGGGTAGTTTTTGTCCATCGAGTGGTGGCGCGCAATTGTGTGCCCCGGATTTTTCTCAGCCAGATAAGCGTGTTTATACTTGTCGTAAGGGCATTGCCGGCGGCAAAGTTACGTTTAATTCTGTTGCCAAAGAATTTTATCCATTGGAAGGTATACTCACGGAAGAATGGGATTATCCAGCTATTAATGATGGTGAGACTGAATTATGGGTAGCGTGTGAAGACGGTGATACCACTGATGTTGGTAATGGAGATTATGGCGAAACAATTGATGACAAAAATCAATACTATTTAATCGATGGTACTATTGCTGAATTAGAAAAAGGGGCGAAAGATTGTGAGAGTAGGGGTGGTCTTAAGGGTTTTGTCCTTATGTTTGAAATGAACGAGAATTGGGATATGACAGATGAACCACATATAGTTGGTTGGGATGGTGGTGTTGCCAAAGATTTGGGTGATCAAGATTTTTTTGAGAAAAATTTTAAAAAAATTAATAAAAAATATTTTATTCCTTTGGATGCGTTTAAGGGGCCAACCGGTTTTATGTTAGACGTGGAGGCCGCTAGTATCTTTGATATGGACGAAGATGCTGATTATTCAGTCTACAATGGATTGTTAAAATAATTTATGCCAGAAAAAATAAATATTCGTGGTGCTCGCGTGCACAATTTAAAAAATGTTAATGTTGAAATTCCAAAAAATAAGCTCGTAGTAATTACTGGTTTATCTGGTTCAGGAAAATCGTCTTTAGCGTTTGATACAATCTATGCCGAAGGGCAGCGCCGTTATGCTGAATCGTTATCTGCCTATGCACGGCAGTTTATGGAAGTACGAGATAAGCCGGATGTGGACGGGATTGATGGTTTGTCGCCAACAATCGCGATTGATCAAAAAGTATTTTCACAAAATCCACGTTCCACTGTTGGTACTGTCACAGAGATTTATGATTATCTTCGTCTGCTTTTCGCACGCACCGGTGAGCAATATTGCCCAGAGTGTAATGTTCGTGTTTTGGCAAATACCCCAGGGGAAATTTCTGAGAGTGTACGTAAATTAGCTCGCAAAGGAGTAGTGTCGGTTTTTTCTCCGATTGTTCGTCGTAGTGTGGTTGAACACAAAGTAATTTTAGATAAGATTGAAAAATCTGGATATGAATGGGTTATGGTTAATGATGAAGTGATGAAATTGCCAGAATTTGCCCGCCGCACTTTTAAGCCAGACGCGATTCACGATGTAGCGGTAATGGTAGGGAAAATTGAAGATGTTAAAAAAGATGATCCAACTCGTTTGGTTGATTTGGCGTTGGACTTTAGTAATGGGTTGGTAACTGTTAAAACCAATGATCTAGAAGAATTGTTTTCGGTGGTTGGGTTGTGCCCAAAATGCGATCGCACATTACCAGCGTTAGATGTGCGCAGTTTTAGTTTTAATAGCCCGTATGGCGCTTGTCCCCGCTGTACTGGCTTGGGTTTGACTATGGAAGTGGATGTTGCATTAGTAGTGCCAAATCCACGGTTAACTTTGGCTGAAGGCGCAATTCAACCCTGGACACGTATTACTGGCAATCAAAGCTGGTATCAGAAAATTTTGGCAGTTGTAGCTGAGAAACATCATTTTTCGTTAAATGTTGCTTGGGAAAATCTATCTGATGAAGTAAAAAATATTTTGTTAAACGGTACTGGCAAAGATACCTATACAGCAGAAAATAAGTCTACTACTTTTGTGGGTGTAATTAATGATTTGCGTGAGCGTCATCTGCAGACTACTTCAGAATATGTGCGTAAAGAAATTGAACAGTATATGCGTGAAATGGTTTGCCCAGAGTGTTTGGGCAGACGTTTGCGTCCAGAGTCATTGGCGGTTAAGTTGGATGGTTATAATATCGCTGATCTGTCTTGTTTAAGTGTTTCAGAAAATCAAGGCGTTTTAAAGAAAATTAATGTTGGGAAAAATAAAGTTGTAATTGCTAATCCGATTGTTAAGGAGTTATTGCCGCGTTTAATGAATTTGGAAAAAGTCGGCCTAGGATATTTAAGTTTAGATCGATCACTCAATACCTTGTCAGGTGGCGAAGTGACTCGTGTACGTCTTTCCTCGCAACTTTCTTCTGGTTTGACCGGCGTTATTTATATTTTGGATGAACCTTCAATGGGCTTGCATCCACGGGATAATCAACAGCTGATTGATACTTTGAAATATTTACGTGATTTAGGTAATTCCGTTATCGTAGTTGAGCATGATTCGGCGATGATGGAAGCAGCTGATTATTTGATCGATGTTGGCCCTGGTGCTGGTGTATATGGCGGAGAGATTATGGCTAGCGGGACAGTAGCAGAAGTTAAGAAAAATAAAAAATCTTTGACTGGTCTGTATTTGTCTGGTCAAGAAAAAATTGAGTTAGAGAAAAAGAATAAAAAGTTGGGCAAGCACAATTTGACGATTGTTGGCGCCAAAGCTTTTAATCTAAAAAATATTACTGTTAGTATCCCGTTGAATCAGTTGGTTTGTGTGACTGGTGTGTCAGGTTCAGGTAAGTCAACTTTGGTGGTAGAAATTTTAGCCAAAGCATTATTAAAGAAATTCTATCGTGCTAAGGATGAACCAGGTGTGCACAAAGAGATTAAAGGTGTTGAACATATTGATAAGGTGATTTCGGTAGATCAGACACCAATTGGTCGCACTCCACGCTCTAATCCAGCGACATATACTGGCATTTTTACTTTGATTCGGGATCTGTTTTCTGAGTTGCCAGAGGCACGTTTGCGTGGTTATGATGCTGGTAAGTTTAGTTTTAATGTTAAGGGTGGTGGTCGTTGTGAGGCGTGTGCTGGCGAAGGATATGTTCGTATCCCAATGCAGTTTTTGGCAGATGTATTTGTGGTTTGTAATGAATGTAATGGTTCACGTTATAATCAGGAAGCCTTGGAAGTACATTATCACAACAAAAATATCGCTGATATTTTGCAAATGACTGTTGAAGAAGCTTATAAATTTTTCCGTGACGTGCCAGCTTTGGCAGATAAACTGGATTTATTGCGAGATGTTGGTTTGAGTTATTTGCGTCTTGGCCAACCAGCCACAACCTTGTCGGGTGGTGAAGCACAGAGAATTAAACTAGCAACTGAATTAGTGCGCTCAGCTACTGGTAAGACGTTATATATTTTGGATGAGCCCACTACTGGTCTTCACTTTGCTGATATTAAAAATCTTTTAGGAGTACTTCAACGTTTGGTTGAGAAGGGGAATACCGTGCTTGTGATCGAACACAACCTCGATGTAATTAAATGTTCAGATTGGGTGATTGAGCTTGGGCCAGAGGGCGGTAAAGGTGGAGGTGAGTTGGTGGCTGAAGGTTTGCCAATTGACATTAAGAAAAACAAGAAAAGTCGCACTGGTAAATACTTGTAAAGTAAAAATAAAAAAATCCTTGGTTTTTTCCAGGGATTTTTTATTTGATTATTTTTTGCCTTCTTCTGTTTTTTTAACTTCCTTTAGTTTGCGTTTAAACTGTGGATCGCGCAAATGATTTAGTTTGGCGCGACGAACGCGGAATTGTTTAGCGATTTCTATTTTTGCGATCACTGGTGAATGGATTGGGAAAATCTTTTCCACACCAACACCTTCGGATACTTTGCGTACAGTGATTGTAGCGCCAATTTCCTGTCCGTGTTTGGCAGCAAGAATTGTGCCCTCGAAAATTTGAATACGCTCTTTTTCTTCACCCTTAGCGTTTGTTTCTTTAATTTTTTGATGGACTTTTACCACCATGCCGGGTTTATAAACGGCGTTAGCTTTAGTTTCGGTCATATAAAATATATTATAGATGTGGCCATATTTTAGCCAATTTCTTGAATTTTGTCAATGGCTGGTGCCTAGAAACGGAAAAATAAGCGAATTTGGCTAATTAATGAGTTTTTTGGATGTAAATATGGGGCAAGAATTTTTTCTATTTGGATGATCGTATGTTTTACTCGCCCTTCATTGTTTATGATCTGATATTGATACCGTCCTTTTTCTTTTAACTCTTTATCAGCTGATTCTAGACGGCGAGCCAAGTCGGCTGGATCAGAATGACCGCGTTTGATTATCCGTTCTTTAATTTGTTCAATTGATTCTGGTTCTAGAAAAATACTAATTAGGGGATGGTCGGCTATTTTTTCCATAATCTGCTTAGCCCCTTGGACATCAACGTTAAAAATTACGGGGTGGGTTTTTAATTTGTCAAAGGTTTTTTGTTTATGAGTGCCGTAATATTGCCCGTGCACTTTAGCCCATTCCAAAAATTCTCCAGCAGTAATCATGTTTTCAAATTCGGTTGGGGTAATGTAATATATTTTTTTGTCTTCGGGGGATTCGGGCCTTGGTTCGCGGGTAGTATAAGTAACACTAGTTTCTAGATTGGGATGATTACGTTGCAGCGCCTTGGCAATGGTTGTTTTTCCTACGCCAGCTGGGCCGCTAATAATAATTATCGGATTTTGTTGAGAGGCGGCCATACTACTTTAAAATTTTAAGAAAATCATTTAAGGCTGCTGGTAGGGGAGACTCGACTGAGATTATATTCTCATTTAAGTCGGTAAAAGCGATTTTACTGCAATGTAAAAATAACCGCCCTAAACGTTCGTCCCAAACCCTTTTTTGTTTTTTTTGAAAATATAGCGGGTCACCAACTACTGGGCGATCATACGCTAGCATATGTGCGCGGATTTGGTGCATGCGGCCGGTGTGGATTTTTATTTTAAGCAAGGTAAAATTAACAAATCTTTTTTCTACCCAAAATTCGGTACGGGCTGATTTTCCAGTTTCAGATTGTAGTCCTTTCTCGGTTTTTGGTCGAGCGGCCATGCGGTCATTAGTGTTGGAGCGTTCGATACGAAAATTTATTTCATCCCAGTCTTTGGATATTCTACCGTGTACCAAAACCAGGTATTCTTTTTCAATGGTACGATTTTTAAATTGTTTTTTTAAATGGTCAAACATTTTTTCAGTACGTGCCACCACGAGAAGTCCAGACGCTTCTTTATCAAGGCGATGGACAATGCCTGGACGGACTGGGTCTTCACCAACTTTTTTTATTTCTGGAAATTTTTTTAACATTAGTTCTGCTAACGAATCCGGTTCGTTCTTAAGAGTCGAATGTGTTAGCATGCCGGTTGGTTTTTCAACAACAAAATAGTCAGAAGTTTTTTGGATGACACTCAAATCATTAAAAGTAAATAATTTGGTTTTTTCTTTTTTATCGCTGGCATTTTCCTCGTTTTTTGTTTTTGGTTTTTTTGTAATTTTTTGTATAGTGATTTTATCTTTGGTGGTAATTTTTTGTCCAGCCTTAAAAGGCAGCTCGCCATTAACGAGTATTTCTTTGTTTGTAATCATTTTTTGTATCTGTGAGCGAGCTAGCCTTAGTTCGGTTGTCAAAAAAATATCCAATCGGCTGCTGGGCGTTTTTGGTGTTAAAATAGTCCCGGATTTAGTGTTTTTCATATGTTTGTGGGCATGGATGGAATCGAACCATCTGCTTTCACCTTATAAGGGTGACACTCTAACCGATGAGTTACATGCCCATATTGATGAGGGGAATTATACCATTAAATCTGGAAAAATCAAGGTTTAGGGTGTTTGCGTTCTTTGTGTTTTCCTGTTAATATATAGTAACTTAACCCAATTATTATGGATTGGAATGCTCGTCTTTTCTTAATAATAAATCGTTTGGTTGGTAAAAATCGCTGGTTAGATGCTTTTGGCCGCGCTGGTGCAGAGTGGGTGATTTTTGGTATGGTTGGTTGGTTTATTGTCGGTCTTTGGATGATGCGTATGCCTGATCGCAAGGCGATGCTTTTGGGAGTAATGATTTTAGGAAGTGCGTGGTCACTCGGCATCCTTCTGAGTTGGGTGATTGGTTTAATTGTTAAAGAGTCGCGGCCACATATAAAACATCCAGAGAGCAGCCTTCTTTTTATTCCTTTGAGTAATTGGAAGTCTTTTCCATCCGACCATGCTTTGTCGGCCTTTTTACTTTTTTTCTTGGCAATACTTTTACATTTACCAGCTGCTTGGGCATTATTGCCGCTAGCCTTATGGGTTGGTTGGGGTAGAGTGTATGCTGGCGTACATTATCCATTTGATATTGTTGGCGGCGCTTCTTTGGCCGGTTTAGTTACCATGATAATGTATTGGTTGCGGATAATTATTGATTTGTGATATGAAGGCGATTATTTTGGCCGGTGGTTTGGGTACACGTTTGCGTCCTTTAACCGAAAATACACCAAAGCCGTTATTACCAGTAAAGGGCAAGCCGATTATCGAGCACGCTCTTTTGAATTTTAAAAAACACAATATTACTGACATCATTTTTTCAATCGGTTATCGTGCTGATTTAATAAAAGAATATTTTAATGATGGTAGTAAATGGGGGTTGAATATTGAGTATTGTGTTGAAGATGAACCGCTTGGAACTGGTGGGGCAATTCGTAAGGCAGCTGGAGGAATCAAAGAAACATTTTTGGTGATCAATGGAGACAATTTAGCAGATTTTAATTGGTCTGGGTTAATTGATACTCATAAACGTAATAACGCTAAAGTTACCTTGGCACTTTTTCCAGTGGAGGATGTTACCCAATATGGTATTGCCGAATTAGACGGAGAAAAGGTGTTACATTTTATTGAAAAACCAACCAAAGAAGAAGCGCCTACTAATTTAAATAATGCGGGTGGATATGTAATGGAGCCAGATGTTTTGGAAATTTTGCCGCCTGGTTTTTGTATGATTGAAAAAGATTGTTTTGAAAAAATATCACCCCAAGGAAACGTTTTTTCTTATCGCCACAATGGCCAGTGGTTTCCAACCGATACTTTAGAAAAATATTATCGTGCCGAAGAAGAATTTAACCCATTTTTATAATGAGAAACTTTCAAAAAATAAATTTATCTTTAATTGCCCTGATATTTTTATTTGTGTTAGGGCTTTTTGGTTTTAGATATTTTAGTCGTCCTAAATATATTCCGCCGCCACCGCGTGAGGAAATAAGTATAACGATTATTCCGGGGTGGAATTTGCGCCAGGTAGCTGAGTATTTAGTGTCGAAGGGTTTGGCCTCATCAACTGCGCAAGTTTATCATTACACTGGTGAGCCGGCCAAGGTTTACATCAAGCCATGGAACACAGAAATTACTAGTTTAGCCAATGATTTTGTCATACATCCACCATTGCGCAGTTTCGAGGGATATTTAGCTCCAAATACCTATCGAGTTTATAAAGATGCGCCTTTGCGTGATGTGATAGTGAAATTGTTGGTTGAGCGAAATGATGAAGTAGATTACCAAGAGATTCAGACAATAGAAAAGGCGACGAATCATTCTTGGCACGAAATTTTAACCATGGCTTCATTGATTGAAAAAGAGGCACGTACTCCAGAGGATATGGCTATGGTAGCTGATATTTTTTGGCGACGTATTGGCGTGAAGTGGGCGCTGCAGTCTTGTGCAACTGTGAATTATGTTACTGGTAAAAGTGATCCAGCCGTCACTAGCAAAGATAGAACAATAGATTCTTTTTATAATACTTATAAATATCCCGGTTTACCTCCTGGTCCAATTAGTAATCCAGGATTAAAGGCGATTAAGGCGGCGTTATATCCAACAAAAAATGATTACTGGTATTTTATGAGTGATTCAGAAGGTAATATGCATTATGCCAAAACTTTGGCTGAGCACAATCTCAATGTGGCGAAGTATTTACGCTAAATTATGTTAACTTCAGATTTTGACTACAATTTACCAAAAGAATTGATCGCACAAGTTCCGACGCAAGCGCGCGACCAATCGCGATTAATGGTAATCGAGCGTGGAACTCGTCAGATTAGTCATCGTCAGTTTTTTAATATTAGCGAATATCTTCGTCCGGGTGATTTGTT
>Ga0172369_10008416_pt1 | contig 11708 bp, 9 predicted proteins | sample LakKiv25m_FD_114539 | JGI IMG/M metagenome (GOLD analysis project Ga0172369, IMG submission 114539) | Freshwater microbial communities from Kabuno Bay, South-Kivu, Congo - kab_022012_11.25m | ecosystem: Environmental > Aquatic > Freshwater > Lake | place: Democratic Republic of the Congo... | reverse complement strand
TGACGGCCAAGGCCAGGATGACGGCAATGGCCAGCACCTGGCCTGTCTGAACCGCCAAAGGCCCGCCGCCGGGACCAAGGGGAACGGGAATGGAGAACAGCACCCGCTCCAGGGCAGGGTTGAAGTTGGCGAGGTAATAAAAGAAGCCGGTGGCCAGCGTGGCAATGGAGCCGCTCTTGGCGACCCACATTTGCGTCCAGCCATAGAGGAAACCCCAGAAGGGACCGTAGGCCCGCTTGAGGTAGACGTATTCGCCGCCGGCATCTGGCATCATCGCAGCCATTTCGGCGTAGGTCAAGGCCCCGGCGAGCGTGAGGAGCCCCCCGAAGACCCAGACGGCCAGCACCAGGGGCGGGCTACCCGTCTCGACCGTCATCGTTTTGGGCACAAGGAAGATGCCGGAACCGATCACGGTTCCGACGACGACACAGGCCGCAGCCCACGGACCCAGGTCCCGCCGAAGTTCAGCCAACCCGCTGCTCCCGGTCAAGGATGGCCGAGGCGGCCAGCGAAACGGCAATTGTGAGTGAGGAGCCGATGAGCACGTACCAGGTCCAGGCGATGGGCGGGAACCACTTCACGTAACTGTTGACGGCGATGAACAGATTCACCGCGATTCCGGCCGACATGCCGATCATCGCAGCGCGCTCCGACGCATGCTCGTTCAGCAACCCGAGCAGGAATACGCCCAGCAACGCGCCGTAAAGGATCGACGCGATCCCCAAGCCGGCTTCAAGAACCGACTTCACGTTTCTCGCCAGAATGCCGATCGCCAATAGTACCGCGCCCCAACCCAGCGTGGCCATTTTCGCCAGGCGAAGGTAGTGTTTTTCTTCACGACCCGGCTGGCGGAGCTTGTAGAAGTCCATGATGGTGGTCGACGACAGCGAGTTCAATGCGGCCGAGAGGTTTGACATGGCGGCGGCCAGGATGGCGGCGATCACGAGCCCGGCCACACCCACCGGTAGATTTTGCCAGATGTATTGGGGGTAGATGCGGTCGGGCGGGGATGGAGGCTGCAGGCCGGAGTCGCGGTAGAACACCCAGAGCACGGTTCCGATCAGCAGGAAGAGCGAGAACTGGAAGAAGATCACCACCCACGAAGCGAACAGCGCGAGGCGCGACTCGCCCTGCGACCGCGCCGCGAGTAGCCGTTGCACCATGAGTTGTTCGGTGCCGTGACTGGCCGTGGTGAGGAAGCAGCCGCCGAGAACACCGGCCCAGAACGTATAGGTCTTGGCGAAGAATTCCGTGGTGAAGGAGAACCCGAAATCGAAGACCTGGAGTTTCCCGGCCTCTGCCGCGGCGTTGAGGACATAAGCCAGCCCGCCGGGGATGTGGTCGAGGATGACGAACAGGCTCACGATGGCGCCGGCGACATAGAGGATCATCTGAACGACGTCGGTCCAGATGACGGCTGTCATGCCGCCCTCCAAGGGGGAGAAAAAGGGCAGCCCGACGCTCACGATGGTGGATGGGGCTTCTCCCATGCCGGGGACGATGGACACCCCAAATGAGCGTGCGAACACACGGACTCCTTCGGCCAGGGCGCGAAGCAGGAGGAAAGTTCCAGCGGTCAGGCGGCGCAGGCGCAGTCCGAAACGGCGCTGCATCAGTTCGTAGGCAGTAAAGAGTTCGCCTCTAAAATAGTGGGGCAGGAACACGGCCGAGATCACAACGCGGGCCAGCAGGTAGCCCATGACAACCTGGAGGAAGCCGAAGTTTCCATAGAAAGCAAGCGCAGGCGTTCCTATGACGGTGAGAGTGGATGTCTCGGCCGAAACGATGGAGAAGGCGATTGCCCACCACGGGGTTGAACGCCCGCCGAGGAAATAATCTTTCAGGCTCTTTTGCGAGTTCTTGAAGTGTGCGCCGAACAAGGTGATGCCGACGAGGTAGGCGCAGATGACCCCAAGATCCAGGTAACGCATGGATCAAGAAAGTGTAACACGGGGAACGGCTGGAACGGGTGTCGAAGACAGCGTAAGATTGGCGGGAACAGGATTGGTGTGACCGGCATCTAAAGGGTACGGCAATCGAAAGACTCGCCCGGGCGGAAACGAATCCGGCGGGTCTCCGGGAGAATGGTGATGCAGGTACTGGAAGCGGTTGCCACGTTGCTGCGACTTCCGGTATACTCCCCAAGTGCGTGTTGGGTTTGACACATGGTCGCGGCGGCGTGAAACCGGGCCTGAATACGTCGAAGATCGAGAGAACCGAATTTAGGAGGCATGGTGTGCTGTTTTCAACTAAGCGTTTGACCGCGATCCTGGTGGTCGGCACGGTCTGCAGCCTCGGATTATGGGGTCAGGCCAAGCAGCCGCAGTGGAAAGACCGGGCCGAGTACGACCTCTACGACTCGATCCTGAAAGCGCAGGACAACAACACCAAAATCGGGCTCCTTCAGAGTTGGGAGCAGAAATACCCTCAGAGCGATTACCTGGACACCCGGAACCAGTTATTGGTCCAGACGTACCAGGTGTTAGGCAAGGGCAAGGAAATGATGGCGGCCGCCAAAAAGATGGCCACGGCGTCGCCGAAGTCGTTCTTCGCGTTGTATTGGATCAACCTGCTGACGGTCAGTCTGAACGATACCTCCCCGGCAGCCCTGGCCGACGGCGAGAAGTACGCGAAGGTATTCCTCGGCATCATGGATGAGACCTTCGACGCGTCAAAAAAGAAGCCGGAAGTCACCGAGGAAGCCTGGAAGAAAGAGCGGGCGATGATGGAGTCGCTGGCCTACCGTTCGCTGGGTTGGGTGGCGCTGAACAGCAACAAGTCGGAAGAGGCGGAAAAGAACTTTGTCGAGGCGCTGAATCATAACCCCGCCGACTCGCAATCCGCGCTCTGGGCGGCCACGGCGATCATCCGGCAAAAGAACCTCGAGAAGCAAAGCGACGCCCTTTTCTACTCCGCCCGCGCCGCTGCCTATGACGGCCCCGGCGCCCTGGCGCCCGACATCCGCGCCCGCTATATGTCGTCGTTTGAAAAGAACTACATCAATTTCCACGGCGGCAAAGACAAGATGGACGAGGTAATCTCTCTGGCGAAGGCCAACACCGTGCCTCCCGACGGTTTCAAGATCATGTCCCAAGACGAGATTCTGCAGGCGCAGGAGAAGGAACTGGAACAGACCAACCCGCAACTGGCCGTGTGGGTGAAGATGAAGCGCGGACTCACGGGCCCCGACGGCGCGTCGTACTTCGCCTCGTCCGTAAAAGACGCTCATATTCCGGGTGGCGTCGAAGTCGGCGGCCAGAAGATCGAAAAGCTGAAGGGGACCGTTGTTTCGTCCACGACGGTGACGCCCAGGTCGTCGGCAGTCAAGGAGGTGGTTTTGGGCATCTCGAAGGCAGAGATGAGCGAAGCCACACTACGCTTCGAGACGCCGCAGCCGAAGATTGATCCCGGGACGGTGATCGAATTCTCCGGCGTGCCGGTCGAATTCACCGCCGAACCGTTCATGGTGGTGTTTGAAGTGGACGCGAAGGATGTCACGGGCTGGCCCAAGCCGGTCGCTCCGGCCAAGCGGGCCCCGGCAAGGAAGACCGCGACGAAAAAGAAATAGTGCGGTTGAAGTCCGTTTCCAACCCTCAGCCGAAGGCCGTACGATTTCATCGGGTCGTGCGGCCTTCAGTCTTTGCTCACCCGTCGCGCCTCCTCGACCGTCCAATCTTCCCGCTGATTGACTTACAACAGGTCAGCCCTTAGACTGGGCCAAGCTTGATTCGGAGGCCACCGCATGCCAAAGTCGATTCGATTTTCAGTCGGAAGAGGTGGACAGAATGTTCTGCCTCAGGACGTGATGACGGTTCAGTATCTGCTCAACTGCGTACCACCCAGCAAAGGCGGACCTTCAACGGAACTGGTTATTGATGGGATTGTGGGTCCCAAGACGATGGAGGCGATTGCGAATTTCCAGAGGGGAGGACTCTCCAGCCCCGACGGTCGCGTGGATCCAGGTAGACCTACCCTCAGCCGTCTCCAGGCTTTCGATCCCTACCCGGGTCAGCCTATGCCACCCATCCCGTCCTACCTCAAGTCGCCCCGGGGAGACAAACAGGGCGACGACCCAGGCATGAAAAAGGATCCTTGGGGCGCAAAGCAAGGATACGCTTCCGGGGGGCAAGCCAGTCCGCTCGACTGGGCGTTAAAGGAGGCCTTCGTGCCCGGCGGGTACAAGGGCAACTGGGCCGGCAACAAGTCTCCATATACCCCTTATGGGGACAAAAGCGGTCCCGCCAATCCATGGGGAGACAAAAAAGGCTACGCTCCAGGTGGGGAAAAGACTGGAGGCTGGTCGAGCCACAAGCAAGGGTCGAACCCATGGGACTGGAACGACGGTTCTGTCAAAAAAGGATACGGCGGCTAGTGGGTGCCAAATTCAACGGGAAGGCGAACACAAGTGTGTGAAACAGAACTAACCGCGTTCGTCCGGGAGGTTGTGCTTCCTGCGGGACCAGACCGAGTTGCCCGAGTCGATCAGTCCAAGGCGCGCTTTCGGCTGGAACCCCGGCGGTCGAAAATCCACGATGGAGGTATCTTAGCTCTGGAGACGATTCCCGCCCGCCGGCGTGTGATCGAATGCATCGGCCAGCGGATCACGATTCAGGAGTCGTGGCGCCGCCGTTTCCGCCAGCATATCTACACGTTCGACGCCGGCAACGGTACGGTGATCGATGGCGCCGTTGGCGGCAGCGGCGCCGAATTCGTCAACCACTCCTGCGAACCAAATCTCGTCGCCAGGGTACGGCGCGGACGGATTTTCTTCTGCGCGCTTCGCCGCATTGAGACCGGAGAGGAGTTGCTACTGGACTATATGATCTCCGGAACAGATCCGCTCTACCCGTGCCACTGCGGGTCGTTCCACTGCCGGGGGTATATGAACAGGCCCCTGTCCACGCCTACACCCTGTAGTGATCAGCCTTCCAGTTCTTGACGGACTTCTTGATGCCGTCCTCGCTGGTCCCCACTTCGGCGGCCTTGGCTGCCAGCGCCGGGAACTCTTCATCGGGCGCAAAGCGAAGGCCGATGATCTGGCGCACCGTCAACCGCGGATCGAGTGGCTTGCCGGTCAGCAGGTAGTGGCGGAAGTTCTCTTCCGCTCTGATCGCCCGGTCCTGGGCCTTGAGCGCGAACAAACGGGCAAACAATACGGCCAGGACCACGCAGACGGTGAGGACCACAATCAGCGCGGCGCTGTAAAACCGCGTGTGGTCGCCCCAGGACCGGTACAGGTTCACGCATGAACCGATCAGGGTGAGCAGCAGGACCGGCATGAGCACAAAGTGGAAACCGGGGACCAGCCTGGTGTGATTGGAGTAATCCTGTTCTTTCATTTGATTCGGCCCTCTCGGACGTGGTGTGTTTCCGGCCCGGAAGTCACGTGTTTTCTGGATCGACCGGAAACGTCCATTCACCCTAACATGGGGTTGGGAGCCAACGCAATGAAACAAAGCGGACTTGCAAAGCGCGCTCTCACAAACCTGCGAGAGGCACTCGAGCGGGATTTGCGCCTGCGCGCACCGATTCCAGTAGAACAACTGGCCGACCCGATGGACAGTATCCTCGCCGCGGCCGAACGCGACGCCTCGCTGACCTACCAGCACCTGGCCGTCGAGCGGTATCGAGAGGTCGTCGCGGCACTCAGGCGGATCGAAGACGGGGATTACGGGATCTGCGAGGAGTGCGAGGAAGCGATCCCTCAGACGAGGCTCACGGCCGTGCCCTACGCACGTCGATGCCGGCGTTGCCAGGAGCGTCTCGAGCGATTGGCCGCATAAGGCCGTTTCCACTCCTCCCGCGAAGCCGCCGGACCGGGCGCGACGACGACCCGGTCCGGCGGCCCCTTTGTTCAGGCGAGCCATTTCGTGCCAAGTCGAACTTGAAACATCTCTTGCCCGGCGAAACCGCACGGCGCCGCGCCCCTGCGGTGCGCGTAGCGGCCTGGATGGGTCCGCGGAGCTTCTATTTCTCAATCGGCATCATGGATGTGAACGCCGACTTTCCAAACTTCAGTCCCAACAGCGCCACCTTGCCCGAACTGATCGTAATGTCCATGGTTCCTCTTTGGCCCGCCATGGAAGGCAATCCCAGGCGCTGCCGCAACAGGAACGCCTCCTTCTGCTTCGCGCCAAGCGCGATGCTCCCAGTGCCCAACTGGTTGCCGGAGGCCGCGCGGATGGTGAAGTTCACCGTCACCGCGGTATCGCCAGGATTGGCGACCGCCATGGTGGTATCGAAGCCGGCATCATCCCAGATCATGACGTAGCTTTGCCTGGAATCCACGCTGAGCGGGACCATCGCTTCCTGGCCCTCTCTGCCGTCGATGCTTTGGCGAAAAATGCCCGTGCCCTTGACCGATGAAGGCAGTAGGACCGACGCCCAGCCCTGCGCCAGTGCGTTTGCGCCGGCGAGTTGGATCAAGTGTGTCGCACCGGGCGAGACCACCACAGGTATCGAAGTCGCAGTTCCGCTGCCGGAAGGGACGGAAAGCGGGTTACCGTCGTTTCCATAGAAGTAGACGGTGAAGTCCGCCGTCGAGGACCCGACGTTTGTGAAGTAGAGTTCCGTCGTCCACCGTTCGCCCTGCAATGGATCCGCCGCTCCGCCGAAAGCGATCTGGGGCAGCGCGTAGCTCACCAGATCGGGCGGAACGGGATCGGTCGCGCCGGTATAACGCTCGAATGCGCCCAGGTCATAGCCAGCACCCTGCGGCCGCGATGTTCCGTCGTAGCTTGTACCGACGATGCTGCTCACCGTCGCCGACCCGGAATCGTCGGCCGGGCTTCCGCTGCCGATGTGGAGATCGGAACTGGACACGAACTGGGGATCCCCGGTAATCGCTCCCGAAACCGTGACGCGCGCGCCAGTGGGGATGGAAGCGCCATAGAAAAGGTCGTTTTGGGAATTGTACGACCCGGTCGTGCTTACGTCCATGGTCACGTGCGGAGTGCCGTTACTGCGATAGATGTTGTTTCGCGAGACGACTTGGGCGGACCCGGCGACGCTCAACATGCCTTCACCCTTCAGGTTGTAAAGCGTGTTGTTGTAAACGTAGGCATAGCGTGTGCCCCAAGCAAAGAAGAGCCCTCCCGCACCGTTGGTGTTTTCGCGCAGGACGTTGTTGTAGACCCAGACATCGCCGTTGTGCGGCGTCGAATCGCCCGTATAGATGAACTCCATGTTGCCGCCATGGAAGTAGTTCGAGTGGATGTAGATGTGATCGATGTACTTTGAGCCGCTGCTTGATTCGCGGCTGATGAAGATGGCGCCGCCACGGTTGTCACTGCCTGCGTAGGGGTCGGCAATCTCGTTCCAGGCCACTGTGACGTAATCCACGCTTTTGTCGCCGGGGATGTAGTCGGAGTGGGTTTTGATGTAGATGTTGTGCTTGTAAGAGTCGAAGCCGCAGTTCCTGAAATAGTTGCCGAGCACCTGAATTTGCTGGCTGTTGTCCACCATGACGACGCCGGTCCAGCCCTCGGCGCGCATATCCTCCATGCTATTGCCGACGATTCTCCAGTAGTCGCCAAAAGTTGTGTGCGCCATCGTCCCGCCAACCATCCGGAGTTTGGCGAAAGTGAAGTAGTCGCTGCGTCCGTAGGGCGAGTACCGGGCAGTCCAAACTACTCCGCGCTCGGCGGATGAAACGTTCAGCACCGGCGTCTCACCTGGATAGCCAACCAGAGCCTTGCGCTTGGACGGTCCGCCATAGGGTCCGCGGAGCGCCACGAACGTGCTGTCGTCGTCGAGCGTGCTGTAACTGCCGCCCCTCACATAGACGATATATTGCCCGTCGCCGGCGGAGTTCTGGCTGGGATTGAATTTGAAGATGTCCCGCCAGGCGGTGGCCGAGGTAAGCCCGTTGTTGCCATTGCTTCCGCTGGGCGAGATGTAGTAGATCGTGCCTGGCGTCACGAGAAATGGAATCGTTGAACTCGTCACCCCGCCGACGGTGACGGCGATCGTTCCCTGGCCGTCTTGGCAAGCCGGCCTCAACCAGAAAGTGATCCGCTGCAGGTCCCTCGCTGGGCCTGTGACACCCCATTCAGCGTAATCGGAATCAGACGTAAGTTGGACGCCGTTCACCGTGACATAACTCGACCCGCGGCTGGCGCCGAAATTCAGCCCCCAGATACTGACCGCGGCGCCCTTGGCCGCGCCACCTTCCCAACCAGTCTTCGGGCCCCAGTCCAGATCCGAAAAGAAAAGGGCCGGCGGCGCCGCCATGGCCGCCTGCGCAAGCGCGATGAGGACGAGCACCGGCGCCGAAGCCTTGGCGACGCTTTTGGCCGGCTCACGGCCCGGTGACCTCACGGGTCTACAGTTCATATGCGCTCCTCCGCCCGTCCCGAAAGCCCGACAAACCCCTGCCCCGCTCTGGAGGCTGGAACAGGCGGGCCGGAACAGGTCCTCCTATTTCTCAATCGGCATCATGGACGTAAATGCCGCCTTGCCGAACTTCAATCCCAAGAGCGCCACCTTGCCCGACGAGATCGAAATGTCCATTGCCCCTCTCTGGCCCACCATGGACGGCAGTACGAGCCGTTCCCGGATCATGAATGCTTCTTTCTTTTTGGGGTCCAGGTTGATGCTACCCGTGCCGAGCTGGTTTCCAGAAGCGGTCCGGACCGTGAAATTGACGGTGACCGCAGTATCTCCAGGGTTGGCCACCGCCATCACGGTATCGAATCCGGCATCGTCCCAGATCATGACGTAGTTTTGTTTCGAGTCTTCACTCAGCGGGACCATCGCCTCCTGCCCTTCCTTCCCGTTGATGCTCTGCCTGAAAATACCCAGGCCCTTGACTGTGGACGGCAGGGACACTGAAGCCCATCCCTGGACCAACGGGCTGGAACTGGCGAGTTGGATCATCTGCATGGCGCCCGGCGCCAGCAGGACCGGGACCGATGTTGTCGTGCTGCCGGCATAGGGGACCGGGAGAGGGTTCCCATCATTGCCGTAGAAATCAACCGTGAAGCTTGTTTGCGATTCGCCCGTGTTGGTGAAATAAAGTTCGGTGATCCAGCGCTCACCCTGCAGCGGGTCGGCGGCGCCGCCGAAAGCGATCTGGGGCAACGCGTAGCTCTTGGTTTCCGTGATCACGTCGCCGGTTCCAAATTCGGCCGACGCCGTGTAAATGCTGTCGCCCGTGATCGCGCCGTCGCGGTTGGCGGCATTCCCGGCCACGAAGAACACGACCGGGCCGGCGCCCGCGGGCGGCGCCGTCCATTCCACGGTCCATGAGGCCGGACTGGCCGTCCCGGCCTGGGTTCCGGTCTCGGTGTGGGTGACGTACTGCAAGCCGTTGGCTACCGTTTCCATCCGCGTGTTCAGAGGATCCGCCAGACTGAACTGACCGGCGGCGAGAGTGGTGTCCTTGAGCCGGGCCGAAAGCTGAAAGCCCCATCGACTGGCCCCGCTTTGCGTGACTGTCACACGGAGCGTATGCCGAAGACCCGGCGTGTAATGGGTAGCTCCGACGAGTTCGACCCTGACACTGCCGGCTCCGGAGTTCACTGTGCCGAAGTGGCAAGCAGTGCAGTTGCTCTCACCCGGCGCCCCCGTGTGGCCCGCATCCGGCCCTGATTTGTATCCCCAAAGCGGCATTGCGGCCAGCGCCGCGCAAGAAACCAATAAACCAATGCGTCCCATGTTCTTCACTCCCCCCGTCTCCCAGCGGCAAACTGCCATGTGAGATTCTTCGCGGCGGCTTTCGGTTACGAAGAAATTGGCCGCTGGTCAGATAATGTACAGCTATCCCGCCTCCCATTCTCGCTCTTCTTCCGGCCGGTTTGCGCCTTCTCCACGGGACCGCTTCACATTGGCAGCTTGATTGCTCTGGCCGCCAGCCACTGCGCCGCCGCGCGATGGCTGGTCCAGATCGAGGATGCCGATCTTCCGAGAAACCAGCTGGGAGCGCTGGAGTCGATCCTCGGCACACTGGCCCGGATGGGATTTGTTTGGCCGGTGCCGGAGATGCGGCAGCGGGACCGTACCCGCGCCGTTCGACGCCCACCACCCAGTGGCGTTGGGGCAGGACGGAGCGAAACTCAGCAAGCGGAACCTGGCGCCGCCGGCGGACGAACTCGTGCCCGGCACCGCGATGGGGATGGCGCTTGTGTTTCTCGGACACGCCCCGCCGGCCGGACTGGATTGCGGCGCGCACTCGTCCTGGGCGCGGGCGAATTGGAACTTCGGACGGGTCCCACCTGTTGCTTCGCGGTGTTGTCGAGAAGGCGTTCTGTGAGAGAATCGTCGCCGATGCGAATTCTCATCCTTCTCCTCACATTCGCGGCGGCTCTATACGCCCAAGCCACCCAGGCGAAGCCGTCGCCGTATGCTCCGATTACCGATGCACCCGGTCTGCCGCGTGTCCTGATACTTGGGGATTCGATTTCCATCGGCTACACGTTGCCCGCACGCGCCGCTCTTGCCGGCGTTGCAAACGTGCACCGCGCCGGGGAAAACTGCGGCCCGACAACGTTCGGCGTGCAAATGGTCGAGACTTGGCTGGGCAAGGACAGGTGGGACGTGATCCACTTCAACTTCGGCCTTCATGACCTGAAGCAGATGTTCGACGGGTATTATCAAGTCTCACCCGACGACTACGAACGCAACCTGCGCCGCATTGTCTTCCGGCTGAAGCAGACCGGCGCGAAGCTCATCTTCGCGACCACGACGCCCGTACCCGAAGGCAAGGTTTCGCCGCCGCGCTTGCCCGACGATGTAGTTCTCTACAACAACAGGGCGTTGAAGGTGATGTCGGAGAACGGCGTCAAAGTCGACGATCTTTACGCATTTGCCCTGCCCCGGTTGAGCGAGTGGCAACTGCCTGCCAACGTCCATTTCACCGACGCCGGCTCGGCGGCTTTGGGTAAAGAGGTCGCCAGAGTGATTTCGGCCACACTGCAGCCGGCGGACCGGTGACATCGCGCAGCTGAACGAGGCCGCTGCCGGTATGCTCGCGTCTGGTCCGGTGAAAAGTTCGGTAGCGGCATCGTTTTGCGCGAGTCTCATGCTAAGCTCGAAACCACACTCATACCCGTTCCGCATGGCAAGCCCGGTGGGCAGGAGGCACAGGAAAATGCTACGCCGCAGTTTCGTTCAAATTCCAGCAGCGCTCTTCGCGCAGGGGCCCGGGCTGCCCGAATTCTACAAATCGGTTTCGGCTGCCGTCTGGGTGGTGAATGACGCCGCCGCGACGGCGGCTGAGTGGCAGAGAGCGGGCGTCACGCTGGGCGGGCGGATGCGAATGGAACTCGCCGACGCGACCTGGCGCGGCAAGCCGAAACCCACCGCGATGACCGTTCAATCAGGCAATTTCGGTTCCACGATCGTGCATTGGGTCCAGCCGGAGGGCACGGACAACGCCTTTGCCGAGTTCCTGGAGGCAAACCGCGGACCGGGCGTGATGTCGCTGCTGTTTGGCCCGCCTACGCTGGAGGCGTATCAGGCCGAACTGGCGAGGCTCAAGGCGATCAGCCCGACGGTGATCGAGGCCAGTTTCCCGGTGGGTCCGGACATGTCGGTTCGTTTTGCAAACTTCGACACGCGCAAGGATGGGCTCTATTCGCTGGGTCTTGTCTATCCCGCGGATCAACTCTCCGGGGAGATCCGCCCGGACCGCCGAATCACGCAGTTCGCCTGGGTGACGCGTTCGCCGGAGAAGGTCTCGTCGTATTGGGAGAAGTTCGGGCTCCCCG
>Ga0172369_10008415_pt1 | contig 11710 bp, 10 predicted proteins | sample LakKiv25m_FD_114539 | JGI IMG/M metagenome (GOLD analysis project Ga0172369, IMG submission 114539) | Freshwater microbial communities from Kabuno Bay, South-Kivu, Congo - kab_022012_11.25m | ecosystem: Environmental > Aquatic > Freshwater > Lake | place: Democratic Republic of the Congo... | reverse complement strand
TTTGTTTGTGAAACAACCACCCCCTTCCTGGGATCATAATAAAGACGGTTGCCAAAGGCGTCTAATGGCCAGCCTTGTTCATCCTGCTCAAGCGAACCTAAGAATTTCTCATTAAAAATAATTTCATCCGTCTGAGACAGCCTATGGCTTGATTGAACAAGCGCTTTTAAATCCTCCGGATAATAACCTTTTAGCTCCTTATACAACACCAAAAGCATGCGGAAATTATTTAACTGATACCGCAGCGAGACCTCCCGGGAATTCCGGGAAAGTGTTCCGATTATTCCTCCGAATACCCAAATCAAAAACCCGATTATTGTCAAAGAAACGCATAAATCCAAAAGCAGCAGGCCGCTGCTTTTTTTCTTAGCCAGTCGCATTATTTTTTAAAGATACTCATTAAATTCCACATGGGCAGGAATATGCCCAGGGCCATAAATAACACTCCCAGCCCCAAAACAAAAATCAATATCGGCTCAATTAATGAGGTCAGGTTATTAATCGTATAATCTACCTGCTCGTCATAATAATTAGAAACATGGATAAGCAGGTCATCAAGCTTGCCGGTATCCTCCCCCACCGAAACCATCTGCGTTACTATCGGAGGAAACAGCCCGCTTACCTTCATCGGCTCAGCGATTCCCTTACCTTCCATTACATTATTTCTAATATTGGTTATGGCCTTAGAAACAACCTCATTGCCGGTTGAGCCTGAGGCAATATCCAGGATCTTTAAAATCGGGATACCGCTGCGCATAAGCGTGCCGGTAATGCGCGTAAAACGTGAAATAGAAAGCTTCAATAACAAAGGGCCAAAAACCGGCACCTTTAGCTTAAAACTATCCCAGCTAAACCTGCCGATTTTGGTATTGATGTAGCGCTTGAAAAGAAAACGCCCGGCTATGCCGATAATAATCAACAGCCACCAAAGCCTGGTTACCGCGTAATTAATTCCCAGGAGTATCTGCGTCGGTAAAGGCAGGGCCTTGGTATATTGCTCATAAATCTTGGCGTAGCGCGGGACAACTAAAACAGTCAGCACGACAAAACCGATAATCATCGCCACTACCACGATAATAGGATACCGGGTTGAGGATTTGATCCGCAGCCGGATGGTTTCATCGTGCTCGCTCAAAGTTGCCAGCCTCTCTAAAACATCATCCAGGCGGCCGCTGGCCTCCCCTGAAGCAACCATGTTTAAATAAAGGCTGTTAAATATCTGCGGGTATTTCTCTAAAGCACCGGATAAATTTGAACCTGATTCAATATCCCGGATTATCTGGCTGACCACCTCTTTAAAAACTTTATTCTGCGCCTGTTCGCGCAGGGCGCTCAAAGAAAGCAGGATTGGCAGGCCCGCCTTCTGTAAAGTCGCCAATTGGCGGGTAAACATATTAAGTTCGGAGAATTTTACCCGGATGAGCGAACCTGAGAATTTAAACGCGCGGCTGGCTTGCCTTACCTCGGTTATGGAAACCGGGGTAAACCCCATCTGGATTAACTTTTGGGCTACGGCGTTTTCATCATCCGCCTCCATTACCCCGCGGGCCTCTTTACTAAACTTATCCCTGCTTTTATATTGGTAATTAGGCATGAATTACTCTACTTCAGTAACCCTTAGTATCTCTTCAATAGTAGTTAATCCCAACCTGGCCTTCTCTAACCCGTCTTCGCGCAGGCTTTTCATTCCCAATTCAATTGCCTTATTTCTTATCGTATCCGCGGAATTCCTCTCTTCAACCATTTTGCGGATAGTTTCATTAAGCACCAATACCTCGAATATCCCGATTCGGCCTAAAAATCCGGTATTCTTGCAGGCGGAACATCCTTTGCCGCGGAAAAATTTTACTTTGGCATCCAAACCTAAATCCTGTAAAGCCGAAGACGTAGGGGAATATTCTACTTTGCACTTAGGGCAGATCTGGCGCACCAGGCGCTGCGCAACAATAAGTATTAATGAGCTGGAGATTAAAAACGGCTCTAAGCCCATATCAATCAAGCGGGTCAAGGAGCTGGGCGCGTCATTAGTGTGCAGGGTTGAGAAAACCAGATGCCCGGTCAAAGACGCCTGAATAGCCACCTCCGCCGTCTCTTTATCGCGGATCTCTCCGACCATAATCACATCCGGGTCCTGGCGCAAAATTGAACGCAGGCCGTTGGCAAAAGTAATATCCGCCTTAGGATTCACCTGGGTCTGGCGGATCAAAGGCAATTCATACTCCACCGGGTCTTCAATGGTAATGATGTTTTTTTCCATCGAGCTGATAGTACTCAAGGCGGAATAAAGCGTAGTGGTTTTACCGCTGCCGGTTGGGCCGGTAACCAGAATAATCCCGTTTGGCTGCAGGATCATTTTGCTAAAGATCTCCAGGTTTTCTTTTGTAAAACCCAGGTCCTTTAATCCCAGTAGAATAGAGGTGCGGTCCAATAAACGCATCACCACATTCTCGCCGTGGACAGTGGGAAAGGTTGAGACCCTGATATCCAGATCTTTGTTCTCCAGTTTTACGCTGATCTTGCCGTCCTGCGGCCTTCTGTTTTCGGCGATATCCATTTCCGCCAGGATCTTGATTCTCGAGATAACCGCATTCTGCAACTTCTTCGGCAGGCTGTGTACTTCATGCAAAATTCCGTCAATACGGTAGCGCACGCGCAAGACCGCCTGCTCCGGTTCAATATGGATATCCGATACGCGGTCCTTGACTGCCTCGGAAACCAGGATATTTACTAATTTTATCACCGGCGGCTCCTCCGCGACCTCGGTCAAGCCGCCTTTATCAGCCAGCAGTTTTTTACTCTCAATTATCCTGACAATCTCCTCAACGGAATTACCCTGGCCATAATAAGAATCCAGGATTTTCTCAATACTTTTTGCAGAAACCAAAACCGGCTCCACGCTGCCCACCTTGCTGATCCTGCGGATATGGTCCAGTGCCTGGATATCTCCCGGCTCAACCATCGCTACCGTCAGAGCATCCATGATCTTAAAAAGCGGCACTGCCTTATATTTGATCGCAACGCTTTCCGGAATAAGCTTGATCAACTCAGCATCAATAACATAATCTGCCAGGTTCATATATAAAAAACCTGAAGCCGCAGCCCTGGCTTCGGCAATATCCTCCTCGGTAATAAAACCTAATTTCTCCAGCGCCTTTTCAAGCTTGATCCCGGTGCGCTTTACCTCATCTTTAGCCTTCTCCACCTGCGCCTGGGTAATTAAATTTTGTTTTAATAATAAATCAATGATCTCCATCTTACCTTCCTCCACAAAGAGGGCATTCGCGCAACACTATCCTTGTTTACTGCTCGGTTAATTTCGCTAAGAATTCCCTGTCCTGAGTACTCATTTCTAAAAATTCCACTCCCACGTCAAAAGAATTTAATCTGGCAAAACCCGGCCGCAATAGTAAGGCCCAGGCAACCTTTCCTTTACATTGGATATCCCGGCCATCAATGCACATCTTAACCTCAAAAGAATCCCCTGGCTTGACTAATCTTACTATGATCACCCTCATCCCCGTTGCGCTAATATCTTTAACCGCTAAAACGGTATAATTATCCTGCCCGGCGAAACGCGCCTTGATCTCGTAAGGAAAATCTTTTCTTTTGGCTCTTCTTTTACTGTCCATTTAAGAATTAGAGAATTAGGGGACGTTTCTATTTTTTAGAAAATAGAAACGTCCCCTATTTTTTCAACAACTGGGCTACTTTATCTAAAAGGATATCCGGCTCAAACGGCTTAGTTATATAAGCATCCGCCCCCACATCCGCGCCTAATTTAATATCGGATGCCTGAGTACGGGCGGTAAAAAGTATTACCGGTATCTGTTTATATTTCTCATCGAACTTGAGCATGCGGCAAACTTTATAACCGTCTATTTTCGGAAGCATAACATCCAGGATAATCAAATCCGGAAGTTCACTGCGCGCCTTATCCAACCCATCCTGTCCGTCGGAAGCGGAGATAACCTGATAATCATTCGCCTCTAACCTCAAGGAGAGCATCTCCACAAGGTCTGATTCATCATCAATAATCAACAGTTTCGCTTTAGACATAGCTTATTCGGGAATGCCTCTAAACTCCCCTGGCCTTATTCACCAGGCCATGGTAATTAATCGCCTCATCGGGGTAAACCGCCAAGCCAAAGTTTAACTTCATTTCATTGGCAAGGTTATTGTTTTCAAAATAAATCCTTAAGGCCTGCTCAATCCTCTCCTGAACCATAACGCCGCTATTTTTACCGCAATCCCGCATGAGAATAAAGAATTCTTTCGGGTATTGCAACACCAGGTCTTTGCTGCGGTAGAGTTTAGACCTGATAATCTTTTCCATCTCCCGCATTAACTCCTCGGAAATACTCTTTATTTTATCAGAATAAGCCAGAGTTGCAATAACTGAAGTCAAATGCGTGTTGGCCTTGTTCGCCTCCTCAATAGCATCTTCAATATACTCCCTTGCCTTTTGCCCTTCATGGTACTTAGGCAGGGTAAAAATAAACTTTGTGCCTTTGCCAGGTCCGCTTTCTACCCAAATCCTTCCTCTGTGCAATTCGATCAGTCCTTTGGCGATAGAAAGCCCTAATCCCGTGCCTTTTTCCCCGGCTCCGGCAGCGCGTCCGAATTGCAAGAATTTATTAAATACCTTTGGGAGGTCTTCCGCGGCAATGCCGATCCCCGTATCGCTGATTGTAAACTCTACCTCCTCATCCTTCTGCGCCAGCGAAACATCGATATGGCCTCTTTCGGTGAATTTAATCGCGTTGCCAATCAAATTGGTAAAAACCTGGATTATCCTGTCTTCATCAATATACAAGTCCGGTCCTTGTTCCTTTGGCAAATTAATCCTTAGCTCCAGTCCTTTTTCTTTTGCCTTATTTTCAAATGCCGCAAAAACATTTTTTATCAAACCCCTGAAATCAACATTCTTCTTTTTAAGCTCCACCCTGCCGGATTCAATCTTGGAGATATCCAGAAGGCTGTTAATAATCCTGGCCAGGCGGTCAATATTATTCTTGGAGGTAGTAAGAATTTTACCCTGCTTAGGATTAATACTACCGGTTACTCCGTCTAAAACCAGGCTGATACCCTCCTTGGTTATAGAAAGCGGGGTGCGTAATTCGTGAGAGACCATAGAGACAAAATCCGATTTTAACTGGTCCAGCTTCTCCAGCGCGGTATTTTTTTGTTTTAATTCCTCCAGTATCCTTTTACGCTCGGTAATATCCTCCTTAACCGCAATAAAGTTGGTAATTACCCCTTTGGAATCTTTGACCGGAGAAATAGAAGCGCTCTCCCAATATAAAGAACCATCTTTCCTTTTGTTATGAAATTCTCCCCGCCATTGGCCCCCTGCGAGTATCGTATCCCAGAGGTTCTTATAGAACTCCCGGGGCTGCTCTTCGGATCTTAAAATCCGGGGATTTTTGCCTATAGCCTCCTGATACCCATAACCGGTCAACTGCACAAATTTCGGGTTCACATAGGTAATATTGCCGTCTTTGTCGGTAATCACGACTACCGCCGGGCTCTGCTCAACCGCGCGGTTTAAAGCCAAAAGCCTGATTTCCCTGTTTTTACGTTCGGTAATATCCTGCATCACCCCCACTAAACCGGCAATCTTTCCATCCGGGCCGGGATAAGTAGATTTATTTAAAAGCATGATATGTTTTATGCCTTGAGCATCCAATATTTCACTCTCATATATCTTAGTGCCGCCATTGGGCAGGCTAAACAATTTCATATCTATCTTATAATTAATTTCCGCTATCCCCGGGGGATTAAGATCAAACTGGTTCTTTCCAATTACAGCCTTTTTATCTAACCCGAAAAACTGCGCAAAAGCAAAATTACACCCCAGATATGCGCCCTGGGTATTTTTGTAAAAAACCGGGCTGGGGATATTATCAATTAAGGTCTGCAGGTGCTTTTGGGAAACAGCTATTCTTTCATTAGAGGCGCGGTTAATCCGGCTGATAACAAAAAAAACAAAAAATAAAATAAACATGCAGAAACTGATCAAGATACCAAGCAAACGGTGCAGGAACATCTTCTGCTGCCATATATTTACATCCATATCCATGCCGATCAAGGCAACTATCTTATTATTTCTTAAATCAACAACAGGGGCAAAAGCGGATATCCAGCTGCCCCACCTGTCAGTATAAGCATCAACAATAAATGTCCGGCGGCTCAAAAACTTGGCCTTTAACTCCGGGGATGCTTCTTCATAGACCTGGCCCGGGGTAGAACTATTGGCGGAGGAGTCTGGTTCTGAATCCGCAAGGAAAACTATTCTACCATTGTCAAAACGCATTAAATAAACATACGTCAAATCGACATTGGCCTCATTTATCGCCTTAAGCTGCTCTTTAAGGCGCTCGTAATCAGGGGTGCCGATATCCGCAGCAGAAGCAGTGAGTGTTTCCACCCTGCGGAAATTTACCGCCGCCGAAACCGTATTGGCCTTAGCCGACAGCTCATCCACGTTGGACTGGCGGAAATAAGCGCCAATCTTCTGGGTAATCAAACAACCCGAAATCGCCAGGATAAGGTAAGCCGACCCTATTAACAATACCCGCCTTCTCTCCTTTTTCCCCAACCCGCTGCTATTCAGCAATCCCTGCGATAAATACCAGTATGTCAGGATAGTAAAAGCAGCGCACATAATCAAGGCAGCGCGCAGCAGTTGTACAGGGAAACCGAAAAAGCGGATAAAATTATCCTGGTTGAGCAATGTATTATTGAGTAAAGCCGGCGGGCTTGAGATTATCAGTTGGGTAAAAGAATAAGCGCCGATAAATAAGCCTAGTGTAGCGATTAATCGCCTTTGGGGGTTCTTTAATTTTAAAGCATGAAGATAGAGAATAATCCCGGCGCTGAAGGAGCTGACAAAACCTAAAAAATAACGGCAGGTAAAATTAAGGCCGCTGTCTTTGCCAAAATACCATCCTGAATAAACCAATAACAGCCAGGGGATAAAAAACCACTGGCTCAAAGGCCTGCCTTTTAACGCCAGGAAACTCAACCAGGAGAACTCTGCCAGGAACACAAATGACAGCAATATTACTGTCAGGCGCAGCATGCCGAATACGGGGTTATCGCCGACACTGATAGAAAATATATCCAGCCATTCGTTGAGCGCATGGGTAAAACCGAACAGACCAAGCCAAAACCAGGGCAATTTTACCTTTTGATCTCTTATTAACAAAAGGGAGGATGAAGCGAGGATAAAAAAACTCATCCCGTAGATAAAGAAAATATAATCCATCTGGGACTTAAGGAATTCCATCATGAATTTATTCTACATTAATACTGCCGCTTTGCAAGCAAATTAGGGGACGGTTCTATTTTTTGTTAGATTCTATCTCTTTTAACGTCTATTAATAATAAAAGGAGGCTAATATGCCACGCACAAAACGCTTAATCCCAATGGACTTGCCTATGCACATTATGAGCAGGAGCAACAATAAACAGATTATCTTTAATAATGATAGCGATAAATTACGTTACTACTCACTACTGTTAAATCTAAAGAACCAGAATAAAGTTGATATCTTGCACTATTGCATAATGAATAACCACACCCATCTCATTGTGATGCCAAACAGCCAAAGTAAATTAGCCAGGTTCATGAAACAGGTGAACCTGTCATATTTTAATTATTACAAAATAAAAAACAATTATTGCGGGCATTTATGGCAAGGTAGGTTTAAAAGCAATATAATTGATAACGATATATATTTACTTCAATGCGGTAAATATATAGAGCTTAACCCCGTACGCGCGGGAATCATCTCTTCTCCACAAAATTATAAATTTAGCAGCTACAATTACTATGCAATTGGCGCCAAGGACAAGTTAATTACGCCCAGCCCGGTTTATCTTGACTTGTCCGAATCTCCGGACAAACGCAAGAATATTTATATTGAATTTATGATAAATACAGAATGGATAGCTACCGAAAAACTGGACAAACAAAGATTTATCGGCAGTAATGATTTTATCCAACGGTTGCAGAAAGTTTACACTACAAAGGCCGTACCCCTCAGGCGAGGAAGGCCCAAAAGCATAAAATCAGGGGACGGTTCTATTTTCTAAACCGGGCTCGGGGAAAATAGAACCGTCCCCTGATTTAAATGCGGGAGGTTACATAAACGTATCTCAAGATGCCATTGCCTGTGTTTTTAATATCATGAGCGGTTTTAGGAGGGATATAAACAAAACAGTTCTTTTTTACTTTAATCCGTGAGCGTTTTTCGTAAGAAACCTGTGCCTGTCCCTGCAGAATAATCAAGACCTCTTCTTTATTTTGCGTATTATGCAGGCCTACCGACTCCTTGCTTTTTAAAGTTACAAAACCTGAAGCTAAACCATGGGGCTTGCTTGATTCCCCAAACAAACGTAAAAACCTTTTCCTGCCTTTAAGTTGCACACAGAAAACTTTCTTTTTAATCATAGCCTTTAATCCTTTTTTAGGTAAATCAGGGGACGTTTCTATTTTCTAAACCGGGCTCGGGGAAAATAGAACCGTCCCCTGATTTTTAATGCTCCTCTTTATGATGCTCCAAATGTACATGCGCATGCGCATGTACCTTATCTTTATGCCTGTGGCTGTGAACATGCGCCAGATTATTCTCCGCAAGCAGCACCGCGTCGTTTAGAATAGAATCCGGTAAGCCGGATTTGACTATTCTACGCTCCTGCCCAAAAACATAAACCATATCTGATATCTCTTCTACAATATGCAAGTCATGAGTAGAGGTAATAATTGTTTTACCGGCAATATTCTCATCCATGAGTAGGTCAATAATATGCCTTGTAGTCGTTGGATCAAGCCCGGCTGTTGGTTCATCTAAAATAAGAATCTCCGGCTGAATAATTAAGGTGGAAGCTAAGGCTACTTTGCGTTTTTCCCCTATGCTTAACTGGTTTGGCGATCTGTCCAACAGGTCTTGGATAGCTAATGTATTTACAAGTTTTTCCATGCGGTCTTGGGTTTCGTTTCTTCCCAAACCCAGCTGCAGGGGCCCGAAAACAATATCTTCTTTAACGCTCGGGCAAAATAACTGCACATCCGGATCCTGAAAAACAAACCCTACCCTGCGCCTGAAATCCCGGGAGAATGCGATATCCTCAAAGCTTCTCTCGCTTATCTCTTTGCCGCAAAAACTAAAACCCCCCTTATCCGCGAATATCAAGCCGTCAAGCAAATGTAAAAGCGTTGACTTACCCGAACCGTTTGCTCCGATAATGCTGATCTTCTGGCCAGCCTGGATATCCATATCCACGGCAACCAGCGCCGGGAATTTATCAAGATAAGAAAAACAAACCTCTTTTAGCGAGAAAACCGGATTATGCATATTCCTGCAACTCCCGTAAACACCAGCCATAACCAATCCTTTAAACCTGCCTTGAAATCATACAATACCTGAGGCTCGCCGCTGTACCCCCGGGAAAGCATGGCCTTATAAACATCTTCATTCAGCTGGCATGAACGGGCCCAAAGAAAAGCGATATTTGCGCCAACTATCTGCTGCTCCTTTTTATAATGCACCACTCTACCCACCCTGCTTTTAATAGCAAGATAGGTATTTTCAATTATTTCTAAAAAAAGATAGATATACCGGTAGCAAATCCCTAAAACCATAACAAACGCCTGGGGGATGCCAAAAGTACGTAAAACTTTCAGTAGCTCAAAATGCCGCGTGGTAATACTTAACAATACCGCAAAAGATACGGTAGCGGCAACGCGCAAAACAAATAAAGAAAATGTCAATACCCCGGGCAGGGTAACTGTCAGTGCCAGGCCCGCTGCTTTAAAGCTGAATAACTCCTCTCCGGGAGTAATATTACTAAATAACGCGGGAATCGCGATAAATAGCGAAAACAAAGGAATGAATGTCCAGGTGCGCTTTAAGAAAAAAAACAGGCCAACTTTAGATATGTAAGCGAGGAATAAACATGACAGGTACAAAGATAAAATAACCGGAATACTTTTTGCAAACAGGACAGCTACTAATAAAAAGGCGAAACTTAAAATCTTTATTCTCGGGTCCAGGGACTGCATAAACCCGCGCTTTAAGGCGTACTCCTGGGAGAATAAAGAGTGTTTGAGAAACGGTAAAACTCCGCTTTCCTTCATTTGCTTGTTTTCACATCCTCTTTTTCTTTCACCGGAAACCTGCCGCAACTAAAGCGAGCTCCTTCAGGGCAAAACCCAAGAGAGCTGCATTTAGCCCCTGCTTTTGAAAACAACAGGGGCAGGCTTTTTTTGCAATCCGCCAGCATCTTTTCCGCTAATTTGCGGATCTCCCATTGCGCGCGTGAACAACAGCGGTGCTTGAAAAAATGCAATAACTCCCGGCAATTCATAGTCACGATGATTTTTGTTTCCGCTGCCTGGGGCAGGACAAAACGCGCATCCTGATTAGCTGTTTCTCCGCTTATCCCCTTCTCTGCCAGAAATCCGGATATCCTGGTATAGCTCTTCTGGATCAAATCCATAATCTTCTCAAACTCTGAACGGGCCAAAGGATTAGCCTCAATAGCCGGAGGAAGAATATAATCAAAATCATTCTCCTTCACATAACGCTGGCTCTGCTGGGAATATGAAGCCATGCGATGCCGCACAAGCTGATGCGTTAACGCGCGGGATACCCCTTCAATCGCAAAGGTGAATTTCACATGCTCTAAAGGGCTTTCATGGCCTGAAGATATTATCTTCTTGATGAATGCCGCTTGCTTGGCATCATCATCTTTTATCTTCTCAAAGATATCCCCGGCAAACTCCTCCGCGTAACATTGGCGGCAGGCGGAATATATAAGCGCCAGGGCGTTCTCTGTTACCTCCAGTAATTTCACATTCAAAGTTGCTTTAGGCATTTATGCTCTCCTCTTGTTTTATATAATTACCTGCCAACCCATACTCAGAAGCGGCATAAGAACTGCGCACATAGGGGCCGCTTTTTACATAACTAAAGCCCCGCTTTAAGGCCTCTTTTTTATACTCCTCAAAAACCTCCGGATGCAGATATTCCCGCACCGGAAAATGCTTAACACTCGGCGCAAGATACTGGCCGATACTTAAAAACATACAACCTGCTTTAACAAGATCGTCAAATACCGCAAAAACCTCATCCCTCTTTTCTCCTAAGCCCAGCATTAATCCGGATTTAATGGCAATTTTAGGCGCGATACTTTTTAAGCCGCGCAATACATCCAATGACCTTTCATAAGAAGCACCATTCGGCCTTACTTCTTTATACAGGCTCGGCACTGTTTCTATATTATGAGCAATGATATCGGGCCGCGCATCTGCAATAATTCGTAAAGACTTCTGGTCAGCATTAAAATCCGGGATCAATGTTTCAATGGAAATCCTGCTGCCTATGGCGCGCAGGGAAAGAATGGTTTGCGCAAATGCCGAGGCACCGCCGTCAGGCAGGTCATCGCGGGTAACACTGGTAATCACCACATGCATCAATCCCAGCTTTTTCACAGCTTCAACAATACGCCCTGGCTCATCAGCATCAAGCGCAAGCGGCTTCCCCTTAGCTACCCCGCAAAAACGGCAGGCACGCGTGCAAATAGAGCCGAGTATAATAAATGTCGCCTGGCGTTTATTAAAGCACTCCCCTATGTTCGGGCAAAGGGCCTCTTCACAAACCGTATGCAGCCGTAAATCCTTAAGCATACTTTTAACCTGGCTGCA
>Ga0172369_10008408_pt1 | contig 11718 bp, 5 predicted proteins | sample LakKiv25m_FD_114539 | JGI IMG/M metagenome (GOLD analysis project Ga0172369, IMG submission 114539) | Freshwater microbial communities from Kabuno Bay, South-Kivu, Congo - kab_022012_11.25m | ecosystem: Environmental > Aquatic > Freshwater > Lake | place: Democratic Republic of the Congo... | reverse complement strand
TTGCATCGCGGCAAGTCGTTCATCTCGGAGATATTCTTGCTCTCGAATGCCACGCTGACCAGCATCGCCATCATCTTCGCCGTTACTTTTGGTCTGCGCCCGCTCGCCTATTCGCGTCTGATGTTTTTATACGACAGCATTTTGATCATGCTGATCTTGGGATTGACTCGCCTCATTCGCCGCCTTATCGAATCGCAATTGCGCCAGCGCGGCATCGGGGCGCGGCGGGTGCTGATTGTGGGCGTGGGCGACGTGGGGCTGGCGGTGATGCGGACGATGGTTGCCCGCGCCGATCTCGGCTACAACGTGATCGGCTTTGTGGATGACGATCTATCTCGTGGCAGCACCGACATTGGCCGCTTCCGTGCGTTAGGAAATTTGGATCGCATTGAATCGATCTTAACTGAGGAACAGATCGAAGAAGTGATCATCACCTTGCCCTGGATGTATCAACGCCGGATCGCCAATTTGGTCAGCGTATGTGAGCGGCGTGGTGTGCGTCCGCGCGCCGTGCCGGATTTGTTTCAGCTCAACCTGAGTCGGGTGGATGTGGATGACCTCGGCGGCATCCCCTTGATCGGCATCAAGGAATTAAATCTTTCGCCGCAGGCGCGAGCCGCAAAACGTCTCATAGATATTTTGGCGACGGTGCTGATCATGATTCCGGCGATTCCGTTGGGGGCGATCATCGCGCTCTTGATCCGTCTCGATTCACCCGGGCCCATTTTCTTCTCGCAAACGCGCATCGGGCAGCATGGCAAGCCGTTTAAGATCGTCAAGTTCCGCTCGATGAAGGTCGGTGCAGAGGAAGAGCGCGAGGCGTTGAAAGACCAGAACGAAGCGAGCGGTCCGCTTTTTAAAATCAAAGATGATCCACGACGCACGCGCATCGGCAAATGGATTCGCCGCACGAGCATGGATGAACTGCCGCAATTGCTCAACGTCTTGCGTGGCGAGATGAGCGTGATCGGTCCCCGACCCGCCTTGCCCGAAGAAGTAGAGAAGTATGAGGCGTGGCAGAAACAGCGTCTCGAAGTTCTGCCCGGCATCAGCGGCTTGCCGCAAATCTCAGGACGCAGTGATCTTACTTTTGACGAAATGTGTTTGCTGGATATTTACTACATTGAAAATTGGTCGCTCTCACTCGACCTGACCATCATGGCGCGGACGATCCCGCACGTGTTGTTGGGGCGCGGAGCGTATTAGGGAAATGACAAATGTCGAATGACGAATGACAAGGCAAGACCATTCGCCATTTTGCATTCGTCATTTGTCATTGTATTATGCCACTCGACATCATCATCGGCGCCCAATGGGGAGATGAAGGCAAAGGACGCATCACCGATCATCTTGCTAAAAGCGCGAACATCGTCGCCCGTTATTCCGGCGGCGACAACGCCGGTCACACCGTCACCGTCGGGCGCGACATTTTTAAATTGCATCTGCTTCCATCCGGTGTGATTCATCCCAACGTGGTTGGCCTGTTGGGCAACGGCATGGTGATCAACCCCAAACGATTGATCGAAGAGATGGAAACTCTCAAGGCGAAAGGCGTAGATGTTTCGCCGTCTCGAATCAAAATCTCTTACGCCGCGCACATCATTACGCCCGCGCACATTGCGCTGGATAAGGCAAACGAAGTTGCGTTGGGTGATGGAAAAATTGGAACAACGGGGCGCGGCATCGGTCCGGCTTACACCGATAAAAACGCGCGGCGCGGACTCCGCGCAGAAATTTTTTCCGATATTGAATCCGCCGCCGATCAAGTGGAGACTCATGTCGCCCAAGCGAACATCACTCTGGAAAAAATCTACGGGCAGCCGACTCTGAATCCCAAAGCCGTCGCCGCCGAATTCGCCGATCGCGCCCAACGCCTCAAACCTTACATCGCCGACACATCGCTCTATCTTCATCACGCCCTCAAAGAAAACAAAAATGTTTTAGCCGAAGGCGCGCAAGGATCGCTGTTGGACATTGATCACGGCACGTATCCTTACGTCACCAGTTCGTCGCCCACCACCGGCGGCGCATTCACCGGACTGGGCATTGCGCCACAATTTACGCGGCGAGTCATTGGAGTCACCAAAGCTTTTCAAACGCGCGTTGGCGAAGGTCCCTTCCCCACCGAAGCCTTGGGCGCAGAGGCAGAACGCCTGCGCGGCACGGGCGCGAACCCTTGGGATGAATACGGCACGACGACGGGCAGACCGCGCCGCTGTGGTTGGATCGATCTCGTTTTGCTGCGCTACTCGGCGCGTGTCAACGGGCTGACCGAATTGGCGATCACTAAGATGGATGTGTTGTCGGGTTTAGATCGTGTGCGCTTGTGTGTGGCGTATCGCAAAGAAGGGAAGACTTACCAAGAACTTCCGCTAGGTCCTTCGCACTTAGAGGGATGCGAGGCGGTCTACGAGGATGTGAAAGGGTGGTCAGACGCGGAGCGTGTGAGCGGCGCGCGCGCAATGAACGATCTGCCTCGCGCCGCACGCGAGTATTTGAATCGTATTGAAGCCTTGATCGGTTTGCCGATCAAAATGATCTCGGTGGGACCGGAACGAGATCAAATAATCATTAAAGATTAAAGATTCAGCGCTCAATTTTTAATCCTTAATCTTTGCTCGTCACAGTTTTTTCTTGGTAGTTTTTCTCGTCGCCCGTTTCGGTTTGTCTTCTTCGATCAGATTCAATACGGAATTATCTGAGCCGAAGTTATTGCGCGAGTACGAGTCGGCATCCCAATCGTTGAGCCACGTATGCCCATCGGCGAGATAGCGATATTGATATTCGCGATTCGAGTCTAGCGTGAGAACGACGCTCCACGAACCGTCCTCGGCTTTGGTCATCGGCGTCGCCGTTTCGCTCCATTCGTTAAATTCCCCGACCAAATAGATCTGCCCCACGTCGTCGAGCGCCGGCATCGAAAACGTCACGCGCACTTTCCCGTTTGCAAGTTTGCGTTTTTTCAACATAAAGCCTCCTCGATTAAGGTTTGACGATATACACCTCGCTGGATTCTACAACGACGGCTTGGTTAAAGCGAAGAGTGTCGCCGCCGCCAGCTAATAGCACACGTTCTCCGTTTTGTGGATTATATAAACCGATAGAGAGATCGTATTGTCCATCGGGAATGTACGAGGGGAGTAAGAGCCCGTGTAAATCGTGCACATATGACTCGGGTAGCCAACCAGATGTAGGTTGGTACCCATTCACTGGAAAACCATCGTGTTGAGCGACAACATTTCCGTTTGGATCAATGATATGTATAAAAACTTTGAGTGAAGTTCTAGGCGTGGTGTGAGCTTTCCATTGTAGAACGATAGGTATTACGTCGTTAGAGTGAAAAAATTTAGTAGGCACTTCGATCAGAGTGAGAGCGAGGCTGTTTGTGAAGGCGATGTTCACTGGGATCGTATCGGTTGACCCGGAACGAAAGCCGTAAAGTGTGATCCGCAAGTTATCCTGCCATTCTTCGGAAGCGACGAAAGCGTTAGCCGCTAGCCAACGATCAATTTGATTTTGCGGATCGGCGGAAGGGCTGTTTTCACTTATTACCCAGACGCGGGCAGTGCGTCGAGATAAATTTTCGAGTCCGTCGCGGCTGTGCGGATTCAAGATGACCGTATCGAGGCTAAAACCATAGTCAGGCAAATTGAACCGTAGCAAATTGCCTAACTCAAAATAATGCTCGGTGAGCATCAGTGCAACGCTGTCGTCCGGTTGAGATTGCTTGGCAACGTGAGCGAAGACGGCGGGCGAATAAGATGAGAATCCCGCGATATTTTCTGAATAGCGCGTCATGATGATACTGTTGATCAGACTGAGCGAGACGAAAAGGGCGACGCTTGACCAAACGGGCAAATCGCTACGTGTAAGTTGTCGTACTAATAATATGCCTGCGATGAGAATGGAGATACTTAAACTGATCACACTGGTGTAGTCAATGCCGTGCGGAGTTATCCAAGCGAGAAGCGGCGCGGCGGGCGGTGCGGAAGGAGTGAAGAGCCCCCATAGCATAAAGTAACTTGGTTGCGTCAACGGCGGTATCGCCTGAAGCGGCGCGTTGGCGATCAATAAATTTTGATATTGGCTGCCAAGAAAATCTTCGTACGGTTGATAATAAAAGATCGCGCCCACACCTGCGATCAGTGCGCCGTAGAGTGCCACGATCAATGTTGTGAGTCGCCAGCGATTTTTTTCAAAGAGCGGCAGAAACAATAAAAATAACATGGGCATGATGGATACTTGATAACGCGATCCCCAACTTTGCCCACTCCACCAACCGCTCCATGCGCTGTGAAAGATCAAGGTGATGCCAATGGCACTCGCAAGGAACAACGCTTCTACTTTCTGCCCATGCTGTCTCAATTTCTCAAACCCGAAGGGCGCGAGCAAACTGATCGGCACGAACCAGATCAAGCCGCGATAGGGACTGAGTGCTAAACCGAAGAGTGCAGTGGTGAACGAATCCCAACGAAAGAGGCCATACCCTTGCTGCCCGAGTTCATATCCCGTGCGCCAAGGGACGCCAAAGCGAGTGAAGTTATATCCGCCCCAGATACCGAGTGCAATAAATGCAGGCGAAGCAGCGGCGAGTAATTTTTTTAGGCGTTGATCGTTTTCGCGCCAAATGCGAAAAACTAAATAGATCATGACAAGGAAAGCAACCGGCAGCGTTGAGAAGACATTGATCACTGCCAACGTTAATGCCAGACTCCCCAATACTACGTAGCGCAGAGAAAGTTGCGGGCGCGCCAGAAAGAAGATTGCTCCTGCCAAACATAAAGCGGTCAGCGGCTCGGTGAGCAGGCTTTTACTATATACCCAAGATAGCGAAGAAAAAGCAAACGCCAGTGCGGTTAGCGTTGACGCGATCTCAGAGAACTTCCACTGCCAGCCAATTTGCAAAATCAATACGGCGGTTAAGGCGGTGGAAAGAACGTTGCTTAACAAGATCATTGGGATGGGCAATAGCTGGGGGATTTGTAAAGCAAGCCAATACAACGGCACGGCGATAACAGAGGTGAGAGGACCCTTAACGAAGTAATAGTCGCCGTTTACCCCGCGTTGAACAATAGGGCCTAATTGCATTGCGTTGAAAGTCCATAGCAAGCGATTCGAATCAATCGCACCACGCTTCGCTAAACTGGCGCTGAGCGTTTCGACGGCGACCTCATCTATCGTCACCAGTTTGCCGCCAAAGGTAAGCAAGTAAGAGGACGTGATAAGCGCAAACAGTATCGTACTGACGATGGCGCGTGAATGCGGCGCGCTCTTGTTCGCCGTCCTCTCATTGTCTAGATTGAACCGTGTAAGCCTCACCGAATATTTCTCCTGTAATTGGATCATATAACCCGATTTCGAAATTACTACCGACTCCAATGGGGTGAACGTCGGCGATCACTTCGTCTTTGATCCAGCTCGTGGTGGGGCGGCTGGGGCTGGAGTCGTGTCCGCCCACAAAGATTCCATTTTCAAATTTGTGAATGAAGACTGTCAATCTTTTCTCTACGGCTTGCTTGGATTGCCAATAGAGTGTAATCGAGTCATTTGTCGTATCGTAACCCAATAACCGGATCGAATCCTTAAAATCGTGATTCGTGATATGTGACATGGCGGGGATGACAAATGATCGTGCGGGAACGTTGATCTTAACTTCACCGAGATCGAACCGCGCACCGTTGTTCAAGGTGATGCCGACTCGGTAAACCCCAGCCGCCAGATCAGGGGGAACGATGATCGCCTGCGGATAGCGAATCAACTCATTGCGATTCCATTTGTCGGGCGTGTAATCCAGGCCAGTGATGGCAACGTCTTTGGCAAAGATAAGTTTGTTTTGCGAATCAGTAAATGAAACGGTGGCGGCGACACCGCGAGTCGGTGAGTCGCCGCTGTGCCACAGAGTGGTGAACAACATTGCGTCACCCACTGTGAGATCACGCGATGCCATGCTGTATTCCACGAGTCGCAGATCGCCTTTGGGTTGGGTTGCGCCGCGCTCGATGATCACTTTGCCCAGTTCGTATTCCACTTCGGCGGGCGTGCCATCGCGCATTATGTTGAGGCGTTTTGTTTTGTTGTACACGCTGACCAGCAAACGGTATTCGCCCGGCGGCGTGCCGAGAAACGTTTGGAGATTGTGTTCGTCGTGCGCGTATTGTTCGGGTCGCCATTTGGATGTGGGGACAAGATCGGGATGCTGCGAATCGGACTGCCCGAAGCGATTACCGAATCGATCCGCGAGCTGCACGGTGACGGAGTAGTCATCGCTGACGGGCGGAATGGATTTCCAGAAAATCGTGAAGCGCAGCACGTCGCCCGAGCTCACCGGCTTTGGAATCGTGTAACCGATCATTTCGATCTGATCGCCGAAGTTGAGCGATGTTGGATTGGGAAGTTTATCGAGTTGAGTGTAGTTGAAAATAGTTTCGTAGCGATCTAAGTAAACGACGCGGACAATGAACAATGAAAAAATGAACAATGAGATGAATACGGAATGTGGAATGTGGAATGCGGAAGATTGTTCTGGAGCCGTGCTTTTTGCCATCTGCCAGCGGCTATAAGCGAGGAGGATAAATAAGGCGACGAGTGAAATAAGTGTGCCAGCGACTTGCGGCGTTGTGGGTTGCAGAAAAATTTTGATCGTGTGTTGACCCGACGGGACGTTGAGCGAGATGTTGCCGTTGGGTTGGGCGATGGTGATGGCAACGGGTTGGTTGTCGAGAGTCGCTGTCCAGCCGGGGAAATAGAAGCGATAGAAGGCGAGTGTGTAGGCGTTGAGTGATTCGCATTTCACTTCTTCTTCGTTCAACCCAACACGCGACACTTGACACTTGACACCTTCAGGCGTGGGCGCGAGATGGGAGGGCATGGAGTCTTTTTCGTAGCGTGGCAGCATCACATCGGCTTTTGGAAAGTCGGCAACCCAGCGCGGGACAAACTCGCCGTTGGACGTTGTGCCGATGAGTCCAGTTTTGATCTCGTGGCGAATCACAGCGGCGGGCGTGGGCGAAGCGGGGAACGGATCGAAGGGGCGGTGAAATGTCCAGGGGAGAGAGAAGAGCCCAAAAGATAAAATCCCAAATGTAAAAATCCCAAATCCCAAACTCCAAAATCCCAAAACGCGATTCGGGATTTGCTGGCGGAAATTTAAAATAGTTTGTGCGCCTGCGGCGGCGAGCAGGGCGAGGAAGATCGCGCCGGGTCCGAGCAAGCGCCAGGGGAGTTGAACGAAGCGGGCGAGGGGGAAGAGAACCCAGAGTGATTCGGATTGTGGCAGGGCAAAGAAGGTGAGGGCGATGAAGAATGACAAATGAACAATGAACAATGGAAAAGAGTAATTGGTAATTAGTAATTTCTGATTTTTGATTGTTGATTTCTGATTGAAGCGATTTTGGGCTCGCTGACTAATTACCAATAACCAACAACTAATTACTAATAGCCCTAATGCAATTTGCGGCAAGGAGTACGTTCTCCCAATTGGGTTCGAGAGGCGGTAAGGGTCGTAGTGAATGGGCAAGGCGAAGAGTTCGTTGAAACTGCTGAAGCTGTAAAAAAAATCTTGCACGATGGTGCGGGTGAGGAAGACGTTGTTGGCTTCGAGTGCGACGGGCAGGATGTAGAAAGAGGCGAGAGCGATTCCTAAAATGACAAATGACAAATGAACAATGAACAATTTAAACGTATTGCGTAGAGTGTAGTGCGTGTTCGTGATACGTGATGCGTGATAGGTGATTGCCGCATTTGCTAATATGTAAATGATCACTAATGGCGTGACGATAAACGCGGTGAGGTTGTGTGTGAGAATGAGCGCGGCGTAGCTGAGCGTGAAGATGAGTCGTGAGGATCGACTCGAGGTGCGCGTCATCATCATCGCCGACCCAAAGACCCAAGGGGCAATCGCCAGCCCCCACGTTTCGGGATACGCGCCGCGATGGATGGTGTTCATGTAGAGATAGGGCGCGCTGCAAAAGGCGGCAACCCCGATGAGTCGCGCCTCATAATCGTATCCCAGATCGCGTGTCCACTGATACATTCCAAATCCGCCGATCACAAATGCGAGACCATAACTTAACGCATAGCAGACGGACAGTGACAAACCAACGAGGCGGAAAAGGATCGCAAAATAGTACGAGAGCGGCGCGTAAAAATTAAACACGGGCGCGCCGAAACCATAATGTGCTTCAGTAAACCAGCGCGGATAAAAATCGAAATGTTGGATGTGCCAATCGAGGGCGACGATGCGATAAAAATGATTCGCCGAGTCTACAAAGTCTGGCACGCCGACGACGACGGGATAGGCAGCGAGTGCGCTGATGAGGAGAATGGGAAGATGTTCGAGAAGGCGGCGCATGAAGTGACGAATGCCTAATGACGAATGACTAGCGGCGAATCGAATCGTTCACCGCTGATTGGATCATACAACCCGATCTCAAAGGTGTTGCCGACTCGGATGGGGTGAACCGTGGTGATCACTTCACCAGTGATCCAACTTGTTGTGGCGCGCGCGGGCGCGAGATCGTTCCCCGCCACAAACGCGCCGTTTGAATCGAGACGATGGACGAAGATCGTTAATCGTTTGGCGACGGGTTTGAGCGATTGCCAATATACGACAATTGAATCGTCTCGCGCATCGTAACCGAGTAGACGAATCGAATCTTTAAAATCGTGATGCGTGACCCAAAGGGGGGAGATGGGCGGGATGATGAACGTGCGCTGCGGCACGGTGAGAGTGATTAAGCCCACCGCGTATTCGGTGAGGATGTTGCCTTCACCATCTCTCACGGTGAGGCCGACTCGGTATGTGCCGCCGTTGAGATCGGGCGGCAGATTAACGCTGAACGGCTGGCGAATTAATTCGTTGAGAGTCCATTGTTGCGGTGAATAAGTAAACGAGAGCGGCTCGTTGAGCGCTGGGCGATTTTTGCTATCCACTAAGAAGAGTGAGGCGGTTAAACCTTTGATGAACTTATCGCCGGAGTTGATCAACATGGTAAAGGCAAGTTGATCTCCCGATTCCACTTTGTCGTTTGCCAACTTTACATCAACGATTTTCATCGCGCCGCTTAGCTGTGGCTGAACGCGTGTCACGCTCACTTTGCCGATCTCGTATTCGATTCCAATCGGCGCGTTATTTTCGATTACACTCAGCGGCTTGCCGTTTTCGTGAACGCCGACGAGCAAACGGTAGTCGCCGGGCGGTGTGCCGACGAGTGAGACGAGATGCTGCGAATCGCGGGCGTATTGATCGGACGACCAGCGTGAGGTGGGCGTTTGGTTCGGGTGTTGCGAGTCGGAAGCCCCGTAGCGGTTGCCGAACTTATCGGCGAGTTGGATGGTGGTTGAATAATTTTTATCGAGCTTCTCGATTGCGCGCCAGTACAGTTTGAGATCAATTGAATCGCCCGACACCAAAGTTGGCGGATATTCGAAACCAATGAGTTCGAGTTGATTATCAAAATTAACAGACAAGGGATTAGGGATTGGGGGTGAGGAGCGAAAGGGGGAGAAGAGATGAACAATGAACAATGAAGCGATGAACAACGAAATAAATGACGAATGATGAATGCCAAATGACGAATGGAGACTGGACGCTTCGCGTGGAGATTGGCAATTAGTAATTGGTAATTGAGTGACGATAATGAGAATCGCTAACGAAACAAGCGACATGACAACCCCAAGAATTTGAGGCGGGGTTGGTTGCGTAAAAACTTTGATGATATGTGAACCTGATGGAACGTTGAGCGTGATGAGTCCGTTTGGTGAGGATGGCGTGATCTCGATTGGTTTGCCATCCAGAGTCGCCGACCACGTTGGAAAATAAAAACGGTTGAGGGTGAGTGTAAATGCTTGAGTTGATTCGCACGTCGCCTCATCTTCATTCAGTTTTATGTTGAAGACTTTACATCGGTCATCTTCGATTTTCGCCTTTGGTATTTCGCTAACCCACTTTGGCAAGTATTCGCCGTTAGAGGTTGTGCCGAGTTGGTTGTCGCGTGCTTCGTATTCCGTTGTTTGTTGAGGGGTGATGCTTGAAGGAAGCGAAGGGAAATTTGCGTGATAAGTCCAAGGGAGTGACGAAATGAAAAACGCAAAAACCCCAAATCCCAAAACCCCAAATCCCAAAGAAGGTTTCGTTCTATGCAGGTAATGAATACTTGAGGCGAAAAGCATGGCGAGAAAGAGTGAAGCGACGCCGACGAGCCGCCACGGAAATTGAATGAATTGGGCGAAGGGGAAGGCAGACCAAAGAGGCTGAGAGATGGGAAGGGTAAGGAAGGAAAGAGCAACGAACAATGAAGAATGAACAATGACGAATGACGAATGACGAATGACGAAAGTTCGTTTGCTTTTCCACCAACGACCAGCAACCATCAACCAACCACCAACCACCAACACCAGTTGAGCTAACGATAAACTCGCGGGCATGAAGTTGGCGACGAGTTGAGGATCAAAGTTGGGAGGAAGAGAGAAAAGAGAGGAGAGGGTCAGGAAGTTATTGCGATAGTCGAGGTCCATGATGTTAGTAGTGCGGGTGAGTTGGATGAATTGGGATTCAAAGAGGATGGGGAGGATGAAGAATGAGGAAAGACCAAATCCCAAAAGCCAAATCCCAAAAGGGTTTCGTGCTTGCAAAAGTAGTCCACGCAATGTCATTCCGAGCGACACTTCGACTTCGCTCAGTGCAGGCGCGAGGAATCTCTGAGATTGTCCTAGAGATTCCTCGTCGCGCTGCGCGCTCCTCGGAATGACATCATCGGGCTTTCGTGTGATCAACAGAACGATGATGTACACCAAAAGAATTGGCGTGAGGATAAACGCCGTGATGGTGTGCGTGAGAATCAACGCGGCGTAGAGGAGGGCGAAGGCGAGTGAATCGGATCGGGATGGGCCGGAGGCGACTCGAAGGGCTGACCGCATTACCCAAGGGGCGAGAGCCAGTCCCCATGTTTCGGGGTATGCGCCGCGATGAAAAATGTTGAAGTAGAGATACGGCGCACAGGCGTAGGCGGCGGCGCAGGCGAGTCCGGCAATATCCGAATCATATTGATCCCGCGCCCAAGTGTATGCGCCGATGATCGCCACAATCAACGCGAAGATGTATCCGAGTTGAAGGGACGTGGCTAATGGAAATGCGATTCTAAAAATGAGCGCAATGTAATACGAGAGCGGCGAATAAAAATTGAAGAGTGGCGAGCCGTAACCATAGTGCAGTGTGGTGAGCCAACGCGGATAAAGATCGCCTTGTGCGATGTGCCTCTCAAGTTCGGCGAGACGGTAAAAATGATTCAAGCCGTCGCCGATGGTGGGATAACCCGAAGTGAGGAGGGGGTAAGAGGCGAGGAGAATGAGAATTGCTAGGGGCAGATGGCGAATAGCGAATGGCTGATGGCTCATTGCGTGACGACTTTTTTATAAACGGCAACCGTTTGCTCCACCGTCTTCTGCCATGAAAACTTTTTTGCTTGAGCCAGTCCGTCGTTGATGAGTCGTTGCGAGAGATCGTCGTTGACGATGACCGAAAGGATCGCCGCTCCAAGCTCACGAGTGTTGTCCGGGTCTTCGACGAGATAAGCAGCTGCGCCGACGACTTCGGGAATTGAGGAGAACGCGGTAGTGACCACGGGCGTGCCGCACGCCATCGCTTCGAGAGGCGGCAGCCCGAAGCCTTCGTAGCGCGATGGAAAAACGAAACAGGCTGCGCCGCGATAGATCGCCGCT
>Ga0172369_10008406_pt1 | contig 11719 bp, 13 predicted proteins | sample LakKiv25m_FD_114539 | JGI IMG/M metagenome (GOLD analysis project Ga0172369, IMG submission 114539) | Freshwater microbial communities from Kabuno Bay, South-Kivu, Congo - kab_022012_11.25m | ecosystem: Environmental > Aquatic > Freshwater > Lake | place: Democratic Republic of the Congo... | reverse complement strand
TGATCCTTGTAAAATGGGAAAGGTTTTGCGAGACATAGTTTGTAGCCTGGTTGAAGATGAATAGCTGGAATACTGAGAGAATTAGTACCTCAATTTCGCATCAATCCTTCGCCAGCCTTAACTGAGAATGAATTCTCAGGCTTAAAAACGCAAGCGGCATCAAGACGGCTGCCATCCATTGGATGACAAGTCATCGTCAGGTTGCTTTCCGAATTGAGCTTGCGATGCGAAATGCTAACAGAGCCTATCGATACGCCTCTCTCCGATGACGAATATGAAAAACGGTTACTCTGCGACATTGTGTGTCGACTTCATATAGTACTCGATAGTCCCCAACTCGTAAGCGATAGCTTGCATCCGATCCAGTCAGCTTTTTGCAATTCGATGGAAAGGGATTGTCTGACAAGGCTCGAATTGCCGAGATGATTCGAGTCAGTTGTCGTCTCTCTATTTTGCGGGCGTCACGATCCGCAGAGTTTTGCACCACTATTTCATAGGATTCCATCTGCCTTTAGCCCCGCTTCAAACTCCTCAAAGCTCATATGAGGCTCGTGCCTCCGTTCTGCCATGATGGCCAAGTCATACAAGTCTTCCATCAATTCTTCATACGTCTCAACGGGCAAAACTACAAAAGCCTTTTTACCCGAACGATCGAGGAGGTATTGAGGATGCGTCTGTTTAGAATTCATAGCAACGCCTTTGTAAATATTCCATGCTACACGCTAAAGTAATTGTCTCAAAGGTGTGGTAATATGCACAAGTCATGCTCACGAAGTCTCAACCGCTAACTTTGGCATCAGACTGCCACCCCGGCTTCGGCAATAAATGCTTCCAAGATGCGTGGCTGGTTTTCGAGGATTTCCGTTCCAAAGGTTTCAATGTGGAATTTGATCACGAACTCGACGTCATTCAAGGCCTCCTCATAACTATCGCCTTCGCCTACAACAATTTCCTTTAGATTGAGCGGATAAGCCACATAGCCGTCGTCGTGTTTCTCAACGATTATCTTGAACTGTTTCACCGTATCTCCTTCTTACGGTTTGTACTGGGCGAGTAGACTGGATCAATCGGGCAATCTTTCATTTGTTTCCCTATGCCGATTGTTATCTGAAAACAAAATCTTCAAATGACTGGCTGCGTTCGCCCACATTGAAAAAGTTTACCCACACCTTGGTGTTCCATGAAGCTCACACTGTACACGCCTTTTTCTACAACCTTTGTGCAAATGATTGTAGCTCGCTTGTGTAAAATCGTAAAGGTCGTGGCTAAATCTACATGATATTCTTCTCATTGTCAAGTATCGAGCTGCGGGAGCCGGCTGCAAAGTAGAAGGAATCTATTCTTCCAAAACATACTCATACAACAAAAAGCAGATCACCAAAAAGATGACGTCAAATCCTATGAGCAAACGCATCCATGACCAGACTTCTGCAAACTCACGCCCGCTGAGCAAATAGGCGGTGCTTTTAATGGAAGCCAGAATGACCGGCACACTCACCGGAAACAACAGAATCGGCAGCATCACTTCCCGGGACTTGGTGTTGGCGGAAATGGTGGAAAACAAAGTGCCGACTCCGGCAAAACCCAGCGTTCCCAAAAACAAGACCAGCAGCAGGGGGAAGAACACTTTGCCGACGGAAAGATCGAATAATACGATCATGATGGGGAAGGTGACCAACTCCACCATGCTGATGAACAGGACGTTGCCGATCACTTTGGCGACGTAGATCAGGCTGCGATCGACGGGGCAGAGCAACAATCCCTGCATCATGCCCTGCTCTTGTTCGCGTGCGAAGGCTCGACTAAGGCCGAGGACACTGGCGAAAGTGAATGCCACCCACAATATTCCGGGCGCCGTGGTCTTGATTTGCGCAGAACCCGGCTCGAAGACAAAGTTAAAGATGACCACCACCGTCAATGCAAAAACCAGCATGGAAGTGACGACCTCCTTACTACGCAATTCCAACAACAGATCTTTGCGTAAGATTGCTATGATTTGCGCGAGCGTTCTCATGATGGCTTTTCTCGTCCATCCAAGAGCAATTGACCGATCTGGTCTCGCTTCATTCGATGGCTGGCTTCTGCAGCCGCTATCAGTCCTTGGCGAATCACCAATACCCGCTGTGCCTGCTGCAAGGCATAGTCGATGTCGTGGGTGGTCAGCAAAACCGTGATTCCTTCGATAATGAACTGTCGCAAAAGCTCGGTGACCATCCCGGCAGCGTTGACGTCCAGCCCTGTGAATGGCTCATCCAACAACAAAATCTTGGGCCGATGCAAAATCGCCCGCGCCAAAGAGAGGCGCTGTTGCATGCCTCTGGAAAAAGTGCGCACCAAGTCGTGGCGACGGGTTTCGAGGCTCACCCTTTCCAATAATTCGTCGATGCGCGGACGAAGTTGGGCAACACCGTACATCTTGCCGTAAAAAAGCAAATTTTCCTCGGCAGAAAGATCGCCGTACAGGAAGGTGGAATGGCTCATCACGCCAAGTTGCTCGCGGATGCGGTTGGAGTCTTTGGGTATGTCAAAACCGGCAATCATCACCTTGCCGACGGAGGGTTTTGTGAGAGTGGATAGAATACGAATGAGGGTCGTTTTGCCGGCGCCGTTTACTCCCAATAGAGCGACGTACTCTCCCGCATTGATCTCGAAATCAATGCCCCGCAGCGCTTTGACGGGTCCAAAGTATTTTTGCAGGCCGCTGACGGAGATCATCGCTTTTTGCTTTTCGTCACGGATGTATCTTCGCGCAAGGTAATCTCGATGCGTTGCAGTTCATGGAACAGGTCCTGTCGTTGCCGCTTCATCTGGGCGTTATCCTGTGTTTCCAGCTTGGCATCGATTTTAGCGATGGCATGAATAAGCTCTTTTTTTCGGGCTAAGAGCTTGGCTTGATCCTTTGGTTTTTGAGTTGGGGCAGATTGAGGTTTTTGTGCCAGGGCGAACAGCAGACCACCCAGAAGAATAATCGCCGTCAGCGGGAGGATCAACGCCGATGGCTCCTGGGCATGTGAGCCGTTGCGGCGGAGAGTAAACTGCACGCGGGTGCCGGGCGCCAGCTCATTGGCCCCAAAGCGTTGGTAGCTGGTGCCGCGGATAACGAAAGGGCCAAGGTCCTGCAGTTGCTCGGAAGCGACTTTTATCTGTGGATTGCCGATGAACACCTGTAACGAGCGGGTCAAGAAGCTTATATCCAACGAAACGGCAGCCGCGTCCCTTTGCCAAGGAATCTCGTAAGTATAAGAGACTTGACGATTGCCTGGAAGGGCAACGCTCTTGTCGAGGACTCTTTGTCCAACTAGTTCCAATTCGTCGGTCATCACCGTGGTTGAAGGCGCAAAATTTCGTGCTGCGAATGGCAGCGAATAGCTAAATGTATATGCGCCGAGGAGAGAATCCTCTTGGGCGTTTACCACCGCCCTTGTGCTGGAATTATTCAAAATGCGAGATTCCCTCACGCTAATGACTTCTCCGGCGTCCTCAATGAAAAGGTGATGCATCGGAATGGTGACAGCAGCCGTTGAATGAGTCGAATCGTAAACGACGATGGTGCGTGCCAGCCTTCCTGTGTGCGAGAGAAATCTTGCTCCTTCGCTGTAATAGGTCACCCCTTGAAAGTCTGCAACCGCATAATAAAAGGCTGTGGTGTCTGTTTGTTCGATGCGGAATTGAAAGGCACCTTTGCTGGAAGATTGCGTTTGCCCGACAGCCGCCGGATTCTCGGCGTGCGTCTTTCTCGATAATAATCGAATCGGGAAATCCGCGATTCCGATGCTGTCCCGGCTGGCATTGATGATCTTGCCCTCGAAAAGCGCCTGGGCTTGGATCGGCTCAAATTGAAAAATCAGTGTCACCATCAAAATGGGCAGTATGCGGTTTTTTAAGCGTGGTTTCAACATAAAGTCATCAGTCAAAGTTTTAGCAGGGTGAGATGGCAAAACCTGGTGCGCTTAGGTGGAGAGCTTTGCGCCACAGCTTGCACAAAATTTGTCATTTGCTCCGACGCGGTGCCCGCATTGGGGGCAACTCGCCGGCGCTTTCCCTCTTAGTCTTTGCACCTCAGCGGCAATTTCCGCTTCCAACGAAAGCTTTATCTCTTGCCGACCTCCCGCTGAAACGGCTTGCAGCTTTCGCTCGATTTCTCTCTGCATCGACTGATGTTCTTCTGCCAACATGTTATAATTTTCGTGGGACAATTTCCCTGTTTGCAGATCGAACTCCAAATCGCTCAGGGTGTCCGCGATGAGATTCTTTTGATGAGAAAGTTCCAGCACCTGAAGGTTCTGAGTGTCAACCGCGCCTAGTATCGCCTTTTGTCTCTTAAAAAGCGGGTAGAGAACGTAGGCACAAGTAGCAAAAAGAAGGAGGTAAGAAATTATTTCATTCATTTGGAATTAGCTTTAATTTTCGGCCAATCGATTTGGCGCCAAACCGGCGTTAGGAAAGCTATACAGAGATATCAAGAGCTATTAACAGTGCTTGATCGAAAGCCTGAGTTTTTTTCATAAGAGTCCCGACAAATTTAGTCAATGCCGATTTTGGGAGACTAATTCATCGCAATGGGTACTGCTGTCGTGTTTCAGACCTTCTTCTATGCCGACCAATACTTGCGTTGCCAGCCCGTCATAAGCAGAATAGACGGGTGCGCAGATCACCGTGGAAAATCGAGAATCTATCAGCACCTGTCTTCTGGCTACAACGAATACTCGAAATTTTTTGGGGTCTTTGGTCGAAGGACAGCTACTCAATAAACCTCCAGGAAGCCGTTGCGATAAATTTCGAACGGTTCTTGTATTGTTCGCTAAAGCTATCGATAGCTTTTAGCAAATCTTCGGATAATGTTATGCAAGTTCTTACCTTCATAATGACCTCATACGATTCTTACGATGCAAAACAAAACTGAACATTCGAATATTTGAGATTCCGTACCATTTTGAAAAACGAAGAGGCGAACTCCTTGCCAATCGCAGCGGTTACCTCGATGAAGGCTTGCTTCCGGTTACGCCTGTTTTGCTTTTACCTTTTTCCCGCCGAATCCTCTCTTGATCCTTGAAATTCAACTTTGCAAAGCTTTATTCATTTGGCTCTCTATTCTTTTGGTGGACATTGCCAACAACGTCCCCAGCACCATCACAATGCCACCGATCCACATCCACAATATAAGCGGGTTGATCATCAGGCTAATCGTCGCGGTTTCGGATTTATTGTTATAGTCCGCTAATACCAAATACAAATCTTCCGTTAGTCTCGAGCGAATTCCCACTTCGGTAGCCGGCTGAAAATTGGGGTGAAAGTGCTTTTCCGATTTTATCTTACCAATTTGGCGACCGTTTTTGAACAGATCAAAATTAGCCGTTTGAATTCGCACGCTACTCGCTTGAGATGCTTCTACGCCCTGAAAGATGAGCCTGTAGGCTCCCAGACTGATGTCCTTGCCTTTTTGCAGCGTTGCCGTCTTTTCCACAGAAAATGCTGAAGAGCCGATAATACCCAAGAAAAGCATGAGCACGCCCAGATGGACGATATAGCCGCCGTACCGGCGCTTATTGCGCCGCGCCAAGCTGAGCAAGGCAGAAGCAATGCTGATCTTTTCCGCCCGGCTGCGCACCAAAGCTCCATGTATGAATTCGATGAGCGTCGTGGTCAGGGCAAAGGTTGCGATCAATAGTGAGACGAGAGGCGTCACCTGACGAACGCCGGAAATGATCAGTATGATCATGACCACCAGCGTTATTGATCCCGGCAGCATAAAGTTTTTCAGCAGCCGGTTGTTGCTCGTCTTTCCCCAGGACAAGAGGGCGCACACTCCGGTAAGCAGAAACAACGTCAGTCCAATAGGCGTGGCCATGCGATTGAAGAAGGGCGGGCCGACCGTCATCTTGGCGCCCTGCATCGCTTCGGATACCGTGGGCAGGATTGTGCCCCAAAAGACGCCCAGCGTCATGGCAACCAGCAAAAGATTGTTCAGCAGAAAGCTGGATTCTTTGGATGTCCAGGATCCCATTGTCCGGTCGCTGCGCAGCAGCTTATACCTGCTAAACAGTAAGTAGAAAGAGCCGGTCAAGACAATGGCAAGAAAGCCCAAAAACAGCGGCCCCAAAGTGGAGACTCCAAAGGCGTGCACGGAGGAGATGATACCGCTGCGGGTTACAAAGGTGCCAAAGATCGTCAATGCAAAAGTGAGAATGACAAGAGTGAGATTCCAAGTCTTGAACATTCCTTTTCGTTCTTGCACGATGATCGAGTGCAGAAAGGCCGTTCCGGTGAGCCAGGGCAGGAGGGAGGCGTTTTCGACCGGATCCCAGGCCCAATAGCCGCCCCAGCCAAGCTCCACGTAAGCCCATTGCATGCCAAGAATATTGCCGATGGTCAGGAACAGCCAGGCAAAGAGAGTCCAGCGCCGGATGCTTTTGACCCACTGTTCATCCAGACGCTTATTCAACAGCGCCGAAATGGCAAATGCGAAGGGAACTGCGAAGGCGACAAAGCCAACATATAGCGAAGGGGGATGAAAGATCATGCCGGGATTTTGCAGCAGCGGGTTCAGCCCTTGACCATCGGGGGGAACAAAGGGAGATCGAGCGAACGGATTGGTCTTGAAGATGGTCAGATAAAGGAAAAAAAGCATGGTGAAACTGATAACCGCCATGCTATACGGGAGCAGTTCCGGATTCCGCTGTTTGTTTCTTACAATTACAATGACGCCAAAAACTGTCAGTAGCCAGGTCCACAGCAGCAAGGAGCCGTCCTGTCCCGCCCAAAAGGCAGTGGCTGTATAAAACCAGGAGAGCGAGCGGTTGGAGTAATGAGCTACGTACTCAACTTGGAAATCACGGGAGAAAAAAGCGTAAAGCAATGCAATTGAAGTCAAAGTAATCAAAACGCACATCGCATAGACTGCCCGGTGTGCGCTGGCGATGAGTTGCTGCCGGTTCCTTCCGGGAAGAGCATAAAGAACTGTCGAAAAGGCCGATAGAACCAGAGAGATGTTTAAAGCTTGATAGCCGATGGTTGTCAATTTTGGTTTCCTAAGAGAGAGTGATCGTTCTTATAGGGTCATTTAGCACCCGGGTTTGCTTTGCCGATTTTTCTACAAACCATATTCGGCGGGAAGGAATTTGCCCTCGTCAAGCGTAGGAAGTACCTCGCCTATGAAAACATCTTCGACCAAAGGTATGGCGGCAAGCTCATCTCGTAGCCTTCCCAGCCAAGCTTTTTCTCTCTCTGCAATTTTCAAGCTACCGTTTTGGACTGCCGTTTCGATCAGCTCAAGGCCTTTCAGGCCGCCTCGTACTGCTGCCTCAAGGTAAGATTTGCTTCTAACGATCTCATTCGCAATGAGGATGACATTCGCTGGCGCAAGGACAAAGGCCTGCGGATCGAAATGGATGTCGGACTCGACCAGCAGATTTTGCAGCATCAACGCCGTGCTTTTTCCGCTTTTGATGGCTTGATTGAGGAGCCGAACATCGTATTCGAGCTGCTCCAGGTAGACAGTCGGGGCCATTCCGCCCAATAGCTTGATGTTTTGCACGGATTCATTGCTCCACAAATCCGCACAAGCCGCCGCCACATTGCCGAGCGGACTCGAATGCGCGCAAGCCGAGGTTTTTCCCTCCATGGAAATGGGGATGCCGGTGATTGCTTTGAGAAACGGCCCTTCATATCCGCAGTCCTTGTCAGGACCGGTCGCACCCTCCTCGACCGCTACCAGAGTTCTGATCGCGGTGATAATGCGGACGACGGCTGCAAACACCTTGGGTATGTACCCATTCTCCGCCAGAACCATGGCGGTATTGCCAAAGCCGCAGGCCGTATCGCCCCCGGCAATTCTACCCTTTGCATTTGCAATCTGCACAATTTTTTGCCAGAGGAATTTCATGTCTCGGACGCCCAGCACGATCAGTGAGAACATAACCTGCCGGATGTCGCACATCATGATGGCGTCGTCAAAAATCTCTTTCCCCCCGGTGCTTTCGATGGAGAGCAGATCGCCGCCATTTTCGGCTCCTCTCTCAAAGAGCTCCAACATACTTTCCAGATGCTTCCCGGTACGAAGCTTCGGCGGTCTTTCGTAATCCCTGATGTCATTGGGTGTCAATCTGATTTCGCTTCGGAATCCGACTTTGTGATAATAGTCTTCACAAATGTCGTTCATGATCTTGACAAGCTCGACTCCGAGATCCGGATTCAGGGTCATTTCTAACAAGGTCTCAAATTCAAAGATCACGCCATTGGACTCTAAGTGCAGTGCCTTTTCAATGGCCTCGGTAATGATCTGCCGGTAGTGATTTCTCACCTCACCCAAGGAGTTCTCATTGATTTGCATGGCGGGCAAGGTGAAATTCAATTCAGGATAGACGAGTCCGCCACCAATCACCAAGCCCCTCTTGGTGCTGACCGGATGGGTCGCCGAGCCGAAAATGAGGTCGTTTTTATTGGTAATGGTCAAGCGATCGAATTTCATAACTTGTATTCCAGAAGGTCCGAATTGCACTGCCGTGAGCCATCCGAATTGGCGTTGGCCGAATAGAAATATTGTCAATGGGACGCTTGTTCCACTGCAAGACGCCAATTCACGAAATGGTCTTGTCGACAAAGGTCACTTTTTTAGATCGAATATGTGGGAGTATCTTTTTAAGTAACGGGCTCCTGCTGCCTACTTGATATGACCTCGAGCTCGGCTAATATATGAAATCCCTCAGCAATGCGCAACCCAAAAACTCGGCGGCAATCACTGCGGCGAATCTCCGCGGCATCAGGCTCAAAAATAAATGGCGTTCGTAGACTTGATGCTTGAGCTACGCTGGGAAAACGCAATCCCTCTGGCGAAATATTCGCGACATCCAGGGGATCGGCATTGGGCACGCGGTGGCAAATCGCCTTTGCGTGAACAAAATGCTTGTAGATTTTCTTAGAAAGCGGTAACATGCAGTAGCAGAATTGTGAGCTTTGTCCGGCTCAACATTGAGCGAGCTGTGTTAATGTAGGAGGAAACAGCCATGTTCAAGAGACTTGACAACGTGATTCTCTGCGTCAATAATATGAAGGAGTCGGTCAGATTCTACCGGGACATTATCGGCCTGCAGCAGATGGCCGACGAGCCTGAGTGGAAGACTTTTTCGCTGGGAGAGACGACCTTGGCATTGCGGCCTTGGCTCCCGGATACCGAAGACGAGCGGCACGTCAAACACGGCATTTCGTTGTGTTTCCTTGTCGGCGATGTCAACGCCGCGGTGCGGGAATTGGAAAGCATGGGCGCGCACGTGCTGGTATCACCGTGCGATGAGGAGCATGGCCGGGTCGCTGAAATTGCAGACCCGGATGGCTACATCCTTATGTTGATGACGCCTTTTAAATAGCGTCTCGCCTGAGTCTACGTTTCCGCAAGCATGGCAATGACGCGACACGGGGAACCGCTTCCCGTCTCGATGGGCAAAGCGCCGATGAAAAGAGAGAAACCTTTTGCCGGCAACAGATCGAGGTTGGTCAGGTTCTCCAAGTGCAGGCCGTCGTTTGCCGCCAATATTTTGTTCGCTGCAAAATCGGCGGACAGTCCGCCGTCGATGCCCGCTGTATCGATGCCAATGCCCGCGACCTGATAGCTTTGTGTCAAAAGCTCTGCGGCTGTTTTGGACACACCTGGGAAGTGCATCCGGCCGCTTTTCATCCCGAAATAGACCTCCGGCGTATTCCAAAACCGGCTCCAGCCGGTCTCGATGAGGACAAAAGAGTGCGACGGCAATTGACTAAATGCGACTTGCCAACTTGAGATATGCTCCGGCAAAAGCATAAAGTCGGGGTTATTCAGAGCCTCGTTCCTAACGGAAATCCTGACACCCGGACACAAGAGCCTGTCAACCGGTATTTGGGAAATATCTTTTCCTTCATCATAAAAATGCCTTGGGGCGCCCACATGGGTGCCGGAATGCTCCCCTATCACAATCCGATTTAAGCCATAGCCTTCTCGTCCAACCTTTGCGACCGGTTCAACAACAGTCTGTGGGTCGCCCGGCCAGTGGGGCATACCGGATTTGATGGGATGGGTTAAATCAACAAGCTGGCCTATTTTATCTTGCATAAAGACTTTTCCTATACTACAAGTCTGGGGCCTTTGTACAGCTTGACAATCACAGGGGAAATAGCTACTTTGTCGCCGCCGAACATAGGAAAGTCAAGCCAAACCTGCAAGTCAAAACTCCAGCGGTCAATGCTGGGTATCGAAAATGATTCCAATGCAAGAATCCTCAAAAGACGTTCACGACATTGTTTCTCCTTTTGAATGGCCTGGGGCCTCGGAAAGCGTCGGCCTTTTGCCGGCGGCGCCGCCGGAGCCGGAATTGACTACCATGCCATTGAGCAAGGCCATTTTTCGCCTCGCCGGCCCGGCGATGACTTCGATGTTGATGATGATGACTTTTAATCTTGTCGATGCCTGGTGGGTCGGAAAATTGGGCGCCGAGCAGTTTGCCGGCGTCAGCGCCGCCTCTTTCATCGTCTGGGCACTGCAATCGGTCGGCACATTGGTCAGTGCCGGCATAACGGCCATGGTAGCTCACTTTGTAGGCGCTAAAGATCCCAAGCAAGCCGGATTGGTGACCGGTCAAGGCGTGGTCATAAGCTTGCTGATCGCACTCCTCTTCGGCTTTGGAACTTTTGGCTTACAACGAGCCGCTTTCGCCTACATGGGACTGGAGCAGATTGTCTTTGCTTCTGCCGATCAGTACATGAGCTACATGTCACTCGGCTTGGCCCCGATTTTTTATGTCTACGTGATCGACGCGGCTTTTAGAGGCATGGGCGATACGGTGACACCGATGAAAATCATCGCTGCTGCCTTGCTTTTTAATGCAGTTTTCGATCCTTTTCTCATTTTCGGTGTCGGGCCCTTTCCGCGTTTGGAGTCCGGCGGCGCTGCCTTGGCTACCGTTGCCGCCCACATTTTGGCGGCAGTCATGGGGACAGCTTTACTGCAGCGCCGAAAAGTCAGGATTGCCTTTGAAAAGCACATCGGAGGACTTTTCAATCTCAACTTTATGTGGCGCATCACTCGCATCGGCGCGCCCATAGCTTTTAGCGGGGTGATGTTCAGCGTCAGCTATATGCTTCTGACCAAGGTGATTACCCAATTCGGCTCCGAGCCGCTGGCCGCACTCGGCCTGGGACATCGTATCGAAGGGTTGGCATTCTTTGCCGCGGTGGGATTCGCAGTGGCCGCCGAGACTTTGGTGGGACAAAACCTCGGCGCCGAGAAACCGCAGCGCGCCGAAAAGGCCGCCTGGTTGACCATCGCCTATACGTCGGTTTTGCTGGGAGTAGTCTCCCTTTGCTTCTATTTGTTTGCCGAAGACATTATTCGCTTCTTTATCAGCGATCCGGCAGTCGTTGCCGAGGGAGTTTCTTACCTGAAAACCATCGCCATATTTGAAGTCTTTTTAGGCTTCGAGATCGTCCTTGAAGGAGCCTTTAGTGGCGCCGGCAATTCTGTGCCGCCCATGGCGATTTCCGTTCCTATCACCTGGCTGCGCATTCCGCTGGCCATCTTTTTGGCCGAGACGATGGGAGTCGGAAGTCAAGGCATCTGGTGGGCCATCGGCAGCACCACCGCCGTCAAGGGGATTTTGTTGGCGCTGTGGTTTAAAAGGGGAAGGTGGAAGATGAAGAAGGTTTAAGAGTAGAGACGCGCGGCTGTGCGTTATTACTGCAAATGGACGATCCG
>Ga0172369_10008404_pt1 | contig 11721 bp, 24 predicted proteins | sample LakKiv25m_FD_114539 | JGI IMG/M metagenome (GOLD analysis project Ga0172369, IMG submission 114539) | Freshwater microbial communities from Kabuno Bay, South-Kivu, Congo - kab_022012_11.25m | ecosystem: Environmental > Aquatic > Freshwater > Lake | place: Democratic Republic of the Congo... | reverse complement strand
CGACACGGCCTTTAATCTCGGGCTGGATGACGTTCAGGCGATCGACGCCAGGTCGACGTCCTGGGAGGCGTGGCTCCTTCGGAGAGTAATGAAACACATACGGGTAGCCCGGAAGTTACCGTTAGACGTTCGGAAAAATCGGTGGGGTTGGCTGTTCCGATGCTACGACCTGTTCAAGGCATGCTCAAAGGAGGAGGCATGATGAAGATTCCATCCGGTGACGGAAACAATTTGGGGGACGTGAAGTGGTACATACCGATTCCAATGGCAGCAATATGGGGGTTCTTCAAAAAACTCTTTTCGAGGAAGAAGGAGGTCTGACATGGCGTGGTTAAAGTACATCGCGTTGCTTCCGGCTCTCTATCAGTTCGTGTACGCGACGGTGCAGATGATCGAGACGATCGCGGAGGGGACTCCCGGCGTGGAAAAGAAGGCTATGTTCATGGCGGCCCTGAAGGAAGGATGGGCGTCATTCCAGTCGGCGTTCGGGTTCAAGGCGGAGTTCGCCACCTTCGAGACTCTCATCTCCCTGTTGGTGGACTTCATCGTGGCGATCCTGAACGCGACGGGCGTGTTCAAGAAAAGCACGACCCCGGCGTAGAGAGTGTGTTGCAAGACGGACTTGACCGATCAAAGATGGTTCCGGTGGGCGGTGGATATTCTGCATTGGTACGTCCACCGGAACGACAAGAAGGAAGATCATCTGGTCGATCCCCCCGGTCCGCCGGGGCCACCTGACCCGACTCAAGGAGGTCCGTAAAATGGACACCAACGTCGCCAACTGGAGAACTACGGTAGCGGGCATTCTTGCGGGAGCGACCCCGATCGTCATCGGGTACCTTCAGGGCGACCTCTCTCTCGACAAGTTCGCCATCGGGATAGGGATCTTCATCCTCGGGTACTTCTCCAAGGATGCGAGGGTCGGCAGCAAGCCGTCCGACACGAAACTGTAGGGCATACGCGATGACAACCCCGGAGGCACAGATGGACCGGAAACGAGTGCAGGACGTATACGATTCGCTGCATGAGGAGGTCTTCCCGCGCCTCGGGGCGATCGATACCAAACTGACCGCGCTGGATCTTGGCGTCAACGCCATCCTCATCAACGGCTGCCCGCAACGGGCGAACGATGTCCGCAGGACGGAGCGGTTGGAATCCAACATCGAAAAAATCTTCGAGAAGATCGACGGGTTCGGTGAATGCTTGGCGGAGCATCGCGTCGATGTAACGAAGCAAATCGGAGGCATTCGGTCTTGGGTCCTCGGGGGGTGCGTGGCCGTACTGGTCGCGCTGCTCGGATTCATCGCAGACGTTATTTTCAAAAGATAGATCTCGCCAAATAAAAAAGGCCCCCCGGCAATCGGGGGGCCTTCGTCCTACCTTGAACGACTTCCCGCTGAATCCTTCTTGACCGCCAGGACGCCGGGCACCGACAGGTTCGTCGTGTGCGCCTTCGCGAGCGCGTCGAGAGCGGACTGATTCGGGAGGAGCAGATCGATCGGCTGCTTCCCCGCCGCGACTGCCTTGACGAGCAGCCCGAAGTCTACGACGTTCGCGGACCAGATCTCGGTGATGTAGAACCCCTTCGCCTTCGGAGCCTCGGGGGCTTGGGCTACAGTCGCCGCGATGTTCACTACCTTCTCCTCCAACTTGGCGACCTTCTCGATGTCTCCTTTCTCGATCGCCTTCACGCGAGCCCGCTCGGCCTTCTCCAGTTCCTTACGAGCCGCCTCCTCGGCCTCCCTCTTGATGCGCTCCTGCTCGCGCTGCCAGGAGATCATCTGTTTCTTGATCGCGTCCTCGGCTGATGCGAGTACCGCGAGTGCGGGCTTGAACAGTTCGTCGACCTTCCGACCGGCGTCGAGGATGGGGGCCTTCAACTCCTGCCGCTTGCTCTCGATCTCCCGCATCTTCTTCTTGATCGACTGGAGTTCTGCGTTCGCTGCGAGGAAGTCATCGTGCGAGGCGACCGCGAACGCCTGGCTGATTGACAGGATGACTTCCGCTTCCGCCTTCGCCTGGTTCGCCTCTTGGGTCGGCGGTGGAATCTCCACCTTCTGAATCGTCATGGGTACAACTCCCTTCTCGTGTGGGAACACGTTAGTGCCGCGAGGAATCGCGGTCGGTCCCGTGGGTCTTCATGTTGCACGGGTCTTGCCTTGTCTCCCTTCAGGTAGAGACAGTATCGCTGGACCTTGATCGGCTGGATCCCGACCAGGCATTCGCCGAGCGCGATCTCCAACCCCGCCGTCTGGAACCGATAGGCCGGGTACTCGCCGCCGGTCTTGAAGTCGACGAGCGCGAGCCCGGTCTTCCAGACGCCGAAGAGGTCGAGCCGACCGGCGAACTTGTACTGCTTCGAGCCGACGATCCCCTCCACGAGGAGGGGCTTGAAGCGAGCCTCGTCCCACCAGTTCGCGAACGTCTGAACCTCGGGGTAGATCGATGGGTCGACCGTCGACCAGTCGAGGATTCCCTTGATGAAATACTCACAGGCCAGGTGGATCAGGGTGCCCCGCTGGGCGGCGGCTCCCGGCGAGCCGGTGAAGTTGTGCAGTTGGTCGACGACCTGGGTCACTGAGGGGACGCTCTCCCCGTCGATGAAATACTGGTGTCCCTCCTCCTGATAGGTGATGGTGAAGGGGGGCCGGAGCCCCCCTTCGCAAAGTTGTACAACTTTAGAGAGGGTTCTCTTCATTGAGGATTACCTCCAAATTCTTCGCCTCGCCGTAGGTCTTGTTGAGCCACCGACCCGTCAGCCGGGGGTCGTCGACCCCCTGTACCCCGATCTCGATGTCCTTCGGCGGGGTGTCCTTCGTCTTCCCCATGAACTTGGACAGGTTGAAGATCATCTGAGAGACCGTGGTCCCGTAGCGGTTCGCTGCGATCTCGGCGATGTGGATTATGTACGCCTTCTTCTCCGGGTCGGTCCGGGGTGTCTCTGCGGCACCCGTGGACGGCGCAGGAGACGCCGGGGCTGCTGGTCGGTCCCCCTCCTCGGAGGCATGGGAGGGCGGGGTCCCCGGTTGCGTCGATCCTGGGGCAACCTCGTGCGGATTCTTGTCCTCCTTTTTTTCTGGATTTTGCCCTTTAGGGGCTCCCGAAGTTATGGAACTTTGGGACTTGGGCGGGAGGGCTTGCGGGATGAGGGTCGGGGTCACGTCGATCGCTTCCCCCGACTCCTGGATCCGGTCCCCCTCGTCCTCATCGTAGATCCCGGAGAACCCGAACGCCATCCGGGCGGTCTGCGAGTATACCTTGTTCCGAAGCATCCGCCGGGGCCATTTCGTCCACGGCGTTGTGGTGCCCCGGCACTCCTCCAGGTACTCGGTCACCTCGACCTCCCTGGTGCCCCCTTCGGGCTTGCCGCCGGGGTCGTTGAAGATCTTCATCTTCCCGGTGATGGCGTACAGGTTGTTCTTCTCGTCCAGGTGGTCGATGAACTCGATCCCGGCGAACCGCTTCTCGCGGTTCACCAACTTGACCCACCCGTCGTACCCGACGATCGGGACGATGCCGCCGCCGGACTCGGAGACGAAGGCGTGGATCTGCTTGAGAAGCGGGTCGAGGTCGTACTGCGCCGCGACCATCAGGAAGGCGTTCACTTCCGCCATCGACGCCTCCTGCCAGGTGTCCGGTCGGCCATCCCGCCCCCGGATCTTCTTCGGCCTGATGACGGTAGACTTCAGCGTGTCGACCAACTTCTGCTCTTCGAGCCCGTACTGCTTCGCCAGTTTCACGAGAGCAGACGTCGCTTCCTTCTGTTCCCTCTTCATTCGATCACCCCCTGAAGAACACCCCGCTCACCACGAGGATGAGCAGAGCAAAGGATCCCAGGATCACGATCGTGGTCCCGAGAGCGTTCAGGTCAATGGATCCGGTGAACCTCACCGAGACCTTCCCCCCGTCCATAAACCGGGTCTTGCGTTTTCCGTTCTTGACTGACAACAAGCCGGGCTCTTGCATTCCTCGCCTCCTCCATCAGTTTGTCGAACTGGTCGATGAATCCGTTGACCGATCGATCGCACCTCATATCGATCGTGAACCTCGGTCGCTTGCCGTACTCCACCGCATCGATGCCCGTCCTCCAGAGGGCGAAGTTCGGGTATTCACTCCGCGATACGATCCCTGCCGGGATCCCCCGCTCGGCGAACCATCCGAGCCACTTCCCGAGCGGTTCGGGGGTTGGGAACCATCGCGTGAACCGGAACGGACCCTTCTTGGTATTCGTGGGTTGCGTCATAGTGCCACCCTGTCGACCGCTTCCCATACCTCCGCGAGTTCCTTGAGCCCCCCGTAGATCTTGCGAAGGTTGGCGAGGCGGACCTTGAACTCCGCGATCATCTGGTTGCGGAGTTCGCCATTGGAGTACACCTCCTCGATCGGGAGGCATTGACGCTCCTTGTTCGCTTCGGACTCCTTGACGTTCGGGAAGGCGGGGACCTCTACAGGCGGTTCGTTGTCGATGGGGCGGACGATGACGAACAACCCGCGCATGATCTCGGCGGCGCGGGTCCTCCTGTACTCGGCCTCCGCTTCTTCCGGGGATGCTCCCCATATATGTAGGTGGAAGATATGAGACTCCGGGATCGCCTCTTTCACGACGACATCCGTCGTGATCTTCCCGCGAGACTCCCGGATGCGCTTCAACTCCTTCCCTGCCATCGCGGGGTCCACCCTGACTCGCGAGCCAGGTCTCCAGATGTAGGATTCGACGATCATGCCGCCGCCTCCTTCTTTCCGGACTGCTTGACGTGGAACATCCCCATCGTCCCCTTCTTCTCCGGCCTCCACTCGCAGAGACCGACGCCGAACCCGGCGAGGTCGAGAAGGTTGACGATCAGGGACGGGTTGATGATGGCGGCGTTGTACTTGATCTCGACGTCGACCTCCCACTTCGTATACTCCGGGCGGTAGATCGGCATCGGGGTCTTCCCGATTCCAACGCGACCGATATCGTTCTTCCGCATGAACGGAGCGTCCCCCCGGATCGGGAGGATGTCGCCGAGGACGTGAACCGACTGCGACAGGAAGTTCTTCGAGACCGCCTTGTTCGTCGACCTGGTCGCCGTCAGCATCGCCAACTTGATCGCCGATGCCGGGATGCCGTCCTTGCCGTCGCGGGTCTTGTACTTACACGCCTCGCACTCTTCCTCCGGGTTGCGGAGGGCCTTCGTCGGGTTCGTGATCCCGCCGACTTGCTTCTTCTCGATCGCCTCGCGGGCCTTCTCGCTGAACCGCTTGACGATCAGGGGCGTGTCCCCTTCGAGCGTCAACCGGATGACCCGGATGTCCAACTTCTGGATCTGGATCTCCACCGGACTCAATCCCAACTCGGCCTTCTTCTTCGCTACCATGACTGTTTGCCTCCTTGTGTTAGGGGTTCAATGCGCTCCATGCCCGCCGAGCCAATCCTGTCCTTTCCAATCCAATCCCTTCCAATCCTATCCAATCCGGTCCGTTCCTTTCCCGCCAGTCCGATCCTTTCCTGTCCGTTCGATTCCAGTCCCGTCCTGTCCAGTCCGTTCCAATCCCGCCGAGCCATTCCTGTCCTTTCGCCTCCTATCCCTTGCAGTCCTCTCCGCTCATTGCCTTTCCGTGCACCTCCCGCCAGTCCTTTCCGCGCCTATCCTATCCAATCCCTTCCCCTCCGTGCCTTTCCGTGCCCGCCCTTCCGGTACGCTCCTTTCCTTTCCTCTCCTTTCCAGTCCGCTCCCTTCCGTTCCGGCCCTGCCAATCCCGCCAATCCCAGCGGCTACTCGAAGTTCTCCTCGTACTGCCGCACGATCTCCGGCGGCGCGTCGTCGGCGGGCGTGAACCCCTCCAGGACCCCGAAGGCGTCCGTCGAGTAGTACACCTCCTTGCCGATATGCCCGCCGGTCTCGTTGTTGATGGTGTGCCCTTCTCCGATCACGTTCCCGAAGCAGTTCTCCAAGGCTCGGACGGTCGCGCCGTTCTCACAATGCACGACGACCTCGCCTTGCCTTTCGTCCCGGATCTGAAGATGCGCGAGCCCGGACATCCACGTCCCGCCGAGTCCCAGGATCGTTCCCTTGAAGATTGTCATCGCTTGAAGCCTCCCTTCTGATTTTGTCGAGGATCTCTTGGTTGAACGGTCTCCAGACGTATTTGCCATCCTCCAGGACGTTGACGATCCAGAGTTTACTCACAACGCCAACCTCCTCTCTCCGATGTCATACATGATCGCCGCCCGGCGGACCTTCGCCGGCAGCGGCTGACCGCACCGGGCGCAGCACTTCGTCTTCGTCTCTTGGACGTCGGCGTCCCAATCGGCGACCCGAGCCATGAAGGCGGCGGCAGATTCCTGCCCCGCCCGCTCGCGGCGAGCCGCCTCTTCTTCAATCTCCCGCTTGTTCCTTCGCCTGTTGTAATATCCCCCGCCTCCCATCGCTTTCTCCTCCCTCCCCGTTGTCGGTGATGAAGATGTCGACCCGGATCGAGGACCCCACGGGCTCCCGCCAGGTCGGCCTGTTCGCTTTCTTGATCTGTTCGATTGCGCGATGCGCTGCCACTCCAAACGACGTCGCCTCGATGACGACGTTCTCGGACCTCGGGTACTTCGACCCCTTGTGGTTCCACCGGACGCCCACGGCGTAGGTCTTCATGGCGTCACCCCCGGTGAGTAGACGTGCTTGACGTCCGGGTGCGCCCGGTAGAGCCGGAGACTTTTCTTGTACGGGTTTTCTTTCTTTTCGACGTAGCCGATGGCGATCAGTTCGGACAGCCGCTTGTGCGGACAAGTCGTGTAGCAGTCGCGGATGATCTGCGCGGCGGTCGTCCATTCCCCCTTGCGGTTGATGACGAGGTACTCGAAGATCGGAAGGATGGAGGGCTTCATCAGTTCCACCCCCCTCCGCCGTGCGGCGTGGGCATCTTCTTCAACGCTTCTCCGATCGGATCGATGCCGGACTTGCCGATCTCGTCCATGACCTTCTTGGCGAGTCGCTCGGTGGACCGGCGGACGCAATGCTTGATGAGGCCAGGGTGGTTTTCCCCCAACTGGTAGTAGATCTCGCCGATGACGTCCTGCGAACCGTAGGCCAGGATCTCCATCGGCGGATCCTCGCCGTCGATATTCACGAACCCGAAGATGAAGTGGAGCGAATCGGAGACGTTGATGACCGTCTCCGACCCGTCCTCCTCGGTGAGTGTGATCCGCTTGACGTTCGTCTTGCCGACCTTTTCCTCATTCGTGGACATGGTCTGCTCCCTCCTCGTGGTGGTGAGCGTGAGCCCCGTGGACGTGCCGCTCGACCTTGAGGTCCCCGCCGACCGATGCGGCGAGCGACTTCAACTTCGCGAGGATCGACACCTCCGAGCCCTTCACTCCGGTTGCGTTGATGGACACCGTGCCGTCGTCGTTGAACTTGATCTTCAGGATGTCGCTCATCTCAGTAGGTCCCCCTGTTCACGAGAGTCATGTTGACGCCGTCGTTCTCCAGCACGGCGAATTGATTGCGGGACGCCCAGGACTTCACGCCGACCTCGGCGTACTTCCTGCCGATCGACGGGAGGTGTTCGGTGTTGCCGGAGACGCTGAAGGCCGACTGCCGGTCGTACCGCTGGAAGGACAGGACATCGTTCCCCTTCTCGGCGTACACGTTGAGGTTTTCCTTCGTGACCTTCCACCCGAGGGCCGCAAGCGCGGCCCCCAGGTGATCGGCGTTGTTCAACTTCGTTCGGATGGTAGAGTAGCAAGGCATCACGCCACCTCCTCGGGGAATTGGATCCGGCGATTGCCCAAGCCGGTAAGGTTCTTCTCGGCGGCGGCGACTGCCTCGTCGAGGGACTTCGTGAGGACGTCCTGGATCTGGTTGAGGTCCGTGCCGAAAGTCGTGAAGGCGTTGGTCGGCACCGACTCGGTGGACGCGAGGGCCAGGACCCGCTCGAAGGCGCGGACCTGGTTGTTCAGTTCGACGTCGCCGAACACGTTCATCTCTTTCACCCTGTTCAGCAACTCGCGGGCGGATTCGAGGGACGTCGACGGGATCTTCGCACCGCGAGCGATGATAGTCGCGATCGCCTTGACCTTCTCGGAGAACTCATCGCGGAGTTGCACGACGATCTCGCGGACGACATCCTTGACGGACTCAGTTTCCTTCGCCACCGCATCCGCAGCCGCCTGGGACTTCGCGCCGGAAATGCTGTAGACCTTCCACTCGAACCCGAAGCAGGAAGTTACGTCCTCCGGGTACTCTGCAACGATGCGAGCGATCGATGCCTCGACGTTGTCGCAGGAAGCGTCGACCAACGCCTTGCGGATGACGGGAATCATCGCGTACCGGGTCTGTTCGTAGTTCTCGGCGAACCGCGAGACCTCGGACTCGAACTGGTACTTTCTGTCCGCGAGGCACGAGAGCAGGTACTCGACCTTCTTCTCGGGGACGTACCGTGCGCCCCGGATGAAGGGGAAGTTGAAAGATGCGTTCTCGACGTCCTTGAGGGCCGCCCGCCGGATGGCGAGAAGTTTCTCGAACGCCTTGTGCGGAGCGAGCCGGACGACACCGAGACCAAGAGCCTCGCGGACGTCCGGCGTGTCTACGATACCGAGGTCCGCAGGTCGGACCGACAGGCGGGCGGACCAGATGTTGATGTCGAGGTCGACGATCGACCCCCGGAAGAACAGGCTGTCCCAATTCAGCATGGCGGCGTTCATCCTATTACCCTCCTTGTCTTGGTGGTAGCGGTTGGCTTCGTTTCCTGGCTTGATGCGAACCGTGCCCGCGACTGCGCCCAGGAGCGGATCGCCTCGATCTTCTCCCTCGCGGTGACGGCGAGCGGGGTCGTCGACTCGGCGGCGGCGACCAGATCGTCCTCGGTGATGTCCCTGCCTTCATCGAAGGCGTTGAACAACGCTTCCTCGATCACGTTCTCGATCTCCGAGCCCGTGAACTCCTTCGTCGCCTTCACGACACGTCCGTTCATCTTCTTCGACAACTCGGCCCGCTTGCGACGCTCCAGGTGGATCGACAGGATCTCGCGCCGCTCGGTATCGCTCGGCAGATCGATCGCGAAGATCTCATCGAACCGCCCCTTCCTCAGCAACTCGGGCGGCAGGGAGGTGACGTCGTTCGCCGTGGCGACCAGGAACACCGAAGTCCTGCGTTCCTGCGCCCAGGAGATGATCGTCCCGAACACCCGCTTCGTGACGCCGGAGTCGTTCGCCCCGGAGCCCGACGCGCCCGCCAGTCCCTTGTCGATCTCGTCGACCCACAGAACGCAGGGGCTCAGAGCCTCCGCAAGAGCCAACGCCTCGCGGGTCCTCGCCTCGGACTCGCCGACCAGGGAGTTGAACAACCGGCCCAGGTCGAGCCGGAGTGTGGGAACCGCAAGCGCGGTCCCGATCGCCTTCGCCGAGAGAGACTTCCCGGTGCCAGGAACGCCTACGAGCAGGATGCCCTTCGGCAGCGGCAGACCGAACTCGGTCGCCTCTGGCGTGTACGCCCGCTTGCGCTTCACGATCCACGACTTCAGGTTGTCGAGCCCGCCGACAGCCTTGAGCCCGGCCGGATCCGGGTTCACGATCTCCAGCAGCCCGGACTTCTTCACGCCCGCGATCTTCTCGCGGTAGATCACGTCCGCATCGAACTTGCCGGACTCGATGAGGGAGAGCGCGAGTGCATTCTCCGCCTCGGTCGTCGACAGCCCGGAGAGTGCCCGGAGAATCTCGACCGATCCGTCGAACTCCTGCTTCGCCGACTTCGCGATTCCCTCGGCGATCCTCTTCAGATCCTCCGTGCCGGGGAGCGTGTAGTCGGTGACGACGACGGACTTCTCGAAGGTCGGATGAGTCTTGAACGATGGGCCGATGAACACGATGCACGACCCGGCTGGGGGAGCCCAGGCCAGAAGGTCGCGGAGGTAGCGGGCCAGGTTCCAGTCCCGGTCGTAGGGCCAGGTCTGCACGTCCCGCAGGATGTACACGGCGTTCTCCAGCCGCTGAAGGCAAGCGGCGCCGAGGTCGTTCGTATCGGCGATCGCCTTCGGTTGCGGCAGGATCCACGACAACCCTTCGGTTGCCGACCACACGACGACGCCCCTCTTCACTTCCTTCGCGGCGGCGATTACGTCGTCGATCGCTCGCTGTTCCTCCGAGGTCTGGATCGCGATGCCGGGGAACCCGGCGCGGAAGTAGTTCGCCAACTTCTTCTTCATGGCTTGATTCCTCCTTCGAGTCGAGATGTGCGCTACAGGGTGTCCGCCGGTTCGATCCGCTCGATCTCGTTGAACCGCAGGGTGTACTTGCCGCCTTCAATGTCTCTGTCGGAGAGTTGAAGTGTATAGGTGCCGATGCCATCGAGGGTGTAGTACCGTTGACCCGTCCGCCCGCGAGAAAGTCGCTCGGTTACGAGGACACAATCACCAAGAACGACGCCGTGCTTTGTGAGTTCCTTGTAGATGTCCTGGCCTTTCATCGCTCGCCTCCTGTCTTTCACGGCCCGCTGTCCGGGTATCGCCCGTCGCCTCCGGTGCCAGGAGCCTCTCGGCCCCGCCTTCGGTCAGTCGCGTCCGCTGCCGGTCGGGCCTCTAACCCTTGCCCTTCGGGGCTTCAGGGGTTCGATCGGTTCCCGGTGGCGACCCCCGTCGCAAACGATGTGGACCCCATACTCCCATAGTCGTATACCTTTGTCAACAATTATTTTTACGGGTTGACACGGTATGAGAACTGACCGACCATGACTCCCATGACAAGACCAGATAAAAATTGTCTCTACCAGAGGCGGCTCAGCAAGAATCGCTCGATCCTGCGATTCAATGAGCGACACGCAGCCAACGGCGGGTACGCCGTATTCGCCAAACTCTCACGCAAGAAAGACGTGACCCTCCAGGAGATCGGGGATCGATTCGGGATGACCCGCGAGGGAGTCCGCCAATTCATGGCGATCTTCGGTCTTCGCGGGTATCAGATGGTCGCCGTCGTCCCAAGCCCGAACGCCAAGCAGCGCGTCCGCAATCTCCTGTTCCGCTGGATAATCTCCCACGATATGCTGATCGGCGAGTTCTGCCGGGCGGCCAGGATCTCCCCGCCGGAGATGTCTCTCTTCCTTTCGGGCCGCAAGGAACTGCCATACGACAAACTGAGCCGGATCAAGGAAGTGACCGGGCTCACGCTGGAGGAAATCATCTTCATGGAAGGGAAGGAGGTGAAACCAGATGAGCAACTTCAAACCGGTGAGGGAGCCTGACGTCCAGGTGTCCTGCCGATGCCTTCGGTGCGGCTGGGAATGGGTCCCACGGAAGCCTGGGATCCCGGCGACGTGCCCGCACCCGGATTGCCGCTCCCCGCATTGGCAGACGCCGAAGATCATCAAGAAGAAAAAAAAGAAGGGAGGATGGCGAGCATGAAGACGAAGGCGCATTGGTACGATCGGCTTTACTGCCGACTGTTCGGGCACGACCTGTTCAGCATGAAGACGGCGTTCATGTGCCGCCGATGTTTCTGCTGGTGGAAGAAGTACGCCCCGGTGGAAGTAACGAAGTGAAGTGTACGTTCTGCGGGGGAGAACACTCCGGGGACGATGAGTGCCGAGCGTTCCTGGAGTCGCAGGACTTGAGCGAGGCGGTGGGAGCCGATGGTCCCGTTGCCAGTCCCAAGCCAGCACCTACCCCAGCAGGATCCAACCCAAAGGCGGCTGGATATGCCGCGATGATGAAGAGGCTGAAAGGAGGATCCTGATGGCAATCGCTTCCGAGCCGAGG
>Ga0172369_10008402_pt1 | contig 11722 bp, 1 predicted proteins | sample LakKiv25m_FD_114539 | JGI IMG/M metagenome (GOLD analysis project Ga0172369, IMG submission 114539) | Freshwater microbial communities from Kabuno Bay, South-Kivu, Congo - kab_022012_11.25m | ecosystem: Environmental > Aquatic > Freshwater > Lake | place: Democratic Republic of the Congo... | reverse complement strand
CGTCTCGCTCCGCCGCCGTGTACCGACGCGGATGCCCACCCTTCTTGCTGCCCATCCTGACCTCCTTCTCGTCCGGTTCATCGGGGACGTGTCCTGGTGGTCAGTGTTTGGGGAGAGCATCTACCGATTGGACTTGTCGCTCTTGTCGCGGGAGCCCTTCGTTCCGCCTGGCGTGTTTGCCCCGGTCGCCCTCTCGCTCTTGGTGGAAGAGGTCTGCGCTCCGGGGGCTGACGTCGGCTGCGGCACCTTGCCCTCATCAGTGGTCTTGCTTGCGGGCTTCGACAGACTACCCGGCTGGACCAAAGGCACCAGCGGTGGCGTCAAGACGACCGGTGGAAAATTCAACGGCTCGATCGATTTTCCTAAGGCTGGCAATGAAAATGGGCTCGGCAAAGCTGTGGCTCCGACGCCCCCCGATGCTCCAGCAGCCACGGTCGACGTCGATGTCCCACCGGCAGAACCAGCACCGGGCGGTGTCAGTATGACGACGGGCTGGTCACCTTGACCGGAGTCAGGCGGTGGGGTGGATGTCGGCACATCGGCCCCTGGATGGCTCGGTTGCCCGTCGGTCGACTCGAGCTTGTCGGCTGGCGGTGTCAAAGGTGGCTCGACGGGCAGCGGTTCAACCGAAGGTGGCTTGTCTTGCTGTGGCACCTTGGCCGGCAATGTGACCGGCGGCGGTGTCAACGGCGGCTCGACAGGCAACGGTGTCACCGAAGGTGGCTTGTCCTGTGGTGGCAGATCAGCCGGCAACTTGACCGGCGGCGGTGTCTCTGGCGGCACGATGGGCAGCGGTTCAACCGAAGGTGGCCTGTCTTGCAGTGGCACCTTGGCCGGCAACGTGACCGGCGGCGGTGTCTCTGGCGGCACGATAGGCAGCCGGTTGACCGGAGGTGGCTGGTCCTGCGGTGGCACCTTTGCCGGCAACGTGACCGGCGGCGGTGGTGATGGAGGAGGTGGGGACGGAGGAGGAAGGCTCTTGGCCAGAGGCTGCTTATTGGAATTCGTCTTGCCTTCTCCCTGCGTGTCGGTGATCGCCGCCTGGAAGGCCGTGGCCTGAATTCCTTGGCGCGGCCGCGGGATCTCGATTGCCGCAACGTCGTCTGACGTATCGCCGTCCTGCGACAGCACGACGAGCCCCTTGGCTTGACGATGAAGGCGCCATATCAGGCTGAGTTCCTTGTCCCCAGCAGCAGCACCAAGGAAGAGTAGACACGCAGAACCATCGCGGTTGCGGAGGATCTTGGCGTCGCCGCACGGCACGAAGGTCCGATCGGACTGGAACCATCGATCATGCAGCGTCTTTCCAGCACGATCCCGAACACGCAGTCGAGCTAGCCCGGGATCGAACAGGTGTTGCCGCCCGAGCGGAGGTGCGACTTCAACACGGTGAACTCCGGCAGGAAGGGGCATCGCGTGCTTGCCATCGCAGAGCAGGACGTGAGTGCCGGCAACCCGAGCGTCTTCGAATCCGAAGCGGTGGCACTGCGTCCACACCACGGGCTCGACCACCACGTCGGGGAAGCGCACGGTAGCGCCACCCGCCGCAAACAAGCCGATTCGCCCACCCGGCACGGCGTTGGCGCCCAGGTCGTGGCCAGTCGCGCCAGTCAACGGCAAGCCGTCGAGCCATGCCCGGAAGATGGGACCATGCATTTCGACCACAAGAAGATGACTAGCATCTCCCGAGCTGATCGAAGCAGGCAATGGGCCAGATGCGCGGATCGTCGCACCACTCTCTCCGGCGTCGAGCTTGAGCGCCCACTTTCCGCCTTCAGCCGGTGTCATCTCGAACCGATAGTGCTGCCTCGCCGTCACCCGCAAGGCCACTCCGAACGTGCCGCTCGTACCATCGAGTTCGAATCTTGCGCTGACTCGAACGTCGGTCCACGAGTCGCTTCCGGCAAGAACCGTCGAGGAGGGAGCGGCTGGCTTCTTGGCGGTTGGTGGTACCCCCTTGCCCGTGGCAGGCGCCGTGGGCGGAGGTCTCAAGGATCCGTCTTCGAAAGTCCACGGCGCGCCGCTCGAATCAGCATCTTGCGTCCAACGACCCGGGACTTCGTAATCGAAGCGGTCTCGCAGCAGCGGCGGACTGCTCACGGCCGTGGCCGCTACGACGACGAGATTCGAGATGATGTCGCCGGGGTCGACGAGTGCAACTCCCCCGGACTCGTGCGTGGCGTCCTGGACCCGGAAGAGCGGGACGCTGTCGAGGTAGGCGCGGATGTCCGACCCCTCAACGACGACCGCCAGACGATGCTCCGCACTGGCGTTGGGCTTGTTCGGCGGCAGCTTCGGAGCACTCCAGAGCAATTCGGCCTCTCCCAGGCTCACGCTCGTCAGAGCCGTTGGTGCACCGGAGGTGCCATCGACTTCAAGCGCTAGGTAGTCAGAGATGCTGGTACGGCGAAGGTGAATTTCTGCGCCACCGACTCCCGGTCCTGATTGGATGCGACAGAGAAGCGCAACGTCCGGCGGCGCGGCAATCATCTGCGGTTCCGGTGCCACGAACACCGACGCGGGCGCATCGAGGCCTATCGTGGCCGAACTCCAAGGCAATGGCAGGAAGGAGTCCGCGGTGGCTATTCCGAGCCCAGCATCTGCTGCACCCAGTCCTTCGGCCTGCGTGTCCTTCTCCGGCGGTGTGGCCTTGCTGGCGACGGCCAGACCGAGAGCGATCGGCGAAAACGGAGTCGCCGCGGGCAGTGTCTGCTTGACGGACTGCACCGCCTGTGTGGCTCCCCCTCCGACGTTGGCAAGCCAGATCTTTCCCTTGGCCGCAGCTGCAAGAAGGCTCGGGAGACCGCCTTGGAGGTAGGTAGCTGGTGCTAGAGCATAGGCCCCGACAGGCGGCGCGGACACGACGATGTTCGAAAAGGCCGCTTGCGCGCACGCATGGGTGTAGAAACCAACCTGGCCTGCGGAGAGCCCGGAGATCGGGTCCTTGACATCGATGACAACCGAGCCCGCAACGCGCAGCACGATTCGGTCGGCCACTGCGTCGAGGGTTACGCCAGTCGATCGTCCGGCTGGCAGCGACGCCGTGCCCTGGGCGAGCACGGCGATCACCCCCTTCTCCACAAGTTCGACGCGGACCTTCGCGTCGGCTCCGCCGACTCTCGACGTGGCCTTGGTCTTTGCCTTGCCTTTGGCGCTGCTCTTGGGCTCCGGATGGAACACCACGCGGCAGTGGTTCGACTCATCGGTGTAGCGCCACACGATACCAACGTCGCCTCCGTCGTCGGCGCGCAAGGCCGCTTCGACGCGGACGTCTCGCCAGGTTCCGTCGCTCAACGTGGCGATGGTGCCGACTCCTGGGGCCGCTTGGCCGGGCTTGGGCGTCACAGGTTGCGAGCGGACGCGAGCGCGCTGATGCAAGCGCCCGTCCTCGAAGTGCCACCGGGACGGCACATCGATGTCTCCGGCGTCCCGAACATTCCACGGCCCTACGCGGCGCGAAGCATCGACAAGCACCATGTCGTCAAACGTCACGCCAGCGACATCGGACCAGACACCGACTCGACCGTGGAGAAGCTCAGGCTCCCGCCCGGTCCAGACCAGTTGCCCGTCAACGAATACGTCGATGGCCGCTCCCACGGCGCGCACGCGAACGTGATGTGTCTTGACTGCAAGTGGCTTGGCGCCGACTGGGAGCTCTTGGTTGGAACCCTGTACGCGACGGATCAGCTTGAGCGGCGCAGAGTCTACGGAGCCGAAGACGACGCGGAAGCAGTTGTCGTCGTCCCCGTGACGGAACACGACACCGGCACTGCCCGTGCCCGCAATCGACGCGGCGAAATCAAGATCGTCGGCTGCCCGATCGCCAAGAAGCAAGGTCGACCGCGAGGCTTCGGCGGTTGACTTCGCCGCTGGCGCGAACGGAACGAGCGCGACCGCATGGTCGTTTCCTTCGACCGCGAGCCACTCCCCGGCCCCGCCTCCGAGGTCGAACTGCGGCAGCGCGCCAATGTCGCCGAGTCCCAGGCCGAGCGAGATCGGACCTGGCTCCACCGTCTCAACGTCAAACGCGGTGAAGGTCGCGCTTGCGCCCCCCTTCATCGCAAGGCCCGCTCGCCCGGCGTGATGGGTCTTGTCCTGCCGCGCAAAGGCGTAGGTCCCGTCAATCCAGCCGATGATCGTGTCTCGGCAGGCGATCAGCTCGAGGTCGTGAGCACCGGAGGGAGTTACCGCGCACGCGTGCGACCACAGAACGTGGCTCTGCGCGCCGTCCATGACGACGAACTCGGCGAAGTGATCGGCAGAGACGAGCAAGGCGTAGCCCTTGTCGAGCCCACGGGCTCGCACGACGACGCCGGCGTGCGCGCCGGGGTCCGGCTTGACGCGAAGCCGCATCCGGACGTCGCCGTCCACGTCTCGGCGAAGCAGTGCGGCACCGGTGAGCGCATTGTCCTGGGTCTTTGAGCCGTGAGCGCAGGTGATGGTCTTGGCGTCCGCCGCCCAGTCGATGCCCGGTGTGCCCGCGATGATTTCGTAAGCGTCGAGCGCGTTTGCGCCGAAGCGTTCATGCCAGAGGATGCCTCGCCGCGGCCCGCCCGGCCAGGCAACGTAATAGAACGCCCTGCTCGGCACTGCCTCGAAGGGGTCGCCAAAGCGCTCGTGTTCGAGCACGTGCCCCGACAGGTCTCGGTCCTCGCGCAAGACGAGCCGGACGGTTTCGGCATCCGCGGACATCGGCCAGGTCACTTCGTGGATGAGCAGGTCAAGGGCCGGCACGGTCGCTGGGGGAAGTGCCGGCTGCGCGGGCTTGTTCGCAAGGGAGGCGACCGCGACGCACGTCCGCTCCCACACCAACGGCTCGGGACTGCGCACGAGCAGCGCGGCCGTTTCGGCTCCGGTCTCGAGGCGCGTGACCTCCAGCCGCGTCACCGGCGGGCGCTTCGGTCCCACCGACGCACGGGGATCCAGCCCTTCGTCAGGCAACCGCATCGAGGCGAACTTCTCGAAGGCCAAGATCTCGGCTGGAGTCAATGCGGGCAGGGGATCGACGAGCTTGAGCGCCGCCGATGGCGCTTCGCAGCCGTCGACGAACGTTTGATAGGCGTAGTCATCAAAGCTGAGGATCTGATGGGCGAAGTTCGCATACCGCGACGACACGAACGGGAACCGGTGCGCGAGCGGCCGGTCCATCGCCAGGTCAAGCACCCGCAACTCCGAGAACACAACGCCGTCCGCGCACGCATAGAGCCCGACGGTCCCGCGTTCCGGCAACGCCGAAGCTTCACCTCCGACGACCGCCTCGGCGCGATCCATGACGTCGAAAATACACACGCCGTCTTGAAAGACCTTGAGCACCACGCCGCGCTCCGGTGTCCCACGTACCTCCACCACGATGCGGTAAGGGCGGCCCCGCTCAGGCGCGAAGTCGTCCTCGGAGATGACCGTCACGGATCCGTCAACCACACGCACGAGGCGCCGGTAGGCCGCGTCGGGCTCCATGCTGAAGCGGTAGTATCGCCTGCCGCCGTGCCCTGATTCGTGGCGCACGAGCAAGCCCACGGGGGCGCCGCTGTCCGATCGGACGACGACTTCGACACGGTAGTCGGTCCACTCTTCGGGTGTTACTCCGAAGCCCCGATCCTTCCACGTCGTGATGACACCGAGCCGTGCCTTGTCGCCGGGCTTGTGCGCCAGCGTGGTCTTGCTCTCAGGCCACTCAAACGAGGCCGTCGCACCGGCGACGGAGAGCGTGGGCGTCCCCACGCCGGACTTGTCAAGCATCACGGGCTTCGACCACGCCTTCGCGTCGACAAATGCTTCTGCGACGAGAAGCGGCAGCGCCTCTGCCTCAATCGCCGTCGTGCTGGGAAGGCACACGTTTCTGGTAGTCCACGGCCAGGAATCGGGCTCGGTCGTCTTTGCCCCCCAGCCTGGCGCGAGCCACTGGAGGCGGCCGCCGGGTCCTGGCACTTCTCGCCCCGCATGATCGATGAGCACGAGCCCAAGATCACGTCCACCGAACCCATAGAGCCGCTGCACGTGCGGGTATTTGAAGTAGGCGCCGAGATCGTAGGCCCGGTAGGCTGCCGGCACGGGCTGGGCAACGCCGGCCAAGAACCGCTCCGTCGGCGGAACGGTCTCGCGCACGTATAAGCGCAAGTCGTCGAGCGCTGTGGCAGGGTTGGGCTTTCCCGATCCTGCCGCAGAGCCCTTGTCGTCCGAAGGTGACGATCCGGAGACGTATTTCGTCACGCCAGGAGGCCCCTCGGTTCGGAAGTAGGCGTACTCCGTGATGTCGTAGATCTTCGGGTTGGCGCCCTCGAGGGTTGTGCCAGCCACTCCTTCGACCTTGGCGCGCGTGTGAAACACGAATCGGTAACTTGTGTCCGGGTGCAACACCGATGGCTCGAACGCGAAGGTGTCCGTGCCTTTGCCTCCGGCGCTGCCTGGCGTGCTCGACGGTGTCGCCGATGTGCCCTCGGCCTGCTGGTCCTCGGTCGTCTCGATGGCGTAGAGCCAAAACGGCTTGCTCGAGCCGAGTGTCACGGTCCTGACGTCGGCGAGGTCCGATTCGACCGGCTGCGCAGCATTCGCCTTGCATGACAGGACCTTGTTGGCGCCCGCCGCGCTCCCGAGCACGACCTGAATGACCGCCTCACCCGAGGCGTAGACGGTGAGGCCCTGGCGCTTCGTCTTCGGCAAGGTCACGTCGATTCGGTAAGCCGCGTAGCCACTTGCGTCCGCAGGCGGCTGCTTGCCGATCATGCAGGCGCACGGCACAGGGGGCTCGCGTTCGGAGACCCACAGGCCGCATCCAACCGGATGGTCGCACGGAACTGGCGCAGCCTTGCCGACGTGCACGGCCTGGTCGAAGCCGCCGAGGCCCTGCGGGGCCGGTCCGGCCGTCGCGACGTTGCCATCGGGCCAGTAAAGAGCCAGCTCCCCATGAACCCAGCTTCCGCCGTCGAGTGTGACCTCGGAGACGATGTCCTCGAAGGCATACGTGACAGGTTTCCAACTCGGCTTGCCCTGCGTCGTGCTCACCCACGCGCTCGCATCGGTCGCACCTCCGAAGACATCCCACGACTTCGGATCCCATGGCCAGAGCTCGACCTGCGGCGACCGTCCTGCGACGGCGGACTTGGCCCAGAACCCATCGAGCTTTCGTATCGAATCGGACTCGACCGGCTGCACGTCGATGGCCCCCGCCGGTGCTCCCGATGGTGCCTGTGCTGCCACGCGGGCCGCCTCGCTCCAGGTTGCCTCGCCTGTTTCTCGCCGCTCCAAGGCAACCGCCACCAGCCCGACAAATGCTTGAGCAGGACCCGCCGGGTCGGTCTTGGCGTTGCCAATGATGCCGGGCATCCATTTCGCGATGTCGGCGGACTTGCCCGAACCGGTGTTCTTCCCGACCGCGCAGGCATCAGTCACTGGCTGCGAAAACGTCACGATGAAGCAGCAATCCAGCGGAACGACCGGAACGTCCTCAGGCTTGGGCCCCAAGGGCTCCGGAACGTCCACCTTGGGGCTCCACACGTCGCCTGCGTCGGTTGTGGCCATCGCGAACTTCGCGTCGTCGACGTTGCCGTCCTTGTCGGTCAGCACCGGAAACAGCAGCGTGCCTCGTTCGAGCGGCCACGACAGCGGCACGCTCGGGTGCGCGGCGGCGATGCTCTTGAGCGGCAGCGCCACGGGTGGCAACGTCTTCGAGAGGTCGGCGTCCTCGTCGTCTCCCCACGTCGGCGCCGTCCATTCGAGCGTCAGCGTGCCCCCAATGTCATCGAAAGGAAACGGCAGATCGAACGACAGCCCCACCGAGCCGAGGACGTGGAACGGCTGGGCGACGTCCGCCTTGAGGTCTGCCGATAATTCCACGCCCAGCCCGAAGCCACAGACCTTGATGCCGGCCGAACCGCGCAGCCCAACGCCCGCATGGAACTGCGGCGGCACGAGGCTCAACGAGGCCTCGCCCTCCAGCGAGCCCTTGACGTAGACGCGCAGCACCTTGAGAAAGGTCTTGTCCCAACCCACGCTGGCAGCTGCCCCGAGCGCGATCCCATCGCTGCTCAACATCAGGTAGGCATTTGCGTCTATAAAACTGAAGAGTTTCGCCTTGATCCGAGCCGACTCTGGATTCTTCTTGCCGAGCCAGATGTGCCACTTCGATGGATCGGCCCACGAAAAAAAGGCCTCGCAGTTGCCTGCCAGGTCGACCAGTTGCCCCTTGTCCGGGTACTTGTAGCGCGCGTCGAGCCCAAACTGTAGCGTCTCGCCCGGTACGTCGAGCACGGCCAGCGCCCCGAACATCGCCGCCTTCGTGCCAAGCTCAGCCCGCGGCGTGAGCAGGTTCGCCTCCCCCTGCAACATGATGACCGGTCCGGGCAGTGAGAGCACCAGCAGCATCCGTCCATTGAACGTCAACCCGTCGTCATCGCTCGTGCCGATCGTCATCCCGGCACCGATCGCAAAGGCTCCCGCCTTGTACCCCCATTTCTCGAGATTCTGCACGCCCACTGGGGGTTTGTGGTACCAGTCCCCGCCTTCGATCGCGTACCACGGCAGCGCGGCGTTGCGGGCTGGGGCCATACGCAGCGCGCACAACCCAGCGAACCCGTAGATCGACAGCATCGTCTGGCCGAGCGGGATGCCCTTCTTGTTCTGCACGTCGACAAACAAGGCACCGTAGTTCTGGCCGTCCTCTGTCGTTCCGATGACGAGTTGGCCTTCGCACGTCAGCTTGAGCGCGAGCAACGCCACCTTGACCTTTGCGTCAAACCGAACGCCGCCGTCGTTCTCCACGAGAGCACCCCCGCCCGTGCAACTCAGAACGCCCGGCTGGGTGTAGTTGACCTCGAGGCCCTCGAACGTGAAGCCGTCGGGTTGCCACTGGTCGTTGAAGAAGACCTTCAACCCCTTGACCGAGCCGGCCGGCGGCATGCCGTCCAGAAGCTTGAGCCCGCCCGACAGGCCAATCCAACGCCGTCCGTCCGTCGTGTTGCCAAAGCCGATCTTCGTCACCTCCAACGTGAAGCCGAAGATGGACACGGTCCGTGGCTTGCCGAGATCGAGCCAGCCGCCCTTGAGATGCGCGCGCCCCTGTGCGTCGATCGAGAGCTCCTCGATCTTGAACGACGGCCAGTCGGGCTTGAACGAACCGAGCGAGAACTCTGGCGTGAACGTCCCGCCCAGCTTGAACTTGAAGTCGCCCGACGATGTCCCGACGAACGCCACCGAGTCCACCGTGAACCGAAAGATGCCCTCTTGCCTGAGCTCCGGCTTGGGTGCTCCGGGGCCGACGCCGAGCTGCGCCATGAACGAGCCGTTCTGGCCGAGCGAAAGCGTCAGCTTGAGCACGTCGTCGAAATACGGCACCTTCACCTCGCCCTCGATTGCCGACTTGACGAAGGCATTCTGCTTGAGAATCAGGTCGATCTTCGAGACCGCGAAGGGTGTCCCGAAGAAGGTGCTGGCGCCCTCGCCCTCGAAGAGCTTCGTGGTCGGGTTCCAAGAGTGCTTGAAGGCGGCGGCGAGTTCGCCTGAGAAGCCACCTGAGCCGATGGTGGCGTCCTTCATGATGAGCTTGGAAGGCGCGAAGGAGGGGAGGAGGTTGGGCGGGAGGGTGACGCTGGCCTCGCCAACACGTATCCCGCGGAATTCGCCTTCCGCGGGCGCTCCGGCAGACCACAGGCAAAACTCGACTGCTGACGCCGAGACTCGCATCCCCGTTGACCCCACGAAACACTCTGCGAGACTGCACACCGCCTCGGCGTCGACGATTACCCCAAGATCTTCTGTAACGCACAACCCGCCTTCCCATCGAACGGCTCCTCGCTCGGAATCCCCTCCAGGGACAGGAACGAGTCCTATTCCCGACAGATCCAAGTCAAATCGACTATCTACGCGCAAGATGCTGCTGCCGCCAGCGAGAACGGAGACTGCGAGAACGGGCGCAACACGAACCGCCAGCCCCTTCACCCCAGGAAACGTCAAGACAAGTGGGGAGTCCTTGTCACCGGAGCTGACCTCCCAGCGCGCACCGAAGCCATCCTCGGTGGCCATGTGCTGGATGGCCAGCACCTCGAAGGTTGAGCCGGCCTGCCCACCAAGCCCAGCGAACAGGTCTGACAGAGCGATCTCAATCTCACTCGGATCGTCCAGTCCCCACAGATAATCAAAAAGCGACAGAATGGCATCCTCGTTCATGGCAAGTCCCCTTCCGGTAGCTGGATGTAATCCAACCCGCCACCAGACCGCCCGGCATCACAGTTCTTCCTCATCGAGGGTGGTTTCTGAGATTCCGGGACAAGGTCTTTTGGAATGGGCTCCACGGAGCCGTGGCTCACTCGCTGACCAAGTCCGTACGCCGCTCTTAACCAGTTTTCTGTGAATTCGACGTCGGGAGGCGAGTCACAAGTGACGTACTCGTCAGCTCCCTCCACCAGACGTCGAACAACGTCCAACACGCAGTCGAACTCACGCAGCGTCAGTGCAGATTTCTTTGCCGCCGCAACGAGAGATGCCTCTGCGACAGTCAAGTCGCCCTGCTGCTCCTTGTAGTAGTTATAAACAATCTCTCGGCGTTGTTCCCGCTCATTCCTGTCGACTGTCAGCACATCGCTGAGAAACTCGCCGTAGACGCCATCCTGAACGAACTGAAGCATCGCGGGTTTCCCATCAAATTGCTTAAGCAAGCCGGCTGTCCTCACCTCGCTTGCGCGCCGGCCAGGCCCGTTTTTCACGTCAAACCCTTTGAACTTACCATCTGGACGGTAGTTATCCAGAAATGCACGAATTAATTGTAAAGTCGCCAACTCCGATAGTGCAACCTTCTTCTTCTGAAGCGCGTGTCGACCGTTTCCGTCACCAACCGCATGACAGAGCTCATGTCCGAGCCCGATGAAGGCCGGATCGGGAATTGGCTTCGAAAGTACTGTAATGAAATCCTTCGCGACGCCATCTTTTTTTGCCAACTTGCTAAGAAGCTGCTTTAGCGAGCCAATATTCTTTGTTGTCTCGGCGTTATACATTCGATCCTCCCAATCGGAGGCATTCGGGTGAAGTTCAATAGCATACTCATACTTATTCTCCTGGAATGGATCGTCTTTATGAGTTGCCATCGTCGGTGCCCACTCCCGAAGTTCCGCCCCAGGCACGATGAAGACTCGTCCTCCAGGCAACTTGTGAAGATCGTCCAGAAGGGTGTGTCCGGGCTGGGTGAAGCCAAGCAACACAACCATCTTCATTACTTTGCGCGGGAAAGAGTAACGGGGTTTTCCACTGCCTTTCGGCTCCGCGGCTAGATCGGCCGTCCATTCAGCGGAATCCAGGCTGGGAACTGCGACTGATGAGGCGGGAAGACCAGTGAGCGACTCTGGAGGGGACCAATCCACGAGCTGGGTGGAGAAGACTGCGTTCAGTTGTGCGACCGGGCTTGTGCCACCGTTGAACTGCTTGGCTGCGGTCTCGTATGTTAGTAGCGCGTCTGCGATCTTTGCGGTCTGTTGAGGCGACGGCCAATCGCGCCAGCGGAATACTCGCGCCATGACCCAAATGGGACCGATCACCCGAAACTCTGCCACCATAGGCTTTTTGGTGTAGGTCTTTTTCTCGAGCAGTCCCTCCCTGTCTAGAAGTCTGTAGCGCGGAGCAAAGGCGGCGAAGTACCACCAGGTCGAAAGTTCTTTGAGTCGGTCGGCAGTCAGGTCAGGCGGCTTCGATGCATCAACGATGAGAGGCCAACCGAAAAACGAGCCGGAGTTGTTCG
>Ga0172369_10008400_pt1 | contig 11724 bp, 10 predicted proteins | sample LakKiv25m_FD_114539 | JGI IMG/M metagenome (GOLD analysis project Ga0172369, IMG submission 114539) | Freshwater microbial communities from Kabuno Bay, South-Kivu, Congo - kab_022012_11.25m | ecosystem: Environmental > Aquatic > Freshwater > Lake | place: Democratic Republic of the Congo... | reverse complement strand
TGTTAATGGCCGGCTGGAGCACCTCGGCGTGGTCTCTGCTGTCCTCGAATCAACATCGTCGCTTGGCGCTATGGAGCTTGATAAATGCAGTGCTCACTATCTTTCTGGCTGTCATTCTTGGGCCACGCTTTGGGGCTGTGGGGGTATTGTTAGCTACTTTACTGGGGGATGTAATATGCGGATTTGCCGTGTACCCTCGCCTTGCGTCCCAAGGCCTTGGCTTGCCGGGTGGCCAGTTGTATGTAGCCATTGTTTGGCCAATGGCGGTATTGCTCCCTGTGGGATTAATATTACTAACTTCTTCATCACTTATCGGTCATTGGCTGGGGGCCGCGGTGGGAGTGCTGTTGGGATTGCTCCTTTTTTACCCAACGGTTCGCATGGCATTAGGCCGGCAGGATATGAATCTGCTGGTTGAAAAATTTTCCGGTATTCTTCCGTTTCGGTGGATTGAGGGAGGAAGGTGATCTCTTGTTTACGGGAAGTTGTGAAGTCGAATGGCTCCCCCCCGCTTTATTCCACGAGATGGATCTGCTTGGGAATTGTCCTGACTCTCGGGATCTATGTGCGATATATAAATCTTGATACGCATTTTGCTCACGCGGATGACATCGGGGTGGCAATAAGCATCTTAAAAGCGAATCATACCGGGGATATTCTCACCAGTGGAAAGGCCGGCCATTTTTCAGGAGCGATGAACCGCATAGGTCTCCTCGGCCCGGTTACCGATTTTTTGAGATCCCATTATCCATACGTCACCGTGCCTTTGCACTGGAGTTATGCCCCCCTGCAGTTCGTCTTTACTCCCCTTCTTATTTCATCGGATCAAACGTACCGCGAACTTCTGTTCTGGGGTCGCTTCCCCTCGTTCTTCTTCGGTATCGCGGCATTCGGAATTTCGGTATTGTTCTGGAGGATGTATCGCCCGGAAAATTATTTCGCCCATTCCTTATTGAGTGTTACCCTGCTGGCCTTTTCCTGGGAAAACATCATCTACGCCCAGCAGATGGAAAGCTACAGCATCGGGGTTTTTGCGGCACTGTGTCTTGTCGTACTGCTGGGTTGGATGTTCGACACCGGGAGGACTTCCCTTGCCCATTTCTTCGCATTGGGCTTCGCCCTGGCCGTGATATGCCACGCACAGTATCAGCTTCTCCTCTACATTCCAGGCTTCTACCTTGCTCTCCTCACATATCACTACAAACAAGATAGTGCGTCCATAAGATTGCCCGGGACCGAACGCTCGCCAATTGAAAAGCCACTTCGAAAAACTTCAAGGCCGGTTCGGCGAACGCTCATGAATATTTTCATCTCGGGTATTATTTTCATAATATTCATCGTGCCGTTGCTTGTACTAGTGACAAAATTGACCTCAAAGTCATTGAACTGGAATGTTGGGCCGCAAGGGGAGTTCCTTCTGAGCATCCCCCCCGGCAGTTCATCCGTCGAGAAGATCTGGTATACTTTTTCCTTTTTCCTAAGCAATTTTCCGATCGTAACTTTTTCGAATCTGTCATTCCTTCCAGAAGGACCGATTTCGTTTTTGATCCTGGCGCCTCTTCTCACGATCTTATTGATCGCCGGAGCGGCAAGCCTCGTATCCGCAGAAAACCCAAAGATAAAACACCTGGGGCTTTACTTCCTGGCCTCCGGATTCGTTTATAGTTATTTCATTTTACGCGGGAAATTGGCGTTCAGCCCTACCCGTCACAGTCTCATATTCATGCCCTACATGGTTATCCTTCTATCAGAGGGGTTAGGTTGGCTCAGCGGCAAAGCAGCAGGATTCCTAGGAATCAAGCGGAATTCTCTTCATACGGCCTCCGCCGTCGCTCTTTCGCTTGTAATCACAGTGATGTTTTTGTCATGCTTCCCACAAATGTCAAAGTCACGGGCGGACAAATTTGACGAGAAGGAAATCAATCATTTGCTGTCCACCTACAACGTCAAGTCTATTGTTCAGTATGATTGGACGTGGAATCTTCGATTGATGGACAGTGTGTCGAAAAGATACCCGCTCTTCTTCGATTTTCACAAGACGAAGGTGAGTTCCACCGATCCCCTGCGTTTCGACGACACCATTGCCTTCGTAAGTCATCGGTCCCGGCTTGAGGAAATAAGGTTTCGTGAGACCATGAACAGCATCGACATGACGTTGATGCCCGGTGGGCTTCCCCTTAACTATTCGGATTACCGGGTTGTCTATGCCCAAGAGGCATCATCCGACGTCGAGATTGATTTCAGCAGTAGAACCAAGAACGGGACGAATGGGTTCTTTTTTTATGTACTAAAGAAGAAAGAGTCCTGAATGTTTCTCTTGTCTATCGTCGTTTTAACCGGATGACCTCATCCTCTCCTCAAGTTTTTGCTCCGTCGACCCCTCGGTGGTGGGAGGTACACTTTGTTGTTAATCGTAACTGGCTTGTAGCCGTTTCCGGCGTACTCTTTGGTTGGTCCTTGGACCAGTTCGGAATGCGTGTAGAGGGAGGCGCCATCGCCGTACTGGGTTTTGCTCCTCTCTATTTTAGTATTGAGCGTCGGTTATTTCCTGGATTTTTCTTTGGTCCATTAACGTTCATGTACCTTTACCACGCGATGGGGTATGGCATTGGCCCTCTTGGGCAGATGTTTTTACTTGAATCCTTGACTTTTGACGAACAGGGGTTTGTTCCTGCACAGTGGGGTGGTGTCATTGGGTTGACCGTATTTGCGATAATGTTTCCTCGCATCTTTCAAGGTTCTCTTCAAACGATCCGGCGGCGATGGAACTGTCCTCTCCCGGATAAACAAGGTAGCTTTAATTGGCGCGGCTATACAATTTTCATCATGCTAACGGGAATTGCGATTATCGGGTATGATCTTGTTTCCGATGCCGCCAGCCGCTTGGGAGGAGAGAGTGAGGCAAGTATTGAAAGTGCTTCTTTAGTAGCCGCTTTCTACGCTGTTCATCAAGTCATGTTTTTCTTCCTTGCATATCTCGCCGCCAAACGGGGAGGAAGATGGTTATCTTTTTGGTTGGTAATTCTTGTTGGCTATTCCATCTTTTTCTTCCTGGAAGGCGGGCGAGGGAACGCCGTTATTGCCGCGGTATTTTCGGCAATGGGATTTGCGTGGGCGGGCACAAGTTGGCGCAAATTAGTACTAATGGGCAGCGTGGCTGCCATAGTTTTTGTTCCCATCTCGGGTATGGTGCTGACATATCGGAGTTATTTTCGGGACCAGGTACATAGGGAGGACTTCCGTGGCCGGGTAGTTGGATTTTTATCTGCGGTGGAAGTGACTTTAGATCAGAGCGACAGGGTGGTGTTTGAAACCATAAGCGAGGGGTTTCTTAGCGGTATTACGGCCAAGTTTGTAGATCAGGTGTTTCTTCAAACCCCAAGTAGTATTCCTTTTGCCGGTCTTGAGGGGATTGAGAATGCATTATGGGTCGTTGTTCCCACTGTTATATTTCCAGATCGCCCGAAACTGCAAGACGGGAATACCCTCGCGATCCAATATGACCAAACAAAAAGAGAGGATTCCAAAGGTTGGTATATGCCCGCTGTGGGCGAAGGATACCGTCGCGGTGGATGGACGGGAGTAGTTTTATTGTATGTTTTTTCAGCATTTATATTTGGGCCTGTGCTGGCGATATGTTGGGCAAGGCGTGCAAATGTCGTTTGGATGTCCATGTTTGTTTGGTTGTCGTTATTGGCCACCGGTATCTGGTCCGCCACGATGCTGTCCAATTTCTGGTTATTTTGGGCTTTTCCAAGACAATGGGTGACGTTCTGGGGCTTGCACAAATTGCAGAAATCCTTATGGGCGATGGGGATGGCTTTAACAGGGCACCCGGATATGCATCGCACTCCTTGAATGACATCAATGGAATAACGCTGGACTTACAGCGGTCCATCTTGAACAAGGCGCTATTTCTTTGATACTCAACAGGATCCTACATGTAGGCTACCTGTGGCCGGGCAGCACGTGCGTCCCCCGGCTGAACGGTTTGCGTGAACTGGGTCTGAACGTCGAGTCGTTCGACGCCACGGGCTGGGCCGGCCGCGGTGGTCGGATTGTCAACGCGCTCACGCATCGGTTGTACGCCACCCCGAGCGTTCGGGCGATGAATCGTGCCCTGATTGCGGCGGCGGCCAGGTTGAAACCCGATGTGGTGTGGATCGAGAAGGGGAACTGGATTTATCTGTCAACCCTCAAACGGCTGCACGACAATGCCCGTTTTATCGTTCACTACAACACCGACGACGTCTTCGGTGCGGGATCGTGGTTCTGGCTCCACCGGGCAGGAATTCAGCTTTACGATCTTCATTTAACGACTAATCGGTGGAATGTCCTCGAACTTCGGGACAGGTACGGGGTCAGAACGCTCCGAGCGGGAATGGGATACGATCAGGATTTTCATCGGCCGGTCCCTCCGGACAAACAGTGCGCTGAGAAGGTGACTGAGAAGGTGGATATCGTATTCGTCGGGCATTGGGAGCCGCACACGGAGCGTTACATTTCGGTGTTGCGCGATGCCGGGTTTCGGATGCACGTCCGAGGGTACAACTGGTGGAAGGCGAAGGACCGTTCCCTGCGCGTGGTGAAGCCCCTGGAGCACGAGAAATACGTGGCGGCGATCGCTTCCGCAAAATTGGCCCTTTGCGCTTTATCTCGGCGAAACCGCAACGAGTCCACCGGCCGGTCGTTCGAGATCCCGGCCATCGGGACCTGCATGCTCGCCGAGCGCACTGCCGAGCACGTGTTTCTGTATGGAGAAGACGAGGGGGCGGTGCTGTTCTCGGAGGAACGGGAATTGGCGGATAAAGCGCGTCGCTACCTTGACGACGATACGGCCCGCGTGAAGGTGGCGTCCGCCGGCCATGCGCGCTGCGAGGCTTTGGGTATGTCCTGGGGGGACCATACCCGCAAGGAGTGGCCCCTGGTAGAGAAATTCCTCCTCGGGGGCGGGACGATGGATGAGGAAGCTGCGTCGGATCAACCCTTCTGGTCCGGGTTCCGTGCCGGAAGGCCGTTCCCAATGGGACCCTGGGCCCCCGCCGACGCCAACAGGGTGGACGGGTAAAGCTGTGAGAGGGCAACTGCCCGGATTGCGGCAAGCGTTGTACGAGATACTCTTTCCCGCATGGCCGGTGGGTGTTCGGGGAAAAACAAGATGGTTGAACCTCTTGACTGCGGTATTAGATATCGAACCCTATGGGTTCCTGAAGTTCCGCCAAGTGGGTCGATATCGTCTTCGCCTCGACCCTGGCGACCGGAACGACCGGCACTACTATTTCGGCATGGTCGGCCATGCCTATGGTCGCCTTCTGCACGCCCTCCTGAAAGCGGGGGATACGGTGGTGGATGTGGGAGCGAACGTGGGGAACTTCTCAGCGATCAGCGCGGAGGTCGTCGGTGAGAAGGGAAGAGTTTGCGCCATCGAGCCGAATCCCGGTTTGTATGAGCGCTTATCTACCATGATAGCAGAAGCACCCAACGGCCCAATCAAGGTACACCACGCAGCGGTTTGGAGCAGTTGCGGTTCGATGGAATTCCACATCGCGACGGAAACCGGATGGTCGTCGCTTCGCGAGAACCCCACATTCGAGAAGGATCGCTCCGTGAACGTCGACACGATCACGCTGGACAATTTTGTGTCGAAGGAGAATCTGTCCCGCGTAGTGTTATTGAAACTGGACATAGAAGGCGCCGAGACGGATGCCCTTCTTGGGGCGAAAGAGAGCATGGAGAAAGGAGTGTTCGATCACATCCTATTGGAGGCGGAACCCCAACGCCTGGCGGCATTCGGGAGGTCAGGGCAGGAAATTGCGACATTGATGAAGCAATTTGGGTTCGAGCCGGTCGCCATTATCCGGGAGGATCAGCTTCAGGCGGTATCGGAACGGGATAAAATCCCCGGGGCCTTCAACGGTGATTATCTGTATTGCCGACGCCCACTGGTCGGGACGACCCTTCAGGCCCTGTTCCGTGGGTGAGATGCCATGAAGTTTTTCGTCACTGGGGGGGGCGGTTTCATCGGCAGCAACCTCGTGGATCGGTTGCTGGAGCTTGGCCATAAAGTTGTTTCCTACGACAACTTTTCCACCGGCCAGGAACGCTTTCTCGAGGACTCCCTCCGGTCCCCTGGTTTCCGGCACGTGCGCGGCGACGTCCTCGATCCGGGGCTCCTTACGGACAGCATGAAGGGTGCGGATTTTGTTTTTCACCTGGCCGCGAATGCGGATGTCCGGTTTGGCCTGGAACACCCTCGAAGGGACATGGAACAGAACACGATAGCCACGTTCAACGTCCTCGAGGCGATGCGGGCGAACGGAATCCGGGGGATCGCCTTTTCCTCGACCGGCTCCGTGTACGGGGAACCGGAGGTTTTTCCCACCCCGGAGTCAGCGCCGTTCCCCGTGCAGACCTCCTTGTACGCTGCCTCGAAACTGGCGGGAGAGGCTTTGATCCAGGCGTACTGCGAGGGATACGGGTTCAGGGGATACATCTTCCGGTTCGTTTCGATCCTCGGGGAGCGATACACCCACGGGCATGTGTTCGACTTCTACAAGAAGTTGCTTGCGGATCCGTCGCGATTGCACGTCCTTGGGAACGGGAAACAGCGGAAGTCCTACCTGTACATTCATGACTGCATCGACGCCATGCTTCTGGCGATTGATCGATCGAAAGACAAGGTCAACGTTTTCAATCTGGGCACGGATGAATATTGCCAGGTTACCGACTCGATCGGGTGGATAACGGCGGCTCTGGGGGCTTCTCCCGCCCTCGATTTCTCCGGAGGGGAGCGCGGGTGGATCGGCGATTCCCCGTTTATTTTCCTGGATTGTTCGAAGATCCGGTCGCTGGGTTGGAAACCGAAGCTGACAATCCGTGAGGGAATCCTCCTGACGCTGGAATACCTTAAGACGAACCCGTGGGTACTCGAGGCCCGGGTATGAACATATGTGTCCTTGGGCTTTGGCACCTTGGCACCGTCACGGCGGCGTGTCTCGCCCAGGCCGGCCACAATGTCACAGGCATCGATTTCGACGAAATAACCGTCGATCGTCTCCAACAGGGGGTTCCCCCCGTTTTCGAGCCGGGTCTTGAGGAGTTGGTCCGGCAAGGTTTGTCCGAGGGGCGACTCTCTTTCACCACGGACCTTCCTGCTGCGGTGAAAGGGGCCCCGGTCATCTGGGTTGCGTACGATACACCCGTGGATAATGACGACAAGGCCGACGTGGAATTCGTCATGGAGCGGGTCTCCAGGTTGTTCCCGCACATCGACGCGGGGACATTGGTGTTGATCTCTTCCCAATTGCCGGCAGGGTCGGCCGCCCGCCTTGAAACGATGTGCCGCGCTGCCTGCCCCGGCAAGCAAGTTTCCTTCGCCTGTTCGCCGGAAAACCTTCGGCTTGGGAAAGCCATTGCCGCTTTCACCCGCCCGGAACGCGTGGTGGCGGGGGTCCGCTCAGAAGCGGACCGAGAGCGCATAGCTCGGCTTTTCTCTCCATTCACGGACCGCATCGAGTGGATGTCGGTGGAGTCCGCGGAGATGACGAAGCACGCACTCAACGCCTTCCTTGCGACCTCCGTCGCCTTCGCCAACGAGCTCGCATCGCTTTGTGAACTCGTCGGGGCGGACGCGAAGGAAGTCGAGCGGGGATTGAAAACCGAACCTCGCATCGGCCCGAAGGCGTATCTTTCCCCCGGGGGAGCTTTTGCGGGAGGGACCCTTGCGCGGGACATCTCCTTTCTGGCGGAAATCGGCTCAAGTCGGCACCATCCGACTCCCCTGCTCTCCGCGGTTAAGACCAGCAACGATGTCCATCGGCAATGGCCGCAGAGAAAAATCCAAAACCTCCTTGGAGACCTGAGAGGGAAGACGGTGTCCGTCTGGGGGTTGACGTACAAGCCGGGCACCGACACGCTGCGCCGTTCCGCATCGGTGGAATTGTGCCGTCGGTTGGCTCAACAGGGTGCGTCCGTCAGAGCTCACGATCCTGCCGTGAAGGCTTTACCTGCCGACCTGTCCCCGGTCTTGACCCTCTGCCCCACTCCGGCGGATGCCTTGGAGGAGTCAAACGCACTGGTGGTTTCCACGGAGTGGCCGGAGTATTTGTCGATCGAGGCGAAGACCGTGGTAGGCAGGATGAAGGAACCGATCGTGATCGACGCGAACCGGTTTCTCGTGAAGACCCTGGGCGCGGATCCGCAGGTTCGTTACATTGCGGTCGGGAAGCCGCAGGCATGAGCCCCCCACTGGAAAACCGGAATGCAATCATCACCGGAGCAAACCAGGGGCTTGGTTTGTCGATCGCCCGGGCCTATGTGCAGGCTGGTGCAAACGTGCTCATTTGCGCCCGTAATGCCGACATCTTGGAGAAGGCCAGGGAAGAGGCACTCTCCCTGGCTGCGCCGGGCCAGATCGTCCTCGCCCAGGCCGGGGACGTGTCGAAACCCGAGGATGTGGAAAAGATCGTCGGCGTTGCATTTGCGGCGTTCCCGCGTCTTCATATCCTTGTGAACAACGCCGGCATCTACGGTCCCATGGGGCTTTCCGAAGAAGTGGACTGGCAGGAATGGATTCAGGCCATCGAGATCAACCTGCTCGGTTCGGTGCTGATGTGTCGTGCGGTGGTTCCTCATTTCCGGCAGCATGGCTACGGGAAGATCGTCCAGCTTTCCGGGGGCGGTGCGACGAACCCGCTTCCGCGGATCAGCGCATACGCCGCCTCCAAGGCGGCCGTGGTGCGGTTCGCCGAGAGCCTCGCGGAGGAACTGCGTCCCTGCGGGGTCGACGTGAACTCCGTTGCCCCCGGGGCGCTGAACACGCGAATGATGGACGAACTTCTGGCGGCGGGACCGGAAAAGGTCGGGAGCGTCTTCCACGAAAGAATGGTGAAATTGAAGGAACAGGGCGGGACGCCGCTGGAGAGAGGCGCAGCGCTGACCGTGTTCCTTGGATCAGCGGCAAGCGACGGGATCACGGGGAAGCTGGTCAGCGCCGCGTGGGATCCGTGGGAGAAATTCCCGGGCCACCTATCCGACCTTCAGAAGTCGGATGTGTACACGTTGCGCCGTATCATCCCGAAGGACCGCGGAATGCTTTGGGGGGATCGTGACGGCTGATCGTCCGTTGGGGGTAGCCATCGTCGGCTGCGGGCTGATCGGCCGCAAGCGCGCCGCCGTCCTTGCCGGAGCGAAGCTTGTCGCCTGTTCGGACCTTTCTCCGGATCGAGCGCGGGATCTGGCCGGGTCGGTCCCCGGCGCCGTCGCGGAGGCGGAGTGGCGTAACGCCGTTCGGCGCAACGATGTGGACATAGTGATCGTAGCCACGACGAACGACGCCTTGGCGGAAGTGTCCGTTGCGTCGCTTGCGGCCGGGAAGCACGTCCTGGTGGAAAAGCCGGCCGCCCGGAACGTGAAGGAATTGGATACGGTCATCGAGGCTGCTCGCAGGTACGGTCGGTTGGTCCGGGTAGGGTTCAACCACCGGTACCACCCCGCTCTGCGCAAGGCGCGGGGGCTGTTCGAAGCGGGGGTGTTGGGGGAGTTGATGTTCGTTCGTGGACGGTATGGCCACGGCGGCAGGTTAGGCTACGAAAAGGAATGGCGCGCCGACCCGTTGCGGTCGGGTGGGGGCGAGCTGATCGACCAAGGGGTGCACCTGATCGACCTCGCTCGTTGTTTCCTCGGCGATTTCACCGAGGTATCGGGGTCTGCCCATACGTATTTTTGGAAGATGCCGGTGGACGACAACGCCTTTCTCCTGCTGAAAACCCCCGGAGGACAATCCGCCTTTCTGCACGTGAGCTGCACAGAGTGGAAGAACCTCTTCTCCCTGGAGATTTACGGAAGGGACGGAAAGCTTCACATCGAGGGGCTGGGAGGCAGCTACGGAGTCGAGCGAATTGCTTTCTACAAGATGCTCCCGCAGATGGGCCCACCGGAGACGACGATCTGGGAGTACCCGACGGCGGACGATTCGTGGGTCGTTGAATTCGCGGAGTTCCTGGAGGACATACGGGTGGGTCGCACGCCTCGGGCGAGTTTGATCGACGCCCGCGCCGTGCTTGCCGTCGTTGAAAAAATCTACGCGGAGTCCGGTTTTGATCATCGCCCGTAGCCCCCTGCGCATTACCCTCGGCGGAGGGGGGACTGATCTCCCTTCCTACTACCGCAAGCATGGGGGATTCCTGATCGCGGCGGCGATCGACAAGTATGTGTATGTCACCGTCATGCGTCCATTCGTTCCAGGGATCTTCCTGAAGTATTCGAAGCTGGAGCACGTGGAACAAGTTGATGCGGTGAACCACCCGATTATCCGTGAGGCGATCCGGATTCTGGACTTCAAAACGCCCCAGTTGGAGATCACCACCCTCGCCGACATTCCCTCGGGCACGGGCCTCGGGTCTTCCGGAAGCTTTACTACTGCACTGCTGAAAGCGTTGTATGCCCACAGAAGGAAGCTGCTTCACCCGAGCGAGCTGGCCGCAACAGCGTGCGACATCGAGATCAACCGGCTCAAGGAGCCGATAGGAAAGCAGGACCAGTACATCGCCGCCTACGGCGGCATCACCTGCTTCCGGTTCAATGGAAACGACGAGGTCGAGGCGTTCCCGCTCAACATCTCCATGGATACCCTGTTCGACCTGGAGGACAACCTCCTGCTCTTTTTTACCGGCTACGCCCGTAGTGCCGGCAGCATCCTCAAGGACCAGGACGACAAGAGCCGAAAGTCGGACACGGAGATGCTGAACAACCTCCATTACGTCAAGGAATTGGGGTACCGGAGCCAGAAGGTGCTGGAAGCCGGCCGTTCCGCCGAGTTCGGCGAGATCCTGCACGAGCATTGGCTTCACAAGAGAAAGCGGTCCAGCGGGATGAGCAACCCGCAGGTGGACGAATGGTATGAGCTTGGGCGGGCCAACGGGGCCGTCGGCGGAAAACTTGTCGGTGCAGGCGGCGGAGGGTTCCTCATGTTCTACGCACGGGATCGCAACAAGCTCCGCCACGCGATGGCGCGGGCAGGGCTGGAGGAAGTCCGCTTTCGCTTTGATTTCGAGGGGACGAAAATCCTCTTGGCATGACCCTTCCGGTTGCAATCTTGGCAGGTGGACTGGCTACCCGCCTCCAGCCGATCACCGAAACGATCCCAAAGGTTCTGGTGGAAGTCGCGGGAAAACCGTTCGCCGAGCACCAACTGGAACTGCTGCGCCGCAATGGGGTCACTCGGGTGGTTTTCTGCGTCGGGCACATGGGGGAAAAGGTCCGCGAAGCCCTTGGGGACGGTCTCCGCCAGGGGATGAGGATCGAATACTCCTTCGACGGTCCGAAGCTTCAGGGCACGGGAGGCGCTCTCCGGAACGCGCTACCCCTTCTCGGAGAGGCGTTCCTTGTTGTCTACGGTGACACCTACCTGGAATGCGACTACGCGGCTGTGGAGCGGACCTTCCTCGAAAGCGGTAAAGCGGGACTGATGACGGTATTCCGGAACACAGGGAAGTGGGACCGCAGTAACGTGGTCTACAGGGACGGAAGGATCGTCAACTACGATAAGCGGAACCGGACGCCCGACATGGAGCATATCGACTACGGGTTGGGAGTTTTTCGCACCGAGCTATTCACACCCGACACCGTCGGATAGCTCATTGACTTGGAGGATGTCTACCGGGGACTGCTTGCGCACAGCGAGTTGGCTGCGTTCGAGGTCACGCGCCGCTGCTACGAATTCGG